>Ga0007834_1000251_pt1 | contig 17969 bp, 13 predicted proteins | sample CryBogCBE06Nov07_FD_71233 | JGI IMG/M metagenome (GOLD analysis project Ga0007834, IMG submission 71233) | Freshwater microbial communities from Crystal Bog, Wisconsin, USA - CBE06Nov07 | ecosystem: Environmental > Aquatic > Freshwater > Lake | place: Crystal Bog, Wisconsin, USA | collected...
ACAAAGCGGGCGAACAGGTAATGCGAGTCATGCGGGCCAGGGGATGATTCGGGGTGATATTGCACGCTGAAGGCGGGCTTGGTTTTGTGGCGCAGCCCCTCGATGCAATTATCAAACAGCGAGCGATGGGTGATTTCCACATCATCGGGGAACTGATCGTTGCACACACAGAAACCGTGGTTCTGGCTGGTGATTTCGACCTTGCCGGTCGTCAAATCTTTCACCGGATGGTTGGCACCACGATGGCCTTGTTTCATTTTTTCCGTGCGCGCGCCCAGCGCCAAACCCAGCAGCTGATGGCCCAAGCAAATGCCAAACACGGGCACGTTCGCATCGATCAACGCGCGAATGGTGGGCAGGGCATAATTGGCGGTGGCGGCCGGATCGCCGGGGCCGTTGGAAAGGAACACGCCATCGGGGTTGAGCTTCAAAATATCTTCTGCCGTGCTGGTGCCAGGCACCACGGTGACGTTGCAACCGGCCGATGCAAGGCAACGCAGAATGTTCAGTTTTTCGCCGAAGTCGATTGCCACCACATTAAATAATGATTTTGCGCTGCGCGGCTCGCCATGGGAGGCTACGCTCGACCCTTCCAGCACTGTATAACCCGCACCTAGCGCCCAACGCTTTTGTGCCCATGCATAATTCTCGTGCGTGGTGGCGTGGGCGGCGAGTTCCAACCCGTTCATATCGGGTGCACCTTCCAGTGCAGCGTGTGCTTTTTTCAGCAGCGATTCATTCGTCACGCGTTCACCCGTGGCAAAAACAATCGCCACGTTTTGTGCGCCATGATCGCGGATGTGGCGGGTGAGGGCGCGCGTATCCACCCCGCAAATGCCAGTGATGCCGCGCGCCTTCAGCCATGCGTTGAAATGCTGGTTGGCGCGGAAGCTGGATGCTTCGGTAATATTCTCACGCAGAATGACGCCGCAGGCGCCCGCGACATTCACCGATTCAATATCTTCGTCATTGCAGCCGACATTGCCGATATGGGGGAAGGTGAAGGTGATGATTTGGCCCATGTAGCTGGGGTCGGTCAGCACTTCCTGATAGCCCGTCATGGCGGTGTTGAAACACACTTCGCCAGCGGTGTTGCCTTCCGCGCCGATGCCTGTCCCGAAAAAAACCGTCCCATCCGCGAGAAGTAACACGGCGTTGGGTGCGGGTTTCAAGGTAGCAGTCATCGATCGAATATCCCTCCGGGCAAAACTTGCGGAGGTTTAGGCAACCAACGCCCCGCCGTCAAGAGGGAATGTGGCGATAGGCTTTGGCCATGTGCTGCGCCATGGTTTCAAACAGTTTGTCGCGGGCACTGGTGGGTCGCCAATAAAGCCCGATCTGGCGTGTGGGTGCGGGGGCTTTGAACGGAATATAGCGCAAGCCGGGGTCATGGCTGCGCGTCGCCAGCTGCGGCATGAGGGTGCCTGCATCGCTGGATGCCACCATGTGACGGAGTGTTTCAAGGCTGGTGGCACGAAAATGGCCTGATTCACCAACCCCCACCAGCGCGCACACCTCCAGCGCTTGCGCGCGCAGGCAATGGCCCTCTTCCAGCAACAGCATGGAAACCTGTGACAGATCAGTAAGCTTCACCCATGCGCGTTTTGCCAACGGGTGATCCGCCGCCACCGCCAACGTGAACGCCTCACGAAACAAGGGGCGGTGGATGAGGGCGGAGGGTTGCTCCAGCGGCATGGCAAGCATGGCGCAGTCGATGGCGCCGCTTTCCAGCTGCTGCACAAGAGCATGCGTTTTTTCTTCCACCAACTGCAGCGAGAGTTTGGAGAACCATGTGCGCATCTGGGGCATGAGGCTGGGCAATAAATACGGCGCCAACGTGGAGAAAATGCCCATGCGGATGGTGCCGCCCATCACGTCGTGCGCGTTGCTGGCGGCGGCTTTCATCTGCTCCACTTCCGCCAGCACGTTGCGGGCATGGGCACATACCGCCTGACCCGTGGCCGTCAACATCACCTGTTTGTTGGTGCGCTCGAACAGCTGCACACCGAGCGTTTCTTCCAGCTTTTTAAGCTGCATGGAAAGGGTGGGCTGGCTGACATGGCACGCCAGCGCCGCTTTGCCAAAATGCAAATGCTCTGCCACCGCCAATAGATAGTGTAAATCGCGCAGATTCATACGATAGATTATATCTATCGAAGATATAAAAACAATAGATTATACCATTCATTCAAATGGGGCTAATGATGGTTTCAAGCCAACCATCTACGGTTAAAAGCGTTGCGGCGAAACCCGATTGCGTTGCCAACAAATGAGACTATATGGATGGGGTCACTTTCATTCACACCACTTACTAGGAGCCTAACATGAGCGTACTCGTTGGAAAAGAAGCACCGGATTTCACCGCCCAGGCAGTGATGGCCGATAATGCCATTAAAGCCGATTTTAACCTGAAGGCCCACACCAAGGGCAAATATGCAGTGTTGTTCTTCTGGCCGCTGGATTTCACCTTCGTGTGCCCATCGGAAATCATCGCGTTTGATAACCGCGTGGCGGAGTTCAAAAAGCTGGGCGCCGAAGTGATCGGCATCTCGGTGGATTCGCAATATACCCACTATGCGTGGAAGCATACGCCCGTGGAAAAAGGTGGCATTGGCCAAGTGCAATTCCCCATCGTGGCCGACCTCACCAAATCCATCGCACGCAGCTATGACGTGCTGACCGGCGACGCGGTGGCACTGCGTGGCACCTTCATCATCGACAAAAAAGGTGTGGTGCGTCATCAGCTGGTGAACGATCTGCCGCTGGGTCGCAATGTGGATGAAACCATCCGCACGCTCGACGCGCTCATCTTCACCGAAGAGCATGGCGAAGTATGCCCCGCTAACTGGAAAAAAGGCGGCACCGGCATGAAACCAACCGCTGAAGGTGTTGCTTCGTACCTCAAAGACCACGCGAAAGCGCTCTAGAAGTTTTGTTTGTACCCACTTGATCACTTGATCAAGTGGGTACGCAGCTCTCGCTGGCTCGCCCAGCTCGCATTTTTCTAAGGATTTTTTATGACTGAACATCGCACACCCGTACTTGTCATTGGCTCTGGTGCAGCAGGTTGCACGGCTGCAATCTATGCTGCACGCGCGGCGCTGAAGCCCATTTTGGTGCGCGGCATGCAACCGGGTGGTCAGCTCACCATCACCACGGAAGTGGAAAACTATCCGGGTTTTGCCGAAGCGATTCAGGGCCCGTGGTTGATGGAGCAGATGGAAGCGCAAGCCGCCCATGTGGGCACACAGATGATTCACGACACCATCACCAGCATCGATCTTTCCAAACGTCCGTTTGTGGCGAAGGGTGATTCGGGCGACACTTATATTGCCGACACGGTGATTATTGCGACGGGCGCTTCGGCGCGCTGGCTGGGTGCCCCCGGTGAAGAAAAATTCCAGAATTTCGGCGTTTCCGCCTGCGCGACGTGCGATGGTTTCTTCTTCAAGAAAAAAGATGTGGTGGTACTCGGCGGCGGTAACTCGGCCGTGGAAGAAGCCATGTTCCTTTCCAAAATTTGTAACAGCGTGACCCTCATTCACCGCCGCGACACATTGCGCGCCGAGAAGATTGGTCAGGAGCGTTTGTTCAAAACACCGAATGTGAAAGTGATCTGGGACAGCGTGGTGGAAGAATTTGTGGGCGATGATAATCCGCCAAGCCTCACCGGCGTGCGTATTAAAAACGTGAAGACGGGCGATGTAACGGTGGTGCCGTGCCATGGCGCATTCGTGGCGATTGGTCACAACCCCAACACGTCGCTGTTTACAGGTCAGTTGGCGATGGATGATGATAAATACCTCATCACTACTGCGGGCAGCACCAAAACCAGCATCCCCGGTGTGTTCGCCGCCGGTGATGTGCAGGATAAAATCTACCGTCAGGCCATTACGGCGGCGGGAACGGGCTGCATGGCTGCATTAGAGGCCCAAAAGTTTTTAGAACACCACGCCTAGCCATTGCAAAAAACGCATACTAAGGCCTCATTTAGCCCTTTAAAATGCCAGTGATTTGCACTATACGCATAGCGCGCATCAGCGAACGGGAGTATCCGGGTGGCGATGGACTGGGACAAATTACGCATTTTTCATGCGGTGGCCTTAAGTAAAAGCCTGACCAAGGCAGGAGATACGCTGAACCTAAGCCAATCGGCGGTATCGCGCCAAATCTCCACTCTCGAAGAAGATATGCATATCCCGCTTTTCCACCGCCATGCGCGCGGGCTTATGCTGACCGAACAAGGCGAGATTCTTTTTCGCACCGTGTCGGAGATGATCGCGAAATTGCAAGCGACAGAAATTTCATTGGCCGAATCGAGTGCCAAACCGCGCGGCCCATTTAAAATCACCGTGCCCGCAACTTTCGGTACTTTGTGGCTGGCCGGACAAATGAAAGAATATACCGAGCTCTATCCCGAGATCGAAGTGACACTGGTGTGCGAAGACCGTGAGCTGGATTTAACCCAACGTCAGGCTGATGCGGCGATTCGTTTCCATCCTGCTAAGCATCCTGACCTAGTACAGATCCCTATTATGTCGCTGCGCAATTCCCTCTATGCCAGCAATGATTATTTGCGCGTGCATGGGGTGCCGCAGAAGCTGAACGAGTTGGGTCAGCACAAGTTGCTGCAGTTTGACACGTCGGTGAGCAATTCGCCGTTTCCTGAAGTGAATTGGATGTTTGATGCAGCCGAAAGTAAGGCCCTGAAGCTCAACCCCAGCTTCCGCGTGAATTCATTGCTGGCCATGCGTACGGCAGTCAAGCAGGGCATGGGCATTGCTGCATTGCCGGATTACCTCATGCACCGTACCCGCCATGTCAGCCGTGTGCTTCCGGATGTGGAGGGGCCAGTGACAGAAGCCTGGTATGTTTATCCGGTGGAACTGAAAAACAGTAAACGCATTGCGGTATTCCGTAATTTCATTACGCAAAAAATTGGCGAAAGTAATTTTTAGCGGCATAGCCGCGTGGGCCATCCGCGCTACGCATCGACTCTACTAACGTTTGAAAGGGTAGACAGCGAGCTGGGCGAGCGAGCCATCAGCCCACGAAGTGGCGCGTAGCGATCGCCAGCAGGCGATTTCGCGGAGCAATACAAAACTAAAAAAAATGCCGGGCACAAGGCCCAGCATTATTAGCTAACAGGGAGGCTACTCGCCAATCTCCTTTGGGGGGAGGGACGAGTGCTTTACGCGCATTAAGCAGCGCAAAGCGAGCCGGAACATAGGTAGTAAATTCTGAATTGCAACTGTTATTTTTGCATAGCAGCAATGGCAAAAAATGCAGGAAATGCCTGCACAAAATGCTGAATTATAATGGTTCTGTTAATTCAGAATGCCGCGAAGGCGGACAAAAATACCGTCAAAAAACGTATTTATTCACAGTCCATCCACAGATTTAGTGGTGCTTTTTAATCCATGCGGTGATCACGGGGCGCACCAGCTCACGATATTTGCGGCCGTTGAAGATGCCGTAATGGCCAACGCCCATTTGCAAATGGTATTTCTTTTTGGCGGCGGGCAGACCTTCAGCAATATCAAGTGCCGCTTTGGTTTGGCCAACACCCGAAATATCATCCAGCTCGCCTTCAATGGCCAGAATAGCCGTTTTGGTGATGGCATCAGGCTTCACGCGTGTGTCGTAGTGATAGAGCTGACCTTCAGGCAGGCTGTGTTTGTGGAACACTTCCTCAATGGTCTGCAGATAGAATTCAGCAGGCAGATCGGTCACCGCTAGATATTCATTGTAGAAGTCACGATGACTTTGCGCGGCCTCACCATCGCCCTGTACCAAATGCTGGAACAGTTTGGCATGTTCACCAGCATGACGCTCGAAATTCATGCTCATGAAGCCTGCGAGTTGCAAGAAGCCCGGGTAAACGCGACGCATAAAGCCCGGATAGTTCAGCGGCACGCGAGTAATCACGTTGCTCTCGAACCATTCCATGGGATGCTCTTTAGAGAACTGATTCACCTTGGTGGGGGCTTTACGCGTATCCACCGGCCCACCCATCAGCGTCATGGTTTTGGGGGCGCAAGGATCTTTCATTTCGTTCATGAGAGCCACCGCAGCCATCAGCGGCACCGACGGCTGACACACCGCCATGGTGTGGGTATTTGGCCCAAGATGACGGATGAACTCCATCACGTAATCGATGTAGGTATTCAGGTCGAAATCGCCTTTATAAAGCGGCACGTCGCGTGCGCTCATCCAATCGGTGATGTAGACATCATGATGCGGCAACATGGCTTCCACCGTGCCACGCAACAATGTTGCGTAGTGGCCCGACATGGGGGCCACGATGAGCAATTTCTCGCCTTTTTGTTTACCCGAACGGACAAAATGTTTCAGGTTACAAAACGGTTTGGCAATAGCGGTTTCTTCCCACACATCAACGTGCTTGCCATCGATGTTGGTGTATTTCAAACCGAACTCTGGCTTGCCGTAGCTTTGCGTAATGCGTTCCACCAGCTCGCCTGCGGCGGCCATTTGGCGACCCACACCGGTATAGGCCAGCGGGTTCATGGGGTTGTTGAACATGTGCTTGGCGGCGTTTGCCATCATGCGCGTGGGGGCAAGGCCTGCCGAAGACATTTCCTTCAGGCTATACAGACCGGAATTCTCAAAAATGGATGCCATAATATCCTTTGTTCTTTCTTTTTTTCGTGGCGGTTTGGTTAAGGTGTCCGTCATCGATTACCCTCAGAATAACAAAGAAAAATAAAGAAACCGTTAATAGGAAAACCACATCCAAAAACGGCCTTTAGTAGGATTGCAGCGCAACATACCACAAGGGATAGTGGGTGGGAAGTTGTAAAGCCGCAACAGGAAATGGGGTGGAGCGTGACGGAAATGTAATAAAAAAGCTGCGCCAATGTCATCAGCTTGTCACACAGCGCCTGTATAAAAATAGGGTACACAAGGGATTAGGCATGGCCAAACCAGACCCAAAACAGCTGCATTTATTTGCCGATGACCCGGACTATTTCGTCGAAGAACGACTGAAATACGGGAAGCTTGGCGAATATACCAAACATGAGCTGCTCAATGTGCCGCGCGCGGATGGCCCACGATTGATGCCTGGGCGCAAATGGATTGGTGATACCAGTCATATCGATCAGGAAAAGCTTAAAACAGAAGAAACGAAATACATCGATCTGCGCGTGGAATTCGAACAGTATGTGCGCAAGCAACAAGACGCCGAACCCCACCGCGACCATGGCAAATATTGGCCGAATTCTTCAAAAGATGGTTATTTGCGCATTGATGAATCGCAAGGATTTATTGCTCCTGCCATGTATGCGCACTGGCTTCGCGACAGCATCGATTTTTATGAGGCACGACTTGCGGCCATTCGCACGCCAGAAACCCATGGCGACAACTACCGTGAATTAGCGTGGAACGTTGCCGAACGCCGACTGGCATCAGGGTTGGGCCGTGATGGAAAAAGCCCCACTGTCGAAGCGTCGGGTTTTGAAGATCGCACCATAGGCACCAAATCGCTTGAAGTGGGACTTTACGGCAAACGATTGAAAAATGAAAATCGTGGGTTTGATCCGCGGGGGTTCCGCTTGGATGCGCACCACATTCCCTACACCGTTACCGTGGATATTGTGACGCAGACGGATAAAAAAATTGATGAGAAATTGGCACGGGGCGAATCGCATGCGGATGCGCGCAAGGATGCGCGCAAAGAAGCCCGCCGTGAAGCACGGGCGGTTGGTCCTGCTATCATGATCCCCTGGGATGTTCATAAAGCCTTGCACGATGCGCGTAATGTCCACGTATTTGCTGAAGCCAAAGGTAATCGGCCAGTGGAAGTAAAAGAGACATTCGAAGCGCAGCTGCATAATGATTTTTCTTGGCTACGCGATCATATGAAATGGATCGGCTACAGTGAACGATTCGACATCAATCCCGCAGAGAAAATGCTGGAACAGCCCATCAAGAAATACAATCAGCAATATCCCGATCCGGTGGCCACGCTACAGCCCGCACCAATCATTATTCATAACTTGGGGGATATCAATAAACTCAGAGGCTTTGACGGAAAAGAGGTAAGCTAGTTCTATGAGACATGTCGAACCAAAGGATAAATTAGGCTATACGTTGCAACCGGCAACATTACCTCCGCTCGAGAAGAACGCGCGCCATGTTATTTTTCTTCCCGGCGTCGATGGCCATGGCAAAAATGAATCCGATGATGGCGCACGTATTGTTGCGGGCATGATGCGCACGGTGATGTTTAATGCGTGCCCAGCCCTGAATGATGTGCATTGCAGTGCCGTTGTGTATCACAACCAAAATACGCTAAGTCACGCGATGGATTTAAAGCACTACTACGATCAGCCTGGCAGCCATGTCAGCGCCGATGCGAAACAGTTTACGCACGAGGTGCTGTTCCCGCTTCTAGGCCTCGATAAAGAAAAAAAGCCAAGCGCTGAAGTGATTGGCCAGCGTCTTAGCCGCGTGACGTTTGTGGGTCATAGCTATGGCGCCATTTTCGCCCAAGAAGTGGCGAATGAACTGCACCATACGTTGGCAGAGCGCAATTATGCGCTGAAAGAAATTACGTCAATCGTGCATCATGGCGTGGTGATTTCGACTGCCGGTCCTGATATTAAGAATACGAAAGCGCCGCAATTTGTGACGCTGCGTTTCCGCGCCACCAATGACAAGACCATCGATAATATTTTGGGCGGGCTTGAAAAAGTAAGCGGTGTGTTTTCGGCGTTTAACCACGTGCTCAAAGCCACGGGCTATGATGAAAAAGTTGAATTTGATGTGAAGTCAAACCCTGACGCGGCACTGGTGCGTGCGCGCCTGCCCGATAAACTGACCTACAAACGCCCCACTGGTGAAACGGCGGTGATTGACGAACATTCGAAAAAGCTGCCTGGGCTTTTTGTGGGCGGGCACATGGACAAACACCATTTGGTAAAAATGCACTGGTGTCCCGACATTGGCAGCAACCCGTCGCTGACGCATAAGAAATACATCGACATTAAGCAGGACGCGCTTGAACGGGCGGTGCATCGCGGGCCACAAGTGGCGAATGCAACGACGCTTCTTGGGCCGCGTGCCAAGGGTGAAGGCATGCATAAACTGCTGGCCACCGCACCTGCCAAGTCCTACGTCGATGCAGCGAATGATCGTGGAAGCGCCACATCAGCGGCGATTGTTTAACGTTTCTTTTTCGGTTTTTCTTTCGGCGGTTTGATGAGCATTGGCGCATCGCCGATGGGCATATCCAGCAGCAGTTTCTCGGCCTTGGTCAGTTGATCGCGTAAGGCGGCGGCTTCTTCAAATTCCAGATCGGCCGCGGCTTTGAGCATCTTCTTGCGAAGCGCGGCAATGTGGCTTTCCAGTGAGCCATCGGTGGTGGCATCAAAGGCGCGGGCGGCTTCTGCCTGTTTCACGGCTTCATCGGCCGATTCATTGCGCACTTCGGAAAGTTTGGCTTTGGTGCTTTGCGGCGTGATGCCGTGTTTTTTGTTATAGGCTTGTTGAATGGTGCGACGGCGATCCGTTTCGGCCAGCGCGCCTTTCAGCGAATCTGTCATTTTATCGGCATAGAGAATCACGCGTGAATCCACATTGCGCGCGGCGCGGCCGATGGTTTGAATCAGCGCCGTTTTGCTGCGCAAGAAACCTTCTTTATCGGCATCGAGAATGGCCATCAGCCCGCATTCGGGAATGTCCAAACCTTCGCGCAGAAGGTTCACGCCGATCAGCACATCAAACGTGCCCAGCCGCAAATCACGGATGATTTGAATACGTTCCAGCGTATCCACATCGGAGTGCAAATAGCGCACCTTGATGCCCGCTTCGTCCATATATTCGGCCAGTTCTTCGGCCATTCTTTTTGTCAGCGTTGTCACCAACACGCGCTGATTTTTTTGAATCGTGATTTTGGTTTCGGCCAGCAAATCATCCACCTGCGTGGCGACGGGTTTGATGATGCATTCGGGGTCCACCAACCCTGTGGGGCGAATCACCTGCTCGGCAAAAAGCCCGTTGGTCCAGCCCAGCTCAAGCTCGCTGGGCGTGGCGGAAACGCAGATGGTTTGAGGGCGCATCGCGTCCCATTCTTCAAACTTCAGCGGGCGATTATCCATGCAAGCGGGTAGGCGGAATCCATGTTCGGAAAGCACCACTTTGCGCGAGCGGTCGCCATTATACATGCCACGCACCTGCGGCAGCATGACGTGTGATTCATCCACAAACAGGATGGCATCCTGTGGCAAATATTGAAAGAGAGTTGGAGGTGGTTCACCCACGGCAGAGCCAGCCAAATAGCGCGAATAGTTTTCGATGCCGCGGCACATGCCGGTTTCCACCAACATCTCGATATCGAAGCTGGTGCGTTGCTGCAGCCGCTGAGCCTCCACCAACATACCCTTGCTCTCGAACCATTTTACGCGTTCGACGAGATCAATCTTGATTTGCTTGATGGCCTGATCCACCGTTGGGCGCGGCGTGACATAGTGACTGTTGGCAAAGATGATGATTTCTTTCAAATCCGCGCCGCGTTCACCCGTTAGTGGGTCGAATTCATACATGGCTTCCAGCTCGTCGCCGAAGAAACTCATGCGCCAAGCCATGCCTTCCATGTGGGCGGGGTAGAGGTCCACGTTGTCGCCGCGTACGCGGAAGCTGCCGCGTGCAAAATCAATGTCGTTGCGCTTGTAAAGCAGCTCGGTGAGATTCTTCAGTACCGCTTGCTGAGCAATGGTTTGCCCAACTCTCAAGGTGGTGGTCATGGCCGAATAAGTCTCGGGCGAGCCGATACCATAAATGCAGCTGACGGAAGCCACTACAATCACATCGCGGCGTTCCAGCAGGGCCCGCGTGGCGGCGTGACGCATGCGGTCGATCTGCTCGTTGATGGAGGAGTCTTTCTCAATAAACGTGTCGGTGCGGGCGATATAGGCTTCGGGTTGGTAGTAATCGTAATAAGACACGAAATATTCCACCGCGTTGTGCGGGAAGAAATGCTTCATCTCGGAATAAAGCTGCGCGGCGAGGGTTTTGTTATGCGCCAGCACCAAAGCGGGGCGCTGGGTCTGCTCAATCACCTGCGCCATGGTAAATGTCTTGCCCGAACCCGTGACGCCCAGCAGCACCTGATTTTTCTGCTGCGCGTTGAGCCCTGCCACCAGTTGCGCAATGGCGGCCGGTTGATCGCCGGCGGGTGAAAAATCAGAAACAAGTTGAAACGGCGGACAATCCGCCCGTTGAAAGGGACGGGCTTCAATACGCGGTATGGCAGTGACCGGAGATTTGGCGGGTGATTTCATCGCGAGCAATATAGGGGAAGCAGGGCAGATTTGCTAGTGGCGATGAAATGTCTATTTCGTCAGCGCGCCATTACTGTGGTGCATGATATTGACAATCACCGGCCCCAACACAATGAGCATCAGTGCGGGCATAAGCAAGAAAATGAGCGGAATGGTGATCAGCACGGGTAAGCGCGCCGCTTTCACTTCCGCATCCATAAGCCGTTGCAGGCGGTAATCTTCCGACATCACGCGGATGGTATCGGTGAGGCTGGTGCCGAAGCGCTCGCTTTGAATGAGCGACGAAACCAGCGAGCGAAACGCGACCATGTCGGTGCGATCACCCAAGTTGGTGAGGGCGCGCACGCGGTCATTCAGCAGTGCCAGTTCCAGCCGTGTGCGGTTCAGTTCGGCGGTCATTTCAGGATAGGCGCGGCCAAGTTCGTTACAGACGCGGTTGAGTGCTGCATCGAGTGCGAGGCCCGATTCCACGCAAATCAGCAACAAATCAAGCGTATCGGGCACGGCGCGTTGCAGCGCTTTTTTGCGGCGATCGATTTTATTTTGCACGTAAAGCTTCGGCCCAAACAGGGCGATGACGGCGGTGAAAAGGCCAATCACCCGCAGCAATAATTTATCCAGCCCCTCGGCATGATTGAGCAATAAGGCAAGCGCCACCGCCAATAATCCAAGCGAAGCGATGCGCTGGAAAAACAGATAATAAATCGGCGCATCGGGCGAAATAATGCCGGCTTGGGCAAAACGTGGTTCAAGCATGCGAATCGAATCATCGACCGTGACGCCCAAGCCGCGCATCAGTGACGCCATGGCTTTGGCGCGTGCCGAAGGTTCATCGTTGAGGCCGATGGGTGCATCGTCGTCTTCAGTGATGGGCGACCCATCCAATGCCAAACGTACGCGGGTAGTTTCACGTTGCTTTTTGTTGAGGATGGCGTGGTCGAACAGCAAATAGCCACAAAACACAATAACACCCACCAGCAATGCAAAAATAATGTCCATTAGATTTCCACGTTCACCATGCTGCGTACCACGAAGAAACAAACCGTCATCAATGCCACCACTGTGCCGAGGAGAATATTACCCAGCGGGTCAATAAACAGCGGTTGCAAATAGCCCGGCTGCACAAAATAGAGCGCCACAAAAACCAGCACTGGCAGCAGGCCAAGTACCCATCCTGTCATGCGACCTTCCGAGGTTAAGGCATGAATTTTATGGCGCAATTGCTTACGTTTTCGGATGACGTTGGAAAGGTTGCCAACGATTTCGGCTAGGTTGCCGCCTGTTTCTTGCTGCACGGAAAGCACCACGGTGAAGAAGCGAATATCGGGCTCGTTAATGCGGGTGGAAAGTCGTGCCAACGCCTGATTCAGGTGGCGGCCCAGTGCAATTTCATCGGCCACTTGGCGAAATTCGCCGCGCACCGGTTCATCGGTGTTTTGTGCCAGCATTTGCAACGCTACAGAAAGCGGAAACCCAGATCGTACGGAACGCACAATCGTGTCGAGCGCATCGGGGAACTGATCAATGAACAGTTTGTTGCGTTTACGTACTTTGCTGAGGCAATTTTTATAAGGTAAGTAATAACCAATAATCAGCGCCAGCAGCACGCCGATCAAACCTAACCCCAGCATTTGAAACAACAGAAGGCTGCCCAGAAAATAGATGAACAGCAGCACCACCAGTTTCTCGAGGTTATTGGCATAACCGGCCTGCAAGCCGGCTTCGTAAAGCGGCTGCATGAAGGGTAGGCCAAGTACCATGCGCACAATGCCGGTTTGTTCTTTCAACTGGTCGCGCATGACGGCGAGCTGTTCGTTTTCGGCGACACGATTTTCCTCGTACAGCCGATCTAGGGCGGTGCGCACATAGTCGCTTGAATCTTCCGGGATGGCCTTCGGGAACATCAGCACGAAGCCGATGTAGCTGATAATGCCAATAGCCAATGCTGCAAGTAAAACACCCATAGGGTGCTATTTTAGGCAGGCGGCGCCAGGCATGCAAGAATCTCCTCGGTTTTGCCGAAATATTCGGCCTGAGGCAGGAAATGAGGCTTAATAGTTGTGGCGATATAGTCACCCTTCAACTCACCGGTAATCTGCCGACTCTTTACTTGGAACTTGAAGATGGTCTGGCTGGTGACGCGGCCTGATTCCATGCCGACAATTTCTTCAATCTGCGTGACACGGCGTTTGCCATCGTTCATGCGCTCAATTTGCACAATAAGGTTCACGGCGCTGGCAATTTGGTGGCGTACCGATTCGGCATTGATGCTGACGGAGGACATGGCCACCAGATTTTCCATCCGCGTCAAGCAATCGCGCGGGGTGTTGGCGTGAATGGTGGCCATCGATCCATCGTGGCCGGTGTTCATGGCGGAGAGCACATCAACCACTTCCTCACCACGAATCTCGCCGAGGATGATGCGGTCAGGGCGCATCCGCAGGGCGTTCTTCAGCAAAGCACGCTGGGTCACTTCCCCTTTGCCTTCGGTACTGGCGGGTCGGGTTTCAAGGCGCAACACATGGGGCTGGTGCAGTTGCAGTTCCGCGGCGTCTTCAATCGTGACAATGCGTTCGCCTTCATCAATATGACCCGATAGCGCGTTGAGCAGCGTGGTTTTACCCGAACCCGTACCGCCCGAGATAATAATATTCAGGCGAATGCTGGAGCAAAGTTCTAGAAAACGGGCCATTTGTGCGCTCATCGAGCCATAATCCACGTAAGCCGAAAGCGGCATTTTGCTTTTTTTGAATTTACGAATCGAGACCAGACATCCATCAAGCGCGAGCGGCGGAATGATGGCGTTGAAGCGCGATCCATCGGGCATGCGGGCATCCACCATGGGGTTAAGCTCATCGATGCGGCGGCCCACGCGGCTCACAATGCGCTGAACGACACCAATCAGATGTTTCTCATCGTTAAACGTAATATCGGTGAGGAAAATTTTCCCCTGACGCTCGATGAACACGCGCTGCGCCGTGTTGATCATGATGTCGTTGACGTCGTTATCGTTGAGCAACGCTTCAATGGGGCCAAAACCAAGAATTTCATCGAGGGCTTGCGACTTGATCAGATCAAGCTGCGGCATGGTGAGCGGCAATGGAATTTTCGGCAGAATTTTATCGCAGGCTTCTTCCACACGTCGGCGTTTGATGGCGGGCGCAAACGTTTCCAATGCTTGAAAATCTAACTGGTCGAGCAGTTCATTAATGAGTTCCTTTTTAGCTTCCCGATATTGCGCGGTTTCTAATTTGATATCGCGGTAGCGCAGTATTTCGCTTTCAGCGGAATGAGCAGGTGCAGCAGCAATGGATTGTGGCATCACGCCACCAGAGGGTGGTGCCGCAGAAGTGATGGGGGCCGTTGGTATAAGATCTGGAAACGGCTGCGATTCAGGTATTTCCGAGGGTTTTTTACCAAACATGATGCTATCCTTTCAGCCGATCAAGCAGACTGACTTTTTTCGTTTCCATGCGCTCTGGAGCAGGTAGTCCGCACAGGCCATGAGCGAGGCGGTTAATGTCGGTGGCGAGCATGCTTGGGTCCATTTCCATGACGGTGCGGGCACTGGCCTCGGCGGTGACAATAGTTTTAATGTCATTGTTCAGCGTATAGTCAATCGGCGCACCGCAAACCCGTTCGAAATCACGTGGCTCCACCGCTTCTTTAAACTTGGCGCCGCTGCGGTTGATGACGTTGACCACATGTTCCAACGGCACATCCAGCTCGCGCAGCACGCGCATCAGTCGCGCCGTGTGTGATACCGATTTCAGCCACAGTTGCGACACCACCACCACCTTGGTGGATTGTTGCGCAACGGATGCCACCCATGGCAGCCATACATGCGGCAAATCAAGGATGATATTGTCGTAACTTTGTTTGAGGGTGGCCACCAAATCGCGGATGGCTTCGGCGCTGACCAACGGCAAATAACGCAGCTCCGAAGGTGCGGTAATGACGTCGAGTTTGCCATAATTAGCCACCATGCGGCGAATCAGCGTGGTGTCGATGCCGCGATCGGGATGGTCAAACAACTCGCGAATGCCGTACGGGCTTTGCAAATTCAAATGTTTGGCCACCATGCCATATTGGTAGTCCATATCGACCAGTACGGTGTTGCCATTATAGATTTGGGCAATGGCATAGGCGGTATTGACGGCTGCGGTGGAGGCGCCATCCCCTGAACCGGCGCTAAGGAATGCAAAGACACGTTTTTCGCGCTGCGATGGTGGAGTGGGCGCCAACACCTTCTCAGCCACTTCCAATAAGCTCTCAACTGTGGGCTGGTGTGTTTCAACCGCTGCAGCAGATGGTGGTGGGGCAGTTAAAATATGCACAATCTCGGTGGGATTGGCAGGCATGGGCAAATAATCAATCACCCCGCGCGACAGTAAGCCGCGATAGAGCAGAATATCGTTGGCATCGCCCACCGCAATCACGCGGGTGCCGGCTTCGCATTGCTGCGCCAGAAGGTCGACCTCGGCTAGTACATCTTGTCCACGCGGGCCCGTGTCGAGCACGATATGCGACGGGGTAATATTTTGTTCCTGCAAATATTGGGCGGCTTGGCCTGGGCTGCCAACAATGATCAGTGGTTGAGGTACATGAGCGGCAGCAGCAAGCTCGATGCCCCATGCCTCGCGGGTGGTATCAGATAAAACGATTAATAATAAACGCATGAACTACACGGCCTCACCAGATATCTGTCTGATGAACATACCCAAACTTGGCTCGGCAATCCAGCCCTAGTTATGAGGTGAGGTTATTGACTTTTGGCAGACGAGACGACCGATTTGTCGACACTATAGGGGTCTGCTTCTTTTTCCCGTGGTGTGTAAGCACGGGTATAGCTTGAGATCGCGCCTTTAGCGCTTGGATTGTCTGACAGGTTGGGGCTGACGAATTCCTGTTTGTCCGAAACATGCTGCACTATGTTGGCCGAGACCGCGCAACCAAAAGCCGGGTGATATCCATTATAAGGATTGGGCGTGTTGTTGACAAAACGCGGGTTGCAATCATGCGCGAGAATGCGCTCATAGACCAGTGCCACACTATAATCGTTCGAGGCCACAAGCGTGGTGGGCACAGCTTCCAGATCAAGCACTTTCATGGCTTCCATGCAGCGCGGGTCACCGGCGGTGCAATAAAGTTCGGCACGGGTTGGTTGGTCTTTTTCCACCCAGTTGGAAAGCTCGTTCAAATCGCTGCTAGTCGCGACGGAAAGATTCACCACTTCCGAAGATACGTCGATCAGTGCGTCCGGTCCGCCACGGTTATAAAACGCGGCTTCGGTAGGCGGCTTGCAGGCGCTTAGTGCCACGCAAACCACGAGGATTGCTGTTGGGAAAGACGATGCCAATAACTTACGCATAATGCTCTCCTAGTTATCTGTCATGAAGCCGGTGGGGCCTTCAAGGCTTGCACCTCTAATGCCGCGATTGGAGCCCAGCGCACCCATGAACACGCTTTCCATGAAGCTGGCGGGGCGCAAATCATCCGTTGGCAATTTTACATCCGATCCTTTCACAGGATCGACCAGATATGGCGTCACGGAAATCACCAGCTCGGTTTCGTTGCGCTTAAAAGCGGTGGAACGGAAGAGTGCGCCCAAGATCGGAATTTCGCCCGCGCCCGGCAGCTGGTCAATTTGCGACGTAATGTTGTCACTCATCAAGCCGGCGATCATGAAGCTTTCGCCCGGTGCCAGTTCCACAGTGGTGGAAGCGCGGCGGGTGGTGATGGACGGTGCGTCGCTAGTGGTGCTGCTGCTGGAGGTATCAATCTGCGATACTTCCGGCTGCACCTGAATGCGAATGCGATTTTGGCTGAGGACAAATGGGGTGAATTTTAACGCCACACCATAGGGTTTATATTCGGTGGTGGTCACGCCTTGCGATTGTGGCACCTTGATGGGGAATTCACCGCCTGCCAAGAATTGTGCTTCTTCACCCGAAAGAGCGGTCAGGTTTGGTTCTGCCAGTACTTTGAACAAGCCATCGCGCTCAAGTGCTTCAATGGCGGCGCCCAGACCTTTGCTGTTGCCGCCCTTTACCGTCACATCGGCGAAGGCATCGCTGCCAGCGCTGTAGCTGCCATATTGAAATGCCTTGGTGGTACCATCGGCGGCGGTGGCACCCAAGCGACCAATCGCTGTACCGATGCTTAGATGATCGCCAAACGCCTGCAAGCTGACACCCAGATTTTTCACTGCCGTGCGTTGCACTTCACCGATGCGAATGCGCAGCATGACTTGCTGGCCGGCGCTGATTTTCATCATGTTGATGATAGGCGACTGATCAGACTTACCGTCTTTTCCATCATGGCTCTTGCGTGATTCCAGCTGTTCTTCGGTCAACTTGCCATGCACAAATTCTTCCGCAATTTCGATGGCGGAGGCAGCCGCGGCCGCGCTGGTTACATCTCCCGTGAGAGCAATGCGGGTATTCACCATGCTGACGCCAATATGTTCGGCAGGCAAAAATTCTTTCAGCGCACGACGCACGGCGGGCAAGTCATAAGTTACAAAGACATCCATGCTGCGCACCAGCTTATGGCTGGAATCGAACAGGCGCATGGTGGTTTGACCAATGCGTTTGCCGATGACTGAAACTTTCTGCTTACCATGCACATACACGTCGGCCACGTCAGGGTAGGTGACGATCACTT
>Ga0007834_1000252_pt1 | contig 17967 bp, 16 predicted proteins | sample CryBogCBE06Nov07_FD_71233 | JGI IMG/M metagenome (GOLD analysis project Ga0007834, IMG submission 71233) | Freshwater microbial communities from Crystal Bog, Wisconsin, USA - CBE06Nov07 | ecosystem: Environmental > Aquatic > Freshwater > Lake | place: Crystal Bog, Wisconsin, USA | collected...
CGAATGGTGCGCTCCGGGTTGGTAATGGCCTGACGCTTGGCCACTTCGCCGACGAGTACTTCGCCGGTCTTTGCGAATCCCACTACGGAGGGGGTCGTGCGACCACCTTCGGCGTTCGGGATAACTACAGGCTCTCCTGCTTCCAACACACTCACCACGGAGTTCGTGGTGCCGAGGTCGATGCCGACTGCCTTCGCCATGTGATGCTCCTTCTTTAATCAGTTCAGAGCGCGGACCTTCCGAGCGCCAAACTCGATACGTCCAGTGTACAAAGTTGAGTCTCTACTTGTCAAGAAAAAAGATACGTTTCTTTATAGTTTAATGAAATACCTGATAAATAGCGATTATCAAGTGGCGCACCCCTTCGAATTGGGAGTTTTTCCGGAAAATCACTACGCTAGAGGCGTGCCTGATCTCATTCTTCTCCGCCACGGCCGCTCCGAATGGAACGAGCTCAACCTCTTTACCGGTTGGCATGATGTCGACCTCAACGCTCGGGGTGAGGCCGAGGCCACCACGGCCGGTCACTTGCTCGCTGCCGAGGCCGGTCTCGACATACGCCTGATGCACACCTCGCTGCTCACGCGCGCCATACGCACCGCCGAACTGGCCACCTACTCAGCCGGTCGTTCCTGGTTGCCCGTGCGCCGTTCGTGGCGCCTCAACGAGCGTCACTACGGTGACCTCACGGGTAAGGACAAGAAGGAGACCGCCGAGAAGTTCGGTATGGACCAGCTCAAGCTCTGGCGCCGCTCCTACGATGTACCACCACCCCCTATGCCCGTCGGTGACGAGCGCTGGGAGGGCACCGACCCTCGCTACCGCGACCTCGCTACGGGGCAGATTCCCTACACCGAGTGCTTGAAGGACGTGGTCACTCGCGTCGCCCCCTACTTCGCCGACGTGATCGCCGAAGACCTCCGGCGCGAAGCCGTTCGTGGTGGCGCCGTTCTCGTCGTGGCGCACGGGAACTCACTGCGCGCGCTGCGCAAGATTCTCGAGGGCATCAGCGATGACGACATCGCTGACTTGGAGATCCCCACCGGCATTCCCTACCGCATCACGCTCGACCAGCACCTCGAAGTTGAAGACGGTCGCTACCTGGGTGACGCTGCTGCGGCAGCGGCGGCCGCTGACGCCGTCGCGCGCCAAGCTGGCTGAGCCACTACGACCTAGCGTCGTAGTCGTCGTGTTGAAGCGATAGGTTAGTGACATGTTGAAGCACGTCTACGCCTTCTGCCTCGCCATCGCTCTTGCTGGTGCACCCTTCGGTGCAGCGAGCGCTAGCGTTCTCCCAGCGGGACAGTCGGTGCACATCGTGAAGGCCACACTCACTGCGGCACCTTCCTCCGGTGAGTCTGCGCTCACAGTTTCGATCACGAATACCTCCACCAAACCCTTGACGCTGCTATCAATTACCACCCAGTCAGCCAAGGGCTGGATGCTGTTTTACGACGCCAACATGTGCCAAGGCAATCAGACAATGCAGTATCTCGCCAACATCTTCATTCCCAAAGGTCACACCCAGCAGCTCGGGTATACCCACCAGGGTGCCATGCTCTGGAGGCTGTCCACCCCCTTCAAGACTGGGGGTACGGTGCTTCTCGACTTTAAATTCGCCCAGGCGAATGGCACCGATGAAACCGTGTTCGCATCGGCCAAGGTTGTGCCTTCGCCACGGCACTTGCGCTTCATCATGTCCGGCATGTCGATGTAGTACTACGGTAAGTAGAAATACTGGTCAAACATCGCTATACTACGTCGTGTAAGAGTTCACGATTGGAGTCAGAATGCGACGTACGTTTTTAAAGACAGTTATGGGTGCCACACTCATCGCTGCTTCGATCATGGTGATGGCCCCACTTGCGACCGCCTCGGTGTCCGAGCCTTCATCCGCCGTAGGTGTCGCGGTCAATCAGCCACTCCCCACCAATGTGGCCAGCGCGCAATTCAAGAATCAGTATGGTCAGCCCGAAACGCTTGGGGCCTTGGCTGGGACGACAGTGCTGATTGTCCCGATCCTGACACTCTGCGGTGACACCTGCCCATTCACGACGGGTAACCTCCTGCAAGCGCAGCGCCTGCTCCAACAGAATGGTCAGAACAACGTCGAGCTCGTAGCGATTACGGTCGATCCCTACCGCGACACCGTCAAGCGTCTCGCTGCCTACGCCAAGATGATCGGCGTTCCCACAAACTCGAACATCCAGTTGTGGGCACCCGTCGGCCCTACGACGACCCCCCACGCTCCGGGCATGAGCAAGAAGAGCAAAGGGTCGGGTGACGTCAACGCCAACGAAGCAGCGGTTGCCAACTTTCTGGGGTGGAGCGCCAAAGTTGTCGCCCAAATGAAGCCCGTGATGGTGGACTGGATGACCGGCAAGAAGCTCACCTATGACATCAACCACTCCGACGGCTTCTGGGTGATGAATGCCAACCAAGTGGTGTCCTTCGCCAGCGGCAACGCCCCTGGGTTCACCGGCACCATCGCCAAGAAGCTCGCTACATTCATGGGCTCCAAGAAAAACATTTACACGACCCCTCAGCCCGCAGCTAACGGCTGGACGGCCGCCGAAGCGGTCCAGGCCATTGAATGGGTTGCTCAGGGTAGCAACTAGTCCCCCTCGTTCCACCAACACCTCCCAGCGCTCGTGCGCTGGGAGGTGTTGTCATTTCTGACGTGCCAGAGTTGAAGAAGATCATGAGGAGGCCGCAATGAACATGGGTATGTCGATGAGTCCGACCTCGTGGTGGGCAATGCACCTGACCCTAACAACCGTCGTCGTCTTCGGTCTTCTCGGCGTCGCCGTGTGGTGGTGGAGCACGCGAGCCCGTGCGCCACGTGTGCGACTCCTGGTGTTGGTGGCCCTAACTTTTCTCTACTGGGGCAGCGTGTTCGAACAATACGCACTCAGCGACTATTCAATTCACATGGCCGGCCACCTCATCATTTTCATGGTGCTCGCACCACTGGCGGCCAGCGCCATCTCGTGGCGAGCATCGGCACTGACCGCGACGCTCGGGTTCGTCGGCATCACCGTTCTCATACCGCTCTACCACCTGACACGGCTCGGTGGCTACGTCATGCGCCACGCCGTAGGGCATGTCAGCGAAAACCTCTTGTTCTTTCTGATTGGTGCCGTCTTTTGGCTGCCCGTCTACGGTCGCCAGTCCACGTTCTCCGCACTCCAGCGCTTCGCCTACGTCGTGCTCGCTAGCCCTATTGCCGTGACCACCGGACTTGTTCTGTGGTCAGCCACAGCACAAGATGCTGAGCGCTACGCCATGAATATGAGCATGGTGAGTATTGCCGACATTCACCGTGGTGGACTCGTCATGATTGAACTAGGTTGCGTCGCCGCGGCCGTTCATGCGGCGATCCTGGGCGGCTTCGCGCTTCGTGACCACGCTCACCGTCGTATCCCCGACGGGGCGTTGCGTTAGGCCACGAGCAGACTGAGGGTTGCCACTGTCACGATGGCAATGACGGTACCCGTTGCGATGCGGACGGGGGCGCTCGTCACGGCCGTTTCACACCGCAGGCGTCGGCGCTCCATCATCATGCCGGACAGCCCGAGCGCCGCCGCCGGTGCGGGTGAAAACATTGCGGCCTTGTCCAGCACTCGACGAAGAGCAGCACTGCCGACGTCTCGGCGAGCGTGATCATCGGCCATCATCTCCACGTAGAGGTGAAGTGACCGCGGTGCGAGACGGGCCATCGGCACGAACGGCACGAACGGCGTCCACGCCGACAGCGTGAGCAAGAGCGCACCGTGGAAGCCCTTGCGGTGGCCGTTTTCGTGCGCCACCACGGCGGCGAGTTCATCCGCGGGAAGGGCATCAATCGTGGCCGAACTCAGGACAATGCGACCACCGCGGCCCGGCACGAAGTACGCCACGGGCTGCGCGGAGTCAAGAACCGAATATGGCGTCGCGCCGTCGTGCGTGGACGTCACGACGTCGAGAACTGTCCGGGTGCGACGCCGTGCGCGCATCGTCCGCAGGGTGGTCACGGAAAACGCCCCAAGCATCAGCACGACAAGGTCGAAGCTCAGCGTCAAGCCGACCACCGACCACAACGACATCCCCGAGAGCCCGCCCTTTATGAGTCGGTGGACGAAATCTTCGAGGCCGAACAGGAGCGAGCCGTTCGCGGCACCCACGCCGCAACGCACGAGTGACACGAGGAGTGCACCCCACCCAACGACGGTTAGCCCCAGCCATGCCGCAACACCGGCGAGTGGGTTGGCGTCAAAGCGCACACGATCCACGACGAGTGGCGCAACCATGAGACAGAAAAGGGCGAGACCCCAATCCACCATGGCGTTACTTGTCCTTGCGGGCAAACAAATTGCGCAAGACACGACGATCACTCGCGTCCATGGCGCCGGCGAAGGCCACCAGTACGGCCTGGCGGTCTTCCGTGGTGTCGAGCGCTCTTAGCAGCACGGAGGCGATGTATTCCTCGCGCGAGGATGTGGCCGAAAACATATTGGCTCGGCCTACCTTGGTTTCGGTCAAGAAGCCCTTCTTGGCCAAACGACCCAGCACCGTCATGATGGTCGTGTAGGCGTGGTCGGGAAATTGATCGGCCATGTCTCGCACACTCAGAGGCGAGCCATCACTCGACCAGATGATGTCCATTACCTGTCGTTCGAGTTCACCGAGTGTCATACGACCAACTGTAGGACATCGCATCACACCGGCGCCACCATATGACAACTGCCCCCGGTCGCAGTGACCGAGGGCAGTTGGTGGTGTTGGGGGAACCCCGAACTCAGACGGCTTGTGGGCCTCGCTCGTCGGTGCGAATACGAACGACGTGTTCGATGTCGGTCACCCACGCCATGCCGTCCCCAACGGTATCGGTGCGGGCGGCGTGGCTCACGGCATCCACAACAGCGTCGACCATCTCGTCCGTCGTCACGATCTCCACCTTGAGCTTGTCGACGAAGTCGAACTCGTACTCCTTGCCTCGGTAGATTTCGATGTGGCCGCCAGTGCGTCCGAAACCACGGACCTGGCTCACCGTCATGCCGGTCACGCCAACTTCACGAACGGCAACCTTGACTTCATCGAGCTTGAAGGGCTTGATAACTGCAGTAACTAACTTCATGATGCTCCTTACTTGTTGTCCGAGTGGGTGTGGCTAGGGGTCAATACGGGCTCACCGAAGGTGGGCTCGGGGAAGGCCTCTTCTTCGTGGATGGCGATGTCACCAATGGCGAGCGTCTCGTCATCTTCGCGGAGACCAACGAGGGCCTTCACGAGGTAGAAGATAATCGTCGTGGCCACGGCGGTGAAACCAATGATCCACATACCGGCGATGAACTGCTCCCACAGCTGGTGGAACGAGTGGCCGTTGTAGAACCAACCGCCGACCGAGAAGCTGCCCGCGGCGTCGTAGACCTTGCCGGCAACGCCGTATTCGATCATCTTGGGGTCAGCGAAGATACCAACCATGAGTCCACCGAGCAGACCGGCAATACCGTGGGTGTAAATAACGCCCATGGCGTCGTCGACCTTAGAGAAGGGGCGAATCTTCGACAGGTAGTTCCAGGCCACCCAGACCACGGCGGCCGAGATGAGTCCGACCAAGATGGCACCGGTGCCGTTCACCCAACCAGCCGATGGGGTGATGGCGACGAGACCACACAAAATACCGTTCAGGGCACCGAGGAAGGTGGCCTTCTTCTGACGCGAGAAGAACATGTCCATGAACAGCCAGGTCAAGAGACCGACGGCCGTGGCGACGTTCGTGTTGAGTACCGCAGCCGCGGCGTCCGCACCGGCGTAGAAGGGGTCACCACCATTGAAGCCGTTCCAACCCAGCCAGATGATGCCGATACCAACGGCGACCATCATGAGGTTGCTCGGGAAGGCGTTTTCGCGGTCCTGCCAGCGGCGAGGTCCGACGATGGCGGCGCCCACAAAGGCGGCCACACCAGCACTCAGGTGAATGACGTACCCACCGGAGAAGTCAACGGCACCCTTCTGGGCGAAGTACCCGCCGCCCCAGAGGAGGCAGGCGTTGACGCAGTAGACCATGGTGATCCACAGTGGCACGATCAAGAGCCAAGCCTTGAACTTCAGACGACCGACCAATCCACCGAGAAACAGCAACGGGGTAATGGCGGCGAAGACGAACTGGAAGTACGCCAGGGTCGCGGTCGGGAAGTGGAAGGGAATCAGCGTGTTCGCTCCCGAGACGGCCTGACCGGTCTCGTCGAAGGCGGTGGAGAGCGGCTTGAAGTGACCAATGAAGTCACCGAGGAAGGAGCCCGTCGGACCAAAGTGCGAGAAGGTGCCAAAGGCCATGTTGTAGCCCCAGAGCATCCAGACCACGAGGGTCAAGGAGAAGCCCGCGAAGCACATCAACATGGTGTTGACAATCCACTTCTTTCGGACGAGACCACCGTAGAGAACGGCGAGTCCGGGGAGGCTCATCAAACCGACGAGCGTGGCCGCTACGAGCTGCCACGTGTTGTCGCCGGTGTTGAGCCAACTTGGATAGGGAATGTTGGTGGCCGCAAACAGCACATCCACTCCTTTATGTGTAGGAGAGGGCGACGCTGACCTCAAGGTTGACGTTTCTACTTTGCCAACTGAGAATTACGGAACTGTTAGCGACATGTTTCGGGCGTATGAACACCGAAATAATGCGAAACGTTACTTGTTGAAGTTCTCGAAGTACCGGCTCGGGGTCGGGCCGCGCTGGCCGCGGTACTTCGAACCCAGTCCGTTGGCGCCGTAGGGCCGATCGGCCGGTGTGGTCATCTCGAAGAAGGAGATCTGACCAATCTTCATGCCCGGGTACAGCGTGATGGGGAGGTTCGCGAGGTTCGCCAGTTCGAGCGTGATGTGACCGTCCCAGCCCGCGTCAATGAATCCCGCGGTGGAGTGAATGACCAGGCCCAGTCGTCCCAAGCTCGACTTACCCTCCAGGCGGGCCACGAGGTCGTCGGGGATGGCGACGCGTTCGAGCGTGCTGCCCAGCATGAACTCACCTGGATGCAGAATCATCGGATTCTCGGGGCCCACGTCGATCAGTTCCGTGAGATCTTCCTGGGGCAGTTTGACGTCGATTACACGCTGCGAGTGATTCCGAAAGACGCGGAAGAGTCGGTCGATGTGCAAGTCCACCGAGGAGGGCTGGATGCACTGGTCACCCAGGGGTTCAATGATTATGCGACCTGCGTCGATTGCTTCGGTAATTGAACGATCTGAGAGCACCATAGTGCCTAAAACGATAGTCGGGCGGCGCCTCGTCCTACGGTACGGTGACCTGACTAGAATCACCAGTGCGCGGGCGTAGTTCAGCGGCAGAACATCAGCTTCCCAAGCTGAGAACGCGAGTTCGATTCTCGTCGCCCGCTCTCATGACACCACTCTTTCGCCGAAAGCCCAAAAAACCTCGGCTTTTGGCCGTCCTCCTGTGTTACAACGACGGGGATATTCTCCGCGAAACCATCTCCTACCTCCTCGAGCAGGACCACCAGGTCATCGCCTGGGATCATGGTTCTGACGATGGCACCGCCGAAGTGCTCGCCAGTTTCGGCAGTGATTTGCTCGAATCAACGTTCATTCCTCGCGACTTCGATTTCTATCGTCTCTACCCCACGATGTCCCAGCACCTACTCGACAACTACGTCGAGCAGTTCGACTGGATCTCCTGGCCCGACCAGGACGAGTTCCTCGAGGGCCCGAACCGTTCCAAGTCCTACCGCGACTGGATCTACGAGGTTGCCGACTCTCCGTATGACTGGATCCAGTTCTGCAACTTCAATTACTGGTGGACGGCCGACGACGACGCCAGCGCGACCACCAATCGCGAACGGGTACGCCACTACGCACTCTTTCCCGACTGCGCCCCGCGCATCCGGTCCTGGCGCGCTAGCGTCACCAACATTCGCGAGTTCAATCACAACCCACCGCTCGGCACGCAGTATCCCGAGCTCTTCAACCTGTGCCATTACCCCATGCGCAACGAGCAGCAAATGCAGCGCCGTCTTGAGAAGGACCGCGCGGGGCTCCGTCGCGGCGGGGCCAACTTCCACTACGACAACATGCTCCAGCGCGAACAGTTGTTGCGCATTCCTGCCTCGGCCCTCCACTTCGACGATGGGGGCGATCTCTCGCACGAGACCACGTTCAACTGGCGCGACATCTACGGCTTCGCCAGTGAATAAATACTGATTTAATCCAAATCTTGACTTAATCCAAATTACGCGGTAGCGTGGACGTCGATGACTGACTACGCCGCACTCTTGCGCGATCACCATATTCAGGTCACCGCCCAGCGCTTGGCGGTCCTTCGTGCCGTGCACGATCACCCCCACGCCACGGCCGATGACGTGATCGCCAGTGCCGGCACCGACATTGGGACCATCTCGCGTCAGTCCGTCTACGACGCCCTCACGATCCTGGTGGAGCAAGGACTGCTACGTCGCATCCAACCCGTCGGCTCCCCCGCCCGCTACGAAGACCGCATTCTCGACAACCATCATCACGTCATCTGCCGCATTTGCGGCACCCTGGCCGACGTGGACTGCGCGGTGGGCGAAACGCCCTGCCTCACCGCCGCCGACGCCATGGGCTTCGACATTGACGAGGCCGAGGTCTCCTACTGGGGCCGCTGCCCGAGTTGCCAGGCCCAGGGGCTGACCGCTCGCGCCACTGAACCGAGCACCAATCGCCGTTCGCATCACTAAATCGCAGTACCACCAAGCATTCGCCACTAGACCCCTAGTGCGACAACCCAAGGAGACAGTATGAGTAACGAAGCCAAGTGCCCATTCAGCGGCGGTGCAAACACCACGCTGCAGGGTGCAACCCCCAACGAGAAGTGGTGGCCCAACCAGCTGAACCTGCGTCTGCTGAACCAACAGTCGCCAACGGTGAACCCCATGGACGAGGACTTCAACTACGCCGAGGCCTTCCTGAGTTTGGACCTCGACGCGGTCAAGGCCGACATCATCGAGGTCATGACCACGAGCCAAGACTGGTGGCCCGCTGACTGGGGTCACTACGGCCCCCTCTTCATCCGCATGGCCTGGCACAGTGCCGGTACGTACCGCATCGGTGACGGTCGTGGTGGCGCCGGTTCCGGTGCCCAGCGCTTTGCACCCCTCAACAGCTGGCCCGACAACGTCAACCTCGACAAGGCTCGCCGCCTCCTGTGGTCGGTCAAGCAAAAGTACGGCGCGAATCTCTCGTGGGCCGACCTCATGATCCTCGCCGGTAACTGTGCGCTCGAGTCGATGGGCTTCACGACCTTTGGTTTCGCCGGTGGTCGCGAAGACATCTGGGAGCCACAGGAAGACATCTACTGGGGCCCCGAGGCCGAGTGGCTGGCCGACGAGCGGTACTCGGGTGAGCGTGACCTCGACAACCCCCTCGGCGCCGTCCAGATGGGTCTGATCTACGTCAACCCCGAAGGCCCCAACGGCACCCCCGACCCACTGCTGGCGGCCCGCGACATTCGCGAAACGTTCGCCCGCATGGCCATGAATGACGAAGAGACCGTGGCACTCATCGCCGGTGGTCACACATTCGGCAAGACGCACGGCGCCGGTGACGCCGCGCTTGTTGGTCCAGAACCCGAAGCGGCCGGCCTACTCGAGCAGGGACTCGGCTGGACGTCCAGCTTTGGTTCCGGTAAGGGTGCCGACACCATCTCAAGTGGTCTCGAAGGTATCTGGACCACGACGCCCACTCAGTGGAGCAACAACTACTTCGACAACCTCTTCGGCTACGAGTGGGAACTCTTCAAGAGCCCCGCTGGCGCCCAACAGTGGCGTCCCGTTAGTGGTGCTGGTGACGGCACTGTCCCCGTTGCCCACGGCGAGGGCACGACGCACCCCACCATGTTGACCACGGACCTGTCGTTGCGCTTTGACCCCATCTACGGCCCCATCTCGAAGCGTTTTCACGAAGACCCCCAGGCCTTCGCCGACGCCTTCGCCAGGGCCTGGTTCAAGCTGACGCACCGCGACATGGGGCCTTACGTCCGCGGTCTCGGCAAGGAAGTACCTGCCGAGCCCCAGATCTGGCAGGACCCCGTACCCGCCGTCACGCACGCACTCGTGACCGACGAGCAGGTAGCCCAGCTCAAGGCCACCGTGCTGGCGACTGGCCTGAGTGTCGGTGACCTGGTGCGCACTGCGTGGGCGTCTGCCTCGACGTTCCGCGGCACGGACAAGCGCGGTGGCGCCAACGGTGCCCGTATTGCGCTCAGCCCGCAAAAGGACTGGGACGTCAACGAGCCCGCGACGCTCGCGCGCGTACTTAACGTGCTGCGTGGCGTTCGCGACACTTTCAACCAGAGCGCGGGGGCTACCCAGATCTCACTGGCCGACCTCATCGTCCTCGCTGGCGCCGCGGCCGTCGAGCATGCCGCTTCTGCCGTTGGCGTCAACGTTACGGTTCCCTTCGAGCCCGGTCGCACCGACGCCACCCAAGAGCAGACGGACGTCGCGAGCTTCGCGGTGCTCGAGCCCGCCGCCGATGGTTTCCGTAACTACCTGCGCCCCGTGGCAGGTCGCGCCGTCGAGCAGCAGCTCCTCGAGCGTGCGTTGCTGTTGACCTTAACCGCACCCGAGATGACGGTGTTGGTTGGCGGTCTGCGCGTGTTGGGTGCCAACACGGGCGACAGCGCGAATGGCGTCTTCACCTCGAACGTGGGCAACCTGACCACCGACTTCTTCACCACCCTGGTGGACGGGGGTATCACCTGGACCCAGGTGGGCGAGCACCAGTTCGTCGGCGTGCACGAGAACGGCACCCACTACAGCGCCACGGAGAATGACCTGGTCTTTGGTTCCAACTCGCAGTTGCGTGCCATCGCCGAGGTCTACGCCTCGAGCGACGCCAAGGAGAAGTTCGTCCGTGACTTCGTCGCCGCGTGGGACAAGGTCATGACCTTGGACCGCTTCGACCTGCAGTAGCCGGACCAATAAAAATCCCCCCGCTGGACAACCAGCGGGGGGATTTTTCTCGTTCGTGTGACTTACGCCGACAGGTTGATGTTGGTCGGCACGCGCGACTTCAGCGCGGCGTCGTAACGAATGGCTTCGTTAATGCGCTTGACACCAGCAGCCTGCTGGCCCGCGTCGTACATCAAGATGCCGGAGTTCAGCAGCGCCTGTGGGTAGGTCGGGTTGATCGTAAGTGCGTGGTTGTAGTCAGCCAGGGCCAGCGTCGGCGTGCTCGCCTGGGCGATGGCCAGGTTGTACCAACCAGCGGCGTTCGCGGCGTTCAACTGCAGCGACTTCTCGTAGTAGGCGATGGCAACCGAGGGGAAGGCTGTGCGCTGGAAGCAAACGCCGAGGTCGTAGTAGGCGAGGGCCTTGTAGCCGTGTGCGTCAGTGGGGTCGTTCAGTGCGGCTCCCATGTAGTTGTACTCCGCTGACAGGTAGGCGCCCTTGTCTGCGAAGACCAGACCGTCGTTCAAGTACTGCACGACCGACTTGTGTTGCACGGTCGTGCCGCTCGATCCGAGGAACAAGAAGCACGCCCCCACGATTGCGGCGGGAACAATAACGGCGAGCGCTACAACGAATCGACTGACGGGGTCGGCAAACATGTCCGACACTGCCTGGCCGAAACTTGACTGGGTCTCAATCACGATTTCTTCGTCGAAGGTTTCATCCGAAAATGACATTTACAGCTCTTTCTCTCATGTTGTTACAGATTATTTAGGAACCGCTACTGCCCACGTCGCGGTGACGGAGTAGTTGCAGTCAAGTACCAATTTAGGAGCCGTAGCGCCGGCCGTCACCAGGAAGGTTGATGGCACAATACGTGACTCTGGCGTCATCGGTACGCCCGACAGCAAACCAGTCTTATTCACGGAGAACCACGCGACGCCATCAATTGTTGCTGACTTGTCGAGATTCATTTGCACCGCACACACCGACATGTTGTTCGGCGCAACGCTCGCGATCTGCACCTCGTTGAGCTTCTTGGGTACCAAGGCAATGCTGAACGACGCGACGCAGTACTTTCCAGCTTTGTGGCAGGCCGCGAAGTGGGCGTAGATCTGGGCATTTCCTGGGGGGCCCATCGGTCCCGTTGGACCTGGCTTACCCGGGGCACCGGTGGAACCCGTTGGTCCACGAGGACCAACGGAACCAGTAGCACCGGTGGCACCGTTCTTACCGGCTGGGCCAGGAGCACCGGTGGAACCCGTTGGTCCACGAGGACCTTGCGCACCCGTTGCACCCGTTGCTCCGCGGGGACCCATGGCACCAGTGGCACCACGCTGACCCGCTCCGGTTGCACCACGGGCACCAGTTGCGCCGGTGGCACCGCGAAGTCCCATGGCACCGGTAGCGCCGCGAAGACCCATGGCACCAGTGGCACCACGCTGACCAGTGGCACCCAGCATGCCGGTCGCACCAGTGGCACCACGGGCACCGGTGGCACCTCGTTCACCAATTCCCGTTGCACCGCGTGCACCGGTGGCACCACGAAGACCCATGGCACCGGTGGCACCACGTTCACCAATGCCTGTTGCACCACGCGCGCCGGTGGCACCGCGAGCACCAGTTGCGCCGGTGGCACCGCGAAGTCCCATGGCACCAGTTGCACCCCGTGCACCAGTGGCACCGCGAGCACCGGTTGATCCAGTCGCGCCACGCAGACCCATGGCGCCGGTAGCACCGCGTTCTCCGCGACCCGTTGCACCACGCGCGCCAGTGGCACCTCGTGCGCCGGTGGCACCACGCTGGCCGGCAGCACCAGTGGCACCTCGTTCACCCGCTGCACCAGTGGCACCGCGCTGACCTGCAGCTCCGGCAGCACCCGTTGCACCCGTTGCACCGCGTAGGCCCTGTGCGCCTCGACGTCCTGCTCCGGTCGCACCGCGCTGACCAGTGTCGCCCTTCGGGCCACGTGGACCGGTAGATCCCGAGACACCCTGAGGGCCCTGCAGACCGGTGGCACCTTGAATACCGCGCGGTCCGGTTGCTCCAGTGTCACCCTTACGTCCTGTGGCACCCGAAGATCCGGAGAATCCGCGTGGGCCCTGAAGTCCTCGAGGACCAACTGGTCCCGTCGCTCCGGTCAGTCCATTCAGACCGTTTCGACCGGTGGCACCCGTTGGGCCCGCACTACCACGTGGACCGGTAGATCCCGTAGCACCATGGAGGCCACGAGGACCCTGGGCACCATTAATTCCGTTGGCACCGGCACTTCCCGTTGCGCCAACGGGGCCGCGTGGTCCGGTAGCGCCGCGAGCGCCTGAGGCACCGGTGGCACCGCGTGATCCGGTGGCACCTGGAACGCCAGTGTCACCCTTCAGACCGGTTGCACCGCGAGCACCTGTCGTTCCTGCGACGCCCCGCAGACCAGTCGCACCACGTGCGCCTTGCGTTCCTTGCGGGCCAGTCGCTCCGCGAGCACCCGTGGCACCGCGTCGTCCGGTCGCACCGGCGGAACCGGTGGCACCAACGGGTCCTTGGATACCCGTGTTTCCGACGGGACCTTGAATACCCTGCGCGCCTTGTGGACCGGTGGCACCAGTGGCGCCGCGAGCACCAACGTGACCAGCAGTGCCCTGTGGTCCCTGTGGACCTTGCGCACCAGTGGCACCGCGACGACCGGTGGCACCAGAAATACCTCGAGGACCAGTCGCGCCTCGGTGACCTGAAGCACCACTCGGTCCGGTGGCACCGCGAGCACCCGTGGCACCAACTCGTCCGGTGGCACCGGTAGCGCCGTTGGCACCACGTGGACCCTGTGGACCTTGCGCACCTGATGCACCGTGCGCACCCGGCGTACCCGTCGCACCGGTGTAACCGCGAGGACCAGTCGCGCCACGAGCACCCTGGGCGCCCTGAGGACCAGTGGCACCGCGAGCACCCGTGGCACCGCGACGACCGGTGGCACCCGTCGCACCGTTGGCACCACGTGGCCCCTGAATACCCTGAGCACCTTGCAGACCGCGCTGTCCAGTGGCACCGGTAGCACCGCGTGATCCGGTGGCTCCAACGGCGCCGCGAGCCCCTACCGGACCGGTTGCACCACGGGCGCCTGACGTTCCTTTAGCTCCGGTGGCGCCGGTGCGGCCGCGCAAACCGGTGGCACCCGTGGCACCTCGTTGGCCAGCGGGACCTTGTGAGCCCATAGGGCCAGTGGCCCCGGTAAAACCGCGAGGACCGCGAGGACCAGTGGCACCAATAGGGCCGGTTGCACCACGTGGACCAACGGCACCCGTCGCTCCACGGCGTCCCGTGGCACCGGTGCGGCCGCGAGGTCCGGTGGCGCCGCGTGGTCCAGTGGGACCCGTAGGTCCGGCGGGACCAGTGGCACCCGAGTAGCCGGTGTAACCGCGAGGGCCTCGGGGGCCGGTGGCACCCTTGGGGCCCGTGGGGCCGGCCACGCCAGATGATCCCGTAGTGGCACCGGCGACTTCAGGCATGACCAAGGTACAAACCGTCACGAACGTGAGCATGACGAGCACGGCTTTGCCGACTATTTGGAACCGCCGCTTTTGAGCATGCACATGCTTAAACATAGTGGTCACGGGGTACGTAAATCCAACTATTGCGTGACGGGAAGGTTAGGGGAACGTCTCGAAAAGAAGAAACTTCCCGCGAACCCGAGGAGTACCGCCAGGGCCAACAGCCAGTACCACCCAAACCCCTTGTATACAAAGGTGACTTGATGCGTGCCCGCGGGGAGTTCGACGCCGACCACGGCCGGTGCCACCATCACGGTAGGTTGCGCTTTTCCGTCCACCATGACGGTCCAGCCTGGATCGAACGACGCCGACAACTCGAGGATGCCCGGCCGAGCCATCGTCACCGTTGCCGATCCGGTGCCGTTCGCGAGGTCCGCAGCAGATGTCCTGATGGTTCCCGGTGCCCCCACTCGGACGGGTGCCGTCGTGACCGCCAGGTCGGATGCGTTCCAGTGCACGAGGTAGTCGTCGTGCCGAGCGAGTAAGCCGGTGTCCAGCACGTTGTAGGACTGGATGGAGACCGTTCCCTTGTTTTCGTCAATAGTGCCTGCGTTATTGAGGAGATCGAAGTAACCGTCGTGGGGCAGTGCCCACAAGTGATAATTCCCGCTCACCATGACACTCTGTGCAGGGACCGGCGGCTGCATCGATACCGGCGTCAGTATGTAGTGGATACCCATAATGGCGTAGGCCCCAGCGTTGTGGTCATTGAAGTTGTATTCGGGCTGCTCCATGAGGGCAGCCGTTCGCAGTACGAAGCCAACTTCATCAATGTCGTTGTCGGCAAGGTAGATATTCATTTGCACCTGGCCGACGTTGAAATTGGCACCCCAATTCACAATGGAGCCCGCGTACACGCGACCGAGCGGATGGGCCCGGATGTAGGCAAGAATCGGTGCGAGTGGTACCGCCTGAGCCTGCTGCTCGCGTACCTGAGTGCTTGCGAGTGCATCGTTATTTGCCCCGTATGACGTCACTGCGGGGAACGCCAACCACACCACCAGTGCACCGACCGCTACGGAACCCCAGCCAGAAATTCGGCGCTTCACCAAACGACCGGTGAAGAGCGAACGAACTCGGGGAACGACAACTCGTTCGAGGAGGTCACCCGAGGCGGCAACTCCGGCACCGACCGCAAAGAGTGCGGAGAGTTGGACGGACAACAAAAACCGGCGGAAGTAAATATCAGCGTGACCCGGAAGGAGTGCGATGAACTTACCCCAGGTGGTTGGACCGAACGACACAAGAAAGGTCACAACGAACATGGTGATGAACGCCCGCGCCGGCGGGAAGCGCTTCCATCGCCATACGGCGAAAATAGCTCCCGCAGCAAACACCAAGGTGATGATAGGGAAGCGGCGATCATCGAACAGATGTCCGTGGAGCAGCCACGAAATATTCTTTGAGGCGCCATACCCACGTACCAGCCCCGTCGACGCAAGGGCCGTGTTAATTGCGGCCCACTTCGCATTGAGCAGCAGGGGCACCGTAATCCACGAGGTGCCGAGGATTGATCCGATGCCAATTGCCGCGGCTGATTTTGCGCGAGCACCGAAGTCCGTGCGGACCAACACCAACATGACAGGTATTGCGAGGAACGCCGAGTATCCGGTCTCAAAGTGCAAGGCTGCCGTGAGCGAAATGAACAACACCGCTCGCACGACGTAACGCCGATCTTCCATCGCTCGCCACGTCCAAGCCCACGCGAACGGCAGCGCCCACGATGCGCACAACTGAGCCCAAATGCCGTATCCGGCCCACATGTACGCACCTATTTCGTATCCCACTAGGGGCACTGAAAATAAACAAGCGCCGGCGACGGCGGCGCCGAGCGATGCCCGGCGGGGCAAGCGAAACGTCCGGGCAGCTCCATATACGGCAACAGGCCAGAAACTCCACAGCAGATACAACGACCAGCGAAAGCCCACATTCGGAGAGATCACCAGCCCGAGTGCGCCAACCAGCGTTGCCGCTAAACCCTGATAGTGCAAAAATTGTGGCGACCCTAGGTCAAGGCCTGGATACCACCGGTCCATGGGGAAATGTCCGTGTCGCAGCGCATTGGCCGCGAATCGGACCATCTGTTCATGCATCGCAGAGTCGTTCAGGTAGAACGCTGGCTGCAACGTGCCACGGGCGACCCACAACTGGAAAATACTGAGGAGTACTAGAAAACCGAGGACAATCACTGAATCTTTCTTCAGTGCACGAAACTTCAGCAGAATGTCGTTAACTATGTTCAAACCCTTAGCCATTGCACAATAACGAATCCTCTACTTCCAGTTCTCAGGAGAGTCGTAGTGACATCGCCTCGAAAGGGAACCTGCAGAAGAAACTACTTTTTCTTCTTGTGGTGCTTCTTGGTCGTCTTCTTTACCGACTTCGAGGCAGATGCGTGAACGTATGGCTTCAAAGCTGCGGGCACATTACTAAGGAGCTTCTTGTCCATGGTGACTGCGAGATTGAGATCAATCAATCCAGCGGCGCGACTGTTGTGTTGGATCAGGAGGAGTCCGAGATTGAAGTCTGCCTGCGCGTATCCACGGTCGACCTTCAGCAGCGAGCGATAGTCACTCATTGCGCGCGTATAGCTCGACTTTGACTCCAACACCGCCAGGTTGAACCATGCTCGGGTGAACTTAGAGTCCAACTTCACAGACTTTCTGAATTCCCGAACTGCCATTGAGTCAAGCTTCTTCGCCACGTAGACCGTACCGAGGTCGTAATAGGCAAGCGAATTCTTCGGGCTCTTAGCAATTGCTCGGTTGTAGTCTGCAGCAGCGAGCTTCAGATTTCCCTTACGCTCAGCAGCAACACCCCTCACGATGAGTTGGGAGGCCGAAGCCTTCTTCGTATTTCCGCCAGAGCTAGCGATCACGATAACGGCCACAACAACGATGATGGCCAATACGCCGACCAAGAGAGTCTTTGATTTTGGCAACTTAATTTGAGATGTCGACATTTCTTTACTTTCTCTAAAGCCTCTGTGTAAGCCTACACGACTGGTTGAAACGAGCCTGATTAAGGTGCGCAAATCGCGTAGACGTACACACCGTTCTCCGCCGTAGTGAGCGATCCAGCATTTTCGGCAAGGTAACGAATCTGCCAGCCGGAAGCGCCGCCACGTACCTCGGCAGTTCCCGTAGCGCCACTCGGTCCAGTTGCCCCATTGGACGCAAGCGGCATTGATGCTGCCAGCACATCTGAGGTCACCGGGCTCCAACCACCACCACCAATTGCAACAGGGAGATCACTTGGGCATGTAACGCTCGCCACACCATGCATTCCGTATTCAGCGACAATCTCCGAGTGGACTGTTCCAGTGGCACCTACAGGACCTTGGACACCTTGAGGACCTTGGACACCTTGAGGACCAGTTGCACCGCGAGGGCCCTGCTTACCTGTTGCGCCGGTTGCGCCGGTTGCGCCGGTTGCGCCGGTTGCGCCGGTTGCGCCGGTTGCGCCGGTTGCGCCGGTTGCGCCGGTTGCGCCGGTTGCGCCGG
>Ga0007834_1000254_pt1 | contig 17884 bp, 24 predicted proteins | sample CryBogCBE06Nov07_FD_71233 | JGI IMG/M metagenome (GOLD analysis project Ga0007834, IMG submission 71233) | Freshwater microbial communities from Crystal Bog, Wisconsin, USA - CBE06Nov07 | ecosystem: Environmental > Aquatic > Freshwater > Lake | place: Crystal Bog, Wisconsin, USA | collected...
CGGCCGAACCGGAACCGCTGGCCGTGATGCCGCCGGATGCGGTGGCACCGAAAATGATCGGCTGCACCGCACCGATGCTGACGAAGCCTTTACTGGTGCCCGTGGTTGAACCGGGCTGCACGGCACCAATGCTGACAAAGCTGGCCGATGCATTGGGCTTTGTGCCGGTGCCGCGTGCTTGCAAGCCCAGGCCGGCCACGGCAGCAACGCTAAACGATGCTGCTAGACTGGCTGCCCCGCTACCGGTGATGCCGCCGGAAGGCGTGGCCAGAAATCCCTGGCTGGCCTTTTGTGAGCCGCTGGCAACAATGCCGCCGCTGCCTGCGACCGGGAAGCCCAGGCCGCTGGTTGCTAAGCCGCTGGCCGTGAGCCCGCCTGATGGCGTGAGTGAAAATCCGAGGCTGTAACCTGATGCACCGCTGGCGATCAGGCTGCCGTCGGTGGACGTGAAAGCCAGTGCGATTGCATTTGAGCTTGAGCCGCTGGCCGTGATGCCACCGGATGCAATGGCCGAATAGGCAAGCCCTGAGATGGCCACTTGACCGCCGGCGACGATTCCGCCGAATGCGGTGACGGACTGGCTCAGGCTTGCCGATGATGTGCCACCGCCAGTGAGCCCGCCTGATGGCGTGTACGAAAAAACGGCCGTGGGCGTGGAGGATTTGAAGGTCAGCGTGAAAGAAATGGACGCCGCTTTAAAATCGGCTGCACCGTTGTAAGCCGATGCCAGATTCCACTGACCGACGCCGGTTGATCCGGCAGTGGATTGCACCAGATCGGCAGCCGCAAAGCCGTAATTGTTGGCGATTGCGTTGAAGCGAATTGTGCCTTGAGAGATGGATGTGATTGTCTGGACGGTATCATCGCTGCTATTGGCGTTTGCTATGTTGGCGAAAACAACGAGATCGCCGGCCGATGTGGTGGTAACTGAGGGCGAACGCTCATAAGTTGTGTCATACGTGGTGGCTTGCGAGCCAATCACGTCAAGACTGGTGACGCCGGAATAAAGCAGCAAGCCAACGGCGGGAGCGTAGAAGGTACCGCCCTGATTCTCGTTGCCTGATGCGAAGCGATAATAGACGCTGTAGCCGCTGTTTGTTGTGGCAAGCGTAAAACCTGAAGGGGCAGTGGAAAACTGCCCAAACATTACCAGCAGGTCGCCGGGATTGACCGTACCGATTGCGCTGAACTGGATATAGTTGTAGCCATAAGTACTTGACTTATAGGTTATGGCCACGAATTACACCTCAAACTGGCCGGGGAATCCGGCCTGGCGAGCGACCGAGGTGCTTGTTAGTGAAAAGTCATTCGATGAGGCGTTCGTAAAAGGGGTCGTCTCGTATTGGACCCCTCGCTGGTATGCTTCAAACAATGACGGCATGGTGGTTACAGTTGCGAAATCGTTGTTTATCAGTTGGCAAGACCAAGGAATTGTTAGATTGGAAATCCCGCTGATTGCATTGGAACATTTGTGAAAAATGTTGTTAATTCCGTCAATTCGATAATTAACCGCCGCAGCAATTGAAATTGCGTTTCCTGTGCCTGAGCTGCTGCCGTAAAAGGTGTTGTTGATAAAATTGAGTAATCCGCTGCCACCATTGATGTAAACCAGATTGCCGCTCCCAGTAAACAAATTGTATGCCAACGCGCAGCTATTACCTTGCATGGTGAAGCCATACGCAGCAGATCCACGAAACGTGCATCCGTAAGCGGTAAAATTAGCGCCGCCGTACAATACGTTGCAATAGCCAGATGTGCAGTCAAAACAACATCCTATGGCATTTACGCTGGTATTATAGGTTATTTGAACAATATTGGCGTTTACGCCACTCCCTCCAAATCGACATCGGACAAGCCTGACATAACCGTTTTGTGTTGCCGTTGCCAACCCACCGCCATTGGTACTGGTAGTAAACGTAAACTCAATATTTTCTAGCCAATTGTAGGCGTTAAGAACAATGTTAGAGCCTGACGATACGCTGCTAGAAATAATTGGGCGTGTGGCACCTGACGGCGCTGCAGTTTGCCCTGTAGGTGCTACCAATGAGCCACTGACGTTGGCGCAGTTGTCGATGTCGCCGGGCGTGGCGTAGTAGCCTCGCCACCAGATTGGTTTAGCAGCAAGACCGACAGGCAGCGTAATAGATGAAGTAAAAGTATAAGTGCTCGCTTTGATGTTTACTCGAAGTCCGTTGTATTGATTTCCAACTAGGGCCGCCGAAGTCGATGGCGAGTTCATCACGCCGTTCGTACCGGTGATCGCCAAACTTGACCACGCACCACCCACACGACAAGCCACCGAACCCGTGAGACTGGCCACGGTGCCCAGGGCGGTGTTGTTCGGGCTGGTTGCGGCCTGATTGTAAATGACAATCACAGTCGAACTGGTAACGCTTTGCACCTGCCCGCTGAATCGCGAGATCGATTCGCCGCTGTTGTAGAGCGAAACCCAGGAACCCGCCGAAACACCGGACGCGAAAGGTGTGCCACTGGATGCCGTAAACGTGGTCAAGCCGCTGGCAGTGGACACCGTGCCGAGAATTTCGGTAGGATTTGAACCGTTATCGGTTCCGGCGTTGCGATCATCGCCGCCCGTCTGCATGTACAGGTCAAGCAGGGCCATTGATCAACCTCGTTAGCCGATGTAACCGTTGACCTGAATCGCGGCCGCCTGGGCCACCGCCGTGGTTGTATCCAGCGCAGCATGAGCCTTCTGGCATTCGGCAAGGAACGCCACAAGCTGACCGACGGTGATTGGCGGGCGTCCATCTGTCAGGCTGCCGTCGTCAATCACTGCCGTCTGATCGGCAGCCTGCAACATGGGCAAGAGGCCCTGAGCCTGAACCACCGTCATTACGTTGGACACGGCGACGGCTAACCTTGTCACATCATCGGCCAATGGTCTGACCGTTTGATTGCAGAAACGAATAACTTGCGGATTCGAGAACGGCGTGGGCATGTGTGGTTTCCGTGTTTGATGGGGTGGCCGCTTATTCAATCAGCATCAGGTAAACGAGATTTGCGGGTAAATGGTCAGGGTCGAAGGATTCACCAGCGAGATCGGTGAGCTGAAGCGTTCAGCATAGATCAGCGTGCCGGATGTGGCACCGACCACGATATAGCCGTAGACCGTCTGAGCCGATGCGCTGGACCAGGTGAGCCCTGTGCCTGCGTTGTAGTTGCTCACGCTAGGCGTGGCGGTGGTTGGCGTGCTCCACGTGGTGCCTGTAACCGTGCGGGTCAGTGTCTTGCTGGCATAGCCAGTGAACGATGCTTCGGTGTATGTGGCGGCGGTATCGCTGGCTGCTGGAGTGGTGTTGCTGCTGAACAGCTTGATCGTCCAGTTTTCACCGTTCGCCAAAAAATCGGCCAGGGCTTTCTGATCGCCTACTTGCGGGAAGAAAATTGCCATCTGCTCAGGTGCTCCAAGGAAAAGAAATCAGCGGGTCAGTTTGGGAATTCGCATGAGCTTGTCACCGCCCGGGTGATTGTTCTTCATGTGAATCTGAGTGCGTTGAACGATGCGTGTGTAATCAGCCTGGTGATTCTTGGACTTCTCATAGAAGTCTTCCATCTTGCCCACGTGGCGAGCCATGTCGCGGTACTGCCGGCTCAGGACTAACGCCATGCACGCTTCTTGCATCTCGCGTGGATCATACATGTCGCTGAACTGCCGGCCGGGCACAGCATCATCCAGGTCGAACGTCTTGCGGAGGTCATAGCTGGCACGCTCGATCTGCGGGTAAAGCGTGCCAATGATGAACTGCACGCCGGTAACGCCAGCGGCCGGCCCTGGCGGGCTGCCCATGCCGACGGGCAAGCCCACGCGGCGCAGTGTGACAGCGTTTGCGGCCACGCTCACGACCACAAGCATATCGGTGCTAGGGAACACGCCTTGCGGCCCACGGATCTGAAGCACAGTGCCGGCGGCCACGGCTTGCGTGACAAAGTTGCTGGATGCCGAGTTCAAGATCCACGAGCCCGCCGATGATGCCAGAAACACGCCATCGGTTCCCTTGGCGACGGTCTGAGCCAGCGGGATCAACTGGCCGAAGTCGCCAGGGGCAGCGACGCAAAGATCCTCATCGGAGCAGTAGAGCGAGGTCGAAAGGCCAGTGCTCATGCGTGGTCCTCAATGCGTTTGATCTTGAGATGTTTGGCCACGGCTCGCCTTTCGGCTTCATGTTTGGCCAGTCGTTTGCGTGCGGTTGACAGAGCGTCGAGCGAGTCTTGATCGAATTCGATTTCTGCTTTGCTCAGCCGCTTTTCTTCCGGTTGTTCTTGGCCTTGATCAATTCCTGTTCCACCGTTTGCCATCGGCGTAGACTCCGTGATCCTTCGCGTAGATCAAATTCCGCTTTGATGCTGCTGCCGTTATTGTGCCACCACATCGCACCGGCAGGCGTGCTGATCAAATCTTGCACCGTGCGAGCGTTGCGGAATGGCACCGGCAGATCCTGGAGTGCCTTGCGTTGATCGGCGGTCAGCCGGGCATCAAAGCCCAGTTCCGGCCATGCCCAGTAGCCGTTGCGGTCATCGGCCGGCCCTTGAGCGTTGACGGTGATCTTGTCGATGCCGAGATCAAACGCATTCTTGACGAGGTTGCCGAACGCATCCATTGCCCGTGAGCCGCTCTTGAAATCCCACGCTTCAATCTCAGCCTTGAGTTTGCCGTTGGCTTGCTTGCTCACGCTGATTCGCTGTTCATTGATGCGTGAATCGGCAGCGGTGATCTCCAGTCGATCATCGGCCAGTGTAACCTTGACGGTCGCCATTGCCGGAGCACCGGTGAGCGATGCCAGCGTGGAGGCTTTTACTGACGTGCCTAGCAGCACCGATGCCGCGGTGATCGTTTCAGGCGTGGCTTCCACCTTGGCGGCTGACGGCGGGTAGAACTTGGGGAAGCCGTTGCGTGAGCCGTTGCCGACCACGTTGGGCGGCCCTGATGGCGTTGGCGGTGGCGTGCTGGCAATCGTCGTCTTGGGCGATGCGGCCGCGTTAGGCAAGATGACAGTGGCGGTCTGCGGTGCCAGCCAGGAGCCGGCCCGATTGGGAGCACCGACAAGCCCGAACATGCTGCTGATTCGCTGCACGGCCATTTGCTGAATCTGCTCAGGCGTGTAGCCCATGTCGATGAGCTTTTGGTATGCCGCCTTCTGAGCTGACAGCATGGCCATCTGGGCCGGCGTGCGTGTTTGTAGGTAAGCACGGGAAGCGGTGGCTTCGGAGATGCCGGCCTTCTTCATGTCGGCAATGCTCAGATTCTTGTCGCGGGCGATCTCGTACAGGCTCTTGATTCGCGTCTTGGTGACGGCATCTTCCCACTTGATCTGGCCATCTTGAATCAGCTTCCAGGCACCGTCACCGATGACTTCGACCTGGCGTTCGTGCTGTAGCTGGTCAATCTCATGCTCAAAGTCTGCAAACGGCTGAGCCGATTGACCTGGAGCGACGGGCACCGCTCGGCAATTGCATCGCGGGTGAAACGGGATCGGCCAGTAATTGGCAATCGCGTGATGATACTGGATGCAAAAGCCGCACGAATTGATGAACGCCACGACAAGCTGATATTGCACCTTGCCGCCATCATTGCGCCATGCTTCGCCCGGGTTGCCGGTGATGATCGTGGCCATCAGGTAGGCATCAGTGCCGAATGGGTGTCTTGCTGGATTCGCCAACCTTCGCGGCCTTTGTACGGCGTGAGAAGCAGGAACTTGCCGCCCAGCGGCTTGGCCGAATGCTGCGATTCTTCGGCGTAGGTGAAGTCAAGCGGATTCTTCTGATTTGTTGGAAGCAAGTTGCGAAAGTATGATCCGGTTTGAATGGCAAGCCGATTTTTAAAAACAATCTGACCGCGTGAATTACAATCGACCAAGATATCATTCATGATTAATTGATTATGTTTGTGGCCAAACGTGTAGCAGTCGTAGACGTAACGAACCGACTTGCGGTTCATGTCGATGGTGCCCTGCGTCACGGGTGAATCGCCGCCGGTGCCGTGGTGATACAGCAATTTGTGACGAAGTGCATGGCCTTTAGATTTAGCCGTGCTTGGCATGTCAAGGAAAGTTGTGATGTATCCTGACATACCACCGTGCATGATCGGCGTGGCGTGAGATCGTCCAACGTTGAGCAGATCGATCAAGCCACGTACAGGATCGGATTGACGGTATTTGTTCCAGACCGTTTCATGATTACCCACGCCCATGACGCGGATATTTTCGCGGTAGGGCATGAGCAGTTCAGCAGCGTACTGAATGGAAGCGGTGTAGGCGTCTTTGGCCTCGCTGATCTCACGCACGACCTGCCCAGGGGCGTAGCGTTTATCGCCCGTGGTGACGGCATCGAACACATCGCCATTGATCAAAATGTGAGCGTCGAGATCGACGGCTTTCTGAAACTCTTTCTTGATTCGTTTGAGATCGGCGGCAATGTGGCCCAGATGCAGGTCGGAGCAAAGGAACCAGCGAACCGGTACGCCGATCTGAGCAGGGAACCGAAAAACCAGTGAATCACTTTGCATCCGTGACTCCAATTTTGCTGACAACGCGGCAGATGGCTTCTTCGATTGCGGCCATCGTGCGGCGGGTATCGTCGAGATCCAGCGATTGAGCCAGGCGACGGTGAGCCACGGCCAGCGTCAATGCGGCTTTGGAACGCTCGGTATCGGTGCCGATCTCTTCCGTGGCGGCGTCGTAGCCTTCCTGAAAGATGGCATCGGCCACCTTTTCGGCTTCGTCCTGCTCAGCCTTCGACTCGCTCATGTCAGCAGGTCTCCGATGGCATCCAGACGCATCAGGAAATGTTTATCGTTGTCAATCACGATGTCGGCGTCGGCACGCGTGAGTTCCAGCGTGGGATCAACCTCCATGCCGGCACGCTCGATCCAGATCACGAGATCAGCTAGCGTGTTTTCTCTGATGGCTTTGAATTCATGGCGGGCCCGGCAGCCGTTGAGCAGATTGGCATCATTGTTCAAGCATGTTTGCACCAGAAACGCCGGATCAGATTGACGCATGGCATCGCCTGTGGCACGCCAGCGGGCACGGTCTTCATGCCGCTTGGTCATGGCTTCCAGCGGCGTGATGCTATCTTGATCGGCAATCTCATGAGCGATCACCCATGAGAGGCTGCCCCAAAACTTCAAGTTGAAGTTATCGGCAAGGTACCGGCACGCATGATCTTTGCCGCATCCGCTTGGGCCAATAAACAGCACGACGGGCTTCGGCCGCTTGGGCTTGGGAACCAGTGCGTGTGGGCCATACTCGCACGGCAGCCAGCCCTCATGTGCTGAATTGCAGGCAGAACAGCGGCGTGAGGTCTTGATGATCAGGCTGCTCATGTGCAATCCGCCACAAAAAGAAACAGCGGTCCCAAGCCGTACGATTTCAGGTGCCAATATTCCAGACTGTCATCGTAGCCCCATACCCAATGAGACGGCTTCACAAAAAAGTGAAGTGCGTAACGACTCCAGCAAAAGCCGATCAGGCCGGCTTGATTGAACCAGATGCTCATGATGCCACCGGTGGATTAGACTCATCGTGGGCGTGTTCGATTGGCGTGAGGATAGCCCACGCTTCACGGCTGGATTGCTGTTCCCAGTGCTCGCGGGTGTACCATGCGTAGCCGTTGATTCCCCACTTGTCAGACCACGAATTTTGCCACTTGATGGCCCACTGGCCATTCTTCAATCGCTTGGCACCGTGGCCGATGCAGATGGCATGATTGCCACTGCCACGCGAAACGGGCATCACGCCTTCGCTGTCGGGTTCCCACTGCGAAAGATTCGGTACGCGGATGCTCACATTCACGCCGCCGCGACGAAGTTGCACGGCGGTCATGATCTGTTCCCACGTCTCCAGCGGGGCACCGATTTCACATTTGAAATTCGTGGCCACATCGTAGGCATCTTTGGTCAATCGCGTGGGATTGATGGTGCCATAAGCTACCTGCGATTCAGGAGCAAGCCCGGTCTTTTGCATCAGCGTGAGGGCTTCGCCAATGCTTGAGCCACGGTCCCAGCCACCGCACAAGATGGCATAAGGAAACCAGCCGGAAAGCGGAACGTGGGGCTGACCGTGCAGCCAGCGGGCGAGTTCCATTGCCGTGGCGGTGGCGTGGCCGTTACAAGCTCCCTTGCCGTTCTGATCCTTGACGATCAGCGGGTAGCCAGGTTCGGCGGTGAGATCAAACTCTTGCCAGTCTTTTTCCGGGATCGGCAGGAATGCCACGCCATCAGTCGGGACCACGCTGCCAGGCAGCGGTGGCACCAAGCCCAGCGGGCGAGAGTTACCTTGAGCGTCTTTGTGAAACGGCAGCGGATATTGAGGCATCAGCCGTTCCCCTTGTAAGCCTTGATGGCATCTAAGATCGCTTGCGGATCATTACCCTTGATCGTCTTCAGCACCTTGCCCGTGGCATCCTGGAAGATGGCGATAGGGGCGTTCTTGGCGTGCTCTTCAAAGTGACGGCGGGCAATCTCTGCGTCTGATGCGTTTTGGAGCCGCCAGGAGACGCTTTTGCCGTCGATACGTGCTCTGAGCGGTGCAAACGAGGATGGTGCAGCGTCGGCCACGCTGGGAGCGTCTGGCACGATGTACGTGATCCAGAGCATCCCTTCGATGGGCGATGGCGTGGGCGTTGGTGGTGCCGGCGGTGGAACCGGGTTAGGTGTAGGCCCAGGCGCAGGCCCAGAACCTGCCGGGATGCTAATCACCTTGAACGGTTCGCCGTCGATCACGACCACGAGATGCCGCGGCTCACCACCATCCAGGTCAATTACCTGAATGTGGGGAGCGTCATAGGCAAACGCGAATAACGTGATCAGCAGGGTAAAGAGCACGGGTGGACCTCAGGTGGCCGAAGGTGGTGCTTGCAGAAGTGCGTTGAGTGCGTCGATCTGAGCCTGCAACTTGTCTGCATCGGCTTCGGATTGAGCCTTGTCGGTCTTCATTGATTCGATCTGGCTCTTGAGATCGGTGATCTGAGCCGATTGGCTCTTGATCAGCGTGGTGACGTTGGTCACGGAATCCTGCAAGAGATTCAACTTTTCAGAGACAGACATGGGTTGCTCCAAAGATGCGAGATAGGCACAAAACACTATGAAAATCAGACCGATCACAGCAAACGCGATGATTTCTTTCACAGGATGACCGGCAGCACGATGGACGCGGCCTTGAGCAGCCATCCCGCTAGCTTCAGAGCGGTTGCGGGCGAGATCGGGCAGCCAGCCATCATGTGAGTGCCGTCGTCATCAACGTCACTGGTGCTGGCGATGCAAAGCTGCTCAAGTAGCCGCTGAGCGTCATCGTCGCTGAGTTCATCGACGGGAGCGGTAGCGGTGTAGGTTGCACCTGTTCCGCTGTAATTGCCCGCCCCGTTTTTCTCAAGCGTGGCGTGCAGTGCCCAGCTTGTGAGATCAAACGCCGAATGTGCCAATTGCACGCGGCCGGCCGGCGTGGTGGCGGCACCATTCTTGATCACGCTCAGAGCGTCGATCAGTGCAAAGCCGGGAAAATCAAGGCGAAAAGGCGTGTAACCGTTGGGCATGGAATCCTCTGAGTGTGCGGTGGAAATCAGAACGAGCCGGGCTGGAGGTACAGCCCGACTCGCCCCGAACCAGTGAAGGAGGCGACGGATAAGCGGGTAAAGGAGGAGTGCAAAAAACCCCGACCATGCCGGCTCTCGTCGCTTGCCAATGGCATGGATTTGATCGCGGTGTCAGTCGTTTAGCTGCGGATCATCATGCAGTAATTCGCGTTTGATCGTATCGCGGCCGGCCCTGCGATCTGCCATCGTTTGCGAGTCGATCACAGCGGCCACGGCGTTCTTCATGATCGCTGAAGCGTTCGTCTCTTGCCAGCGTCTTATCGAGTCTTTGGCATCGCGGGTGCTCACGGCTCGATTGCCAGCGACGGTGAGCGTGGGCAGGAGTTGCGTTGAGGCTCGATCCAGCGGGCCTTGCAAAAACTTTCGTACCGTGTAGCCATAAATCATGGTGGTGCGGCAGCGTTCTACTAACGGCCGTGGCGGCGATGGATCGGAGCCCCTTCGCATCTCAGCCGCGTGGTAATGAAACCAGAATCCGTATGCTTGCGAATATGTATCCACGCGGCATGATTCAACAATCTCTTCCAGCGAGTCTAGCAACTCGACAAGGCGAGTGGTAGCGGCTTGATAGCTGGCCGAACGCCGCACTTTTGCCGCTGTGGGCCGGCCTTCGGTGGTGGCGTTCAGCGTGTCGGTGAGTGCTTTGCTGGCATGAGCTCCAGCATCGGCAATCTTATCGGCCACAAGCCGCTGAATCTGCTTTGTGTAGCGGGCGAGGTCGTGATCCTCTGCCCGCCTGAGTTGATCAAGTTTCACAGCGTGCGAATCGGAACAGGCATGCCAGATGCGTCAGTTTTCGTGGTAAGCGTGCCTTGATTGGCATCCCACAACACGGCCACTTCTTCCAGTGCCGCCAGAATGGCCTTCAGGGCGGTGGTAGAATCAAGCAGTTTTGCCGTCAGATCAGAAGCGGCAATTGGGCTGCCGTCTAGCCAATGGTCAATCAGGTTGCGGGCAAACACATTGGCACCGGCACCGGATTGATTCTTGATCACGCCATGAATCAGATTGATCTGATTCTGAGTCAGGCTGCTATTGGCAGCAATCAGGCCATCAACGTAGCCAGGCAGACCCTTGGCCTTGAGATTGGCGTAGGTCTGGCTGGAAGCGGTGATCGTGGGCGAAACGTAGGCCATCGGTTAGCGTCTCCGTGTGCGGGGTGAAGGATCGACGGCCTCTTGTGTCTGGCCCTCGGTTGCAATGGCAAGATCAATCTTTGCTTGTGCGAGAATGGCACGGCCGGCCGTGAGTGCAAGTTCTAGCACCTGCACTTGCCGATGCGCCACATCAAGATCGACGGCTTGATGCAGCGGGTTCCGCTGTGATTCGTACGCTTGACCCACCTGCGATGAGATAGCCATGAGCGGGCGAAGCGAACGAGCCTGATCGACCAGATAGGAGTCGGTGACGCCGCCCTGTTTCGCGGCTTCCGTGAGGTATGGCACATGGCCGGGATAGTGCGGCAAGACTGGCTCCAGGTAGAGAAGTGGGGCCGTCCTTGGCCCGTTTTAGCATCCGTTGCCGGGGGTGGATTAGACGGCCGAGAAGGCGGTGATGCCTTCGACCCAGGCGTGATGCGCCTCGTTGTCCAGCTCGATGGCTCCTTCCAGGATGATGTCGCCTTCTTCGGCGTCACCACGGCGGCCGCGTGGGTAATCGACCATCGGCCGCTTGACGCGGGCCCGCACTTCCTGACTGGACAATGCGATGGCCGTATATGGCCTGAGCAGCGGGCTGGGCACGATGTCAATGTTCGGCAGGAACGATACCGCAAAGGTATCGACCGGATCACCGAAGATGGTGGTGTTCGGTGCCAGCCGCTGCACGTGGTTGCTCCAGACCGCCAGGCCCTGAAGGAAGTTGGTGGACACGAGCAGGGTATCGGGCTTGCCACCGTTGGCGAAGCAGGCCTGCACGGTGTCTCGAATCAGGTCGTCGGGCTTGTACGCGCCGGCGTTAGTGGGTGCCGTCACCTTGTTGGTGGCGATCAGGTTCTTGAGCCCCTTCATGGCGGGCGGCAGCGAAGAGGTTGGAGCCTGGCCCACGCCGTAATAGGCCGACCGCTCGAAATCGTCCATCGCGTGTTGAAGCCCCATCATCTTGTCACGCTGCAAAGGCGAGCCCAGACCGCTAACGTAGTTGGCGGTGCTGTTCAGCGAACCACCGACCTGGTAGGGGTGCTGGATGGTCTGGCAATACTGCGTGACGGGTGCCGGCAGTCGGCTGATGCCGGTCTGGTTGATTTCGTTGCCAAGCCGGGCGTTACCGATCAGGTAGACAGCCAGCGTGTCAACGTGCGATGCGGCGGTGGTGCCACCGTAGCCACGCGAAACGGTCAGCGTGTTGGTGCCAATCGTGGGATCGGCGGTCACGCGGATCACTTCGTTCTCGATCTGGATCAGATCGCCCTTGAGGAACGTGCTGGCGTCAGCCACCACGAACGAAGTCGCGGAGTTGGTCACGGTGCTACCGTTGGCCAGCGTGGTGCTGGACGGGCGGTAGTTGTCGTTGGTGATGCGGAATTCCACGCTACCGACGGGCAGCTTGGGCACGCGGGAAAACAGCGGGGTTCGGTTCACGAACCAGTTGATGGCGATGCCGAAAACGTCCGGAGGAATGACGCCGGCGTTCCACGACTCATAGAAAATCGTTGGGTAAACTGCACTATCAAGACCCATGTTCATGACTCCAAGCAAGAGAAACAAAACAAGCGGACACAAAAGAGAGCACAGGGAGCGCGAGTCGCACCCGCCACCGGATTTCAGGTCCGGTCTTCCATATCAAGTCCCCGTGATATGTCAGGTGCAAACGTTTAGCACCTGAATCGAACTATCCGGAAATTCCGGATAGTTGAATCGAACTCTTTGAAATTTTCTAACAGTTGAAATGAACCGTGATGGACTTGCACCATCAACCTACGGGTTATTAGTCCGTTGCTCTGCTGCTGAGCTAACAGTTCACTTGAGCCAGAACGACCGAGAAACCCCGATCCATCGCCGGTTGTCACCGATGACTCTGGCTCAATTGTTTTCAACCACGCCAGACTAGGCCGCTGGGCGAAGTCTGCTGCGGTGCTGGCGTTGGTGCCGGCCCCTGGCTTCCCATTGCGGCAGGATCGAGCGGTGGCAGGCCACGAGCGGCACGTATCTGATTCACGATGTCGGCGTGACTGTTCTGCTGGTACGGTGCGGCCTGCGGTGCAGCGGGTCGAGCCTGATAAGCTTGGCCAGCGGTGCCGCCCTGCGTGCTGGGTGCCCGGTAATGAGCGAAGCGGGGCGATGTCACCAATTCACGCAAAGCTTCGATTGCAGGCCGGCCGCTAAGGTCACGCACCAGCACGGAGCCGGTAGTCGGGTCCATAGTAGCGTTCACTTGAGCACGAAGCACAAGCATGGCATCTTTGCGGGCTTCATCACTGGCGAACGTGATGCCGGCCACGGCTTCGGCCACGACTCGACCGAGTTCACCGGCCTGGAGAGTGTTGCGAAGCTGTTCAGCTTCAGCCTGTGCCTTGCGTTGGAATTCCTGGAACGCCTCTTGAACCTTGCCTTTCTCGGCTTCGGCCATCAGGCGGGCGGCTTCAGCCTGGCGAGCGGATTCAGCCTGATTCCGCTGAAACTCTTCATATTGCTTCTGCACGGTGTAGAGCCGTGCCAGTTCTTCCGGTGCCACTTGAACCGGTGCGGGCGTTGCTGGAACCACTGGAGGCGGCGTAGGAGGTGCGGCTGGCGGTGGCTGATAGCTTGGCGGTGCTTGATACTGCTGAGCGTAGGCGGCACCTTGTGCAGCCTGATTCGGCGTGGGCATGTAGCCAGGCGGTGGTGGCGGTGCTGGTGCCGTGTTGGCGGGTGCTGGTGCTCCAGCGGTCTGGGCAGCGTCAGGATTCAGCAATCGCGTCTTAAGGTGGGATAAAAACATTCAAACTCTCTCACTGAGGGCCAACGTATGACGGTGCGGGCGGTGTTTGGATCGGGTCTTCTGGCACCTCGTTCTTCTCGGTGCCTTCGGCTTTGATCTGCCCTTCACCTTCGACTTCGCCGTTTGTTCCTGCTAACGCCGTGAGCCCAGCGATTCCGGCTTCACGGGCTTGTGACTTCGATGCCGCTGCCCGCTGGATAGCGAGTTCGGCTTCATCTTCAATCGCGTCCATGATCTTCGGATCAAGCCCGGGCAATGCAGCACGTTGCATGGCGCAGAGCAATTCCGTTTCAAACGTAGGCAGGTCACCGGCCGCTGAAACGAACGTCTGAATCTCTGCTCCTAGCGTGGCCAGCTCTTCAGCACTCAGCAGGTTGAAACCGCCTGGATAGGTAATCTCAATCTGATGTTCGCTGGCTTCTTGCGATGGCTGAAACGTGCCATCGGTCAAGACCATCATGGCGTATTCGGCCACGGTGATTTCGAGCTTACGAAGCGAGCGAGCCACCTTGGCAAGCAGGTCATTGCCGTCACGCTGGTCTAGCTCTTTGCTGAATCCGCTTTGGCTGACGGTGCTTGAGCCCGAACCGCCCGACTTGCTGGAGCCGGCCGGCTTCGTCTGGCACGTCATGCGGTCCACGCGGTCAGCAAGATCAGCTTTCGATTCAGCGATGAATCGAGCGGCATCCTTGGGTGGATCAACGAATGACCACGGGATGCTGCCCACGCTGGGATCCGTGTAGATCGGCAGGACGCCGCCCGGGCCCACTTCAATCTCATTGCCTTGCTGGAACGATTGCATCGGCCCTTGCAGCGTGGGATGAGCTTGCAGCGTGTTACTCAGGATCAGTTCTGAATCCTGGTTGTAATATTCACGCTCGGCTTCCAGCACGCCTTCGTAGCGGCTCAGGCCCACGTTGCGGCACCGGGCTCGCCTACGGTCGAAGATCCGCACCACCGGCACGCGGCCGTAAGGGTGCAGAATCACATCGCTAAGCGGCTTGCCATCGGCAGCGTACAACACGGAGCCTTCAGCATCCCAGTGCCGGAAGACGTGCTCAGTGTCGCCGCGTTCGTTGGCTCGATGTTCTTTAATCAGGCATTCGACATATTCAGATCCAGCATCCTTGCGCCACCACGTGAGATTCTCAGGCAAGATCACGGTGGCGATGCACCGGTCCAGCCCAAGCCGCGAAACATCGGCCTGAGTCTGCACGGGCACATTGCCGGGCGGCATCGGGTGATCGAAGAGAATGTCGATCTGGCCCAAGCCCAGAAACATCTCAGCCACGCACTCGGTCAACCATTCGTCGATGCTGTTTCCAAGTCCATCCACGTCTTCCCAGAATTCCATCAAGGATTCAGGGGCTTCACGGTGGATCGGGTTGGCGTAGATGCGGCTCAGGTGCTTGGCGATTGCGTCGTGCATGAACCGCGGCACGGGCGTGCGGGCTTGCCGCATCTTATAGCTATCTTCAGCCGCACGCTCAAAGGAATCAGAGCCAACGCGGTGAAAATCATTATCAGCGTAGCCAGGTTCATAACTCCGTCTTGGTGGCGGGTATTCTTTCTTGTGGCGGGTGAGATTGTGAATCATCCGCTGCGGATCACGCGGATCAACGCCGTAAGACGCGAACCGATAGCGGTCCCCGCCTTCCAGAGAATCCTGAATTCGCCGCCAAAGATTGGCAAATTCGTGATACTCAGGATGCTGGCGTTTTACCAGATCTTGTGATGCCTTCGCGTCGAGAACCTTCAATCGTCTTCCCCAACTGAAGAATGCCGTTCACAGATCCACATCAGGCCAGCCGATGCAATCAGCCCGCCGATCACGCACGCCACCGCAAATCCAATCGCTTCAATCATGTCAGCATCGCTCCCGGTGCGCGTCTCAGGCCGGTCGGTATCGCATCGCGGCCACGGGGCAGAGCAGCAGCAATGCCACCACGTAAAGCGTCCATCAGGTCTTCATGCGGGTGCTGCGGATCTTCAGGATAGTCTTGCCATTGCCCGCCACGCTTCGCCCGTCGATAGTTCTGGAACGCCTGAATCGTGGCCTTGCACGATGGGTGGATCAGAATCGAACGGCGTTCGTCGGCTGCCCGCACGAGCGATTCCAGCAAGGTGAGTTGATCGGCCACGCTACCAGCGTACTTGGGCCAGTAGGCGGGATTGCGAAGTCCCCCAACGGCGTAAAGTTCGGTGACACGCGGGCCGGCAGCAGTACGGGCTGAACCGGCTGAGTCCATTGTGAACCGATGGATGGTGTCGGCAAAACGGCTGCGGGCAATCTCACGCACTTCGATGGCGACTTGCTCAGCGGCCTTGCCTTCGCATAGGTAGTCACCGATGACTCGCACCTCATGCCGATCCTGGCCTGAGTATGGATCAGGTTGCTTGAGCACTTGAAAGAACACGGCACCTGTGACCACGCCGGGGTCGATAGCCAGGTGCAACTCAAGGCGAGGATCATAAACGGCATCAAGCGAGACGTTCGCATCATTGAATTCCGTGAACCAGAGCCCTTCAGACTTCGGGCCCATGCAGAGGTAATCAGCCTCAAAGGTGCGGCGTGATGTCGCTTGCACCTTTTGAATGAGGCTGTCGATTGTGTAATGCCCCGCTGATCGCTTCGCTTTGGGCCGGCCGTCAGCCGTGTCATGGCACCATTGAACGAGCGGGCACGCGGGGCAGTTTTCCAAATGTTTGCCGCTGCGTTCTTCCGGGCAGGTCTCCAGCACTTCAAACGCACAGAATCGCCAGATCGGAAACGCACCGGCTTCGGCCATTTCCACGAGATTCGCCATCGGGCCGCCGACTTTGTGCCATGTGCTGGTCATCGAGACCATGCCACGGACGCCGGGCTGGCTCATGCTCATGCCCATCGCGGCTTCACGGAGATCGGTGTCGATCTCATCCACTTCATCCAGTGCCAGCGTGGGCACGTGCGGCCCGCGTACGCTCTTGGACGAGGCCGCCAGAATCTCCACGTCGCTGCCATTGGTGTACGTGGCACGCTCGCTGGCGAACATGCGGAACATGTCCGGGGCTTTCGCCTCAAACATCTTCAGAGCATTGTAAACCTGCTTCGATTGAGCGAGCGAACCGCCAAGGATTCGCGTGGAATGCTGTGGGTAGAGAATCGAATCGTAATGCGTCGTGAGTGCCCGCAAGAACGACTTACCGCCACCACGCGGGCCATGCACCAGACTGAGCGACGGCCGATCAATGATCCAGGCTGAAAGGAAATCGAGCGGTGCCGAATGGCCAGAACAGGCTGCACAATCAGCGACGTTTACGCCCCAGCTTGCGGCCAGTTTCTTGAGCGTCTGCTTTGCTTTGAGTCGGTGCGGGCTCAGGTGATCGAATCTCTTGGAGAATGTCTCTTGTGTTTGTCTCTAGCTCGCTGGCCGGCGATGCGTCTTTCTTGGCTTCGGTCGGCTTGCCATCGTGCCGATCCAGAAACATTTGCATGAATCTCGGATCACCTTCAAGCACTTTCCGCATAAAGACGCCGCTGATCTTGCGAGTCAAGCCCATCTCTTCGATCAGGTCGCGGATATCGTCGATCTGCCGGCGGCCCTTGCTGTAGCCGCCGGGATTGCCCGATTGTCCGGGCTTGAACGGCTTGAGGTTTTCAGGATTGGGCACAAGTTAATCGCTCACTGCTCGGCTCACTGCTTCAGTGATGTCTTGAAAGCGTCATGGTCGGAGTTGCACCGCCCCTTCATGGCTGGTTGCCATGCGTGCCGCTGGCTGCACTTATGACGCGTTTGGGATAGGGCTTGGCGAGATGGGCGATCTGCTTTCTCATCTCATCATCAATCGGCATCAGGTATCTGTGTTTGCCTTCTAACTTGATGGCCTTGCATTGTGACTTTTTCCAAACTGCCCTTTTTTGCCCGTATACTTTTTGGTAGCCACGCTCGCTCACCATTCGGCTATGCCACACTTTGCCGTCAGGTGCTAAGTATTGAACGTCTGACGACGATTTTCCTGAATAGATCCAGTTTCCTGCCTGGTAGATGCCACCATGATGGCCGTTGTTTGGATCAGCGTAGGATATGACGATTTTTAATCGTGGGCAGTTTGAACGCAAAAACTTAAAAGCGATGGCAAGGATTCTTGATACAGGTGTTTCGTGTTTGGCTAATGCTACTCGCGTTAACTCACACCCCTGAGTAGACGCTAATCCATAAGGGGCAAGCATATTATTGTTGGCACCACGAGAGAAAACAATAACGCCGATGAATTGTTTGTTTTCCCAGACACCGACAAGATTATGCGGAGGAGTTGGTAGCACTTTGGAGTAATGCCAATGCTCAACGGCATACTTTGCGGCCTCATGGCTGCATTA
>Ga0007834_1000255_pt1 | contig 17882 bp, 17 predicted proteins | sample CryBogCBE06Nov07_FD_71233 | JGI IMG/M metagenome (GOLD analysis project Ga0007834, IMG submission 71233) | Freshwater microbial communities from Crystal Bog, Wisconsin, USA - CBE06Nov07 | ecosystem: Environmental > Aquatic > Freshwater > Lake | place: Crystal Bog, Wisconsin, USA | collected...
GGTCTTCCGCCTTGCGCGAGCTGAGCATGACCCTGGCACCGGCCTCGCCCAGGGCATGGGCTATCTGCAGGCCAAGGCCGCGTGAGCCACCGGTCACGAGCGCGTTCTTGCCCTTGAGATCAAAAAGTTGTTGAACCGTGCGTGCCATATTCAGTCCTTGCCTTGTGTTTTGCCGCGATGCTGGAGCCAGAGCACCAGGCCCATGAGTACTGCGCCCAGCGCCGCCGTCACCCAGCCCCACCAGATGCTCTGCGCACCCCAATAGCCGCCAAAAAACATGGCGGCCATGCCTGCATTGCGCAGGATGTCATTTCTTGTCATCGGATTCCTTGAGCCGGGAGCGGACATAGATAAGGAGCGCGCCCACGGCAGCGACGACAGCCCCGACACAGACCAGGCCCGAGCCCAGGCCTGAAGCGCTGCGGCGCACGGCCAGGCCGAGAACCAGGGTCAGCAGCCCGCCATAGATCAGTACCCAGACCAGGGCCTCCACGCGCGCGAGGGCCTTGAGGCTGGCCATCAGAAGGCCTCCTCCGGCATGTCGGCGCAGGTCCTGTCGCGGCTGGCCACCACCTGCAGCCAGGCACCGATCTTGGGCAGTTCATAGAGATAAAAATAGTTTGCAGCCCGCATCAAGCCTGCGTGATGCGCTACGGAATCCATAGCATTTAGAGCCTGGGGGGCGAGCGCCACATCCAGCCAGATCCAAGCCAGCACGGTGTGACCAAAGGCCTGCATATACGGTACGGCGTTGGGCAGTGCATCGGCCGGGTTGCCCGTGGCCCAGGCCGCATGGGTGGCCTGGGTAACCTGCTGCAAGGCCTCGCCCAACGTTTCGGAATGGGCAGCCAGGCTGGGCACGTGCAACGCGCGGGCCATGGTCGCCCGCATGCGCTGGGCTAGCAAGGTCAGACCCCTGCCCTGCTCCATCAGCACCTTGCGGCCCAGCAAATCGGCAGCCTGGATGCCATGGGTGCCTTCGTGGATCATGTTGAGCCGGTTGTCGCGCCAGTACTGCTCGACCGGAAAGTCGCGCGTGTAGCCGTAACCGCCGTGAATCTGGATGGCCAGGCTGTTGGCCTCCAGACACCATTCGCTGGGCCAGCTCTTGGCAATCGGTGTGAGTACCTCCAGCAGCAGGCGTGCGTCGTCGGCAGAAGCGGCGTCGCCCGTATGCTGTTCGTCCACCAGACGCGCGCAATACAGCTCCAGGGCCAACGCCCCTTCGCAATAGGATTTCTGGGCCAGCAGCATGCGCTTGACGTCGGCATGCTCGATGATGCGCACCTGGGGCTGGCTGAGGTCCTTGCCCGCCGCGCCCATGGGCCGGCCCTGAGGCCGGTTCTTCGCGTAATCGAGCGAGGCGTAATAACCTGCTAGGCCCAGCATCACGGCCGCAGTGCCCACACCAATGCGGGCTTCATTCATCATGTGGAACATGCAGCGCAGGCCCTCATGCGGCTTGCCCACCAGATAGCCCACGGCTCCGGCCTGACCGTCCACCGGGAACTTGCCTTCGCCAAAATTGAGTAGGGTGTTGGTGGTGCCGCGCCAGCCCAGCTTGTGATTCAGCCCCGCCAAGGCCACATCGTTGCGCACGCCGGTGAGCTGGCCTTGGGTGTCGACCAGCTTCTTGGGAACAATAAAGAGCGAAATGCCCCGGGTGCCCGCAATCAGCTTGCCGTCCGGCCCCGGGATCTTGGCCAAGACGAGGTGGATGATGTTCTCGGTGAGTTCGTGCTCGCCCGAAGAGATCCACATCTTGTTGCCCTTGAGGCGGTAGCGCGGGCCCAGCGGGTCGGCTTCGAAGTCGGCTCCATCCGGCATGGCGCGGGTCGTGATGTCGCTCAAGGATGAGCCGGCCTGCGGCTCGCTCAGGCACATGGTGCCCGAGAAGCGTCCGCCTAACTCGTTGCGCGCAAACACGGCCTTCTGCATCTCGCTCCCATGCACCAGGAGCAAATTGGCATTGCCCTTGGTTAGCAGGCTTGAGCCGATGCTCACCGAAGCCAGCGCAAAAAACGCATTGGCTGCGGCCTCGATAATGTACGGCAACTGCATGCCGCCTTCGTCGTAGTCCTGGGCTGCGCTCAGCATGCCGGACTCAGCATAGGCGCGGTTGGCCTCGTGCGTGGCCTGCGGCAGGATCACCTTCTCACCGTCAAAGCGCGGCTCTTCGGTGTCCACCAGGCGGTTGAAGGGCGCGTATTTCTCGCGCGCGATTCGCTCGCAGGTGTCGAAAACCGCATCGAAGGTTTCGCGGCTGTGGTCGGCAAAGCGTCCGCGCTGGTTCAGGCCCTCGGCGTGCAGCCAGTTGTAAAGGAGAAATTCGAGCGTGGGACGCAAGGCCATTGTGGAACGCGCTTACAGCACTTCAAAAATGCCGGCCGCACCCATGCCGCCACCAATGCACATGGTCACGGCCACGCGCTTGGCGCCCCGTCGCTTGCCTTCAATCAGGGCATGGCCGGTCAGGCGCTGGCCGCTTACGCCATAGGGGTGGCCCACCGCAATGGCCCCGCCATTGACGTTCAGACGGTCAGCGGGAATGCCCAGCTTGTCTCGGCAGTACATGACCTGCACTGCAAACGCTTCGTTGAGCTCCCACAAGTCAATGTCCTGCACGGTGAGGCCCAGGCGCTTCAGGACCTTGGGCACAGCGAACACGGGGCCGATGCCCATTTCGTCCGGCTCGCAGCCAGCTACTGCAAAGCCGAGGAAGCGGCCCAGGGGCTTGAGGCCTCGTTTGCTGGCCAGCTCTTCGCTCATGATCACGCAGGCGCCCGCACCGTCGGAAAACTGGCTGGCATTGCCGGCCGAGATGACGCCACCCAGGATGGCTGGCTTGATGCCGCTGATGCCTTCCTTGGTGGTGCCCTCGCGCAGGCCTTCGTCTGCGCTCACGGTCACTTCCCTGGTGGTCATGCCCAGGATCTTGTCGACCATGCCGGCCTTGACGGTGATGGGCGCGATTTCGTCATTGAATTTTCCCAGCGCCTGGGCTGCGCAGGCCTTTTGCTGGCTGGCTGCGCCGTATTCGTCCATGGCGTCGCGGCCGATGTTGTAGCGCTTGGCAACCTGCTCGGCAGTTTGCAGCATGTTCCAGTAGATCTCGGGCTTCTTTTTGTTCAGATCGGGGTCGCGCATCATGTGGGTGTTCATTTCCTGCTGCACGCAGGAGATGCTTTCCACGCCGCCGGCCACGAAGACATCACCCTCTCCGGCGATGATGCGCTGGGCTGCCAGGGCAATGGTCTGCAGGCCCGAAGAGCAAAAGCGGTTGACGGTCACGCCGGAAACGGTGATCGGGCAATCGGCCATCAAGGCGATCTGGCGCGCGATATTGGCACCGGTTGCGCCTTCGGGGTTGGCGCAGCCCATGATCACGTCTTCCACTTCGGCGGCATCAATGCCGGCGCGCTGGATGGCGTGGCGCACGGCGTGGCCTCCCAAGGTGGCGCCGTGGGTCATGTTGAAAGCGCCCTTCCAGCTTTTGGCCAGGGGGGTGCGGGCTGTGGAAACGATTACGGCGGATGTCATGGAATGCTCCTGATTTGATAGCTGGATACGGTCTTTTTACAACGGCTGGCAGGCTGTTCAGTTGAAATTCTTGCCTTCGGCGACGAGCTTGGCCAGAAGCGGCGCTGGTTGCCAGAAGCTGGCATCGTCGTGCGGGTTGAGCGCGAAGCGCTTCATGCTCTGCACCACGTTGAACAAGCCTACCTGGTCCGCGTACAGCATGGGGCCACCGCGGTAGATCGGGAAGCCGTAACCTGTGAGGTAGACCATGTCGATGTCGCTGGCCTTGCTGGCAATGCCCTCTTCGAGAATGTGCGCGGCTTCATTCACCAGTGAATAAACCAGGCGCTGTACGATTTCCTCGTCCGACACCTTGCGCGGCGTGATGCCCAAGCCCTTGCGATGCTCGGCAATCATGTCTTCGACCAACTTGCTGGGAATGGCGTCGCGCTTGCCGGCCTGGTAGTCGTACCAGCCGGCGCCCGTCTTCTGGCCAAAGCGGCCGAGTTCGCAGAGTTTGTCGGCAGTGCGGCTGTAAAGCATGTTGGGACGCTCCAGGGCGCGGCGCTTGCGGATGGCCCAGCCGATGTCGTTGCCGGCTAGATCGCCCATGCGGAACGGGCCCATGGCAAAGCCGAATTTCTCGATCGCCTTGTCCACCTGCTGGGGTGTACAGCCTTCGTCGAGCAAAAAGCCGGCCTGGCGGCTGTATTGCTCGATCATGCGGTTACCAATGAAGCCATCGCACACGCCCGAGACCACCGAGGTCTTCTTGATCTTCTTGCCAATAGCCATCACGGTGGCCAGAACGTCCTTGGCTGTCTTTGCGCCGCGCACAACTTCCAGCAGCTTCATTACGTTCGCGGGGCTGAAGAAATGGGTGCCGATGACGTCCTGCGGACGCCTGGTGAACGATGCAATCTTGTTGACGTCGAGGGTCGAGGTGTTGCTAGCTAGGATGGCACCTGGCTTCATGACTTCATCGAGCTTCTTGAAAACGGCTTCCTTGACGCCCATTTCCTCGAACACGGCCTCAATCACCATATCGGCGTCTTTCAGATCCTCATAGTTGAGTGTGGTGCTGAGCAAGGCCATGCGCTGCTCGTATTTGTCTTGCTTGAGCTTGCCCTTCTTGACCTGGGCTTCGTAGTTCTTGCGGATAGTCGCAATGCCACGGTCCAGGGCTTCCTGCTTCATCTCGAGCATCTTGACCGGAATGCCCGCGTTCAAAAAGTTCATCGAGATGCCGCCACCCATGGTGCCGGCGCCGATGACGGCAATGGACTTGATATCGCGCTTGGGCGTATCTTCCGGAACATCTGGAATCTTGGAAGCTGCGCGCTCGGCCTGGAAGATATGGCGAAGGGCACGGCACTCGGGCGTCCACATCAGGTTGATGAAGATCTCGCGCTCGAAAAGCATGCCGTCATCGAACTTCTTCTTGGTGGCGGCTTCCACCGCCTCGATGCACTTGAGCGGCGCGGGGTAGTTCTTCGACATGCCGCCCACCATGTTGCGGGCAAACTGGAAGTAGGCGTCCCCCAGGGGATGTTTACAGGGCATGTTGCGCACCAGGGGCTTGGCCGAGCCATCGGCGTGCTTGGCGGCAACTTCGCGGGCAAATGTCAGCGCCTCAGCCGGCAGGCTTTCAGCCGAGGTAGCCATTTTGTCGAACAGCTTCTGGCCCGGCAGCATGGACAGCATCTCGCTCTTGACGGGCTCGCCGCTGACGATCATGTTCAGAGCAGCTTCCACGCCAAGCACGCGGGGCAGGCGCTGCGTGCCGCCTGCGCCAGGAATCAGGCCCAGCTTGACTTCGGGCAAGGCCACATTGCAGCCGGGGGCCGCAATGCGGTAATGGCAACCTAGGGCCAATTCGAGGCCGCCACCCATGGCCACCGTATGCAGCGCTGCCACAACCGGCTTGGCCGAGTTTTCAACGGCAAAGATGACGCTGAGCAAATTGGGTTCCTGCAAGGCCTTGGGCGTACCAAATTCCTTGATGTCGGCACCGCCGGAAAAGGCCTTGCCGGCACCGGTGATGACGATGCCCTTCACGGCAGCGTCAGCGTTGGCTTTGGCCAGACCGTCGGTGATGCCGATGCGGGTTGCGTAGCCCAAACCGTTGACCGGTGGGTTGTTCAGGGTGATGACGGCAATATCGCCGTGGACTTGGTAATCAGCGCTCATCGGATGCTCCAAAAAAGTACGGTCGTTCTATTTCAATTCTAGCCGGGCAACATTGCGCTGCAGCAAAGGCTTGTCCCTGTGGAGACAAGCATAAGGGGCACTAAACCTCGAGCCATTCCTTGCGGATGGCGGAATTGGCCCGCAGTTCGTCCGGCGTGCCTTGGTACACGATGCTGCCATGCCCCATGACCAGGGTGCGGTCGGAAATCGCCATGGCGATGGTGAGCTTTTGCTCGATCAGCAGGACGGAAATACCCCGGGATTTGAGCGTCTGCAGGTACTGCCCCACCAGCTCGACGATCTTGGGGGCCAGGCCCTCGGTCGGCTCGTCAATGATGATGAGGTCGGGGTCGCCCATCAGGGTGCGGCAGAGGGTCAGCATCTGCTGCTCACCGCCTGACAGCACGCCAGCGGGCGTATGTTCGCGCTCTTGCAGGCGCGGGAACATGGCATACATGTCCGCAAAACTCCAGCGCGCACCCTTGCCCCGGCCTTTCTGGCCAAGCAGTAGGTTCTGGTGAACGGTGAGGTTGGGGAAGATGTCCCGGTTCTCTGGCACGTAGCCAATGCCCAGATGGGCAATCTCGTAGGACTTGCGACCCAGGGCTTCGGCGCCTTTCCACTGGACAGAGCCCTGGCAGTCCACCATGCCCATGATGGCCTTGGCCGTGGTTGAGCGCCCGGACCCGTTGCGACCCAGCAGGGCGACAATTTCGCCCTCGCCCACGTCCAGGTCAACGCCGTGCAGGACATGGCTCTTGCCATAGTAGGCGTGCAATTGTTTCACCGAAAGAAGTGCCATCTCAGCGCCCTCCCGCCTGTGCGTCGGCGACCGAGGAACCCAGATAGGCTTCCTGCACACTCTGGTTGGCCCGCACCGCCTCGGGCGTGTCAAAGGCAATGACTTCGCCGTACACCACCACGGCAATGCGGTCGGCCAGGCCGAACACCACGCCCATGTCGTGCTCAACCGTGAGTAGGGTCTTGCCCACCGTGACTTCCTTGATCAGCGCAATGAAGCGCGAGGTTTCCGACTTGCTCATGCCGGCCGTGGGTTCGTCCAGCAGGATCACGTTGGCCCCGCCCCCGATGGTGATGCCGATTTCCAGGGCGCGCTGTTCGGCATAGGTCAGGTTTGTGGCCAGGGTGTCGCGCTTGCGGTCGAGCTTGATCATGTGCATCAGCTCCTCGGCCCTGGCATTTGCATCGTGCAGGTTGGCGAGGAACTGCCAGAAGCTGTACTTGTACCCCAGGCTCCACAGCACGCTGCAGCGCAGGTTTTCAAACACGCTGAGCTTGGGGAAGATGTTGGTGATCTGGAAACTGCGCGAAAGCCCGAGCCGGTTGATTTCAAAGGGCTTGAGGCCATTGATCGCCCGTCCATTGAGCAGGATTTCGCCGCTACTGGGCTGAAAGCGGCCGCTGATCAGGTTAAACAGGGTGGACTTGCCCGCGCCATTGGGCCCGATGATCGCAACCCGTTCGCCTTCACGGACGGCGAAGTTGGCTCCGCGGATGATCTCCGTACGGCCAAAACTCTTGCGCAGGTCCTTGAGCTCAAGTGCATAGGTGCCGGTCATGCTGCCTCCCTCTGCTTGAGTTCATTTTCAATGTATTCCTGGACCTGACCCCATTGGACTGCAAAGCGGCGACGGGTCCGCTCGAACAAAAAGGCACCGATGGCGAGCAGAGCCAGCGCGCCGAGCCAGCTGCCCGCGCCGCGGGCATCAAGCGAGGTACCGAGGAAACGGACTGCGCCGTCCTGCACCGCACCAAGCTGCAACTGGTAGACCATCTCAATCATGGCAGCCGCCCCGCAAAGTGCGATCAGGCCTGCTACAGCCAGCGCTAGGTAGGTCGGCAGCAGCTGGCGCAGTTTGCCAAACGATGCAACGCGCAAGTTCAGCATGATCAGGCTGGCAATGCCACCTGGGGCGTACATCACCATGAACATGAAAATCAGCCCAAGATACAGAAGCCAGGCCTTGGTGAACTCGCTGAACAGCACGAAAGCCAGCACCATCAGGATGGCACCAATGATCGGCCCGAAGAAGAAGGTGGCGCCTCCCAGAAAGGTGAACAGCAGGTAGGCGCCCGAGCGCGCCGCATGGACAACCTCGGCGGTGACAATCTCGAAGGTCAGCGCGCCCAGCCCGCCCGAGATGCCGGCAAAGAAACCGGCGATGATGAAAGCCATGTAGCGCACGCGCTGAGTGTTGTAGCCGACAAATTCGACGCGCTCCGGGTTGTCCCGCACGGCATTGAGCATTCGGCCCAGGGGTGTTCTCGTGAACGCGAACATCGCGGCAACGCAGACAAAGGTGTAGAGCGCAATCAGATAGTAGACCTGGATTGGCGGGCCAAAGGTGATACCGAAAAAGGGCTTGCCGGTCACCCGGTTGCCCGACACGCCGCCTTCGCCGCCGAAAAACTCGGGCACCATCAGGGACATGGCGAACACAAGATCGCCCAAGCCCAAGGTAATCATGGCGAAGGTATTGCCAGCCTTGCGCGTGGTCACATAGCCGAACAGCGCCGCAAAACCCATGCCGGCAACGCCACCTACCAGGGGGATGGTCGATACGGGGATCGGCAGGCCACCGCTGGAAATGCCGTTGAGCGCATGCATGGCGACATAGGCACCCAGCCCGGAATAGACCGCATGGCCGAAGCTCAGCATGCCGCCCTGCCCCAGCAACATGTTGTAGGACAGGCAGACAATGATGGCGATGCCCATCTGCGACAGCATGGTGATGGAAAGGCTGCTGCGGAACACAAGGGGAGCAATCGCCAGCACCAGGGCAAACAGACCCCAGACAAGCCAGCGACCACGGTTGAACCTGCTGGCGGATTCTTGTTTCATCATGGCTTAACCCTCACGCCGGCCCAGCAGGCCCTTGGGTCGGAAAATCAAGATGAGGATCAGGAACAGGTAAGGCAGGATCGGCGCCACCTGGGAGAGCGTGAGCTTGACCAGCGAGTTGCTGCTGGCCGACTGGCTGAGGGTCAAGCCAACCTCGCTGGCCAGGGTTCCCACCGAGTAGTCAAAGGCGACGGCAAAGGTCTGGATCACGCCGATCAGCACGGACGCCAGGAATGCACCCGAGAGGGAGCCCATGCCGCCCACCACAACAACCACGAAAATGACCGACCCGACGGTGGCAGCCATCGAGGGATCGGTCAGGAAGGTGCTTCCGCCGATCACGCCAGCCAGACCCGCCAGGCCTGCGCCCGCTCCGAACACCAACATGAAGATGGCCGGAACGTTGTGGCCCAGGGCCTCGACTGTTTCCGGGTGGGTCAAAGCCGCCTGGATCACCAGACCGATCCGGGTCTTCGTCAAGAGCAGCCAGACCGACACCAGCATCACCAGGGCCACGAGCATCATGAAGCCACGCGTCGCCGGGAACGGTGAACAGACCACACGGATGGCCGCATCGGCCGAGGAGCACATCTCGGCGGGCGCTGCGCCCCAGAGGAGCTTCAGACCCGTGACCGAATGGTTGATCAAGGTAAACGCGGGACCCTGCAGAACTTCCGGTGGACGGAACTCCACGGCAATCTGGCCCCAGATGAGTTGAACGACCTCCAGAATGACATAGGACAGGCCGAAGGTGATCAGCAATTCAGGGACATGCCCGAATTTGTGCACGCGGCGCAGGCACCATTTTTCGAACAGGGCCCCGAGCACCGCTACCACGATCGGCGCGATGACCAGCGCTGGCCAGAAGCCGACCAGCTTCGAAACGGTATAGCCCACATAGGCACCGATCATGTAGAAACTGGCATGGGCAAAATTGAGCACGCCCATCATGCTGAAAATCAGGGTGAGGCCTGAACTCAGCATGAACAAAAGCAGACCATAGCTCAAACCATTGAGCATGGAAATGATGAAAAATTCCATTCCGACTGACCTTCCTCACCGGTAAAAATGAAAGAGCCCGCTACGGCAGACCCGCACGGGCTCCTGTTCGCTGCGTCCGGGATCAGCCGGGACGCTTCATCTCGCAGCTCGTTGGCGTGCTCGACACGTAGTTCGGATACACCTTGAGAGGAACCAGGGTCATGCCTGTGTTCTCCGGGCTGTAGGGGTATTGCTTGCTGGCTTTTTGCCAGACGGTCATGTAAAGCGGCTGCTGCAGCTGGTGATCTGCTTTGCGCATTTCCACCTCGCCATTGAAGCTTTGCACTTTCAGGCCTTCCATGGCAGCAGCCACCTTGACCGGATCGGTCGATTTGGCCTTTGCCATGGCGGCGCCCAGCATTTCGTAGATCCGGATGGTAGAGCCCGTGTAAAAGTCGTCGTTGTACTTGACCTTGAACTCGTCCATCCACTTTTGCAACTGGCCGCCCATGTTGTAGTGGCTGTAGGCGATCTGGTACACGCGGCCGGCGCCATTGGTGCCGAGAGCCGAGGGCGTGCCGGTCACGCCGGTGTAATAGGTGAAGATCTTGCCCGTGTAACCGCCTTCATTGGCGGCCTTGACCAGCAGGGAGAGGTCCGAACCCCAGTTGCCAGTGACCAGTGTATCCGCGCCCGAAGCCTTGATCTTGGCGATGTAGGGTGCGAAATCGCGGACGGAAGCAATCGGATGGAGGTCTTCGCCGACGATCTGGATGTCGGGTCGCTTGCGCGCAAGGGTCGAATGGGTGTACTTCGCAACCTGCACGCCGTGCGAGTAGTTCTGGCCAAGGATGTAGACCTTCTTGATGTCCTTCTGCTCGGCCATGAAGCTGGACATGGCTTCCATCTTCATCGAGGTGTCGGCATCAAAGCGGAAGTGCCAGTAGCTGCATTTGCTGTTGGTGAGATCAGGGTCCACGGCCGAGTCATTCAGATAGATGACTTCCTTGCCAGGATTGCGCTCGTTGTACTTGGTCACGGCGTCTGACAATGCCAGCGCCACGGAGGAGCCATTGCCCTGGATGATGTAGCGCACACCGCTGTCGATCGCAGCCTTGAGCGCATTCAGGCTCTCGGCGGGGCTGAGCTTGTTGTCGATGCCCGTGATTTCGAATTTCACGCCGGCAGTGTTGCCCTTGCCACTGTATTTTTCAGCAAAAAACTGGTAGCCCTTGAGCTGGCTGACACCCACGGGACCGAGCAGACCTGACAAGGGGTCGATCCGGACCATTTTCACGACCTCGCCCTGCTGCGCAAATGTGAAGGAAGCCCCCATGACCATCACGCCAAAGGCTACGGATTTAATAGCAAACTTCATTCAGTGTCTCCATTGGTTTTGAACCTGACGAGCGTACAGTTTTTGTCGGCCCTGCCGCTCAGGGAATGTCCCTAGTGGCCCTCGGTGGCTATCCCCGAGGTGACTCGGACTCAGGTGGGCAAGGCGTAGTCCTTGAGGATTTCGCGCAGTTTCATTTTTTGCATCTTGCCGGTCGCACCCAAGGGAATGGCGTCGACAAACACCACGTCATCCGGGATCTGCCATTTGGCCGTTTTGCCGTCGTAGAAGGCAAGCAGTTCCTCGCGCGAGACGTCCGCACCGGGTTTCTTCACCACAGCAATGATGGGCCGCTCGTCCCACTTGGGGTGCCTGATGCCGATGCAGGCGGCCATGGCGACAGCCGGGTGGGCCACTGCGATGTTTTCGACATCAATGGAACTGATCCACTCGCCGCCCGATTTGATGACGTCCTTGCTGCGGTCCGTGATCTGCATATAACCGTCGCGGTCGATTTTTGCCACATCGCCGGTCGGGAACCAGTCGCGGCCGCGGGCGTCCTTGACCTGCGGATTGCCGCCCTCGCCCTTGAAATACTGGTCCACGATCCAGGGTCCGCGCACCAGCACATCGCCCGAGGCCTTGCCATCCCACGGCAAATCGGCTCCATCCGGGTCGACGATTTTCATTTCGACGCCGAAAAGCGCATGTCCCTGGCGCGCCTGGACTTCCCAGCGCTGCTCGGGCGGCAGGGCCAGGTGCTTGGCCTTGAAGGTGCTGGTCGTGCCCAGCGGACTCATTTCGGTCATGCCCCAGCCCTGGATGACCTGGACACCATATTCCTCGTCGAACTTACGGATCATTGACAGGGGGCAAGCCGCCCCGCCGATGACAGTGCGCTTCATGCCGGCAAATTGGAGCTTGTTGGCGTCCATATAGGCCAGCAGGCCCTGCCAGATGGTGGGCACACCGGCCGAGAGGGTGACCCGCTCGCCTTCCATCAGTTCGTGCAGCGATTTGCCGTCCATGCCCGCGCCAGGGAAGACCAGCTTGGCCCCGACCATGGTCGCGATATAGGGTAGGCCCCAGGCATTGACGTGAAACATCGGAACCACGGGCAGGATGGTGTCGTGGCTCGAACAGTCGAGCGCGTCGGGCAGCGCACCGGCATAGGTATGCAGGATAGTCGATCGGTGGCTGTAGAGCACGCCCTTGGGGTTACCGGTGGTGCCACTGGTGTAGCACAGGCTCGAGGCCGTGTTCTCGTCGAAGCTGGGCCATTCATAGTCTGCGCGTTGCTGGTCAATCAGGGTTTCATAGCTGACGAGCCCGGGGATGCCGGTGCCGGCGGGCAGTTTGTCCGCGTCGCAGAGCGCCACCCAGTGCTTGATGGTCGTGCAGCGGGCGTGCACGGCCTGGATCAGGGGCAGAAACGTCATGTCGAAACACATGACCTGGTCTTCCGCATGGTTGGCGATCCAGACCACCTGGTCAGGGTGCAGGCGCGGGTTGAGTGTGTGCAGGACGCGGCCCGACCCGCTCACGCCGAAATACAGCTCCATGTGGCGATAGCCATTCCAGGCCAGCGTCCCGACACGGTCGCTGAACTGCAGGCCCAGCGCGTCCAGCGCGCGGGCTACCTTGCGCGCCCGCGGCGCAAGGTCGGCATAGGTGTAGCGATGGATGTCACCCTCCACCCGGCGCGAAACAATCTCGGCATCCGGATGGTTGCGCTCGGCAAACTCGATGAGATTGGAAATGAGCAGTTGCTGCCCCTGCATTAAACCCAGCATGAAATCTCCTTGTGAACGGCGCTGCGCATTGTGCGCCAACAGCCAAGTATTGCCGAGCGCCAGAGCGCCAGCCCTACGGGATTGCCCTCACCGGCAACGCAATCGGGTCAGGTGCGGGACAATCCGCACATGCCTTCCATCACAGCCACCGATTTGGTGCGTCCTCCTGCCATCAAGGCCGACGGCGGATTTGCCGGTCTGGGCAGCAGCTTCCTCACCTTCCTGCAATCCACGCCCCTGCCCTCGCCCTATCTGGTGGGCGCAAGCCATGCGCTGGCGCGCGAGCTGGGCCTAGATGAAGAGTGGTTGCGCAGTCAGGACGCGGCCGAGGCCCTGGCGGGCAATGCCCTGCTACCTGGCAGCCAGTCCTATGCCAGCGTGTACAGCGGGCACCAGTTTGGGGTGTGGGCCGGCCAATTGGGCGATGGCCGTGCCATTGCCCTGGGCGAGCTGGCAGCCAACGACGGTGCCGTCGAATTGCAGCTCAAAGGTGCCGGGCGCACGCCCTACTCGCGCGGCGGGGACGGCCGGGCCGTGCTGCGCAGTTCCATCCGCGAATTCCTGTGTTCTGAGGCCATGCACGGCCTCGGCATTCCGACCACCCGGGCCCTCTGCGTAGTCGGCTCCGACGCGCCCGTCATCCGCGAGGAGGTCGAGACTGCCGCCGTGGTGACCCGCGCTGCGCCCAGTTTCATCCGTTTCGGGCACTTCGAGCATTTCTCCTACAACGAGCAGCACGCGCAGCTCAAGGCCTTGGCGGATTTCGTCATTCAGCGCCACTACCCCGAATGCGCGCATCCCGACCGCTTTGCAGGCAACCCCTACGCGGCCCTGCTGCATGCCGTCAGCGAACGCACGGCCCGGCTGCTCGCGCAGTGGCAGGCGGTCGGCTTTTGCCACGGCGTAATCAACACCGACAACATGAGCATCCTGGGGCTGACCATCGATTACGGGCCCTTCCAGTTCCTAGACGCCTTCGTACCCGGCCACGTCTGTAACCACTCTGACACGCAGGGCCGGTACGCCTACAACCGCCAGCCCAACATCGCCTACTGGAACCTGTTTTGCCTGGGCCAGGCTTTGATGCCCCTGTTGGGCGAAGGCTCTGCAGCCCAGGAGCTGGCCCTGGCAGCGCTGGAACCCTACAAGACAGCTTTTCCGCAGGCGCTCGCAGCGGCCTACCGCAGCAAACTGGGAATGCCCGACACCCAGCCGGGCGACCTGGATCTGATCGAGGGCCTGCTCAAGCTTCTGGCCGCCGAAGGCGTGGACTACAGCATCTTCTGGCGCCAGCTCAGCCACACCGTTGCCGGAACCGCGGGCACGCCGCCCGCCCGGGACCTGTTCCTGGATCGCCCGGCCTTCGACGCCTGGATGCTACAGTTTTCAGAGCGGCTCACGCCCATTGCGCGGGCTCAGGCGGGCGATTGGATGTTGAAAACCAATCCGAAATACATTCTGCGCAACCATCTGGGTGAAAAAGCCATCCAGGCCGCGAAACTAAAAGACTTTTCCGAGCTCGAAGCCTTGCTGGGGCTGCTCCAGGCCCCATATGACGAGCACCCCGCCCATGCAGAATACGCGGGCTTTCCGCCCGACTGGGCTTCTTCCATCGAAATCAGCTGTTCATCATGAGCAAAATCGCCAAGTCCGACGCCGAATGGAAACAACTGCTCGCTGCCAAGGGCGCCGAACCCATTGCGTTTGACGTGACACGCCACGAAGCCACCGAGCCTGCATTCACCGGCAAATATGCCGACACCGAGGCAGCCGGAACCTACCATTGCGTCTGCTGCGGCAAACCCTTGTTTGATTCCGGCGCCAAATTTGACTCCGGCACGGGCTGGCCCAGTTACTGGCAGCCGCTTGCGCCCGATGCCGTGGAAACCAAGGTCGACGGTCTGCTATGGATGAAACGGACCGAGGTGCATTGCGCCGACTGTGACGCCCACCTGGGCCACGTTTTCGAAGACGGCCCTGCGCCCACCGGTCTGCGCTACTGCATGAATTCGGCCTCGCTCGATTTCAAACCCAAAGAGTGACATCCCCTGCATGAAAATCTTTCTCGACTTCTTCCCGATCATCCTGTTTTTTGCAGCCTTCAAGTTCGCCGGCATCTATGTTGCCACTGGCGTGGCCATTGTGGCGACGCTGACCCAACTGGGCTGGATGCGCTTCAAGACAGGCAAGACCGAGCCCATGCAGTGGCTGAGCCTGGGCGTCATCGTGCTGTTCGGCGGCGCGACCCTGATCGCCCACAACGACACCTTCATCAAATGGAAGCCTACCGCGCTCTATTGGCTGATGGGTGGTGCGCTGCTGGTCGGGCGCTTGGTCTTTCGCAAGAATTTGCTCAAGTCGGTCATGGGCGCCCAGTTGGAACTGCCCGAAGCCGCGTGGAGCTTCATGAACTGGAGCTGGAGCGGCTTTTTTGCCCTGATGGGCGTGCTCAACCTATGGGTCGCGTTTCATTTCGACACCGACACCTGGGTCAACTTCAAGCTTTTTGGCGGCATGGGACTGATGCTTCTGTTCGTCATTGCACAGGGGCTCTACCTGGCCCGCTACGTCAAGAACGAAGCGCAGGGCGAGCCATGAGCGAGGCGGATGCACGGCCGGCCACAAGTCTGCCCAGCGCAGCGCAGTTGGAACAGCGCCTGGTGGAGCGTCTCGCGCCGAGCCAGTTGCAGGTCATTGACGAGAGCGCGGCCCACGCAGGCCATTCCGGTGCCGGCGACGCCGGCCACGGCACGCACTTCCGGGTGCGGATCGCTTCACCTTTGTTTACGCCACTCAGCCGCGTGGCGCGGCATCGCCTTGTGTATGATGCGCTCCAGGATTTTGTCGCCGCCGGAGTGCATGCCCTGGCAATAGACATACTGCCGTAGCTATCTTTTCAATAGCGTTCTACGCCCTATTTACCAAGACCTCCAGAGGATTTCATGAATAAATTGCTTCGCGCCAGCCTTACCTCCATCGCCATGGCCAGCCTGATGCTGGCCGCTTCGGCGCAAACTGCCGATGCACAGAATGTGGCCATCGTCAACGGCAAGGCTGTGCCCAAGGCGCGCATGGACGCGCTGGCGCAACAGGTGGCGCGCTCGGGCCGCCCCATCACGCCTGAAATAACCAACCAGATCCGCGATGAAGTCGTCGCCCGTGAAATTTTCATGCAGGAAGCCCAGAAGCGCGGTCTTGACGCCACCGATGATTTCAAGGCTCAGCTCGAACTGACCCGCCAGACCCTGCTGATCCGCGAACTGTTTGCTGACTTCCAGGCCAAAAACCCGGTTTCCGATGCCGATGTGAAGGCCGAGTACGACAAGTTTGCCGCAGCCAACAGCGGCAAGGAATACAAGGCCCGTCACATCCTCGTCGAGAAAGAAGACGATGCCAAGAGGCTGATCGCCGAAATCAAGAAGGGCGCCAAGTTTGACGAACTCGCCAAGAAGAACTCCAAGGACCCGGGCTCCGGCGCCAAGGGTGGTGACCTCGATTGGGCCAACGCCAGCAGCTACGTCCCCGAGTTTTCGCAGGCCATGGTGAAACTGCAGAAAGGCCAGATGACCGATACCCCGGTCAAGAGCCAGTTCGGCTACCACATCATCCGGGTGGATGATATCCGTGACGCGCAACTGCCCCCGCTGGACCAAGTCAAGCCGCAGATTGCCCAACAACTGCAACAGCAGCGCCTGGCCCAGTTCCAGCAGGAACTGCGCTCCAAAGCCAAAGTGGAATAGGGTTCGCCCACCCCAAAAGCGGCTTGCAGCCGCCTGCCCCTCAAGGGGGCGCAGCCAGGGGGCCGGCGGAGCCGGCTTCACGGCTGCCTCCGTTTAATGTGTAGCCGTGAAGGCCATGAGTGCGCCTATCAAGATTGGCTGATGCAGCATGTAGTAGCTCAGTGACCATTGACCGAGGAATCCCAGAGGCCTGGCTACGGGAAGAATCGGGTCGGTTAACCAGTGCCGCCGGTTTGCCAGCAACCATTGGCCTGCAACCATGCCAAACCACATCAGCCCGAGCCAGGGGACGAGCGGAACATAGTCCTCGGTAATGGGCTTGACCGAAATCAGGCCCAGCCAATTCCATGCCTTGCCATTGAGAAAAGCCGCGGAAGCCATCGCCGATACGGCGTAGGATGCTATGAATTTCGCAGCAACCGCCAGCCCGCTGGCAAGCCAGAGCCATACGCCCCAGCCTGCGGTCAGGCGCACGATGATGAGCATGAATGCAATGCCGTGCAGTACGCCGAAGTAGATGAAGCTCTGCGGGAACATCCAGACCGACCCAGCGGTGACAAGCAGCGCACACAGTGCAATCTGGCCCCAGCGTCGCCAGAAGCGCGGCCAGGTCTGACCCTGGTCCAGCGCCACCGCCTGCGACAGGCCGGCGCAAAACAGGAACAGGCTCAGGATGCTGCTGCGCTGCCAGGTCCAGAAGGCATCGTTGTAGAAATCCTGGTGCGCGAATCCGAAGTGTGTGAGGTCAAAAGATAAGTGAAAAGCAGTCATCCAGACCATGGCCAAGCCGCGCAGCGCATCGATGCGGGAAAATCGAACGGGAGCGATGATTTCGGCAGGCAGGATCATTGGTTTCCTCTAGTGTACGAAGCGGAACAGATTTTGCATAATGGCCTCGGATACCCAGAGGCAAGAACATGATTACACGCAGACATTTTTCCATCGGCTCGGCAGCGGCATGTGTTGCGGGCGTGGCTTCGGTGCGGGCCCAGGACGCCAAAATCGTTCTGGGCCAGTCGGCAGCGTTCACCGGTGCGGCGGCGCAGTTGGGCATCCAGTTTTATCAGGGTGCAAAGCTGCATTTTGACAAGGTCAATGCCCAAGGAGGCGTGCTCGGCCGCAGCATCGAGATCCGCAACCTCGACGACGGCTACGAGCCTGACCGCTGCGCCGAAAATACGCGCAAGCTGCTGGCCGACGAAGTGTTCGCCTTGTTTGGCTATATCGGCACGCCAACCAGCGTGGCGGCCCTGCCCCTGGCAACCAAGGACAAGGTGCCATTCATCGCACCCTTTACGGGAGCCATGGCGCTGCGCCAGCCATTCAACCGCTATGCCTTCCACCTGCGCGCCTCGTACAACGACGAAACGGCGCTGATCGTCAGGCAGCTCACCAATCTGGGTTTGAAGAAAATCGCAGTTTTCTACCAGAATGACGCCTATGGCAAAGCCGGGCTGGAT
>Ga0007834_1000257_pt1 | contig 17672 bp, 17 predicted proteins | sample CryBogCBE06Nov07_FD_71233 | JGI IMG/M metagenome (GOLD analysis project Ga0007834, IMG submission 71233) | Freshwater microbial communities from Crystal Bog, Wisconsin, USA - CBE06Nov07 | ecosystem: Environmental > Aquatic > Freshwater > Lake | place: Crystal Bog, Wisconsin, USA | collected...
GATTGTCCGGGTCCGGAGAAACCGGCGTCCTGACCTGCGATGTCCCCGCCGCGGCGATGCGCGCCATGGCGGCGCGGGTCGACCAGTCCCTCCCCGTCGGCAATGAAGGCGCTGGAACCATCGTCGCCGCAGGCGATGACGTGTCGTCGCTGATCGGGCGCAGGATCGCGATCATCGGCGGCGCCACCTACGCCCAGTATCGGTGCGTGCGGGCCGCCGACGGCCTCCTCCTGCCCGCGGACGCGACGGCGGCGGAGGGCGCGTCGTGTTTCGTCAACCCGCTGACGGCGCTCGGCATGACCGAGACCATGCGCCGCGAGGGACACACCGCCCTCGTGCACACGGCCGCCGCCTCGAACCTTGGCCAGATGCTGAACCGGATCTGCCTGCAGGACGGGATCGGCCTCGTGAACATTGTCCGCAGCCCGGCGCAGGCGGCGATCCTGAAGGGCGAGGGCGCCAAGTACGTGGTGGACTCGAGCTCTGAAACCTTCTTCGAAGACCTCGTCGCCGCCCTGACCGCCACCGGCGCGACCATCGCCTTCGACGCCATCGGCGGCGGCAAGCTGGCGGGCCAGATCTTGACCGCCATGGAGGCCGCCGCCCAGAAGACTGCGGCGGGCTACAGCCGCTATGGCTCGACCGTGCACAAGCAGGTCTACATCTATGGCGGGCTCGACATGCGCCCGACGGAGTTCAACCGCGGCTTCGGCATGGCCTGGGGCATGGGCGGCTGGCTCCTGTTCCCCTTCCTGCAGAAGATCGGCCCCGTCGATGCGCAGAAACTGCGGGATCGCGTCGCCGCCGAGCTCAAGACCACCTTCGCCAGCCATTACAGCGCCGAGATCTCGCTGATCGAAGCGCTGCAGCCCGATGTGGTCGCGGCCTATAACCGCCGGGCGACGGGTGAGAAGTTCCTGATCACGCCCTGGAAGGGTTGATCAGGCCTGCACGACAAACGCGGGCTGCGCCGTTGAACCGGCGGCGCGGCCCCTCCATCTCCCCGACACACTCCCGCGCAAAAGGATCCGCCGCGCTATGCAACACAAGCGTCTGGGCAAGAGCCCGATCTTCGTCTCCAAGATCTGCATGGGCACGATGACCTTCGGGTCGCAGACCGATGAGAAGGAAGCGTTCCGCATCCTCGACCGGTCCCTCGAGGTCGGCATCAACTTCTACGACACGGCGGAGAACTATCCGGTCCCGCCGAAGGAGGACTGGGCGGGCGTCACCGAACAGATCTTCGGCCGCTGGATGAAGACCAAGCGCCGCGACGAGATCATCCTCGCCACCAAGGTCTGCGGCCCGAGCCACGGCTGGCTGAAGGGCTCGCAGCGCGCGGGCATGACGGCCCTAGACCGGCACAACATCATGCGCGCGGTCGAGGCCAGCCTGAAGCGTCTCGATACGGACTATATCGACCTCTACCAGACCCACTGGCCCGACCACGGCGCGCGCTATGAGGACGCCCTGCGCGCCCTGGACGACCTCGTCAGCGAGGGCAAGGTGCGCATCCTCGGCTGCTCCAACGAGACCAGCTTTGGCCTGATGAAGTCCCTGTGGACGTCGGACCGCGAGGGCCTCGCCCGCTACGAGACGATCCAGAACAACTTCAGCCTGAACAACCGCCGCTTCGAGGACGAGCTGGCGCAGGTCTGCCGTCAGGAAGGGGTCAGCCTGATCCCCTATTCACCGCTGGCGGGGGGCGTGTTGTCCGGCAAGTACAATGGCGGCGCCACGCCGGATGGCGCACGGTTCTCGAACTACCTGAAGATCGGCGGGCGTCAGGCGACGATGGCCAAGCGCTTCGTCAACGACAAGTCGATCGCCTCGACCGAGCGGTTCGCCGCCATCGCCGCGGAGATCGGCGTCTCGACGATCACGCTGGCGACGGCGTGGAGCAAGCAGCACGACTTCGTGGCCTCGACCATTGTCGGCGTGTCGAAGGAAAGCCAGCTCGACGAGATCTTCGCCGCGGCGGACCTGACCCTCGAGCCCGAGACGATGAAGAAGATCGACGCGGTGTCGAAGGACATCCTCTACCCGATGGGCTAACTCATTAACCCCTGCGGCGGCTTCACCAGCCGTCGCAGGACCGCCCGCACCACGAGACCCAGCGCCAGCATGCCAAAGCTCAGGGCGCATCCCACCCAGCCGACATAGAGGACGCTGGACACGAACACGGTCGCCGAACCCAGGGCGAACAGGGCGGGGGTCAGCGGGTAGAACGGCGTACGATACGGCCGCTCCACCTCCGGCCTTGTGCGCCGAAGCCAGATCAGCGCGACGCCGGTGAGTGTCAGGAACAGCCAGAACACCGGGGACAGATAATCGACCATGGCGGCGAACCCGCGCTTGGTGAAGGCGCCCCACCCGACGAGCAACAGCGACACCACCGTCTGCGCCAGGATCGCCGTCCGCGGGACCCCGCGCCGGAGGTCCCAGTCCGCCAGCCTTTGCAGTGACGGCTCGTCCGAAGAGGCCGCATAGAGGGTGCGCCCGCCCACGATCACGAGGGCGTTCAGCACCGCCAGCGCCGCCGAGCACACGAACACCACCATGGCCGTCTGGCCCACCGGACCGAAGGCGAAGCGCATCAGGTCCGCCGCCGGTGCGTCCGACTTCGCCAGTCCCTCCACCCCGAGACCGCGCAGGTAAGCCCAGTTGGCGAGCAGATAGAGCAGCGTCACCACGCTCATGCCGCCGACCATGGCGAAGGTCATGTCCCTCGGTCCCTTGACCTCCGACGACAAGGTCGCGGAATCATTGAAGCCGCCATAGGCGAGCATGATGAAGACCATGCCTGCGCCGAAGCCGCCGACCTTCACGGCCGGCGTCCCCATCATCGACGTCAGCGGCGGCGCGCCCTTGTGGATCAGAAAGAGCGCCGCACCGCCCAGGGACAGAAGCGCGAGGATGTCCAGGGCGACCAGCAGGAACTGCCCTCCCGCCCCGAACTTCAGGCCCCGCAGGTTGACGAGGGTCAGGACAAGGATCGCCAGCGCCGCCACGCCCGCCTTGCCAAGCTCGGTCAGGGGCGTGATCTCCGCCAGATAGTCCGCCGCGACGAAGGCGAGCAGCGCGCCCGACGCCGTGAAGATCACCGAGAACCTGGACCAGGCGAACAGGTAGGCGACGTCTGCTCCGAACGCCTCCTTCAGGAAGCGGTAGTCTCCGCCCTGATGCGGAAAGCTGGTGGCGAGCTCGGCGTAGGTCATGGCGCCTGCCAGCGCAAACAGCCCGCCGATGGCCCAGGCCACCAGCAAGGCCGGTCCCGACCCCAGCATCTGCGCAACGCCCGACGCGGAGCGAAAGATGCCTGCGCCGACCACCATGCCGACCACGACGGTGGAGGCCTGCAGCGGTCCAAGGATCCGCCGCGGGGCGGGCCGGTTTTCGGTTGTCATTGAGAGCGCCCCCGACCTGCGATCGGCCAGATCTCGCGCAGCACATCCCCCTGCACCACGTGATAGACCTCGTAGAGATTGACCGTCGGGTCGCAGTGGGGGGCGCCGAGCGTGACGAGGTCGCCGATCTGCGGCGCAGGTTCAGCGTCCTTGTAGATCACCGCCCCGTGCTCATCCCCCATGAAGCGGTACTGGGCGCCCGTCGGCGCGCCGGAGAAGATGGGGGGCGCACCGGCTTCGGTGGCGAAGGCCTTCAGCCCCGCGTCGATGGTGACCAGACCCGGCGTATTGGCGCTGACCACCCGGGCGTCGATCATCAGGGCGGTCTCAAAGGGCGCAGCGACGCCTTGTCCCGCCAGCTCGCACTCGCCGTACTGGCGGTCCATGAAGAGGTAGGAACCGACCTGCAGCTCGGTGAAGAGTCCGAGCTCCACGTCGATGCGGTGCGTGCCGGTCCCGCCGCCGGTGACCATGGCGACCTCGGCCCCCGCCTCTTTCAGCGCCGCGATCACGCGCCTGGCCTGCTCGGCAAGCTCCGCAATCGCCTGCCGTCGCGCCTCGAAGGCGGGGATGTGCTGCTGCGCGCCGCAATAGAACTGCACGCCCTTGAAGCTCAGCGCCGGAGACGCCGCGATTTCGAGCCACAGCTCGACCGCCGCCTCCGGGGAGGTCACGCCGGTGCGGTGCAGACCGGGGTCGATGTCGATGAGGACGTTCAGCGTCCGCCCCGACCCTTCCGTCGCCGCCTGCAAGGCGCGGGCGTTGACCGGATGATCAACGACGACCATCAGGGCTTCTGTCTTCGCATTGAGCTCGACAAGTCTGGCGATGGCGGGGGCGGACACCACCGGGGAGGTGATGAGCAGGCCCTTCGTCACCCCGGCTTCGGCCAGAGCCTCCGCCTCGCCCAGCTTCGCGCAGCATTGCCCCACCGCGCCGGCCCGTATCTGGCGGTGTGCGATGTCGGGACATTTATGGGTCTTTGAATGCGGCCGAAGCGACACGCCGGAGCGTTCCGCAAATTCCGCCATGGCGGAGATGTTGCGGTCCAACGCATCGAGATCGAGAATCAGGACCGGCGTATTCAGCGACCGGCGCCCGCCCTGTTGGCCGATCAGCCGCCTGTGAATGTGCTCTATCCGCACGTCTGCTCCCAAAATCGACCGACACACTGCATTCAAAGGTTAACGCGCGGCGCGGAAATCGACGAATCCCATCGCATCCGCCGCCAGAATTCGGTTATAGTGCATTAACCAATTGTGCGAGCGCATCCATGCCTGGAATTATTGAGACCCTCGGGGCGATGGCCGGCACCGATCTCGGCAAGGCGATCAACCTGGCCCATACGACGTTTCAGAGCCGGATGGGGGAGCATAACCACTTCGGCCGCGCCCTTCTCGAGACCATCGCCAAGGTCGCGCGGGAGCACCCCAATCTCATGGGCATCGGCGCTGCGCTGCTGGTCGAGGCCATCATCCTGGCGGACAAGCGCCATCACGAACTGCATCCGGACGGCGCCGCACAGCCGCACGCGGGCGGGGGCGGGGGCGGGCTTCCGCATGTGAACCTGCCGCACGTCAGCGCGCCGCACGTGGGTCTGCCGCACATCTCCGCCCCGCACCTGGATCTGCCGCATCTGCAAGCCCCCAGCCTGCACCTTGATCACATCAAGCCCGGCAAGGTGGCTCTGGAAGTCATGGGCGGACTGATCCTGCTGAAATTCGCGTCCTTCGGCGCCCGGGTTTTCCGCCGTCGCCATGCGCAGGAAGTATGGTTCGCGCCAGCGGCGAAGATCCACCTGATCAGCGGCACGCTGGCGGCCTACTATATCTCCAAGTCCATCTCTTCCCCGAAGGTCAGCGCCTGGCGCAACGCCGCGGCGGCCCTGTTCGCCACCGACGCCCTCAAGCCGGTGCTGAAGGCGCCGAAGCGTCCCAAGGGCGCAGCCGCGACGCCCGCCCTGGCCGTCGCCGCGCCAGTGGCGGCCACGCCCGTCACGCCCGCGCCCGCCGCAACGCCGGAGCCTTCGCCGACCGAAGCTCCCCCGTCCGGCCCCGGGCCGGCCCTCTCCGCTACGACGCCCGGTGACGCCCCGGCGTCCGTCGCCGCCGAAGCCCGCGCGGCGCTCAGCTCGTCCGCCGAGCGGATGCGCGCCCCGCCGCCGCCTGCCGACGGCACAGCCTTCTGGACCCCGCCGCCGAGACCCCGCGACCTGCCGACGGGAGAGATCATCCAGTGGACCGGCTTTTCCGGCCCTGAAACCACCGGGCATCTGACGCCGTAAGTCCGGCCTGCCGTCGTCCCTGATCGAATGTGTTAAGACGTGTGAAGTTGTTAAGACATTGCGGCTAGGAGGTAGCTCAGACTTTCTGGAGCGACCCGGATGAGCGACGTGAACCTGCAGACGGCCGACAGCGCCGCCATGGTCGAACTGATTTCCTTCATCGTCAGCGGTCAGGAATTCTGCGTCGACATCAGCGACATCATCGAGATCCGCGGATGGGCGCCTGAAACGCCGATCGTGCAGTCTCCGGACTTCGTGCGCGGCGTGATCAGCCTGCGCGGCGTGGTCATGCCCGTGGTCGACCTCGCCCTTCGCCTGGGCAGAGGCGACACCTCGGCCTCCGAGCGAAACGTGATCAACGTGGCGCACCTGCCGGTGGGTCAGGTCGGGCTTCTGGTCGACGCGGTCTGCGACACGATGATGATCAATTCCAGCCAGATCCAGGACGCCGACGCGGTCGCAGGCAACGTCACGCCTGATTTCATCCGCGGCTTCCTGCCCCTTGAGGACCGGATGGTGACGGTCCTGTCGCTGGCGCGGGTGTTCGACCCCGCGATCCTGGCCGGCGTCGTCGCTGCGGCCTGAGCCGTCAGGCGAACCGTCGGTTCAGCGCCTCTGCGACAAACAGGTTCGGAACCCAGCACAGCCAGGCGATCGCGGCGTAGACCTCGGAGAAGCGGGTCACGTCGATCAGCGCGAGCGGCAGCAACAGTCGCAACGTGACCCCGGCGAAGGTCAGCGAAAAGCTCACCCGCATCCATCGACCGTGTGACGCCACATCCCCTCGCAGGACGGCGAGAACCGCGGCGAGGGTCGAGCTGATCCACAGGCAGGCCAGCACGGAAAAGCCTATGGCCGAGGTCAGCCCGCCGCTGGAGCCGGGCGCGATGATCAAAGCCGCCAGCCCGCCGCTCACGCAGGCCGCCACATAGAGACCGCCGAGCGCCTTGTGAACCCGGCGGGCGCGGCGCCGCAGGCCCTGCAGGAACTGCCAGGGCCCGACAGCCAGGGCCACGCCCCCGCAGACGATGTGCGTCCAGAACATCAGGGGATGGTCGAGAAAGTTGAGGCGCAGGGGCGGCGGAACCATGTCGATCCCGGCGAGGTATCTGAGGGACGCCGCCGCCACACCCAGCGCGGATATGGCGATCACCCACCACCATCCCGGGGAGGAAGGACGGCGTGAAGGCCCGAGGGCCGAAGGTGACGTGGGATTGGTCATAGGCTCACATGGATCAGCGGGGCGTCCCAACGCTGACACTAGTTCACGCGAAACCATGACAAAAATGCATATTTGATATTCAAGCCATGCGAATATCACATGCCCTTGGACGCGCCCCTCATCACGGCTCTTGCGCGGTTGAGCTGGGACGCAAGGCCGGTTGATCCTCCGGCGTCAGGGTGCGCCAAGCGCATCAGGCGCAGATAGGCGGCCTGAACCTCAGCCGCACTGGCCGTTTCAGCCACGCCGAGAATCGACGCCGCCTCCGCCCGATCCATCGACACAGGGGCCTTGAGGTCAGACTGCGCCTGAGCGCGCTTTCTGGCGGCGATCAGGCCGCTGATCCCCACAGCGAGGAGCACGGCCCCCGGAAGGAACGCCTCGCGCACCATCATGAACAGGCCGCCGATGATCGCGGCTATGGCCAGCACGCCAGCGCCGGGACGCCAGTCGCCGCGCCTGAGCTGCGCCAGCCTCTGCTTCAAGGGCCCGCTGACCATGACCCCCAGAAGGACCATGACCAGCGCCCCGAAGAGCCACATCAGCCCGCCGTGACCGCGAGCTCGGCCACCGCGGCCTTGCGTTCGGTCAGGTCGCCAAGCCCCGCAGCCGTCATGATCGCCCGCAGCTCCTGTCGCGCCGCGACGTGGGTCAGGGACACCGGCACGGGACGGACGGAGGTGGACAGATCGGCCACGGTCAGGCCGAAGGGGAAGAGCTCGCGATAGATCACCCGGTCGCGCATGCCGGGGCCGACGCGGAAGCCCACGCGCTTGGCCAGGATGTCGATCCGCTCCTCAAGTCGCTTGCGATTGCGCGCTTCGGACGTCGCCAAACGGTTGCGCAGGACCAGCCAGTCGAGGGAGCGCCGCTCCGCCAGCATCTTCTGCTTGCGCGCCTCCCAGACAGCTTCGGCGTAGACGCTCGGCCGCACGAGCTCGAGCGTGACCGGATCGACGGTTCCCAGCATGTCGAAGTCGACGAAGCTGTCGTTCATCGGGGTGATGATCAGGTCCGCCCGACCGTGCGCGGCGCGGGACAGGGCCGTGTCGGAACCGGGGGTGTCGATGATCACGAACTCCGCCGACGCCACGGCGGACGTGCAGGCGCTTTCGAATTCAGCCAGCGCCTCCTCGTTGCTCGCCTTGACCAGACGCGACGCCTCATCGGCGAGGGGCATGCGGACGGGCATGGGCAGGTCAGCGCCGTTGGCGTCGCACCAGGTGCGCCGACTGGCGAAGAAGTGCCCGACGGACTGCTGGCGCAGATCAAGATCGATCACAGCCACCCGTGCGCCGGAATGCATCAGTGCGGCGCCGATATGGATGGCCAGGGTCGACTTTCCCGCACCGCCCTTTTCATTGCCAACGACGATGATCTGTCCGCGGCCGACGGGTCTTGCCGGAACACCGCGGAAATTGGGGGCCAAGTTCAAGGGAACCTCCTTTTTCAAGGTCGCAGCGACTCAGTGGTTCTTAACGATAACTTACCGCTTTCCCCGCCTGGCACAAAGGACGGCTGACCTGGGAGATCACCAGGCGCCGAGCTCGCGAAGCTGGCGAACGAGATCCGGCGGAACCTCCGCCCCCGAATCCCCGTCGACGAGGTCCGCGGGCGCGTCCTCGGCCTTCAGGTAGCGCCAGCCCTGGAACGGACGTCGCGGCGTGGGCAGGGTGCGAACCACCGGCAGGCGCACGTGAATTTCACAGCGCGACGCGGCGCCTTCGCCGACTGTCTCCACGGCGATGATCGATTGCCGGCACTGCACAACCCCCTTGATCACCCAATAGAGCGACCCGCCGTCCAGGAGCTCCGCCTCCCGACGCGGGGTCTGGCGGGTATGCACGACGCGCTGCGCCTCTCCGCGCCAGTAGGCTTCGAGGTCTTCGACGCGCTCGACGCCGACACAGAGCTTGATCAGATGAAGAGGCATCAGGTGTCGATAGACGAGGAGGACGTCGGCCGCGAGCCCGACATCGCGTCTGCAATAAAAATGTTACGTTCGTGAACCTTGCACTAATTAAAATCGTCTATGTTTCGTCTCCTATAGAATCGCATCGGGGACGCAGATGCGGCAGTTCCTCGATTCCTCACCCTGGACTTTCGAACCCGCGCATACGCCAGCGGAACCATCGATCGTTCGCGCCGCCCGCCGAGGCGGAAGCCAGGGCTGGGTCAGCGGCGCCATCGGCGTGCCTGTCTCGGGTTTCCTGTGGGCCTACTATGGGTGGCCGGCGGCGCTGGCCTGGCTCGGCGCGCTGCAACTTGTCCTGCTGGTGGTTCGCTATTTGAGGGGCCAGGTGATTTCCGGTTCGTCCGCCTGGGCGATACCGGCCTATCTCGCCTGCCTGACCGCCGAGTCGTCCCTCTGGGTCGTCCACGCCGTCCTGATGTGGCGCATCAAGTCCCTGGTCCCCGAAGTCGCGACGCTGATGGACCTCTTCAGCGTGACGATCTTCGGCGTAATTGGCGGACATGCGGACTGGCGGGCCCTGTGCGCCATCGTCTGCCCGCCCCTCCTGGCGGTGTGCTGGATCCTGATCTCGTCACTGGTCTCGATTCAGGCGCCGACGATCGCGGTTCTCCTCGGGTCTGTTGCGATTGTCGTGACCTGCGCCGGACTGCTGTACTACGGCATGATCCTCTACCGGCGCGACGACGCCCTCGCCCGCACCACCTCCGCCCTCGCCCGCGCGACGGCCGAGACCGTCGCCAGCCAGAAATTTCTCGAGATGGTGTCGGATATCGCCGAGGTCGGCGGCTGGATGTACCTGCCGCATGAGCGCCGCTTCATCTGGAGCAGCATCACGCGGCAGATCCATGACGTCGACGACGACTTCCAGACCCACGCGAGTTCGGACTTCCAGTTCGTGCGCGAGGACTTCAGGGGGCTGCTGGCCGAGAGCTTCGAAGCCGCGCTCACGCACGACGCCGCCATCAAGCTGGAACTTCCGGTCCGCACCGCCAAGGGGCGGGAGATCTGGGTTCGGGTGATCGGTCGCCGGATCGACGAGCCTGGCGCGCCGCCATGCCTGTTCGGCGCGCTGCAGGACATTACGGAGCAGGTCGGCATCGAGACGCGGCTGAAGGAGCTGGCCGACCAGGCGAAACAGGCCAGCCTCGCCAAGGACCAGTTCCTGGCCAATATGAGCCACGAGATCCGCACGCCCCTGAACGGAATCATCGGCATCGCCGCAGCCATGTCGCGGACGGACCTTGATCCGCGCCAGCAGGAAATGATCAGCCTGATCAACATGTCGGGCGAGACGCTGGAGCGCCTGCTGTCCGATCTCCTCGACCTGTCCAAGATCGAAGCCGGACACATCGATCTCGATCAGGAGCCGTTCGACCTGAAGCAATCGGTCGAAGCCGCGGCGAAGGTGATGAAGGCGGCCGCGGACGAGAAGGCGCTCGGCTTCGCGGTCTCCTACGCGCCGGAGGCTGAAGGCGTGTTCGTCGGCGACGCCGTCCGCATCCGCCAGATCGTCACGAACCTGATCTCCAACGCCGTGAAGTTCACGACGTCCGGAAGCGTCGTCCTGGAGGTCAACGCCGAGCCCTCGTCGGATCCTTCAGCCCCCACGCTTGTGTCGATCCGCGTCACGGACACCGGCATCGGGTTCGACGGATCGACGGCGGACAAGCTGTTTCGCAGGTTCGAACAGGCGGACGGCTCGATCACCCGACGCTTCGGCGGCACCGGGCTCGGCCTGTCCATCAGCCAGGCGCTGGCGACCGCCATGGGCGGAAAGATCACGGCGACAGGCCAGCCGGGCGTCGGCTCGGCGTTTCAGCTGATCCTTCCTCTTCGTCGCGTGGACAGGGACGCGCCCGCGCCCGCCCCGGCCGCGCCCCTTCCGCCCGGGCCGATGGCGGACGCGGCGCTCAAGGTGCTGCTGGCGGAGGACCATCCCGTCAATCGGCGAACGATCCAGTTGATCCTGGAACCCTTCGGTTTTGAAATCCTCGAGGCCACGGACGGGGTGGAGGCGGTCGATCTCTATCAGCGCCAGGACTTCGACCTGATCCTGATGGACATGCAGATGCCCAATATGGATGGGCTGGAGGCCACCAGAGCGATCCGCGCGATCGAAGCCAGGACCGGACGCCCAAGGACGCCGATCGTGATGGTCAGCGCAAATGCAATGCCCGCCCACGCCGAGCAGGCTCTGGCCGCCGGCTGCGACGTGCATGTGCCCAAACCCATCACGCCCGCGAGCCTGATGGACGGTCTCAGCCGCGCCTTCGACGTCGCCGAACCCGCCTGATCTTCAGCTCATCGCGCTGAGGCCGACGGCCACCAGCCCGAGGATGATCAGCACCACCCCGATCAGTGAGCCGGCGAAAAGGAACGCCATGCGCGCGAGGGTGCCGAACACGCTGGTCCGATAGACGCCGCGCAGATGGAAGAACAGATGGACGGGCGCCGCGAGCAGGGCGAACTGGCCGAGGTCGAACGGCGCGATCATCGACACCGACACCAACAGGCCGAGGAAGCACAGGCTGTGCAGCGAGAAGATCACGTGGTCGAAGATGTAGACGTCGCGCCGCCAGAAAAAGCAGATGGACATCAACAGCGTGGACAGCGGCAGCATCAGGAAGGCGAACCGCTCCCCCCAGGTTTCCAGCACCAGGTAGAACCGTTCCGGATCGTCGATGGCGCGCTGCAACCGCTGCTGCAGCCAGTTCGTCGCGCCGACATCTTCCTTGTCCGAGCCGAGCTTGACGTGAACCTTCGCCGTCGCCGCCTTGATCTTCTCCCGCTCCGCGGGATTGAGCTCGCTGAGCGACTTGCTCTGGCCGTCCTTGGAGTTCACGGAGGCGAGGTTGACCGGGTGGTCATGCTTGGGCGTCAGACTGCCGACCATGAACACCACCAGCAACACCACCAGGAACATCCGCAGCGGCGGGATCTGCGGCGCGCGGTGACCGGTGAGATAGTCCCGGGTCAGGCCGCCCGGATCGCGCACCAGCCGCGGCAAAGTGCTCCACAGGCGACCATCGAAATGGAACAGGCCCTCGATCGCTTCGACGACGAGCTTCGTCGCCGACCTGTGGAAGTCCTCGCCCAGCTGGCCGCACTGGTGGCACCAGGGGCCCTGGAGGGGCGTGGCGCAGTTGGCGCAGGGCGTGCCCGGCGGCAGCTCGTGGCCGCTGCGACGTCGCCATCTTAGAAATCCGCCCAGCGACCCTGCCGCAGCGGTTTCGAGTTCGTGCGACACGCGCAACCTCCTGAAGGATTAGGACCTCAACTGATCCACGAGGCCTTGCGTTTGTCAAAGAATGCCGCGAGCCCCTCGCGCCCCTCGGGCGAAACGCGCCGCGCGGCGATCCGGCGGGCGGTGTCCTCCATCAAGGCGTGATCGACGGTGCGGCCGGTCACGTCCCGAACCAGGACCTTCGCATCGGCGACGGCGCCGGGGGCGGCAGTCACCGCTTCTGCGGCCAGCGCCTCCTGCCGGGCGTTGAGATCATCGGGCGTCGCCACGACCTCGTCGACCATGCCGATCCGATGCGCCTCCGCGGCGTCGAAGCGCCCGGCCAGGGCGAACAGGCGCCGCGCGTTCCGGGGTCCGATGGCCTCGACGACATAAGGGCTGATGGTCGCCGGGGTCAGGCCGAGGCGCGTCTCCGAAAAGGCGAAGACCGCGTCCGCGGTCGCCACCGCCATGTCGCAGGCGCAGACGAGACCGGCGCCGCCGCCAAAGGCCGGCCCCTCGACCAGGGCGACAGTCAACATGGGCAGGCGGTGGAGGGCGTGCAGCATACGCGCAAGCTCCAGCGCGTCGGCGCGGTTTTCCGCCTCCGTCCAGCCCGCTGCGCTGCGCATCCAGTCGAGGTCGGCGCCGCCGCAAAAGGCATGGCCTGCGCCGCGGACGAACACCACTCGAACGCCTTCAGCCCCGGCGAGGGACTCCAGCGCCTCGGTCAGGGCGAGAATCATCCGGGCGTTGAAGGCGTTCTTCCGCTGCGGCCGGTTGAGCAGCAGCACGGCCACACCCTCTTCCGTCACTTCGAGCAGGACGGAATTGTCGGTCGATTCGTCCGGTTCGCCGGCGAACTTGGAGGCGATAGGCTCTGACACGGCAGGTGGCTCCTTGGCGTGAAGATCCGCGCGCCTTTGGGCTTTCGTGGATCAGTGTTGTGGCGCAGCGCCGCCGGAAGGCGGTGTGGCCGACGGCGCAGGAGCGTAGTCCGGGCTGAAGGCGCCGTCATTGACGCCCGACATATTCGAGACGGCGTTGGCTGCGACAGCGTTGGCAGGTTCCGTCCGTGTCGGCGGCTCCGCAGGCGGGGGGGTGATATGCGGCGCAGGCGAAGGCTTCGTATCCGCCGCATCATGCGCACGTCGCGAACAGCCGCTGAGCGCCCCCACGCCCAGAACCATCGCCGCAAACACCACCAGAACCGGCCGCGTCGTAACCATCTTCACGCTTCCCTCGTCGAACATCTCAGCAACAGACCGCATCACGGGTCCGCCCTACCCCAGATTCCGGCTTTATCACAGCTTTGCGGCTCATGTGCGATCCTGGCGACGTCGTCTTAGGAAATTAAGCCTAACATGGGCTCATGACAGGTTCCGGACGAGCTTCAACAGAAAGCGCCTTGTCGAGATTGTTCGTCGGCGCAAGGGCGGCGAAGAGCGTTGTCGGCTTTTCGCTGCCCGGCGGACGGCCGTTGTTCCGCTCCGGACAGCCTGCCGACACCTTGTATTTTGTCAGGTCCGGACGCCTTGGCGTCTATCGGGAGTCGACCGACGAGCCCGCGCACCTCCTCGGTGTCATCACCCCGGGAGAGCCTGCAGGCGAGATGTCGCTGATCGCTGGCACGCCCCACTCCGCGACCGTCACCGCCCTGCGTGATTCGGATATCCTCGCCCTTTCCCGTCATGACTTCTTCGAAGAGGCGCGGCGTCGGCCCGATGTGATGGCCGAGCTCGCCAGACTGATGATCCAGCGCGCGCGTCAGGCGCCCAGCGCCAGCGGCGTCGGTCGCCCGTCGGTGTTCGGCTTCGTCGGCGTCTCGCAGGGGGTCGACGCACGGGGTCTGGCGCAGGAGGTTGCGCAGGCGGTGTCGGAGCTCGGCGTCACCATCGCCGTCATCGGCTCCGAGGGCGCGCACCAGACGCCGGAATGGTTCTCAGGGATAGAGCGCGATCACGAGGTGGTGCTGATGGCCGCCGACGTGCAGGAGCCGGACTGGTCGCACCAGTGCGTCCGCCAGGTGGACCGTCTGATGCTGATCGCCCGCGCCGACACGCCGCCGCCCCGCTCGCCGCCCGTCGTCGCGCAGACGGCGTTGCAGATGCATCGCCAGACGGACCTCATTCTCATGCAGCCGACGGACGCCGTCCGGCCCACCGGCTCCGACGCCTGGATCGACTGCGTTCGGGCCGTGCGACATTTCCACGTCCGCAGATCTCCGCGCGATATCCAGCGGATCGCAAGGGTCGTTTCCGGCACGTCGGTCGGGCTCGCCCTCTCAGGCGGCGGCGCGCGAGCCTATGCGCATGTCGGCGTCATCCGGGCCTTTCGCGAGGCGGGCCATCCGATCGACTTCATCGCCGGCGCCTCCATGGGCGCAGTGATCGCCGCCGGCTACGCCGCGGGCTGGGACGACCAGGAGATCACCGATCGCGTCACTGCGGCGTTCGTCGCCTCAAATCCCCTCGGCGACCTCACCTTTCCCATGGTGGCCATGACCCGCGGACTGACGGTGAAGTCGAGGCTACGCCAGCACTTCGGCGATCTGGAGATCCCGGACCTGTGGCTGCCCTTCTTCTGCACCTCGTCGAACCTCACCACCGCTCAGACCTTCACCCACCATCGCGGCAAGGTGCGCAAGGCGCTCAGGGCCTCGGTCGCCCTGCCGGGAATCCTGCCGCCGGTGGTGATGGGCCAGGACGTGCTCGTGGATGGCGCGGTCATGTGCAACCTGCCGACGGAGTTGATGCGCAACTGGCATCGCGGGACGGTCGTGGGTGTGGACGTCGCCATGGCGGAGGGTCTCAACGCCGCCGATATCGCCAGCCCGCCGTCCTTCACCCGCTGGCTGTTGTCCGGCGAGTGGCGCCACGGACCGCCCATCGTCTCGATCCTGATCCGCGCCGCCACCGCCCCTACCGCGCGGGAAACCACGATGGCGCACGCGGCCTGCGACCTCCTGATCGCGCCGAAGATCGATGGCGTGGAGCTTCGCGACTGGCGGGCGTTCGAACCGGCTGTTTCGGCGGGCTATCAGGCGACCAAGGCCGCACTGGAGCGGCTCGACCGGCCCCTGTCGCGCCTGCGCCGCGCCCCGGACGTCGACGACCCGATGCTGGGCGACATGACCCCGATCGTCGAAGCCGTCAGATCCTTTGGGCCAGAATGAACAGACGCGGAAATGAAAACAGCGTCACGCCGTCCGGCTCGACCGGGAAGTGGGGCTTCAGCCGCGCCCGATAGGCCTCTAGGAACGCCTCGCGCAGCTCCGGCTCCGGCAGGCGATCCAGATAAGGACGCAAGCCCGTGCCGCGCATCCAGTCGACGATAGGGTCGTCTCCTTCGAGCACGTGCACATAGGTCGTGCTCCAGATATCGACCTCCGCGAGCGGTGCGAGCAGGCGGTAGTAGCCCTCGGCCGACAGCAGCGGCGTCAATCCACGCGCGTCCTTCAGCCGGTCCGCCCACGGCCCCTCCGCGGCGGTCGCCCGCAAGGCCACGTGCCAGGGCTCGGCGTGACTGAGCGGCATCTGGCAGGCGAAGACGCCGCCCTCCGGCAGCATGCCGACCAGGCGCGGGATCAGGGTCTCATGATCCGGCAGCCACTGCAGCGCGGCGTTGGTGAAGATCAGATCCGGCGGAGGGTCCGGCGCATAATCGGCGATGTCCCCCAGCACCCAGGTCACAGGCACCGCCCGCGCCAGGGCCCGCTCCAGCATCTGCGGGCTGGAGTCGAGACCCGTCACCTGCGCCATGGGGTGCCGTGTCGACAGGACCGCCGCCTGTTCTCCGGTTCCGCATCCGAGATCCACGATCCTTGTGAACGTCCGGTTGGACGGGATCTGGACGATCAGATCGATGGCCGGTCGATCGCGATAGATCTTGAAGCGATTGTAGAGTCCCGGATCCCAGCTGGTCACAGCGGTTCCAGCACGACAGCGGTGCCGTAGGCGAGGACTTCGGTGATGCCCTCCATGATCTCGTTGGCGTCATAGCGCATGGCCAGCACGCCATTGGCCCCCATCTGCGCCGCGTGCGAGACGAGGAGATCGTACGCCTCCGCCCGCGCATGCTCGGCGAGCCGCGTATAGATGGTGATATTGCCGCCGAAGATCGACTGGATGCCGGCGGCGAAGTTGCCGACGACGCTGCGCGACCGCACCGTCACACCGCGCACCAGTCCGACATGCCGGACGACGCGATAGCCATGCGCGTCATTGGTTGTCACTACGATCATCGATCCGTTCTCCGTGATCGAATGCCTTAAACACACGACCCCGACTCTACCGCCTTTTGCGTAGCTGGCGAGCGGAAACGTTCGAACACCGTACAACAGCGCGGACTTGACCTTAAATACAATTTAAAGACGCATATTACATATTTCATATCGCCCAAAGATTTCTTTTCAGGTTTGGTCATGCCCGACTCACAAACAGGACGTGCGCTATTCACCCTCACCCTCGTTTGCGCCCTGGGCGCGACCGAATTGGTCAGCGCCGGCGCCCCGGAGTTCCGGCTGGGGGAATGCCGGCAGACGCATGTCGCCGCCCTCACCACACCGGTTCCCCCCGACCAGCAGCTGGAACTGACGAACGGCCTGATCCTGCACTACTATCAGGAGATGTATCGCGCCTATCCGCTGAAGCTGGGCCAGCCGGTTCGGGTGTGCCTTGTCAACATCGGCAGCTTCTGCGGCTTTCAGGAGGTCAACACCCGGACCTATCTGCTGCACAATCCCTACACGCGGCGGCATCAGCTCCTGCCGGACACCGCCAATCTGTGCGCGAAGGCGCGCTAGGGCGGCTCAGCCCCGGGGAATGCGGGCGTCCACCTCGATCTCGATCTTCATCCGCGCATCGACAAGACCGCAGACCAGCGCCGTCGCGGCCGGCTTCGCCTTGGCGCAGTACTCACCGAAGATGGGCGCCAGCGGCTCGAAATCCGCACCGTTCGTGAGGTAATAGCGGATCCGCACCATGTGACTGAGATCGCCGCCGGCTTTCTCGAGCGCCGCCTGGATATTGCGGAAGCACTGCCGCGCCTGCTCGGCGACGTCGTCCGAAATGGTCATGGCCGCGTAGTCAAAGCCGGTGCATCCGGACACGAACACTTCAGCGTAGGAGTCAAACTCCACGACCGCCGCGCGGGAATAGCCGGCCAGCGTCTCGAAGGTCGAGCCGGACGAGATGGATGATCGCAACATGCTGTGGCTCCAAGAGCGCGAAGGTGACGGGACATCGGTCGGGCGCTTGCCCGTCGGCGCAGCCGTGCTACACCCGCCGCCACCGGCCACGCCAGCCCCTTCCCGCCTCACGCGCGATCAAGAAAGTGCGACCGAAATGACCAAGACACCCACCCGCACCGAGACAGACACCTTCGGCCCGATTGAAGTGGCCGCTGACCGCTACTGGGGGGCGCAGGCCCAACGTAGCCTGGGGAACTTCAAGATCGGCTGGGAGCGTCAGCCTGCCCCGGTTGTCCGCGCCCTGGGCGTCGTCAAGCGCGCCGCCGCAGAGACCAACATGGCTCTCGGCCGCCTCGACCCCAAGCTCGGC
>Ga0007834_1000259_pt1 | contig 17602 bp, 18 predicted proteins | sample CryBogCBE06Nov07_FD_71233 | JGI IMG/M metagenome (GOLD analysis project Ga0007834, IMG submission 71233) | Freshwater microbial communities from Crystal Bog, Wisconsin, USA - CBE06Nov07 | ecosystem: Environmental > Aquatic > Freshwater > Lake | place: Crystal Bog, Wisconsin, USA | collected...
TGAAATGGGGCGGATAGCCCAGGTGCCACTTGCCAACCAGCGCCGTACGGTAGCCCGAAGCCCGCAGCAGAGAGGGCAGGGTCGGGTGCTCGGGCGGCAGGCCCAGCGTGCTGCTGCCACGACTCTTGCTGTTGATGGGTTCCTCGGCCGCGCCTCGTAGCCGGTACTGGTAGCGCGCGGTCATCAGAGCAAAGCGTGTCGGCGAGCATACGGGCGAGTTGGAGTAGCCTTGCGTGAACTTGATGCCCCCTGCCGCCAGTGAGTCAAGGACAGGCGATACAGGGCCGAACCGCGCCTCGCGTCCGCCGTAGCAGCCCAGGTCGGCAAAGCCCAGGTCGTCTGCCACGATGAAGATGATGTTGGGCCGCTTTGGGGGGGTGTTCATGGTCAGTGCGCTCGGTAAGTCTCAGTCTTGTGCTACAAAATTCGTAGCGCGCATGATGCCAGCCCAGCGTGCCGTGTCCTCGCGCATGGTCTGGACGAGTTGCTGCGGGCCGTCGCCCACCGGATACATGCCATTGAGCAGCAGTTGCTGGCGGACGGTGCGCGAATTGACGGCGCGGGCAAACTCCGCACGAAGTCGCTCCAGAACCGGTGGTGGCGTCCTAGCAGGTGCATAGAAAGCGAACCAGGCCGAGGCTTGCACCGTGGGGTAGCCCTGCTCCACAAAGGTCGGGACCGATGGCAAAGGTGGTGAGCGCCTGGCCCCGCTGCTGGCCAGCACCTTCACCCGGCCGGTCGGCAGCATGCTGATGGCACCACCGACGGTATCGAAATACACAGGAACGATGCCACCCATGACGTCCTGCCTGGCCGGGGTCGAGCCGCGGTAGGGTACGTGCAGCATCTGGATGCCCGTCGCACGGCCCAGCATTTCGCCCAAAAAGTGCGACGGTGTGCCTGCCCCATAGGAAGCAAAGTTGACCTTGCCGCCCTGGGTGCGGGCCCAGGCAACGAACTCGGCCACATTGTTGGCTGGCACGCTGTTGTTGACGACCATCGCCAATTCGAAACTCGCGGCATTGATGATGGGCGCGAAATCCTTGAAGGGGTCGTAGCTCAGGGACTTGTAGGCGCTGGGAAACATCGTCATCATGCTGGCCGGACCCAGCAGGAGGGTGTGGCCGTCGGGCTCTGCATTTTTGACAGCTTCTGCGGCGATTCTGCCCGCTGCCCCCGAGCGGTTGTCGATGATCATCGGGCCCAGGGTGTCGCGCACTACCTCGGCGATTGCGCGGGTCAGCACATCCTGCGTGCCGCCTGCAGGCACACCGATCAGGACGCGGATGGGCCGGCCGGTACTTCCCTGCGCCAGCCCCAGACCGGGTACTGCCGCGGTGATGGCGGCTTGCAGGAATCGACGGCGTTTGAAGCGGTGCACGATGGAATCTCCTATTCGGCCCGAAAGCCTAAAGCCTTGACAATGGGTCCGCAGCGCAGCACCTCCGCCTCCTGCATCTTCAAGAGGTCTGCCAAGCTGCAGCGGCCCGGCCGAAGGCGGAATGCGGAATGCACACCAGAAAATGCAGGGCCAGGTCCGACCGGGCGTGAAGACCGCTGGAAGCCAGGGCCCTGGTCAATGCGGCAGAGAGAACAATCCGGCGATGCATGGGGCAGCTCCTCAAAATAGGACTCTGAAATAAACGCAGGGCAAAGTGAATTGATCTAATCAATTACCCCCGGAATTTACCCTTGGATACGATACCCGTGGACCCGCCCGTGCATTGATCGCCAAAGTGCTGCGGATCCAACGCAGACACGCAAGCCTGCGCCGGTTGTGCGAGATGAGCGCCTTAAATCATGACGGTGGAAACCGTCTTGGTGTTGAGGTAGGCCTCAAGTGCTTCCATGCCGCCTTCGGACCCGTAACCCGAGTCCTTGACGCCACCAAAAGGCATTTCCGGCACAGGGGCTGCGGGTTGGTTGATCCAGACCATGCCCGCTTCGATACCATGGCTGATGGCATGGGCGGTCTTGAGGCTGCGCGTGAAGGCATAGCTGGAGAGGCCAAAGGGCAGGCGATTGCTCTCAGCAATGGCTTCGTCAATGGTGTTGAAGCCGCGGATGCCGACCATCGGTCCAAAGGGCTCGTTGTTGAAGAGGTCGGCTTCGATCGGCACTTCAGTGAACACCGTCGGTGCGAAGAAGTTGCCGCTGGAGCCGATGCGCTCGCCACCTGCCTCGATCTTGGCACCCGCTGCCAGGGTCTTCTCGGTGATCTGCTTCATGGCTTCCAGGCGGCGGCTGTTGGCCAACGGGCCCATGGTGGTACCTGCGGTCAGGCCATCCCCCACCTTGATTTTTTGCGTGAAAGCCAGCATGGCGGCTGTGAATTCGGCCTTGATGCTGTTATGCACCAGGAAGCGCGTGGGCGCGATGCAAACCTGACCGGCGTTGCGGAATTTGGCGCCAGCGGACGCCTTGACAGCCAGCGCGACGTCGGCGTCTTCCGCCACGATGACTGGTGCATGGCCGCCCAGCTCCATGGTCGCGCGTTTCATATATTGGCCGGCCATGGCAGCGAGTTGCTTGCCCACGGCCGTGCTGCCGGTAAAGGTGATCTTGCGCACGATCGGGTGCGCGATCAGGTAGGAGGAAATTTCTGCGGGATTGCCATAGACCAGGCCCACGGCGCCGGCGGGAACGCCGGCATCGACAAAAGCCCGGATCAGTTCAGCCGGCGAAGCCGGGGTTTCTTCGGGCGCCTTGACGATGATGCTGCAACCGGTTGCCAATGCTGCACTCATCTTGCGCACCACCTGGTTGATCGGGAAGTTCCATGGCGTGAAGGCCGCCACGACCCCGACGGGCTCCTTCAGGACTTGCTGCTGCACATTGGCCACGCGCGGAGCCACGATGCGCCCGTAGATGCGGCGGCCTTCTTCGGCGAAGTATTCGATGATGTCGGCGGCGGCCAGGCACTCCACCTTGGCTTCAGCCAGCGGCTTGCCTTGTTCGAGCGTCATCAGTTCGGCAATCTTGTCGGCCCGTTCGCGCATCAGCACGGCAGCCTGGCGCATGATCTTGCTGCGGTCCACGGCCGACATCGCGCGCCAGGTGTTGAAGCCTTTTTGGGCGGCGTTCAGGGCCAGATCCAGGTCGCCAATGGCTGCGTGCGCCACACGACCGATCTCCAGGCCTGTGGAGGGATTGATGACAGCCAGGCTCTTGCCGCCAGTGGCATCGCGCCACTCATTGGCGATCAGAAGTTGGGTATTGCTATAGGTCATGGGTTGTCTCGGGGTGGTGAAAGGGTAGGGCGGGGCGGCAGGCGCAAACCGCAGCAGGGCACTAGCTTAAACCAAAACCGCGTAACTTGGCTTGGTCGGCGCTGTAGGGGCCGGGCGCGTAGCCCGTGCATGACGTCAAACGCCAGCGCGGCCCGGCGGCTTCTTTGGTGCTTGCTGGCCGCCCTTGCATGGGCTGTCTCAGTGCCTGCATTGGCCCGCAGTTACACCGGCGTGGTCACGCACGTCTCGGATGGCGATACCCTGCGGGTCCTCACCAGTGTCCATGGTGAAGGGCGCAATGTTCGCATCCAGGGCATTGATGCGCCGGAGAGTTTCCAGCCAGGCGGAGCCCAGGCAGCAGCCCAGTCTGAACGGGTGCTGCACCAGACTTTGCAATTGCAGGGAAGTGCGCGCGAAGATTACCGGCGCATGGTGGCAAGAGTGAGTCTTAGCGGAGAAGATATCGGGCGGTGGCTGGAGGCCAGCGGACATGCCCAGAGCTATGGCTGGCGCGGCCGTTCCGGAGCATATGGTTGCAAGCAGGCCCAGGCGTCCCGGTTGGGTCTTTGGGCAGATGCGGCCCTTGAGCCTCGGATTTTCATAAAGAAATATGGCGCGTGCCTGCATTGAATCTGCGTAAATAGCTATCAAAAAAATAGCAATCCCCGATACATTCTCCCGGCTTGCTGCCCAACCTGGCCCGATTATCCGACGAGCAATTGGGGAATGTTGACCGTGGCAGCCACGGTGTTGCTGCGTAATGTCGCGAGCAGCGCCATTTTTTCTGTGTCGCCTTTGTCGATTCCGGCAATCATCTTTCCGAAGCCGTCGAGCCGGCTTTCGCGTATCCAGTTGCGCAGATCCTTGTCCTGCGACCACTGGAACTGGTTGCGGATGTTGACCAGCATGGCGCGGGCAAAGCCGAGCGGATTTTCCGGAAAGGGTGTCGTTGCGCACAGCGTGTTTTTGCGCTCGTCGCTCTCATAGCGCGCCTCCACATAAGCAATCAGGGCGGCGCTGAATGTCGGCAGGGGCATGCGGACAACCTGCAGCACAACCTTGCCTGGCTGGAATACCGGCTGCATGGGACGTTTTTCAACCGCCGAAGCCGTGCAGTCAATGTAGATCGAACCGGGCTCCATAAACAACCGCCCTCCGTCAAGGACCAGAGCGTCTATTTCGACTGCCTGCACGCGCCCCATCCGAATGACATTCCGTATGCGGCGAAGAATGTCCGTTTCGCTGCGAGACATTGTTGCAAAATGGAACATCGTGGGCTTGTGCTCGGGGTAGATGCGCAGCATCTGGCCGCTAGCCTCCAGCCGCGCGAACAGGTCGTCTTCACTGTGGGCCAGCGCCAGCGCCCCCATCTGGGCGGCCTGGCCACCGATCGAGTCCTCAAAAAACTCAAGCCCCGGCTGCGTAGTCACGCGGTTGATCAGCCAGGAGTCGCGCGGCATGACCCACCTGATGGCCTCCGCCGGCGCGCCGCGGTCCAGCAGCCACAGACCTGTATCCATGGCTGTTTTGCCCGCGCCAAGAATGACAAAGTGCCGGGGGCGCTGCGCGAATTCCTGCCACAGGTTCACCAGGGCGTTGGGCGGCACCACGCGGGCACCAGGACTAATACGGAATTTCGGCGCCTGGGTAGACGGTACCTTGGGGCCGAAATAATATGCGTCGACTAGCTTTCTGCGCACCTGCACATGGGTGACCGTACCGGAGATAACAGATTCGAATCTGGCCTCGCCGGTGTCTGAAATGCCCAGGTAATTGCAAAAGGGGTGGTAACTGACCCGGCCACTGGGCAGGAGGCGCTGGTTCATCACCCGCTGGAAGTAAGCCGAGACTTCTGCGCCGGAGGCCAATTCATGCAGGCCGGCGTTCAATCCCTGCGTGTCCCTGCGCCCGCTGCCCAGCTCCAGCGAATTCACGCCATAAAAGCTCGAGGGCTGGTGCAGGGCCACAAAGGGGTAGGCATCGTTCCAGTGGCCGCCCGGCTTTGCGTGGCGGTCCACGATGGTGATGTGGGCGTTGGTCTCGGCCAGCAGGGTGTCGGCAAATGCCAGACCTGCTGCGCCACTGCCAACCACCAGGTAATCGGTCTCCATTGCTGCCAAAGTTCGCTCCCATGTTGGCGCTGCCCAAGGACAGGGCGCGCCAGAGCCGACCAGTTTACCGGCGTTTGGACAGCACGCTCACATAGTCGTGGTGTTGCGTGTTGATGGTGGAAATGCGGTACTCCACCGGCTTTTCGCCGAATGTCAAGGCGACGCGATGGACCTCCAGTACCGGCAAGCCCTGGGGCACACCGAGGATGCGCGCGACTTCCCGGCTCGCCGACGCCGCGCGGGCCCGTTCCTGCGCACGCAGAACGCTGATGCCGTGGTCCATCTGGTAGAGGTTGTAAATGGTGCTCGGGCGTTCGGAAAAGCGCTTTTCTGTCAGCCCCTTGAAGACCAGGGCTGAGAGGCACAGGTGGTCATGCACGACTGGCCGGCCACCCAGGGAAAGCCGGTTGTCGATGCAAAAAACCGGCTCCCCCTCGTGCATGCGCAGCGCCGCCGCCTGCTCCTCGGTGGCGCGGGTCTTCTCGAAGGCCACGCAATCGACCACCGGGTATTCCCGCTCCTGGCCCATGCCCTCCAGCGTGCCCATGCTGCGCGGCTCGACGTGGAAGAACTGGAACAGGAAGCGGTCGTCGTTGTGCAGGGCTACAAAGGTTCCCTTGCCTTGCCGGCGTATAAGTACGTGTTCGTGTACGAGCTCATCCACTGCGCGCCGCAATGTGCCGATGCTTACCTGCAGCGATTGCGCAATTTCGGTTTCGCTGGGCAAGGCCTGGCCGGGTGCATAGCGTCCGGATTCGAGCAGCTTGAGTAGGGCACGCTTGACCTGCCGGTACAGCGGAACTGCGCCGGAATCGGTCAGCGGCGCAAGGCCAGCTTCTGCAGGGAGGTTGTGGATCGGAGTATTCACCTGTTCAGTGTAAAAGCAAATCGAATTTTCATCTAGCTCATGTAAATGACATGGTTGACGAGCCTTTCCAGACTACTAGACTCAGGCCCTGACACATTTCAATTCGCAACCCCTTCGCAACCCCTTCGCAACCCCTTCGCAAACCCGGAGCAAATCAGTGATTCATTTTGTACTGCACGATGCCAAAGACACGGTGGCTGTTGTCGTGGTGGAAGGCCTCAAGGCCGGCACCACCATGACCGGCTGGATCATGGACGAGGACCGCACCATTGAGGTCAAGGCCCAGCAAGACATCCCCATTGGCCACAAGGTGGCCCTCAAGGACATGGCGGTTGGCGACACTGTCTGGAAATACGGCATCGACATGGGCAAGGTCGTTGCACCCGTGAAGGCCGGCGAGCACGCCCACGTGCACAACATCAAAACAAAACGCTGGTAGGCATGGCCCACCCCAGGGCGGCGTTGCCGCTTCCCCTCAAGGGGGCGACGCCAGTGGCTTGGCATAGCCAGTTACACGGCGTCTCTGGTAGAGACATGGTAATCAAACATATTCGGAGCATTTCATGAGCGTCATTGACAAAAACACCACTTTCCTCGGGTATCGCCGCGAAAACGGCCGCGTCGGCGTGCGCAACCACGTCATCATCTTGCCGCTGGACGACCTGTCCAACGCCGCTGCTGAAGCGGTTGCCCACAACATCAAGGGCGCGATGGCGATTCCGCACCCCTATGGCCGCCTGCAGTTCGGCGCCGACCTCGACTTGCACTTCCGCACCCTGATCGGTGCCGGCTGCAACCCCAATGTGGCTGCGGTGGTGGTCATCGGCATCGAAGACGGCTGGACCAAGAAAGTGGTCGATGGTATTGCCGCCACGGGCAAACCGGTCTGCGGTTTCGGCATCGAAGGCCATGGCGACCACGACACCATCCTGCGCGCCAGCAAGGCGGCCCGTGAATATGTGCAATGGGCCAGCGAAAAACAGCGCGAAGTCTGCCCCATCCATGAACTCTGGGTTTCGACCAAGTGCGGCGAATCCGACACCACCAGCGGCTGCGGCGCCAACCCCACGGTGGGCAACGCCTTCGACAAGCTCTATGAACTGGGCAATTACCTCGTGTTCGGCGAAACCAGCGAAATCACAGGCGGCGAAAAGATCGTGGCCGACCGCTGCCGCACGCCCGAAGTGCGCGAACAGTTCATGTTCATGTTCAACCGCTACCAGGACATGATCAACCGCCACAAGACCAGCGATCTGAGCGACAGCCAGCCCACCAAGGGCAACATCGCCGGTGGCCTGACCACGATTGAGGAAAAGGCGCTGGGCAACATCCAGAAGATCGGCAAGAAATGCCTGGTTGACGGCGTGATCGACAAGGCGGAAATGCCCACACACTCCGGCTTGTGGTTCATGGACTCGTCCAGCGCTGCAGCTGAAATGGTGACGCTGTGCGCTGCGTCCGGCTTTGCGGTCCATTTCTTCCCCACGGGCCAGGGCAATGTGATCGGCAACCCGATCGTGCCGGTCATCAAAATCTGCGCGAATCCACGCACAGTGCGCCTGATGAGCGAGCACGTGGACGTGGACAGCTCGGGCCTGTTGCAGCGCGATATCACGCTGGATCAGGCTGGCGACAAGCTACTCGAATGCATGTTGCGCACAGCGAATGGTCGCCTGACGGCCGCCGAAGCACTGGGGCATCGCGAATTCGTCATGACTCGGCTGTATGAATCGGCCTGACGGCCTTCCCCCCGAGGCGCCTTCGGCGCCTCCCCCAATGGGGGGGCAATGCCAGCGGCCGGGCAAAGCCCGTTCCGCGGCGTTTGCTGGAACACGGTCCTGGATGTGAGGTGGATATGAGAATTGTTATTTCCGAATTCATGGATGAGCGCGCTGTGGCGCAGCTCAAAGCCAGGCACGATGTGCTCTACGATGCGAATCTGCAAAAGGACGCAGCGCGTCTGGCCGCGGAGGCCGCAAACTGTGAAGCGCTGATCGTGCGCAACCTCACGCAGGTGCGGGGCGATCTGTTGGCGGCGCTGGCTTCCAGCGGGCGCTGCAAGGTGGTGGGACGCCTCGGTGTGGGCCTAGACAATATTGATGTCCCAGGCTGTGAGGCCAAGGGCATGCTGGTGATTCCTGCGACCGGTGCCAATGCCCTGAGCGTGGCCGAATACGTGATCGCCAGTGCTATGCTCCTGCTCCGAGGGGCCTATGCGTCCACTGCTGATGTGGCGGCGGGTAAGTGGCCGCGCGCCGCTTTGTCCAACGGGCGCGAGACGGCAGGCAAGACGCTGGGCATCATCGGCTTTGGCTCCATCGGGCAATTGAGTGCCAAACTGGCCCAAGGTCTTGGCATGCAGGTGCAGGCTTTTGATGCGATGCTGAAACCCGACGCGGCGGTGTTTGCGAAAACGAGGGTACGCTTTGTTGCACTGGATGCGCTGATTGCCAGCTCGGACGTCATCACCCTGCACGTACCCCTGGTCGACGGCACGCGCGGGCTGTTCAATGCAGAGCGCATTCCAAGCATGAAGAAGGGAGCGGTCTTGATCAACACCTCGCGCGGACACATTGTGGATGTGGCGGCGGTTGCTGCTTCGCTCAAGGCGGGTCATCTTGGCGGCGCCGCGCTGGATGTGTTTGATGTCGAGCCCATGCCTGCTGCGCCCGATTTTGCCGATTGCCCCAACCTGATCCTCACGCCGCATATCTCGGGCGTCAGTGCCGAGAGCAATGAGCGTGTGAGCTTCCTGATTGCAGAAAAAGTGCTGGAGGCATTGCACTGATGGCCCGCCTTGGTTTGCAAGATGCTACAGATCTGGTAGCAAAAGCCCTCAGAAACGCGGGGGCTTCCGGGCCCATGGCCAATTCCACCGCGCGCGCGCTGGTGCGGGCGGAAGCCCAGGGCCTCGCCTCGCATGGCCTCTCGCGCGTGCCGCAATACGTGACCCATTTGCGCAATGGCCGTGCCGTGGGGAGTGCCGAAGCCGTGGTCGCCCGGCGAAAGGGGGCTGCGGTGCTGGTGGATGCAAAGCAGGGTCTGGCTTTCCCGGCCTGTGATCTGGCCGTACATTCCGCCGTCGAGGTGGCGCGCGAGTTCGGCGTGTGCTTTGTGGGCGTGACCAACTCCCACCATGCGGGTGTGATCGTCGACCATCTGCGCGCAGCCGCAGCCGCAGGTATGGTAGGCATGGGCTTTGCCAATTCGCCTGCTGCCATGCCGGCGGCAGGGGGCAAACACGCCATCTTCGGCACCAATCCGGTGGCGGCTGTTTTCCCGCGCAAAAATGCAGAAGCCCTGATGATCGATCTCTCGCTGAGCGAGGTGGCCCGTGGCAAGCTCATGGTGGCGGCCAAGGACCGCAAGTCCATCCCGCTGGGCTGGGCCCTCGACAAGGACGGCAACCCGACGACCGACCCCAAGGCGGGCATGGAAGGCTCCATGCTGCCCTTGGGTGCCATTTCCAGCCCCAAGGGATCTATGCTGGCCCTGATGGTCGAACTGATGGTCACGGCCGTCATCGGCGCACAGTTCGGGTTTGAAGCATCGAGCTTTTTTGTCGATGCCGGAAACCAGCCGCGTATCGGGCAGGCCTTCATCGTGATCGATCCGGGCGCGCTTGCCGGCGCGGATGTCTACTACGAGCGCATGGAAACCGTGATCGCGGAAATGCTCAAGGACGACGGTGTCCGGCTCGCAGGTGCGCGACGGCTTGCCCTTGAGCGCAAGGCCGCCGGCCAAGGCTTGACCATTCCCGACGCTCTCAAAGCCCAGCTCGATACACTGGCGGCATGAAACGCCGTTCCCTTCTCGCTGCTTCCCTGCTTCCCTCTGCCGCAGTCTGGCCTTTGGCAGGTCTGGCGCAGGATATCCTCAAATCCGGTATGACCATCAAATACGTCGTGCCTTTCCCGCCGGGGGGCCTCACCGACGTCATGGCCCGCATCGTGGCGCAAAAGCTCGGGGAAGCCTGGCGGACATCCGTGATTGTTGAAAACAAGGCCGGCGGCAATGCGCAAATCGGTGCCGAGCAGGTGGCCAAAGGGCCATCCGACGGCTCGCAGCTGCTGGCCATCACGCTCGCCCATGCAGCCAATGTCAGCCTCTTTCCCGATGCGCCCTACAGCTTTGTCCGCGACTTGCGGCCGGTTGCGCTGATGGCCGGCTCGCCCATGCTGATCGTCGTGCCCACGGGCAGTCCGATCAAGACATTCCGGAATCTGGTGGACACCGCCAAGGCGCGGCAGCTCAATGCGGGTTCCAGCGGCAATGGCACGCCTCCCCATCTGACCATGGCGCTGTTCAATGAGCTGAACAAGTCGCAGATGACCCATATTCCCTACCGGGGCGGCGCGCCTTCGATCACGGACCTGATCGGCGGGCAGCTCGACGTGATCTTCTCGAACTTTCCCGAGTCCATTGCCCAAGTCCGGGGCGGGAAACTGCGGGCGCTGGCCATTTGCTCGCCAGCGCGGCATGGCCAGCTACCCGATGTGCCCACAACTGCAGAGGCTGGCATGCCGGGCTTGCAGGTCGAAAACTGGACGGCCTGCATGGTGCAGGCCAGGACGCCGGACGCCATCGTCGAGCGCTATTCGCGAGAGATCATCAAGATCATGTTCAGCCCCGAAGTGGAAGAGCGAGCCAAAGCCCAGGGCTTCGTCGCCAACCCCAAGGGTAGCGAGGATTTCGGGCGCTTTCTCACCGACGAGATAGCGCGCTGGGGACGCATCATCAAGACAGCAAATATTACGGCAAGCTGAGCTACGGGCGCCACTGCGCGGCGTGGATAATCCCAACCCATGGGTTCTGTTTTGCCTCTCGCGCTCGCCTGTGTGGGCCATGCTTCGGTGGATCACCACTTCGAGATTGAGGCGTTTGCCGACCACCCGACCAAGACTCCGGCCAGCAGCTACCGCATGATCGTGGGTGGCATGGCTGCCAATGCCTCCATTGCCGCAAGCCGGCTATGCAAGCCCGGCGAGCGCATCCGCCTCCTGGGCCGGGTTGGCAGCGATGCCAATGGCGCATTTGTGCGCGGGCAGGTTGCCGCCTTTGGCGTGGACACCTGCCTCGAGAGCGTTGCGGGCGCCGTGACCTCGGTTTCCAGCGTGATTGTCAACTCCGTGGGCGAACGGCAGATTTTCAACCACCGCGGCGACGCATTGGCCCACGCGCACCCTCTGGATGTGACCCAGTTGGAAGGTGCGCATGCGCTCCTGGTCGACCCCCGCTGGCCGGACGGGGCCACTGCCGCCCTGGACTGGGCGAACCGGCAGGGCATTCTCTCCATGCTGGACGCCGACATTGCACCGCGGGCGGACCTGGAGCGCCTTGTGCCCCTGGCGCGCTGGGTGGTATTTTCCGAAAACGGGCTGGCAGCCTATGCCCCGGGTCTGGCCCCCGAGGCGGCCCTTCGGCGGGCATTCGATGCTGCAGGCCCGGACACAGCCTCCCGCGGGCAGCGTGTGGCCATGGTGACCCTGGGGCCCCGGGGCGTGCTCTGGCTGCGCGGCAGCGATACGGCGCACGGCATACCCTTGCATTCCATGCCCGCCTTTGCGGTGACAGCACTCGACACGACGGGCGCTGGCGACGTGTTCCACGCCGCACTTGCACTACAACTGGGCGCCGGTGTGCGCCAGGAGCAGGCGATCCGCTTTGCCTGTGCCGCCGCCGCACTCAAGTGCGCACGCAGGTATGGCGTGCTGGAGACGCCAACCTGCGCGGACGTCGAGGCTTTTTTGGCAAAGGCGGGCTGAAACCCTCGAGAGTCTGGCAGTCCGTGCTATGGATTCAGTAGCGCTTGCGGCCCGCACACCGGGCAATCCCGATGCCGTTCGACGCGCATGCTGGTCCAGGACATGTCGCGCGCATCGAGCATCAGCAGGCGCCCGGCGAGCGACTGGCCCAGGCCCGCGAGCAGCTTGAGCGCTTCGGCGGCCTGCATCGAACCGACGATGCCGACCAGGGGCGCGAAAACGCCCATGGTGGCGCAGCGCGTCTCTTCCGGCGCATCGGCTGGCGGGAACAGGCAGGCATAGCAGGGCGAGGCCGCATCGCGCGGGTCAAAGACCGAAATCTGAGCGTCAAACCGGATCGCCGCGCCGCTCACCAGAGGCACCCGGTGCACCACGCAGGCCGCGTTGACCGCTTGGCGCGTGGCGAAGTTGTCACAGCAGTCGATCACGACGTCCGCCTGCGCAACCAGGCTGTCCAGAAGCGCGGCGTCGGCACGTTGTTGGACCGTGCGCAGAACGGGATCGGGGTTGATGCCTGCTATGGTTTGCGTAGCAGACCACGCTTTGTTGGTGCCGACTGCGGCCATGTTGTGCGCAATCTGCCGCTGCAGGTTCGTGACGTCCACCCGGTCGTCGTCGACGATGGTGATATGGCCGACACCGGCACTGCCCAGGTACAGCGCCACCGGGGAGCCCAGCCCGCCCGCACCAAGGATCAGGGCGTGCGCGCCGCTGATGCGCTCCTGGCCGTCGATGCCGATCTCATTGAGCAGGATGTGGCGCGAATAGCGCAGAAGCTGGTCGTCCGTCATAAGCGCATTGTGGCTGCAAATGCAGCGGGCTCGCCTCGCCCACAACCCCTTCCAGTGCACACGCAGGCCCGGCGCGGCCGGACTGCAGGGTGCGCCCCCTCGAGGGGGAAGCGCCGCAGGCGCTTCGGGGGTGGCCTAGTTTTCCTTTTTCTCTTCCTTGCGCTCAACCATGGTCTTGCTGACCATCACGGGCCGCCCCTTGAACTGGTTCAGCGCCTGGATCAACTGGAAGTCCTTGTCGGAGCCGAATTCAGGGATCTTGCGATCTTGTTGAGGCTTTTTGGCCTCTTCCTCGAGCTTCTTGCGGGCCTCTTCGCGCTCTTTCTCGCGCTCGGTGTCCTTGACCTCGGGGCCTTGGCCGCTGCTCAGGTGCTTGTCGAGATCGGCCTCGCGGGTTCGCAGGGCGGCAAACAGGTTGCCCTCGGCGGTTTCGTCAACCATCACGTCGGGCACGATGCCTTTGGCCTGGATCGAGCGGCCGCTGGGCGTGTAGTAGCGTGCCGTGGTGAGTTTGATGCCCGTGTCAGGGCCCAGAGGCCGCACAGTCTGCACCGAGCCCTTGCCAAAGGTCTGGCTGCCCATGATCGTGGCCCGCTTGTGGTCCTGCAGCGCGCCGGATACGATCTCGCTGGCCGATGCTGAGCCTTCATTGACGAGCACGATCAATGGAACCGACTTGAGGGCTGCGGGCAGACGCTTGAGCGGGTCGGTGCCGCGCCGCTGGTAGAACTCGGGAGCCGCCTTGTAGACAAACTTGCTGTCGGCCAGCTGGCCGTTGGTGGAGACCACGGTCACGTTTTCGGGCAGGAAGGCAGCGGACACCGCCACCGCAGCGTCCAGCAGGCCACCGGGGTCATTGCGCAGGTCCAGAACCAGGCCCTTGAGGTTGGGTTCGGCCTTGTAGATTTCTTCGAGCTTCTTGGCGAAATCCTCGACCGTGCGGTCCTGGAACTGGTTGATGCGGATCCAGGCGAAACCAGGCTCAACGACCCTGCCACGCACCGATTGCGTGCGGATCTCCTCGCGCGTGATGGTCACCGGAAAGCTGCGGTTTTCGTCCTTGCGGTAAATGGTGAGCATGACCTTGGTGCCGGGCTCGCCGCGCATGCGCTTGACGGCGTCGTTGATGCTCAGGCCTTTGACCAGGGTGTCGTCAATCTTGGTGATCAGGTCATTTGGCTTAAGGCCGGCGCGAAAGGCCGGCGAGCCCTCGATGGGCGAGACGATCTTGACCAAGCCGTCTTCCATGCCGATTTCGATCCCGACACCGACAAAGCGGCCCGAAGTGCCTTCGCTGAATTCCTTGAAGGATTTCTTGTCGAAATACTGCGAGTGCGGGTCGAGGCTGGAGACCATGCCGCTGATAGCGTCGGTGATGAGCTTTTTCTCGTCGACCGGCTCGACGTAATCGGTCTTGATCAGTCCGAACACGGCGGCGAGTTGCTGCAGTTCTTCCAGTGGCAGGGGTGCCATGGCTCCGCGGGCCATGGTCTGCAACGAGACGGTGGTCAGCGCGCCCGCCAAGGCACCAATGCCGATCCAGCCAGCAACCTTCAATTTATGACCCATGAGAACTCCGCTGAACAAGCCGATGTAAAGAACTGGCAGTATAGGACTTTGAGCCTCCTTTGCTGGGGAGGTTCCATTCCATGCAAAGAGGTTTACCGTTATTTACCGCTCATGCGGGCGGTGCCCCGGCCTCCAGGTAGTAGTGCCGGATCGGACGCAACCCGGCGTCCAGCTCATAGACCAGGGGGGTGCCGTTGGGAATATTCAGGCCCACGACATCGGCATCGGAGATGTTGTCGAGGTATTTCACCAGCGCCCGGATGGAATTGCCGTGTGCAGCCAGCACTACCCGCTTGCCCGCCTTGATGGCCGGTGCCATGGACTCGTTCCAGAAGGGCAAGACGCGATCCACGGTGTCCTTGAGGCACTCGGTCAGCGGAATCTGCTCGGGCTTGAGTTTGGCGTAGCGCAAATCGCCGCGCTCGCTGCGCGGGTCCCCCGGCTCGAGCGCAGGCGGTGGGGTGTCATAGCTGCGCCGCCACTGCAGTACCTTGGCGTCGCCAAATTGCTTGGCCATGTCGGCCTTGTTCAGACCTTGCAGCGCGCCGTAGTGGCGCTCATTGAGGCGCCAGCTGTGCACCACGGGAAGCCAGGTGCGGTCCATTTCGTCCAGCGCGTGCCAGAGGGTGCGGGTGGCGCGCTTGAGCACACTGGTGTAGGCCAGGTCAAAGTCGTAGCCGGCGGCCTTGAGCGATTGCCCGGCCTGTTTGGCCTGCGCAATGCCGGTGTCGGTCAAATCGACGTCGGTCCAGCCGGTGAAGCGGTTTTCGAGGTTCCAGATGGATTCGCCGTGTCGGATCAGAACTAGTTTGTGCATGGTGGTAGGGATATCGGGGGTCAGCCGGGCAGGGGGAAAGCTTGTCATTCTAAAATGCGGGGTTCAACACAAGGAATCTGCGTGAAATTCATCATCGACAACTGGATGCTGCTGTCCGTCGCCCTGGTTTCGGGCGGCCTGCTGCTCTGGCCGAGCATCAAGGGCGCGGCAGGCGGTTCGCTGACCGCGGCAGGGGCCGTACAACTCATCAACCGCGAAAAAGCGGTGCTGATCGATGTCAGCGAACCCGAGGAGTTCGCCGCGGCCCATCCCGGTGGTGCGCGTAACATTCCCCTGGGCCAGTTTGAGGAAAAGTTGCCCCAGTCCGTCAAGAACAAGGAACTGCCCCTCGTCCTGGTGTGCCCCAAGGGCGCCCGCGCCAACCGCGCGGCCAGCCTGGCGCAGAAGCTGGGATATGCCCAGGCGCAGGCTCTGGCCGGTGGCCTGGTGGCCTGGCGGGAAGCCAACTTGCCCATTGAAAAAGCTGCCTGAAAGCCCCGGAGAACCATGCAAGCCGTCAAGATGTACAGCACCGCGGTCTGTCCCTACTGCGTGCGTGCCAAACAGATCCTCCAGGCCCGCGGCGTCGAGCGCATCGACGAAGTGCGGGTGGACATGCACCCCGCCGAGCGCCAGCGCATGATGGAGGTCACGGGGCGGCGCACCGTGCCCCAGATTTTTGTCGGTGACACCCATGTGGGCGGCTGCGACGACCTGATGGCGCTGGACCGCGAAGGCGGCCTGCTGCCCCTGCTGCACGCGGCCTGAGATAATCCGCCCCGACGAAGCACCCGGTGCCCGCCGCCCGCGGCGGTGCACCTCCCGGGCTTTGCATCCCTTCATTGACCCCGAAAGAGCACCACCATGGCCGAAGCCGCCTCCACCATCTCCGCAGATCCCGTATTCCAGATCCAGCGCGTCTACCTCAAGGACCTCTCACTGGAGCAGCCCAATTCCCCCGCCATACTGCTTGAGCAGGAACAACCGGCAGTTGACATCCAGCTCGGTGTGGATGCGACTCCGGTGGCCGATGGGATGTTTGAAGTGACGGTGACCGCCACCGTCCAGACCAAGATCAAGGACAAGACCGTGTTCCTCGTGGAAGCCAAGCAGGCTGGCATTTTTGAAATCCGCAACCTCGGCGCCGAACAGATGGGCCCGATCCTGGGCATCGCCTGCCCGCAGATCGTCTACCCTTACCTGCGCGGCAATGTGGGCGACATCATCACCCGAGCCGGTTTCCCACCGGTGCACCTGGCCGAGATCAATTTCCAGGCCATGTACGAGGCCCAGCAGGAGCAGGCTGCCGCCGACGCCCCGAAAATCGTCACCCAGTAAGCTTTTTTGTAAATGAGGCCGCTTGCCAGCATGAACAGGGCGTAGCGTGCTATGAAAATCATAGTAATCGGTGCCGGAGCCTGGGGCACGGCGCTGGCCGTGGCAGCTGCGCGCCAGCACACGGTAAGCCTCTGGGCGCGCGACGCGGCCCAGGCCGCCGCCATCGCTGCTGCACGCCGCAATGAGGCCTATCTTCCCGCCATAGCCTTGCCGCCCGCCCTGGAGGTCTGCACCGGGCCACTGGCGGATCTGCCGGCACGGGCTGGCTGCCACGCCCTCGCCGTGGTCGCCACGCCAATGGCAGGACTGCGGGAGTGCCTTTCCGCGCTCCAGACTTGCACAATTCCGGTGGTCTGGCTGTGCAAGGGTTTCGAGCACAGTACCGGCCTGCTCGGCCATGAAATCGTGGAGCAGGCCGCCCCGCGCTTGGCCGTTGGTGCCTTGAGCGGCCCCAGCTTCGCCCAGGAAGTCGCGCGAGGACAGCCCACCGCCCTGGTTGCGGCGAGCCCCCATGCGGCGGTGCGCGATGCCCTAATGGCAGCCTTCCACAGCTCGAGCCTGCGCGTCTATGGTAACGAGGACCTGGTTGGCGTGGAAGTGGGGGGCGCAGTCAAGAACGTGCTGGCCATCGCCACCGGCCTATGTGACGGTCTGGAACTGGGCCTCAACGCCCGTGCCGCCCTAATCACGCGCGGCCTGGCCGAAATGACACGCCTTGGCCTGGCGCTGGGCGGCAAGGCAGAAACCTTCATGGGTCTGTCGGGGCTGGGTGATCTGGTGCTTACCTCCACCGGTGCGCTCAGCCGCAACCGCCAGGTCGGGCTGCTGCTGGCGCAGGGGCGAAGCCTGCACGACGCCGTGGACTCGCTGGGCCATGTGGCCGAAGGGGTGCTGTGCGCGCGCACGGTGGCCGAGCGGGCGCAGGCCCTGGGCGTCGAAATGCCGATCACTGCCTGTGTCAGCGCCTTGCTAGACGGACGGATGGGGCCCGGTCAGGCCGTTGCGGCCTTGATGGGGCGCGAGGCACGCGGCGAGGCCTGAGTCGGCTCCGGCAGGCTTGGGCCTGCTGTGCTGTAATGAAACGATGCAGCCATCGACCAACGGTTTTGCAGC
>Ga0007834_1000260_pt1 | contig 17560 bp, 4 predicted proteins | sample CryBogCBE06Nov07_FD_71233 | JGI IMG/M metagenome (GOLD analysis project Ga0007834, IMG submission 71233) | Freshwater microbial communities from Crystal Bog, Wisconsin, USA - CBE06Nov07 | ecosystem: Environmental > Aquatic > Freshwater > Lake | place: Crystal Bog, Wisconsin, USA | collected...
CACAAAATTCGTCCCATTCGGATTAACTCCTGCTGTCCAGTTGTTGGTCGTTGCATCCCAGGTGCCTGTTCCACCCTGCCACTGGTTCAATCCTCCGTAAACCAGTGAAAGTGTCGTAGCGTTGGTCGAGATCTTGGAGTAGTTCAGCCCGTCGTTCCAGAAGGCATATCCATTGTAGGCATTTGATCCGCCTAGTGAGGCAGTGCTCGTGAGACCTCCAGCTGCACCGATCAGCGTGAAGCTGTTGTTGGTGGCAGGCGTGAAGGTACCGAAGTTTGCCACAATGCTACCCGCCAGAGAGGCTGCACCGCTGTTGGTCAGGAAGCTGTAGTTGGTTGTGCCACCGATCCAAGATGTTGCCTGATTGGTTCCGAAGATATTAAAGGTGGCTGTTCCAGATCCCCCTTGGTTGTAATTACCGGTAACAATCGTCTTGCCGGCGTATCCGTTGCTAGTATTACCGACCCAGAGGTTGTTACCTGTGTTGGTGTTGTAGAGGGTATTGTTGGAGATAGAGCTACCGGCGGCCGATCCCGTCCAAGCAGACTGGGAAGCTGTGTTGGAGGCAGTGATGGTTCCTGCGGAAAATGTGCCGCCGTTCCAGAAAAAGGAATTGGATGCTCCGGATGCTCCCGAGCCAGTTGCCATTGTTCCGGTCACCGTCAGACTTCCGCCTGCCAAGGTAACAGTGTTACTCTGATTGACGTGATTTGTTGAGTCACCCAAGGCCAATGAATTACTGATCACAATGCTACCACCGTTGCTCACCGAGAGAGCACTTACTTCGTTTGTATTGGCATAACCCCTGCCCAATACCACCGCTCCGGCGATAGAGGCCTGTCCTCCGTTGACACTGAGGACACTGGACTGACCAGTGGCAATCTGATTGGCGTTACCGTTTCCAAGAGTCAGACCCGCCGCATCTGTGAAGGTTCCGTTTCCACCCACGTAGAAGCTAAGGGAGTTATTGGTGAGGTTTAGGCTGTTAGCAACAGTCGAACCTCCAGAGTTAGTGAAGTTGAGCGAACCCTGGTTGATGTTGAACGTCGGGGCCCCCACATACCCGTAGTTGGTAGCCACATTGACCACCGCCCCGTTGGTGATCGTATGGGTTGAGCTGTTCTTAGAACCAGAGTTATTTTGGCCAATGACATCCAAGAGCCATGTGCCGCCGCTGAAGGTAATGCCATTGGTGACTGGAGAAGCAGTAGAGGTGTAGCCAAAAGCTCCAAAAGCATTGGTGCTGCCGCTACCGACCAAGGTGATGTAGTTTCCATTACCGCTCCCCGCGCCAAGAGAAAAGCCAGAGAAGCTGTTAAAACCATTGGCAAAGCTAAGGACATTGCCATTACCACCTTGGCTGTTGGCATTGGTGTAAGTACTAGCAACGTTAATAATACCCATACCGTAAAAATTCGTTCCGGCAACGGCATAACTATTGGTGGCAGTATTGGCACCCGTGATACCCGAAACGCTCATGGAGCCACTCCCTCCAATATAGAGATTTCCGTTGGCCACGATATTCGTGGCCACCGTTCCAGAGTCTAGGAAAGCTCCACCTCCCGACCAGTTAACAGCGGTAGGCGCACTGTATGATCCGGCTGAGTTGGTCCCTCCAACGATGTTGAGTTGTCCAAGAATTGTTCCTTTGTTGTAGAAATTTGTTGCACTACCAACGGCTGCCGTCGAGAGACCTACCGTTACGTTGCTGACGATGCCGTAGTTATTGAAAACAGCTCCTGAAGAAGAGTTGGTGGAGCCGATGGTGACAAGCGTGTTGCGGAGATCACCGCCGTTGGTGAGGATTAGAGTTCCGGCACTGACGAGGGTTTGTCCGGTGTAAGAATTGCTAGCGGCGAGGATCAGGTTGCCGGATCCATTCACGGTGAGGCTTCCGGCTCCGGAAATCGCTCCGGAGAGAGTCTGGGTTGCCGTGCTTGCATCGATGAACTGAGCACCGGAGGCAAGTTGTATCTGGCCAGTGTAATTCCCGCCACCCAGTTGTCCCGCACCACCGAGTGCCAGGGCGGAGTTGTTGGTGAGGATCGTGTTGCCATAATACGTATTAACACCCGAGAGGGTCAGCGTACCGGAGCCCGTCGTGTTGGATACCGTCAGATTTCCCGTTCCATTGACCGCCACCGCAACGGTATTGTTGAAGCCATTGGCATCGAAGACACCGCCGTTATTGGAGAGGGTAATTGTCGTATTGGAGACGCCGCTACCTAGGAAGGTGGAGCCCGAGCTAGCTCCGGCCTGCAGAGTTCCTCCATTGAATACGATACCATTGGTGGTCATTCCATTGGAGTAAGAAGAAGAGATAGCGAAGTTACCGATCGTCATCGTCCCTCCACCGAGCGTGATGATATTGGTGGCGCCAATAGTCGTGGCATAGCCTGTCTGCGCTCCAAAGGTGATGGAATTCAGGATCACCTGGCCACCATTGAGCGTCAGCTGGTTAACGCTGTTGGTGCTTCCCCCGCCCATGTATGTGCTCAGGGTGGAATTGGTAAGGTTCACCAAACCACCAGTCACAAGTAAGAGGTTGGTCCCTCCCACCGATTCACCATTGTAGCCGCCACCAATCATGATCCCGGAATTTCCGCCGCCAGCCGTTACAGTACCGCTGCCGATGGCCAATTCTGCCAAGCCGCCGGATCCCGCTTGCATTCTGATCTGCTGACCATTGCCGATGGCAACGGTTCCCCCGGAGTTGGTGAGCAGGAATGTGCCGGAGAGTGGCTGCACCAGCGTTGCATTTGATAGTGTTAGCAGGGAATTAGCCCCGAGCGTCAGGGTTGCATTTCCGGCAGAATTGTTACCCCAGTAGTCGTAGTTGCCCACCTGCGTCACGGTGGAACCACCGAGAAGCGTCATACTGCTGCCCGTGCCCCCGGTGCTACCCTTGAAGTAGAGTGCGCCGTTAATCACGTTAGATCCCCCAGAGAAAACAACGGCACCACCAGTCTGGATGGTGAGGTTATTTGTTCCCAACCCACCCGTGGCCCCCACGGTAAGGGTGCCCCCACCCACGGTGGTCGTGCCGCTGTAGGAATTGGCGCCGTTGAGCGTGACGACACCGTTGCTCTGGACGGTGAGGCCACTCGTTCCGCCGATGACACCAGCAGCACCCTCCGAGAAGGTCGCGTTGGTAACCGTGATGGCACTATTAGAAATCGAGCCGTTGAGGGTAAGGGAGCCGCCAGTCACCGCCGTGTTGCCGCTGTAGGTGTTGGCGCCGTTAAGGGTCACCGCGGTATTGCTCTGGACAGTGAGGCCGCCCGTTCCGGCGATGACACCAGTAGCTCCCTCCGAGAAGGTCGCGTTGGTCACCGTGATGGCCGTGTTGGAAAGCGATCCATTGAGCACCAATCCGCCGCCGTTCACCAGCGTTGCTCCCGAGTAGCTGTTGGTTCCGCCAAGGCTCAGCGTGCCGCTTCCGCTCTTGGTCAGGCCGAGGGCTCCGGCAATCGTTCCCCCGAAGGAGGAGGCATTGGCGCCGCTTACGGTCAGCGTATTGGTCGTGGCAGACGTATTGGTGATCACCCCGGTGAAGGAACCTCCATCGGCTAAGGTCGCCACGGAGGCATTGTAGCCGCTGAGGTTGAGGGTGCCGGTTCCGCTGACATTCAGCGTCGTCGAGGAGGGCAGGGCGTTGGCGCTGCCGAGGGCGAGCGTGCCGCTGTTGACCGTCGAGGCTCCCGTGTAGCTGTTGGATCCCGAGAGCGTCAACGTGCCTGTTCCCGTGGAGGAATGGGCCGTGACCGAGGCTCCCGTTCCGGAAATGTTACCCGAGTTGGTCAGGCTGTTGCCGTTGGCGTCAAGGGTCAGCGTGTTGCCTCCATCGGCCACCGTCACCGCGTTGCCCACGTTCTCGTTGGCCAAGGCCTGCACCGTCGCGTTCGTGGAGAGGGCGAGCGTTCCCATCCCCATCGCCGTGCTGTTGCTCAGCGCCAACGTGCCGCCGTTGAGGGTCGTTCCTCCATTGTAGCTGCTACCGGCAGCCAGGGTTACCGTACCGCTGCCGGGCGACACGTTCAGGGCTCCCCCACCCGTAATCGCGGAGCTCACCAGCATGTTGCCTCCGGCCGCGTTGGACAGCGTAGCATTGGTGTTGAGCGTCAGGCCTCCGGCCAGGACCACCGTTCCGCCCGAGCTATTCTGGACCGCGTATTGAGCAGTTCCTGCAGCGATTGAGACCATTTGGCTCACCGTCTGTCCGGCATTGGCGATCTGCAGTACCGAATTGCTGCCGCTGGGCGCGTTGTTGGTGGAATAACCCAAGAACACCGACGGCGATGCTCCCAGCGCCCCGTTGGTTGCCACCGTCAAGGTTCCCGCGGCGATGTAGGTGGGCATCCCGTAGCTGTTGCTCATGTCCAGCACGTATTCGCCGGCTCCCACCTTCAGCAAGGGGGCCGTGGCGTTATTGAAGGGCGTCGTCTGCGTGGTGTCGGTGCTCTCATTGACCGTACCCGTCAGGGAAGTCACCGTGACCGTTGTTGAATTGGCTGTGTAGACGAGGATCAGGCTCGTGGAATTGGTGGTTACCGACCAGCTGCCGGAAACTGCCGAGGAGCCCGTGAAGTTGAAGTTGTTCGTCGAGAACGTCCCCGAGAATCCGTTCACCCCTGAGAATATGGTGTAGCTGTTCGACTGGGTCTGGTCCCAACTCGTGAAGGAATTGGTCCGGATCGCCAAGGTGACCGGACTGTTCCCGAAGGTGATCCCTCCAGTCGAGGTGATCGTGTCGATGCTGGTGCCGCCGAAGAGGTTCAGGTTGAAGATACCGCCGTTGAGCACCAGCCCAGACACCGTCAGATTAGCAGCCGCAGAGGCTCCGGAACCCCCAGGGGCCACCGTCGCAGTGGTTCCGCTCACCGTCAGCGTGCTCAGGGTGCCGCTTCCGCTCAGCAATCCTCCCGTGGCCGTCACGTTGCCAGCCGTGCCGCTGACCGTGGCCGCGCCTCCGGACAGAGTGATATTACCGGCAGTGCCCGAGATCGAGGCGCTGCCACCAGAAGTATTGATGGCTCCAACCTTACCGGCCACGGCTAGGGAACCGCCGGACTGATTGATCGAGGTACCCGCGAAGGTGCTGCCGTAACCGACAACTAGCCCACCGCCATTCAGTGTGCTGGTGCCGCTGAAGCTGTTATTGCCGGAGGCCAATGTCAGGGTGCCAGGACCGCTCTGGGTGATGGCGCCGTTACCGGTCAGCAGTCCGGGTGCCGAATTGGCCGAGGAGCCGAGATTGAGGCTGCCGTTGACGGCGAGAGCTCCTCCGGAAAGTGATCCCGCATTCGTGACGGTGAGCACGGCACCGCGATTGACGCTATGTTGTCCGGAGGCCGTGTCGGCACCCGTCAGGATCAGCGCGCCGTTGGAGTCCACCTGGAGACCTCCGTTGCCACTGATGGCCCCACCAAGAGTCACGGTCTGCGTGCCAGAATTTGTGACCTCGACCGTTCCTCCAAGCGAGAGAGGTGCGTTGATGGTCTGGTTGCCTCCCGTGTTGCGGATCAGAGCTGTCGTGCCGAGGTTGGCCGAGGGGTTGAGGGTGAGGGTGGAACTGCCAGAGAGCGTCAGGGCCACGGTATTTGTCAGGATCATTCCTCCAATGGTGCGGTTCTGGTCGAGCGAGACGGCCGTGGCGCCTGAGTTGTTAAAATATGCGACGGCATTGGAACTGTTCGGATCCACCCCGAGGCTCCAGGCACCCGCACCGCCCGATCCCCAGTTGCCGCTTACGAAGCTGTTCGTGGCATAACTGAAGGTCAGATTGGTGGCGGAACTGATCAATGTGTAGGCACCGTAGCCGTTGGTATTGAGCCAGCTGTAGGCATTAAAGGAGCTATTGGTGGCATTCTTGAAGGAGCCGCTGATTCCGTTGGTCGTCGTGGCCGCCAGGGTCGCATTGGTCAAACTGCTTCCACTGGTGGCAAAGGTCGCATTGGTGAGAACCACGGCAGCGTTGCTGTTGGCAAGATCGAAGCCATTGGTGTTGGCAATATTGACGGAGACTTGCCCCCCGAACTGAGCTGTTCCAGTGATTGCCAAGAGGGAGTATTGATTGGTATTTCCAGCCCAAGTGCTCGCTTGGTTCGTACCGAACAGGTTATTGAACGTTGTTGTGGCACTGCCGCTCTGGGTGTAGTTGCCGGAGATGGCTGTCTTGCCGGCGTAGCCGTTGGTGATGTTGCCGACGAGCAGGTTGCCCGAGTTGGTATTGAAGAGAGTGTTGTTGGAGATGGAGCTGCCGGCGACGGCCGTTGACCAACCTCCATTGGTGGTGCTGATCGTCGCAGCGCTGAGCGTACCATTAGTCCAGAGGAAAGAATTGGCGGTGGTATTGTTGCTACCCCCCCTAAAGGTAAATCCATTGTTGACCAAGGTACCGCCGCCCAAGGTCATTGTGTTGGTACCAGTCGATGAACCTGAATCCGCACCAATGATCACGTTTCCACCAAAAGTCATGGATCCGCCGTTGAGCGTTAGAGTATTTAGAATGTTTGTAGCATTCGTTGCACTACCTAACTGGAGAGAAATGCTTCCATAACTTCCGCCACTATTTCCGCCAGTATAGCTTCCCCCTGTCTGCATGTACGAATTTGTTGTTGGGCTATTTCCCCCGCTGGTGCCGATACTGATATTGCCAGCCATGGTGATAGCACCTAAATTAGTAACTCCATTGTACCCACCTGTAACTGCTCCAATACTGAAATTCTGAAGGTTAGCGGTAGCACCTGAAGCCACAGTGAAAAGATTGACCCCGTTCGCTCCATAGCCCAAATAACTTTGAGAAATAAAGTTGTTAAATACACCCCCACCTATTGCCAAAATATTTGTTGCTGTTCCTTGTTTTCCTATGTAAAAAGTCCCAGAGGTACCTGTAGTTCCGATGCTGAATGTGCCTGAACTATTAGAAATCAGATTGTAACCTGAAGCTGCAGCGTTACCTATAGTGTATACCGCGATAGAACTATTAAAAGTACCACTATTTACCAGAATATTGGTTCCAGCAGCACTATTAGCCTGAAGGGTAACCGCTCCATTGTTTGTTATTGTTCCGGCATTGGTAAAAATGTTGTAGGAAGAGATATTGTTTCCAATGTTGATTGCACCCGCGTTGGTCATGAACGCACCTGCGGCGTTAACGAAAATGTTGGTCGATCCTGCCGCCGCAGCATTAGCCAAAGTAAATCCTCCCGCATTGGAGAGATTGCCTGAATTGTAGAACGTGCTGTTGGGGACCCCGTTACCCACCTTGATCGTGGTGGTGTTCGTCAGGATGCTGGACCCAGTGAAGCTAAGCTGTCCCGCACTGACTATGGTAGCTCCACCGTAGCTATTGTTCCCGGAGAGTGTCGTCGTACCACTTCCCGACTGGGTCAGCGCATTGCTTCCCACGAGATTGGCCGCCACGGTGACCGCGCCGGCGTTGTTGAAGGTGAAGGTACCGCCGTTGTTGGAGAGGGTGCCGTTGGTGAGTGTTCCACCGGTTACTGTCCCTAATGTATTAGTGAAAGTGTAGTTCCCGAGGTTAAGAACGCCACCAGTCAGACTCAGGGTGCCCGTACCGAAGGAGTTCGTGCTTCCTGCAAGGAGCGTGCCACCGATGAGGGTGGTCATACCCGTGTAGCTGTTGGAGCCATTGAGGGTGAGGGTTCCCGTTCCGGCTTCCGCGATGCCCATCACCCCGGCGGCGCTGTTGGCCAGGTTATTGGTCAGGGTGAAGTTGGTACCCGAGGCGTCGATGCCAAAGGAGGCTCCCGCTTCCAAACCGGTCGTGGCGGTGCTGTTGGTGAGAGTCGTCAGCAGGGTCTGGATCTGGTTGGAGCTGAAGCCCCCGGGTCCCACGCCAAGGAGGATCGCGGCATTGGTCTGGACCACAATATTGCCAGCAGTCCAGAGGGCATTCGACCCTCCGTAGAGAGCGTTCGAGTTCTGGAAGTCTAGGTAGCCTCCACCAATGGTTGTCACCCCGGTGTATCCGTTGGAACCGGAGAGGATGGTCAGGCCGCCGTTGGTAGCCGTCACAGAGGCTGTTCCGGAGAGGTTGCCTGCTAGGGTCAGAGTGCCGGAGTTACCCACGGTCAGGTTGGTCACGAGACTGATCGCCGGGGTCACCGTATGCGATCCGGCGTAATTCATGATGGTTGCTCCGTAAGAGTTGCCAAGCGTGATGGTCGGCGAACCACTGGAGGCCAGAGTGTAGCCAGACGTGGCGTTACTCAGGACCAGGGAGGAAATTGTCTTGTTACCGGAAACGGTCACCGTGCCGCCCTGCCCGTTTGCTCCGAAGTAAGCCCCCTCGGCGTTGTTGCTGGGGTTGATTCCCTGGCTCCAGGCATTGGTCGTGGCATCCCATGTCGCCGTGCCTCCCGTCCACTCGTTGATCAGGCCCGAATTGGTGACCACAAGCGTGTTAGCATTGGTGGTCAGCTTCATGAGGGTAAAGCCGTCGCCCGCCACGGTGTAACCGTTAATGGAGTTAGCTCCAGCAAGGGTCGCTGATCCCGAGAGGGCACCGGTAGAGGCAATGATATTGTAACTGTTAGCTCCAGAAACACCGAACGCTCCAAAGTTCAGAATAATATTTCCACCTAGTAAAGTGGTTCCCGAAACCGTAAGCTGGCTGTACTGGCTGGCGGCACCAGTCCAACTACTGGACGCTGTGGAACCGAGAATGTTGAAGGTCGCCGTGGAGCTTCCACTCTGTTGGTAATTTCCGGTAATCTTCGACTGCCCGGCGTAACCATTGGTCGTATTACCGACAAGGAGGTTGCCCGCTGAGTTGGTAAAGGTGGAGGCAGCACCAGTTGTCGGGGTATTGCTGGCAAAGGCCAACTTCGTTGTGTCAAGGGTTCCGAAGGAGAGTGCGCCTCCGTTCCAAACAAAGTCTTGTTTGGCTGATGATCCCTGTGATCCGGAAATGGTTCCCGAGACACTCAGAGTGCCGCCGCCTAGAGAGAAGGTGGTGGTGCCGCTTCCTGCGGTATCCGAACCGAGTTGAAGTGAATTGCCATTTGCTATGTTAAGCAATCCTCCCGAAAGAGTAAAGAGCCCCATTTGGGCACTGGTAGATCCCATCATGATGCCACCCGCGAGAATATTAAAAACACCATTTGTCTGTGTGCCGATGATTTGTGCTCCTGTAGTACCTCCACCACTTACCCCATTGTCCGAGGCGAATCGAATTCCATAACCAGTCTCATTGATAGTTACCGTTCCTCCGCCGATCGTGAAAGTCTGCGCGGTTCCCGTTGCGTTGCCATCCAGCCCAAGTCGATCGTTGCCGCCTGAGTACCAGTAACCGCTATCGAATTTTAAGTTACCAGCATAGTGGCGCATGCCTAAGGTAGCGATGGCCGTCGTTCCACTGATGTAATTGTTGAATGTCGTGCTACCACTCCCATCTGCAGACATAAACTCCAAGGTTGAACCAGTTTTGCCAACCATAATTCCCGCGGTCGCGCTGCCTCCCGTGTATCCATTCACCAAGGAGTTACTGCCTGACACATTGATCACGTTTGTGACGCCCGACACGGTTTGAACAATCGTGAAGGCATTGTTAAAGCTCAGAGAGTTGGATGAGTTGGTTGTACTGCTTAGGTTCAGGGTGGAGTTGGATCCCAACGTGATACCGGATCCTCCGCTCGCATAGAGGTTCACTGTACCAAAGGATCCTGCATTCACCGTTCCGTAGGTTCCTCCGTAGTAGCTGAAAGCACCACCGCTCGAAACGGTCACGGCCGAGCTGGCAAGGTTGCCTCCGTTGGTCAGAGCAAGAACCCCGGACTCAACGTACGTCCCGCCCGTGTAGCTGTTGGATCCCGAGATGACCACGGGACCTCCCGTTCCAGCCTTCACCACGCTTACCGCGTTGGCACCGTTATCGGCAATGGTCGAGCCGATGGTCAAAGCACCAGTTCCCGTATCCCATAGGTAGAGGGTATAGGCACCGGATCCGTTGCCGGCAGTAAGCACACCATTGGTCACCGATGTACTCCCCGAATTGCCCAGTAGGAAGCCACCACTAACCACCGTTAGAGTATTGGCTCCCAAACTCATGGTCGAAGCCCCCCCCGGCTGCAACCACACTGAATTGACCGTGTTGTTGGCAGTCAGATTGGTCGTGCCGCTTCCGCCGAACTTGTAGTTGCTGGTAGCTACGGCCGTATTCCAATCTGAAGCCAACACGTTCGTGGAGGCTCCCTCTCCCATCAGGTAGCCGTAGGTGCCTCCGTCATTGGTCGTCAAAAATCCACCACCAGAGGTGTCCACCGCCCATGCCAGAATCCCATTGGCAAAGGTCATTCCCGTCGTGTTCGTCAGTGCCACCCTCCCCGAATTGGCTCCCGCATTGGCCAAGTTTGCCTGCAATGTTCCGAAAGCACCAATATTCAGAGATCCAAGGTAGAGGACGTTGGTTCCTGTCGTGGTATTCGAGTTGCCCGTCGTGTTCAGATAGGTCGTGAGTGATCCACTTCCGTTCAACAACACGTTCACATAGGCTACCGAGTTGGTCGAGTTGGTAGCACTGTAGTTGAAGGTGCCGCCGATGTTTGAATAGACAAGATTGGCTAGGTCTTTATTCGTGTATCCGTTGCGACCGGTATTACTAAGAGTGACCGAGTAGCCGTACCCTTCAGTGATTGTTCCCGCCCCGGCGCTCAATACACCCGCATCGGTCAGGTTTGCATTGGTGATCGCAATCGACGTCGCGTTGGTAATCACACCCGTGCTTCCGATCACCAGCGCATTGTTGCCAACCTGGTTGTTTGTGCCGGCGAGCGAATTATACGATTCTCCGATCACATAGGATCCCCCGTAGTTGGTACCGTACACATTGAGAATTGTATTGGAACCGTAATAGCCAGCTGCAACGGGCACAATACCCATCGAGATCGTCCCGTTGGTGAAGTTATTGGAACCATAAAGCGAAAGGAACATTCCACTGGCTCGCTGGGCACCAATGTTCAAGTTGGTGTTCATGATGAGCGAGCTGTAAATCAAAAATCCCGTTGTCGTGTTGTTCCACCCAGCGATCTGAGCATTGCTTCCACCCAAAACCAGCGTGCCGTTAGTGATCGTGACGACGGGACCGTTAGTTGCCATGACCAACCCATTGGCATAGTTGGTCGTACCCGCAGCAATGGTCACCGTGTAGGAGTTAGAGCCATTAAAGTAAGCAAGGTCATTAAAACCATTGTTGCTATCCCAGATCGTACCGTTTGTTCCGGTTGCATAGCTGGCATTTGTCCAGTTGAGACCTGCGTTAGTCCATGTGCCACCATTCGTCACGTTCCAGTACCAGTTAGTCGTTGCAGCATTCGCCACAGGCATCATTCCGATCACCACGGCAACCATGCCCACTGCAATCATGGCACCACACCCCAACGTTCGGAGCGAACCACCCGAGAATGGAAGTGTCATCCGTTTACCACCAAGGCAGCGCTGCAGGCTAATCCGGTTGGGTAGATTGTTGGTGGTCTGGTTCATGGGATGATTTTTTATAGGGGGAAAATGGGAGCCAGGGGCTGGGGGATCGGTGATCGGGAATGGGTGATAGGGGGGGGGAAATTGGTGATGTGGTTGTCCTATAACTGTTAGACACAAGGCATGGCGAAATTGCTCAATGAGAAAAACGCGGTGTTGGATTCGTAAGCGAATCGGGCCTTCCCACATGCTGGCAAGGAATCTGCGGATCGTCCGCGAATAGGCTCCAGGTCTGGCTCCGCTGGGATAAATGTCTTCATGGGGGGGTATGAGATTGGCACTTGGTGGGGGAAGTGGTTTGTGAATAATCGCTCTGTATGGCTTGATCCACAAGTGAAAATTTCAAAAAAAAGAGGGGGAGAAAAAGATGTAAAACTATAAGCCGCACTTATAAAGATCAGGAGGGCATCCGAGTCATTCTGAGACATGAAGTGAATGCAGTTTTCACCACCGAGGACTTGCAAAGGGAACAGCCGAGGGCCTGAGGAGCTAAAATACTGGAAAAGGGTATCGAAGGCATCAAGCGGTGATCAAAGCCTCACCGCAGTAAGAGCAATCAGACAGATGTCTCTGCAAGCTGGCTTGCGAAAGCATCTTCTTGATTGCTTCCGCTTCATTTTATGAAGCTGATGCCAAACGACTCGTTCGAGGCCTGTACCCTTCCCCCTTGTCCCCAACTCGGATCCCCCTCGGATTCTTCTCTGTGGTGTAAATCCTATTCCTGTTACAGTTAGAGTGAAAGTCGCCGGACTCCCTCACGTAGTTGGCAAACATTGAAGTTAATCAGCAAACCAGTCTTCTTATGGGCTAGCCTGAGATAAGTCATCAGTTGTGCATCATGAATCGGAAGGGTTTTCTCTACGGCTTTGATCTCAACGATTACCCGATTCTCAACAATCAAATCAATTCGGTAGCCGCAATCCAAAGACTGCCCTTTGTAATGGAGCGGCAGAATTAACTGCCTGCCGTATCCAATACCAACACTCTCGAATTCATGGCATAGCGCTTCTTCATAAGAGGATTCCAAGAGTCCGGGGCCGAGCTCGCGATGAATTTCAATCGCACATCCAATAATTTGACGAGTTAAGAGATCTTCCGATGAATCGCTCATTGGGAAAAATGCCATGCCTCAAGCCTTCTCGCCACTAGTGCTTGAATTATATTTCACCACCGAGGACTAACAGAGGTAACAGCCGAGAGCCTGAGGAGCTGAAATACTGGAACCAGGGTATCGATGGCATCATTCGGTGCGAAGCGACCGCAGTCAGACCAATCAGACAGATATCTCTGCAAGCTGGCTTGCGAGAGCATCTTCTTGATTGCTCCCGCTTCATCTCCTGAAGCTGATGCCAGACGACTCGTTCGAGGCCTGTACCCTTCCCCTTTGTCCCCAACTCGGTTTCCCCTCTGATCGCTCTCCGTGGTGTATACTGTCCTTTACCCCTTCTCAGAGAAAATTCTTCTTATATTGCATCAATCATCTGATGCGATATGATCATTCTTATGAGAACAACACTGGATCTCGATCTTGATGTGCTTGAAGCAGCCAAAGAAATAGCAAGCCGAAGCAAGAAAACCGCTGGTGAAATCATCTCGGATCTGGTCCGCAAGGCGCTGACCATGGAGCGTCCAGCACCCACTCATCCTATTAACCCTCAGAATGGATTTGAAGTCATCCCAGCTTCAGGGCGCATCGTTACTCAAGAGCTGATTCGCAAACTACAGGAGGAATCAGAGACAGCATGATCTCTCTTCTGGATGCTTCGGTTCTTATCGCGCTCTTCGATGAGGCGCATTTTCATCATCTCCACGCTCATCATTGGCTGAGCGAAAACCGATCCTCAGGCTGGGCGAGTTGCCCCATCTCCCAGAATGCCTGTATCCGTATCATGTCGCAGGGAGCCTATCCAGGTCGTCTCTCGGTTGCCGACATTACCCGCAGGCTTAGCAAGGCCCTGGCAGCCAATGATCATCACTTCTGGGCAGACTCCATCAGTCTTTGCAGCAAGAAATTCTTTGAGCCCTCCAGTCTGGTCTCCTCCAAGCACCTGACTGACCTGTACCTGCTCTCACTTGCCGTAAACAACGGAGGCCGTTTGGTTACATTCGATCAATGCATCTCACTTACTCCCGTGCCGGGGGCTACGGAGTCTCATCTGCTGGTATTGGGTTGATCCGCGATTAGAATCGTGAAGGAATCCTCTCTCAAAGGGACAGAGACACAAAATTCAGAATTGGAAGGGGGTCGATCCGCACAGCGTATCGTGCAGTGATTGAGTCGATGCACTCGCAAGTCAACTTGCAGATGCATCCATCAATCACGCTCATCGACGGATTCTCTAATCCGTCAATCCCATGCCAAGGACTGAAACATGCAATAGATTTCCCCTTTCTGTCCCCAACTCGGATCCCCCTCGGATTCCCTCTGTGGTGCAACCAAAAAATACTTGGGAAAGAGGAATCTGGAGAAGAATGGGATGAAAGCGTAAACATGTGAAACGTTACAAGGTGGATCCAAACGGAGATTTGAACCACCGAGGACTTGCAGAGAAAACAGCCGAGGTTGAGAAAAGAACTGCATGAAGAAATTGGTATGGGGTCGATCCGCATAGCTGATCGTGCAGTGATTGAGTCGATGCTCTCGCAAGTCAGCTTGCAGAGACATCGATCAATCACCCTCATCGACGGATTCTTTAATCCGTCAATCCCATGCCAATGACTGAAACATGCAATAGTTTCCCCATTCTGTCCCCCCTCGGCTGTTCTCTCTGTGGTGCAAATTCTCCTATCCCCCCTACCCTACTTCCAGAGTATGGGGATGAAGCGAAGAATCCGGGTGATTAATCAGGCCCTGCGGCGATAGATGAGGGAGACCAGCATCCCGCGGTAGTTGAAGAGCATCCAGCCGACAAGGAGTGCTGCTGCGACGATCACACCCGGTTCAGGCACAGGAACAATCTCACCACTTCCCAACTGAGTAGCACTTCCAAGGAACTGGCTCGAGATACTGTTACCGGCATAGAAGTTGATGTTTGCCAGATCCGATGCGGAGAGAATCCCCTGATCGAAGAGATGTGTGAAATAGTCAGTCTGAGTCGTGGACTGAGTACCCCATTGGTTCGTTCCGCTCCAGTCGAAGATATCGAGCGTGTTGCCGTTCATCTCGATATTTGCGAAAATGAGAGATGAGTCACCGGAACGATCGGCAAAGTCGATATAATTGATCTTGCTGTTCACAGTGAGGGTCAGTGTCGCAAATGTCTGGGTAGCCGTGCGGCTCGTGGCATTCGTTCCATCTGCAGAAAGGGTGCCTCGATTGAGCTGGAGGTTAGCCGCTGTATTAATCGAGTTGGAGGATGAGTTTCCACCAAGCAGAAGCCTTCCATTGTTCACGATCACATTTGTGGTGCCGGAGAGCTGCCCACCACCACCAAGGTCAAGGGAAGATCCATTTTGGACAGTGGTTGTGCCGGTGTAGGTGTTATTCCCAGTCAGGTTCACATTCGCACCGCTTCCGATCGTCAGGTTAAGATTACGCTGGGGCGCAGTGGTGGTTAGCCCGCCTATCGAACCGCTGAAAGTGCAGTTTCCCTTGATCGTGAATGTGCCGCCACCCACATTGTCGATGATCTGGCTCGCTCCGCTGCCGACGGTAGCGATCGAAGCCACACTCTGGTTGTATCCAGCAAGATCCAGTGTATTAGTCTGGGTGGCCAGGTCTGAAGAGGCCCCAAGGTTCAAGACCGATGCGGTTGAGAAATTGTCATTCCCGCCGATCGCCAAGCTAGACCCCGCAAAGATGCTGGTGGGGGCGCTGTAGGAATTCGATCCGGAAAGAGTCACCGCAGCGTTCGAGAGGGCATAGGCTCCCGTGATGGCACCATTCACATTGAATGTGCCGGCGGCTAGGGTCAGAAGAGTGCCCTTATTATTCAGGGTGCCCGAAAGTGTCAGCGCGCTTCCGCTTGTGTTCGCTATAGTTCCATTACCGGAGGTAAGGCTGATATCGTTTACGAGGGTGTCAGCACTGGCCCCGGAGTAACCGAGAGTTGTTCCATCGGCCATCGAAAGGACACCAGATCCCATCGAACTGCCCGACGTGATATTAAGGGTACCTCCATTCAGAGTGCTCCCGCCTGAATAGGTATTGAGCCCAGAGAGCGTTAGAGTACCCACTCCAACCTTTGTAAGCGCACCAGTTCCGTTGATGGAAGCTCCGATCGTGATACTCTTATTAGAACTATCGATAATGCCACCACCGGCATTCAGGCTAACGGAGGCGACACCAGAAGCCATGAAGTTGGTATTGGCAGCCGAACCCGCCAGCAGGGTGCCTCCATTGAAGGTAATTATATTTGAATCGCCCGCAGCTGCCGATCCGGCGCCCAAGGTAAACTGGTTAGCCGTTAAGGTACCACCATTGAGAAGAATCCTATTAGTGTTACCATGGGAGTTGGAGTTCGTCGTACTCCCAAGAACCACGCCCGCAAGAGAGGCCGCTCCCCCATCTATTTGGAGAGTATTGAGGTTATTGGTTCCGGCAACTCCAATCTGCATTGTGCCGCTATTGGTCAGCAAACCGCCCATTACATCGAGTAATGCCGTATTGTTATTTCCCTGACCAGAGCCATTGCCACCATTGAAGTTAATGCTCGAAGCACTCAAGGTGCCGCTTCCTTGGTAGACCGTCGAGTTATTGCTGTTGCCACTTTGTCCATTGAAGTCCAGAGCAGCGGTGTAGACACTTCCATTATTGGAGAGCGTATTGATCGATGAGCTCAATGCCTGGCCAACAAAAATTGTGGAAGAGTTTGTGTTTGTCACCATACCGCCAGACTTAACTATGAAAAGATTCGATGATCCGGTAGTGTTATATCCAACATTAGGAGCCCCGAAGTTTGTAGCACCGCTGTATACGGTCACGATATTTGTTCCACCATTTAGGTTGATACCTCCGTAGGTTGTAGAACCGGCGAGTAAATTGATCGTATTCACACCACCGTTCGCCCTAAAGTTACCCACAACTGTTAGCACTCCGGTGTTGTCAAGTTCGTTAGTTCCTGCAGTGAACGTGAAGGTGGACCCTTCAAAGATCGTTCCAGCATTGGTTACGATGCTACTCGCATTTGCAGACCCCACACTGATAGCTCCAGAGTTGCTATTAACAACCGTATTGGTGATGAGACCTCCAACATCAACTTGCAGCTTTCCACCGCCAACAAGAATATTGTTCCCAGTGTTGTTGTTGATGTAAGTGCCACCGCTACCGATCAGCATCACGGCATTGCTTTGCAGGGCAAGTGAAGAACCTTGATTTCCTGCGGGAGAATACTGAACAAGCGTCGCTCCGCTGGAAATCACGAGATTAGTAGCACCATTTCCCGTACCTGTTAGCAGGATATTCTCGTTCACATTGATGTTTGTGGCCACGCTATTGCTGAAACTGGCGATGTTTGTTCCACCAGCTATTGTCGTTGTCACTCCACTATTTGTGAAAAATACTTGACCACCCGTCACGCCCAGAAGAATAAAACGTGTGTTGTTGGTGGAGTAGTTAGTTCCCCCCGGGTTATACGCTGTCACGGAAGGTGTCAACGCATTGGCCGAAGCAATTGAAAGGGTTGCGTTGCTATTGACCAAGATCGCAGGAGTAGTGACTGAATTGGTTATTATGAACGAATTCGATCCACTAAGGTTCACATTGGCCCCTTTGCTGAGAGTCAATTGTGTCGATCCACCCGCAACAGTAATTGAGCCCATGCTTGATTCAGTTAGAGTAGCGTTGGTAATAGTGATTGCCGTATTCGAAAGGCTACCATTCAGTGTCGTTACTCCTCCCTTGAGAGCTGTCACACCAGTGTATGTATTGCTTCCAGAGAGGGTTATCGTCGCATTGGTATTTGTTAATCCAGCAGTTCCCACGAGATTTGCAGCGATTGTCGCGTTCGCATTGGATGCAATCGTAAGGTTCGTGGTCGAGAGGGTACCGTTCTTAACCGTGCCACCCGAGATTGTCACGTTCGTGAGGGTCATCTGATTCGTGGCAACTACCCCCCCC
>Ga0007834_1000261_pt1 | contig 17551 bp, 23 predicted proteins | sample CryBogCBE06Nov07_FD_71233 | JGI IMG/M metagenome (GOLD analysis project Ga0007834, IMG submission 71233) | Freshwater microbial communities from Crystal Bog, Wisconsin, USA - CBE06Nov07 | ecosystem: Environmental > Aquatic > Freshwater > Lake | place: Crystal Bog, Wisconsin, USA | collected...
GATTGGTGGGCAAATACAGATGGAACACACTCACCCACAGGTATGAAATTTTATACAGCCCCTGCTGGTACACTTCTCTATACAACTGCGAGTACAACAACATCCCTTACAGCCGCAAAATACATATTCCCATTTACAAGCAATCCAACAGTATCATCCGTCTATGCAATGATTTACAAGAGTACATCGTATCAGGCACAAATGTATTATTTGGACTGTTACACATGTATGATTGCCTCTATGACACCTTCAAATACGCAGACGCCGAGCTCTTCGCCGTCGTTCTCCTCAAGTATATCGCAAACGCGTTCAAACGCCGCTTCTATTACGCAAACAGCGAGTTCTTCTGGGTCGTCTAGTATAAGTCCTTCACAGACAGGAGCATCTAGTATAAGTCCTTCACAGACAGGGGCATCTAGTATAAGTTCTTCACAAATAGGGTCAGCTAGTATAAGTTCATCACAAACAGGATCATCTAGTATAAGTTTATCACAAATAGGATCGTTTTCGTCCTCTATAAGTCCAACACAAACAACAAGTACTACAGTCTCCCCTTCACCAGGTAAAACGCCAACCCCGTCCTCGTCTATCGCAAATAGTATATCAAACTCTCTATCAATCTCTCCCACTCTCTCAATGTCTATCTCAGTATCAGGCTCTTTTTCATCCTCCTCTATAAGTACTATGAGTCTTTCCGGCACACCAATTCCGAATTTATTCGCAAATGCGAGCGCGTCCCCCTCCTTGAATGCGACTATTCCAATTGCTGCGGCTGCTGCTGCGGATAATTCCTCTCTAGGCATTATTTTAGGTGCGGTTTCGTTGGGTTTGGTGGGTTTGATGGGTGCGGTCCTGGGAACGAACGCTCTCCGCCGCTCAGGTGCGTTAAATTTCCTGAGTGCGCTGGGTGTCAAGACCCCACCTGGAATTGCCACAGGACCAAGAACAAAAGAGCAGATAGCGGCAGACGCTGCAGCAAAGACGACAATTCTGGGTAGAATGGGTACTATGGTTACATCTATTAGAGCACAATCAGCAAAGATTACACAACTTGTTGATGCACTACCGGTGCCTGATTCGGTCAAGAGTTTTGTGCACGACCCTAAATCGGTACTACCCAAATCGGCGCGAGATTTACTTGATACGGCGGAAAGTGCCATTAATCAACCCAGCGATTCGGCAGATTTAGAAAGCGCAGATCCGCCAAAGGCGCTAGTTGTCGCACCGACACCAAAGTCGATACTCAAGAAAGATTCGCGTGTAACCATTGCGCCCACGCCCACATTTTCAGATGATGTTGTGATGGACGGAGGTATACAACTAACGAATATAAGGGCACAGACCGGTGCATCGAAGAAACCAAGTAAGCCCGCCTACAACAATACACATGATGATACAAATGACAATGTAGACGACGAAAATATATTGATTCCTGACGCAGCAGCAGAAGCAGCAGCAGCAGCCTTATCTAATTTTGTTAGAAACCCAGGTTCTGGTTCTGGTTCTGGTTCTGGTTCTGGTTCTGGTTCTGGTTCTGGTTCTGGTTCTGGTTCTAAATTTGTCAAACCATCCATACCGGCTCTGCCAGAAGGTTGTAAGTGCGAGGCATGTTTGGCGGCAAAGGCGGCACATGCACCGCCACCACCACCACCATCAACGGCAGATGTAATGAAGCAGTTAGAGGATCTCAAAAAGTTTATGGTGGAGCAAATGAAGCCGTCATCACCGGTGTTACAAGTACCCGCACCTGTAACCGTGCCCGCACCTGTAACTGTACCCACACCAAAAACAGAAACGGAACCGGTACCGGTACCCGTATCGGACTCTGAGTCAGCCGAAGGACTACCTAAAATAGTATATCCGCAAACTGGAGCGGAAGCAACGGATGAAAAGGAACCCGACGCAAAAGTGATTGAGACACCTAAGGTGCCAGCAACGAAGGCACTTATTGAGGTAAACGCGCATGAGCTTGATGAGATTCGTGCTCTCCTTGCTGAGAGACAGAAAGATCACCAGGTGCGCAATTAGTTATAATCTTTAATAATTTTTCATTAGAACAATAAATGGTATCTAATAAACTTTATTGTTTTTGGACAGGATCAAATGAAATGTCCTATGTAAGAAAACAGTCCTTAGAACAACTAAAACAAATGTCAGATATGACTGTTGTTTTAGTTACAAAAGAGAATCTTCATGAATACATATTGCCCGATCACCCTCTTCATGAGGCATACCCATATTTATCCGAAACCCATAAAGCCGATTATTTAAGAACCTATTTTATGAATTTTCATGGTGGTGGTTATAGTGATATTAAACCTACCACAGGATCGTGGAAACCCGCATATGAAGAATTTGTTAAAAGCGATTATTGGATATGCGGATATAAGATTATACCAGAGTGGGTAGTATACACCCCTTATAATGAGTATTGGCAGTATTTTCTTGGAACCGGTTGTTTTATATGTAGACCAAATACTCCTTTCACAAATGATTGGTATAAAAGTATGACCGATATTTTAGATAAAAAATTAGATAGAATCAAAGCGTGTCCTGCTAATTTTCCGCAAGATTGTAACGATGGTGGTTCTGGATACATTTCAACCTCAGGATATCCACTTGGATGGACCGAGATTTTAGGACAAGTATTTCATAAAGTTATGTTTGATCACCGCGACCGCGTTCTTCAAACTTTGCCTATATGCGATTTATCATGGGGATATCGTTAAGGTCTAAAGTAACTTTTTTTTAGAATAATAAATCATGAGAAGCTGCATCTTTACAAATGATAATAATACTATAATCAAATTAATTGATCACCATTTTTCTCCAGAATTATCGTATAGAGACAAGCATGAAGTTTTATTTCGACGAATAAATACATTTTTAATTAATAATAATATTATACAACGTAATATAATAGATTTAGGCGCGTGGATAGGAGATAATAGTATTCCTTGGTCTAAAAATATAAAGGGAATCGTATATGCTATAGATCCGTCTGCGGATAATTGTAATTTTATAAAGAATACATGTACGCATAATAATATTACAAATATTAAGATTATAGAATCTGCGATTAGTGATAAGAATGAGATATTATCTACGAATGACGACTTGACTCATTGTTCATTTGTATACGGAAACTGTGGCGTTGATGGCAAGAATAAAATGACTGCGGTTTCGTTAGATTACTTATACGAGACAAAGGAGATAGAAAATGTGGGATATATACATTTGGATGTTGAAGGTATGGAATATAGAATTATACAAGGAGCCGATAAGTTAATTGATAAAGATAGACCGATTATTACATTTGAACAACATTTGGAGCTCGATGATTATAATCTAATTATACAACACTTGAATAATAAAAATTATACTATATTTTTGATAGATGAAGTGTTACCGCATTGTAGACCAGATTGTAGAAATTTTATAGCATTTCCAAATGAATTATTTAATGAAACGCTTGTACACCAAATTCATGAATATATTGGACGAGATATATTGCTCAAAAAATAGTTACTACTAATGACACTTCCAATAATCTGGACCATAATCTACAAAGAGTTCGGCACCGGTAGGAATATCTATAGTGGAATGAATAAATACGCGACTTGCTGTTTCATCTACAACAAATTCACAATTGATAACAAGGCGTTTCCCATCTGTTCCATAATATGCGTTCGGTGTAATATTCATCCAGCGCTTTTTGCGCCGAATGACTCGACGAGCAATATAAGAGCAGTCGTTCAACATCGCCATATAACAGCGCGGAAACTCACGAGCATCAATAAAGTAATCAGGGCGAACTTCAAATGCGTAACTGCTCGCCTGTTTTGATGAATATATCTCGCCGGTATATTCATCAATACGAGAGCCGGCAGGAATAAACTCACGCGCATAGACGCCGAGACCTGCATTGGGCACTTGAGACGGCGCCAAGTAAAGTTGAAATGGTGAATTATAGTAATAGCCGTAGAAAATTTCTGTCATGAAAGTAAGAATGGACACCCGCTTTTGGGGACCGAGTGGTTGGCGGCTGCTACACTTAGTGGCGTTTGCTGCTCCCACCCTAAATAAACGCTACCTTCTTCAATTTTTTCAAACACTACCGTACGCTCTGCCTTGTAAATTCTGCCGTGCGTCACTTACTGAGTATTATGCAAGCGATCCAATTCCAAATGATACAAAGGAGTTTGCCAATTGGCTCTACCGTATTCATAACCGTGTAAATGGAAAACTCCGCGAGCAGAAGTTAATTACTGGTAAGGACCCCGATTGGCACGATGTGAAGCAACGCTACGAAGCATGGATGCGTCAATCCTGTACGCAAAAGGCAATGATTGGCTGGGATTTTCTATACTCAGTTGCTTACACAACTCCCTGCCGTGATGTAACAAGTACGCCAATACCAGGTGCCCCGCCGCATCCACCAACTCCCGAACTACGCAATCGTTGGAATACTATGACAATTGCGGAACGCTTGCCGAAACTCAAACTATGGTGGGAGTCTCTGCCTCATATTCTCCCTTTTCCTATCTGGAAAAAAGCGTGGCTTAAAACGGTGCCCCATGTCCCTAAACTTGACTGCGGTCGCAAAAAAGTCACAGAATGGCTCTACGCCGCAGAAAAAGCGATGTGCGACGAGCTCAAAGAGACCGCGCCCCATGATAGTTTTAACGGACTCTGCAACGAGTTAAATACATTTGCCAGCGGCTGCGGCAAAATTAAGACCGCAAAAGTGAAAACTTGCCGCGCAAAGAAGACGCTCAAGCGGAAATCATTTGACCGTAACCGTACCCGTAAGTACTTTGCTACCGGCGGATTCTTATAATCCCTTCTTTTTCATAGATCCGCGATGCGCCCAACAATGCATCGTGGACTGAATCGTTACTGCCTTACCGCAAGGCTTACCATTCATATGTGTATAAGTACACTTATATACATATGTACAATCGTCTAGTTTCTTTTTGTTAGACATCCAGGCGGCAGAGGCAGTATCAAAGAACTTAGCATCAAACTCCTGATTTCCTACCGTATTCATTCTTAAACATAGTATAGTTCGCTATAAGATTTCAATTTTCCACCGCCAATTCTGTAAGACGCTTCATAACGCTATCAGGGTAAACAATCCCCGGAAATTTTGCGATGAGCACCGCACATGGAATATATCGGCGACGGTCATCCTCCGATATACCTAGTGCCAACCATCGTGCTTCTAGCGTTTTTGCACGGCTCCAATCCGCAGTGGACCATGTCGCATCACCATCGGGTGCCAGGAAATACCGCGTAAGTTTGCCACCACGAGAAAGCATTTTCTAGTCCTTATGTAAAGAATGGCTAACCTCTTTAAACTTTCGTACTTGCCGTATTTACTTTTGGCGGTTGGTCTTGTACTCATTGTTCTATGGGCGCGTAGCCGTGGTGCTATGAAGGAGGGCTTTGATGGAAGCAGTGTAGAGGGCGCTCCTGAGAATCCTTGGCGTTTCAATATGTACTATGTGGATTGGTGCCCGCACTGCCACCACGCGAAGCCCGAATTTGAGAAGCTCGGCTCTACCATGACCATCGGCGGCAAGAAGGTGGAGTGCAATGCGATTGAGGCGGAGAAGAATCCCGAGGCGGTTCAGGGACTGAAGATTTCAGGTTATCCGACGTTTGTCCTGTATGATGCGGAGGGGAAACTGGTAAAGGATTACGATGGTCCTCGCAAGGAAGTGAGCTTCCGTTCTTTCCTTGAGGATACTGTGAATATGAATGCTCAGCGGATGAATTGAGCCAATCTTCGGCAACTTTTTTCCCAATAGAAGCGAGCATCTCAAAATCTGATGCTGTTAGTTTCATAAACCACGCAGGAAAAGGCAAATTTGGAAACCAAAGAATGTTCTTTGGATAATGCGCCTTTAATGCGTCTTTTTTCTTTGGTCCCTCAAAATGGATCATAGAAAAGATGAATTGAGAGATTGTTGTGGGGGTTTTTAAATCTCCATGGTCAAAGGTGAAACCGAGCGATTCTTTGCGATCTGCGTGACTCGGTACAAGCATCCATGGAAAGTTTGCGCCGACTGCGCCGTCTACCCATATATGCCCCGTCTCTTCGTGCACATAGGGACGAAAAAAGAGTGGTAAACTCATGCTTGCGCGAATTGCATCAACGACCCGCAGAGATGGATATGTAGCTGCAGAACATAATACAATATTGTGAGTACTAAGATTGGATATAACAATTGTAAGACCTGGTATATCGGACATTTTGAACTCTTTTGCACCTGGTTTTATAAGTTCTAAAATACGTTCCACTTCCTCAACCAATGATATACCACTATCTAGACCCCATACCTTGTGAATAGCAAGTAGATTATTGATATCAACATCGCGAAATTTAAGATAATCCGTGGTATGCATAAGTTCTCGTACCTTCTCTACACTACCGTCACTGAGTGCCATGAGAGTTGCTAGAAAGGCACCGGCAGAGGTCCCCCAATACTCCTCTACACGCTCCAATACGCCCGCTTGTTCCAATACAAGCAGAGCATCGGCAAATACAATACAGCGTGTACCGCCACCAGTAAAGACAAGGCGTTTAGGAAGAAACATCTTATACGCCGTAGCGGAACAAAATTCAAAATAATTACGCATATAACATCAAGATGTCGTCATCGTTGGTTCCACCAATGCTCGTGCCGTCTTCCTTGTATACGGAAGAGGCAAAACGGGATAGTACACGAATACGTATTTATAATATGGTTTTACAGCAAATTTACAATAAGATAAAGGCAATCGCGCGTATTCCCGGTAATGAAAAATCCCTTTTTTATGTTGTTCCTGAGTTTATTCCAGGAACCCCACGATTTGATATAGGAGATGCAATTTTGTATATTGTATGGAATCTACGAAATATAGGATATCAAGTACATTACACACACCCAAATTTGTTATATATTACATGGAAGGCACACGACGAAATGTATCGTAAACACGAAAGTCCTATGAGTCAAGTCATGAATGCGGTACGCGGCGTGGCAACAGGATATAAGGTTCCCGTTCCTAAGCCAGTACTACATCCTACATCTGCAGCACCAATGCCTGAAGTTGTTAAGCGAAAAACACCGATAAAGAAAACGGTTGAGTTCAAACCAGAGGTAGAAACAATACCAACGCCCATACCACCAATAACAAGGTCACTCGTGATGTCGGCAACCGGCGGAGCCGGATCAAATATACCACGATTACCGGGACAGTTGTCGGAACGGCATGTATCGTTTGTATAATTTACCACCTCCAGCAGCAGCAATAAGCATAGATGCCTGTGTTCCCTGCTTGACGAGAATATCCAGGATCAAAATCAAGAATACGCCACCGAGAACAAAGAGCAAAATCTCAAGCAGATTGGATTCCGATTTCGTGATTTCCATCTGCTCCAATTTATTGAACATGTGATCCAATTTTCGTTGTAAGTCATCCAGGCGAGTATTGGCAGCCACTTCGGCACCCTTCAAGTCGGCTTGTGTCTGCTCATTCTTTCCAATACGCTGCCAGAGAGTGGACTGACCATCTAGCCACGGTGATGGAATAAGGGGCGCCTCATTCTCACGATGAGGCAATCGGTTCTTAATCCAGTCGGGAGTACCGGTATCATTAAAAGCAGTTGCCCAATCGGGTTCCAGTTTATATACATTCTTATCTACGACATCTTGTGCAGGATGAGGGAAGTAATCAGCGGTTTCAAAAGCATTCAGCATTTCGGAGTCGCTGCTGCTTCTTGAATTTTCGGTGGGTGCTCCACCAAGAAGTTCACCTGGAGGCAAAGGACGATGGGCAGGACGATCCGGTTCGATCACCTGGGGTTCAGGTGGAGGCAGAACAGCACGGCGCTTCTTCCTTCTTTTCTTATCGGCATCCAAGGCGAATAACGACGATGAATTTATAGGCGCCTGTTCGTCATTCCGGGACGAGTCCGTAAATGAACTAAAAGCTTCTGTTAATGAGCACATCTGCTCTCCCTTAGAAAGACCTTCGTTATTTTTTTCACTCTTTCGCTGCGGAACGGAAAATTAGAGCGTACAAAGTTCCTATTCCATGATAAGGATGCGCGCAAGTCAACTCATATCTATCGGCTTGTTTACAGCCGCTGTTGTGCTCACTCTCTACGCATGGAACGATCGTATACGGAATGCGAGAGGTCTTCTTACAGAAGCGTTTGACAATCCAGTGGATCCCCTCGCATTGCCCAAACCATCGCAGTCGATCACAATACCCGATACACCAACGGATGCGGATGCCGTTGCGGCACATAAAATACTATTGCTCTATACAACACAAAATCTAGAAAAAGGATTACGATTTATAAAAGCGATTGGCAGACAGTTTTTTGAGCCACCTTTTTCTATTCGAACAGACATCAACCCGTTAACGCTAACGAATAACTATGTGAGCCCATTACAAATAGTATGAACCCGCCACCAGGTCCCGGTTCTCTACAAATGGGTCCCATTTGGCATCCTCCTATTGCGGGTAAGTGGATTGCCGTGATTGTTATTGTATTTCTAGGAGCCGTTGCGAATCGTATTCCTCATCGTCTTCGTTACTATATTATTCAGCCAGCAGGATTCTTCCTAGTATCGCTTGCCGGTATGGCATGCTACTGGAAGGGATTCTACGCTGGAACATTTGCGGTCTTCTTCTTCTTATTGTGTGTATGGTCGGCAGAGGCGCGCAGCCCCGAGGGGTTCCTAAACGCTTCTAATACGGTTGACTGGGTAACAAACTCTAAGAAGTGGTTTGTTGAGAAGGTACTCAAGGAGCAGCCGATTGCCATTCAAGAAAAGGATGTCAGCACATTCCCCGTACAAGATTAAACACCCGCTCTAAATAAGATAATCCCCGGATGGATTACGGTACTATTGTAGCAGTAATACTCACAGTATTTCTACTATACTTTTCTTTGGATTTCGATAAGACCTATAGTTTTGGATTTCGCGATGCTGCACTCCACCCTGCGATTCGTTTTGCTGCGGGTCTTGCACTAGCCTATGTTGCAGAGAAGCATCAGTTACTCGCTTCTGTATTATTGGTGATAGTGTTCTTTTGGATTGCCGATGTAAACTTACTAGCATCACACCCACTGTAAGAGTTTCCCGAATAAATTACCACGCCACCGTAAGGAATGCCGCGGCGTGCTAAGAAATCTGCTGGTAGTTGGATGACTCCGGTAAGTTGTATGGTAGGACAACCTGGTCCGCATCCTCCGCCGCCACCCGCTTTGCCTACAACATCGGTGAATCCTTATTTACCCCCACCGACTGCGCCGCCGAGCATAGGTGGTACTATGTTGACACCCGCTCCTTTATCATTCAATAGCCAACCCCAACAAGCAGCACCTGTAAATATATCTCCAACCTTGTCTCCTCATCCTAGTCCAAATAACAACACAGGTCAACCGCCACTTACAGGTGGTGTTTTGGACCCTCTATCACAAGCAATCGTATTTGTAAATACAAATCCGTATATTATTGGTTGTTTTATGTTGGTGCTCAACTTGGGCGGTCGTTTCCTCTCCTTGGAACTTACGAAGAAGCAGGAGGAGTTTTTGGCGGCACCATGGTTACGCCCTGCGCTTTTTTTTACGGTTATCTTTATTGCGACTCGTAACTTAGCTGCCGCATTCTGGGTCAGCATATTATTCTTTTCTATTATTTGGGTCATTGCGAATGAGCACAGCCCGTACTGTTTGATTCCGTCGTGGTGCGGACATGATATTGAACAGGGAAAGAGCACATATGAACAAAATGCAAAGAAGTTCTTTACGCTTAAGAAACCTGAACCAGTGGAAGCGCCAATTATATCGGCGGATCCTAAGTTGCCAAACGAGTAATTCAACAGTTTCAATGATATTGAACGAATTGAATAATTATAATTATACATTGAGTGTGAGCTCATTGCCCGTTGGCTGCGTCGCCGTCATCTTGCGCGTGCGACGGTTCTGCCCATTACGGCGCATTGTCTCTGTGGTAAAACCGCTGCCAACGGAGCCGATATCCTCGCTATCTATGCCGCCGCTACGAGGAGGGTTCGGTAGGGACTGACCGCCCTCGTTGAGCTGGCGAAGAATGTCATCAACGCCGGTGGGACCGCGCATCTCGCGACGTGCAGTCTGCGCCTGTGGCGGACCGGCAGAAGGCATTGCCGGCATTGCGGCGCCGAGTCCTGACATCATACCACCCATCATGCCCATAAATCCACTGTTCTGTACTCCCTCAGGCTCCGTAGGCTCTAGAGGCGCCTCCTGACGCATCATGGGAGGCATCTGCGGCTGAGGCATCGGTGGCATGCCGCCGCCTCCGCCTCCACCGCCTCCACCGCCTCCACCGCCTCCGCCGCCACCAGGGCGTCCTAGTGACATGAAGTTGGCAAAACCGGGTCCAACGGACTCCTTCGCCGCCGCCTGGGCAAATTCACGCGCCAGATTTGGGTTGTTGCGGAGAATGTCGTCCATACCAGGCATGCGCGACTTGAACATCGTATTGGTTACATGGCACATACCAGCAGATAAGCCGAGAGATAGAATGAGGCGGACCTCAGGTGCTACCTTGCTCTTATCCTTGTACTTATCGTATAGTTCCTCAAAAATCTCATCATAATCTTCAATGTTCTCATTTACTTGTTCGGACCAGCCGTCCAGGTGGAGACCTAGGGGATCGTAGCGGCTATTGAGAAACTCCATACCGCTAGTGACCGTTGTGAGCATTGAGCGCTGGAAACGGAGCGATGCCTCTAGACCCTTCGAATCCTTGCGACGCGAAACCTCGGAGTTAATCTCCTCCAGCGTATTGCTCATAGACATCTTAGTGCCGCTGATTCCCTTTCGGTCCATGCGCTCCAGAATCGTCAAACCCTCCGTCTTCTTGACCGCCTCCTGCTCGGGCGTCAGGTAGACAGCCGGCGTGGAAGATATCTGTGGCTGCTGTTGCTGTTGCTGCTGCTGCTCGCTACTGCTGAACCAGCTACGGAAACCACCACCTGCTGCAGGTGCGGGGGCTGGCGCCGCTGCTGCCGCCGGCGCACCACCACCAAGGATGGGAATGCTAGAAAACCAGGACTTTGCAGCGGGTGCAGCGGTTGTAGTTGTTGTTGTTGGTATGGATGAAGGAATCGCCGCAACAGTGGGAGCACTGGAGATAGACGAGTTACCACCGAGTTTGAATGGGGCATCACCACCAATGCTCTGTACGGGAGCAGAGGGAGTCGTATCGCGTAGAATGCGAATGTTATCACCGCCACCCGACGGCTTCACATCATATGTTACATTGGTTTCTTCCAGGCTTACAAACTCAATATCGTCAACTGCCTTGAGTTCATTTGCCGGAGAGTTGGATTGTCCGTTGCCCATGGAGCTCGCAATCTTGCGCTGATTGCCGAGCAAATTAAGGTCAAAATCATTTTGGCTTGAAATATCTAAGGAGCGACCCATATCCTGACTCGCAGAGATTTCGGGGAATGATCCGCTGTCGGAAATACGAATCGTAGGACCGTTCATTGTTTCCTTCTTTTACCTCCTTTGCCTTCGTTTTAGATTCCCAAACGCATACCCGAACCCATAATATAGATCATGCCGATCCCCAAATCTCGCAATTTAAGGGACCTCCGTGCCTTTACAGTTATTCCTCTTCTAGTACACGGTCAGGGTGTTGTTTTGTTTGAAAGTACCGATAATATATCGCCGTGTGTATTTTTTTTGAAAAATAAAGATAAAACACAAGGATTGGGTATTGAATTCATCGTAAATAAAGTTCGCGTATTTATTGTATCATCGGCAGAGCCAAAAGAACTCGTTGACGAAAAGAATACTACGGGATTGATCAATAAGAGTGGCGCATTTTATTGGTTCAGTCTGGATACTCATAATAAAACCTTGTATGCCGGCGTCGGTGAACCCCGACTCGACACAATGGTATATGAATATGTATTTGAGGAGGATATCACTGCCTTCCTGGAAAGTCTAACCCTTGTTCAGTTTGGGAGTGATACACTCAAGCCACTGAGACTTCTGCGGGACCCAATCACAATCGGTGTACCGCTCAAAGTCAAACATGCCGACGACTTGACAATGAGCGATATCGCATCAGGTAGCGTATTACCAAAGGCGAATCTATCACCGATGGCACAAAAGTTATACGATTGTATTACGGGCAAGAATTTTCTCTTAAACGACCAAGAATTTCCCGATTTCTCTAATGCCATTAAACAGAGTATCGGTAATCCAGACGGCTGGTGCTACAAGCGTTTAGCAGAAAAGGCGACAGAGTTTAGCAAAGAGCCGCACCCACAAGAAACCTATCTACGCATTACTTTGGGACAGAATAATGGCGAATCACCTGGAGTGCCGTATGTGATGGAAATCTGGCCGATAGGAAACTATTCACCGATTCACAGCCATTCCGCAGCCAACGCAGTCATTCGCGTTCTCCACGGTTCCATTCAGGTGGAATTGTTCCCCTTTCTCTGCGACCAAAAAGACTCTGTTGTGCCGTTTGCCACCGCAAATTTCACAAAGGACGAGGTCACATGGATTAGCCCAACACTGAATCAGGTTCACCGACTCACAAATCTCCCAGCCAACACAGAGCCATGTATAACGATACAATGCTATATGTATAATGAGGACGACGACGCCCACTACGATTATTTTGATTACCTGGGCGACGAGGGCAAAAAGTTACAGTACACGCCGGATTCCGATATGGACTTTATTGCCTTCAAGCAGTTAATGAAAGAGGAGTGGTCTAAATACGCCGGTACGCCATAAGAAACGCATCGGCTAAATCGGACTTCTTGGACCGACCGGCAAAGAAGTCGCGCCACCCAGCAGCCCCCTCTCCTCCCTTCGCCAAAATTGCGGCAACATCGGCTTCGGCGCCGTCCTTGCGCGCTTTATACGCGGCACCCGCCGTCGCACCACTAATATCCGCCACCCCTCGGGACTTCACGCCGGCATGGACGAATTCAATCGCACCCGTCCACGAATGCTCTGTCTCCAAACGATGTGCCAATAGTGTGTAGAGCATAATCTGTACCGATTTCATGGTAGGATTCGTCATCGCCGGCTGGTTCTCGAGACGAATGACAGTAGCACGACTCATTGTTAGAAGCACAGAACTAAGCCAAGTATTCATAGCACGACGAATCGTATCCAACGACACCGACATCGTCTTGACCGGTTTCCAGGGCACTAAATACTCTTTTTCAGCCCACAAAACAAGATCCGGTTTCTTCATCTTCTTCGCCTCTACCCCGCGACCAATAGCAAGTGCTTTGAGTTCTTTCGCACCGACAGCGCATGGAAGACAGGGTAGAGACGGCTTCGCTATAGCCGATTTCTTGACACGAACACCGGTTGCACACCCCTTACACCACTTCATCCCATCTCCTACACAAATCCACTTTGCGCCACTACCACAACCGGCGCACGACTTGGCAGTCTGGGCGGTCTCGCCGCCTTCTAGCAAATCTACATTGTCCCAGGCAACTACGGACCAAGCCCATTCAGCACCGTGTTCAATAACACAATATGCTAGATTGCGAATACCCATATCAAATCCTACATAGACGGGCATTTCAATATGTCTCTATTTAGGGTAAGATTTAGACCTAATCTAGATTATTCGGTATATCTTGAATTTTAAACACTATGTGGCAGATATAATGGATCTCAATACATGTTTAAAAGAGCACGGCTTTGTGGAGTTTGAGGGAAATAGTAATGAGGTTCCGGACCAACAGAAAGAGATCGTCAAATTGACAGCAGATAAGACGCATATAATGGAAATTGGATTCAATGCGGGGCATTCCGCCGATCTTATCCTCAAGAATAATCCAAACGCACGAGTAACATCATTTGATATAGGTTCTCACCCATATATTCTAACAGCGAAGGAATATATTGATAAGACCTATCCCGGTCGCCATCGGCTAGTATTGGGCGATTCTAGGAGTGCTGTATTAAACTTTCTTAGAGAGAATCCTGCCACAGTATTTGAGGTAATAATTATTGATGGCGGACATGAATACAGTACCGCACAGACGGATTTTTTTAATTGCCGTCGTTTAAGCAGCAAGAACACCCTTGTGATTTTGGACGATGTGATTTATAACGCTGATTGGCATCACGGACATACACGCGGTCCATCACAGGTCTGGCAAGAAGCCCTACAGAATAATAGTATAGAGGAGTTTGGTCATCAGGACTATCAGCCTGGGCGCGGAATGGCATGGGGACGCTACATCTTATAAAGCAGATTGCGTCCGTAAAATTGGACCCGAAAAGTTATTATGAATCTTTAGGTATTCATACATGGACATAACCTGCCAAACACAAAAACCACATACGGATATTAACATAGTACTACCCGTATGTAGTGAAGCAAGTAACAAGGCGCATAAAATTGCACTGTTAGAAGCGAAGAAGTATCCTGATAAATTTCAAGAAGTATATTTAACAATATACAATTATGAGTTTACTAATATATATACAACTATTCTTAAACAGTTCGAATAAATTCCCAGCCCATATCTTCACAGATTTTCTGCCAGATCTTATCTTGCATATATAACTTTTCACGGCTTTTGAGCAAAGGAAAGCACGGTAAATAATCATCCAACTCCAGCAGTTCACAGAATTTGTAAAGTACAAAGGAGTATGATAAGAAGTTTGAGCGCTTCTTAGGGCAATGTTTCACGAAACTAAATTGGATTTCCTTAAACATATACCGAAGCTTCTCCTCTACTTCGCGCGACAAAACGGGTGCCGAAATACCGTTGAGACGATTGAGAATATGTGCTACATGGTCGTAGCAACGGTTCAGTTTTAGCTTTTTAATTACATCCTTCAATTTGGAAGGCTTGAGTTTGCTCATGTCGGTAATACGCTCCTTACGGAGTTCCTGTCGGATTTGGTCCAGAATAGCGGGCGAAATTTCAGTGGTTTCCTTTGCTTGGAATTGCGCCAACCATTCGTTCAAGTGATTAATTTTCTTATAGGCGTAGTACGACATTTCGCGGGGCGGATCCTTGTAGGATGGCTTCTCGGAATCAACCAGAACATAGTCACGGTATCCACACTGAGGGCAGTCCAAAAAGGTCTCGTTAAATAACATCTCGGATTCACAAATAGCACAATTGCCAAAGTTTTCCGTAATAGAGGACGCAATACTATTTTCGTGTTGAATAGCGGTAGGATTAAGAGCCGTTAAATACGATTCTAGCGCCTTATCGCGCTTAAATCCAATAGTATTCGTAATTGCGGATGCTTTCTTCACTTCAGGCATTAAGTCATTTGTTTTCATAGACTTATCGTCAATCTCGTTCGTAAAATAGGAATAAACACTATTGGCAGGCATACGACCCTTCGTCATAGGCTCTGCCGGCTTTTCGCCAACCGCAATACGCTCTTGCGCATCACTGTAAGAAAACAGGATGTCGCCGACGCGTAAAAAGTAATCCGCTTCTGCAGTGCCATCTTCCAGTTTTTTGATGGTTTTTTCCAATACATGTATTTCATCTTCTATTTTTTGGCGGCTCGCCAAAACCAGCACATCATTTGCTGTTGTTAGAACGCTAGGTTCCATAAATTGTCGTTCAATTTCGGCAAGTTTTGCTTTCTTTTCCGCTAGATCCGTACGCAGTTTAGGAAGATTTGTCTTTTCTTCCTGAATTTTATGAATCTGTTGTGTATGGAAAGATTCAAGAGTCTTTGCGGGTTCTAATGTCTTAGGTGTTCTATTTGTAAATGCAGCCGTTTCGGTTGTACCACCTATTGGTCTTAATAGGTCATCCAGCGATAGGGGTTCAGACATTATACTAAGAAACACAAAAATCAGTGTTTAGACCCTAACTATCATAGAATCTGTGCGGGGCGCCCCCTTCGTCAGGGGTCGGAATCTCGGCAAAAATCTTCCCGGAGCCAAAAATTATTTTCTCGGGCTCAGGTATAAACAACAATGGGCTCCGGTGGTTTAATGCAGCTTGTCGCTTACGGTGCGCAGGATATCTACCTCACGGGTAACCCGCAGATTACATTCTTCAAGGTGGTGTACCGCCGCCACACGAACTTCGCCATGGAGTCCATTGAGCAGACGTTCAACGGCTCGGCGAACTTCGGCAAGAAGGTGCAGTGCACCATCTCCCGTAACGGTGATTTGATTCACCGTGTGTACCTCCAGTGCACGCTCCCCCAGGTCACGCTCCAGGCGTCGGACGGCTCGGGTGCCCAGTTCCGCTGGCTCAACTGGGTTGGCCACAACCTCATCAACAACGTCTACGTTGAGATCGGTGGTCAGCAGATTGATAAGCACTACGGTGACTGGCTCCAGATCTGGAACGAGCTCACCCAGCAGCCGGGTCTCCAGGCCGGCTACGCCGAGATGGTAGGCAATGTGCCCCAGCTCACCAACCTGCTCGTCCAGGGCGGTGAGGGCTGCGACAACGCCTGCGGCACGGGTGAGCCCCACGCCTCCCAGGAGGTCCGCAACTGCGCGCCGGAGTACACGCTCTACATCCCCTTCCAGTTCTGGTTCAACCGCAACCCTGGTCTGGCTCTCCCTCTCATTGCTCTCCAGTACCACGAGGTCAAGATCTGGCTCGAGTTCAACGCGCTCCAGAACCTCGAGTGGGACTACGCCACGGTCACCTCGGGCGGTGTGTCGGTGCAGAACACCTCGTACCCCATCCAGCAGCGCATTGCCGCCGCCGGTTTGGTCTCCGCCTCGCTCTATGTTGACTACATCTACCTCGACACGGATGAGCGCCGCCGCTTCGCCCAGGTCTCGCACGAGTACCTGATCGAGCAGCTCCAGTTCACGGGCGGTGAGTCGGTTACCTCCTCTGCCAACAAGATCAAGATGAACTTCAACCACCCCACAAAGGAGCTTGTGTGGGTTGTCCAGCGCGACTCGTTCGTCTCATGCGACCCCACGGTCACGAACCCCTGGAAGGGACAGCAGCCCTTCAACTACTCCGACTGGTGGGATCGCTCGGTGCTCGAGTCCGGCTACTCCGTCACGCGCGTGGAGGGCATGGCGGGCTACAACCCTGTCGTTGTCGCCAAGATCCAGCTCAACGGTCACGATCGTTTCACGGAGCGCGAGGGACGCTACTTCAACTTGGTCCAGCCTTACCAGCACCACACCAACATCCCCGCGGTCGGCATCAACGTCTACTCGTTTGCCCTCAAGCCCGAGGAGCACCAGCCCAGCGGCTCTTGCAACTTCTCGCGTATTGATAACGCCACCCTTCTCCTCACCCTCTCCAACAACACGGTCAACACATACAACACCGCGCAGGTCCGCATCTACGCCGTCAACTACAACGTTCTCCGTATCATGTCCGGTATGGGAGGCTTGGCCTATTCCAACTAAACGCTCGGGGTCATATTTGTATGCGTACAAATATGGCACAGCGTTTGGTAACAAAATCTGTATACAAAAAACGTATTTCTACAACCGATGTACTAGTAGTGCTTCAGTTGAATATTTTATTATAAATAATTAGA
>Ga0007834_1000262_pt1 | contig 17520 bp, 14 predicted proteins | sample CryBogCBE06Nov07_FD_71233 | JGI IMG/M metagenome (GOLD analysis project Ga0007834, IMG submission 71233) | Freshwater microbial communities from Crystal Bog, Wisconsin, USA - CBE06Nov07 | ecosystem: Environmental > Aquatic > Freshwater > Lake | place: Crystal Bog, Wisconsin, USA | collected...
CCCCTCGAACGGATTCGGGCCCAGAATCACAACGGCTTCAACCGAAGTCGTTCGCAAACCCGCCATCCAATCGGCCAGCATGGCATCGACCTTGACGCTGTCAAAATTGACAGGGAGGGTCATTGGCATGCCTGGGGAGGAACTGGGACAATGGATAACATGGAAAGCAATTCGGCTGTGAGTTTCAAAAAGTGGCGCTTGCGCTGGATCCTGTCGTCGGGCTATGTGCTCCGGATATGGAGCCGGTTGTCCAGCGAATTGTTCACCGTCCCTCTGGATCCGATTTTGCACCCATCGTCGGGCAGGCTGTGGTGGCTGGGCCTGTTTACCGTCGTGGGGCATCCGCTGTTTTACTGGATCTGGGGCAGCCTATTGCCACAGCCCTACGAGAACGTGTTGCTGCGTGGATCGATTTCCCTGCTTGGCATTGCACTGATGGTCCCGAGGATCTGCACTGACCCCACGAGCAAGACGACAAGGCAGGTATTCACGGCCGTCTTCTGGCTGCAATTGCCCCTGTTTTTCAGCTGGATGTATTTGTGCAACGGGGGCAATACGGTCTGGCTGGCCAGTGAGTGCGCCATGATCCTGATCTACTACCATGTGACCGACTGGCGGATTGCCACGCTGGGAACGATATCGGGCGGGATCATGGCCTGGTGGTGTGCCCAGTTGCTCGACCCGGGCCTGCCGGCCATGTCCGACAACGCGACCGCCGTCAATACCGTGGTGATCGCCTTTTGCTGGTCGAGCTCGCTTTTGCTCGGGCTTTCCTCTGCAAATCTGCGGCGCGAACATCTCCGGCATGCGCTCACAACGATGGGCATCATGGCGCATGAACTTCGCACTCCGCTGGCAACTATGTCCCTTATCGGCGACGCGTTGCGCGCCGAATCCCACCGCGATCCGGACCATGCGTCCTCCCAGAAGGTGGGCAAGCTGGCCCAGCGCATGCATGTGCTGGTTCGGCACATGAACCACCAGATCGACACCCAGATTAGCAATGCGAGTTTGCTGAGCCTGCCCGCCAACAGCGAGCACCTTTCGGCACGCGAGCTCGCCCGGGATGTGATTGAGAACTACCCGTACCGGGGCTCCCGCGAACGGGATTGCATCCGCCTGATGGTGCGGCGCGATTTCATTTTCGACAGCTCGGCGCACCAGTTTTCCCAGGTTCTTGAAAACCTCCTGAAGAATGCACTCCATTCGCTAGCAGCCGCCGGAAAGTCCCTGGTCGCAGGCGACGTGGTCATCGAGATAGGCGTGCTGCACGGGCGGGGCCGCATCCAGGTTTCCGACCAGGGCGGTGGCATCGAAGCGGATTTCGTTGACCGGGTGTTTGAGCCTTTCTTCTCTACCGACCGCCGGACCGGGCACGGCCTGGGGCTTGCTTTTTGCAAACGGGTGGTCAATGCGGCGGGCGGCAGCATCCGGGTCAAATCCGAACTCGGACGCGGCGCCATCTTCACCATCGAACTGCCCATTCGTGGCTGAGCAGGAGACTGTCTGATGAGCTTTCCACTTTTGCGGCGACCGGGCGCGATTGCCTTTCTGGATGACGATGCTGCCTATCTGGAGATGCTTGCGCTGGTGCTGCCAACCCGCTGGCACATCGAGCTGTTCCAGCGGCAACACCTGTTTATCAACCAGTTGCAACAAGAACCCTCCATCTGGGAAAACGACGCATGGCGCCAGCAGGACCTAGTCGACCAATGGCGTGACGGTCGACCCCTTATTCCGATAATCCTGGACTATTGGCGCGACGTGGGCAGCAGGTACGCCCTGACCCAGGTGTGCGTGGTCGACTATTCGATGCCGGGCATGAACGGCCTCGAGGTTCTGGGCGAGCTCTCGGCCTGGGGTGGAACGCGGGTCTTGCTGACCGGACAGGCTGACGAGCAGATTGCTGTGGATGCGTTCAACAGGGGCTTGATTGACCAGTTCATTCCCAAGCAGTCGCCAGGTGCCTCGCAGCGCGTCGTGAGAACGATCGATGACTTGCTTGCGCGGCCCCACCCGCGCCTGGCGAATCTTTGGCAATCGACATTGACCCCCGCCCAGAATCGGCTGGTGTCCACTCCGTCCATCGCACGCGACTTGCGTGCCTATGCTGCCGGGCGCTGGGTCGAGTACGTTCTGATCGGACGTCCCTTCGGAATACTGGGCCTTCAAGCGGACGGCAGCGCCGAATGGTTGCAACTCGAGGAGGCGGCCAGCCTACCGGATCTGGCCGATCTGGCCGAGTCCGAGGGCCTGGCAGCGGATTGTGTGACCGAAATCAGGGCCGGAACCAAGCTGATCAACCTCGAAATGCTGCAATCACTGGGACTGGGTGGCGAGCCTGTATTGCAAAGCGCAACCCGTCTGGGGCGCGAACCTTCCCTGTTTGCAGCCCTGTTCGCCATCGACAACGCGTTTCATCTGTCCCAGGATATCAGTTACGGGCACTGGCTTGCACGCCACTCCCAGCGCGAGCTTCGCGAGTAGGGCCCGTTTCCGGCGGCAGCCAGTTTGCCACGCCTGCCGCACGGGCCCTGCGCGCAATGGGCCACTCCCAGGGCTTGACCCTATCGGCCACCTCTTTGGCTGCAGCTTCCACGTGGCAGAGTTCCGCATCCGTCAGCGCCGAGTGAAGGGTCAACCGGACCATGGCGCGGTTGCGGCTTGTCGCCGGCGCGCAGAATACTGCCCCGAAAACACCGCGCTCCTCGAGTGCATCCCGCAAAACCATGGTCGCTGGCTCGGTTCCCGCTTCCAGGGCAATGATCTGCTCCGTTCCCTGGTGAATCGGGTAGCCCATATCCGAGAGGCTGGTGCGCAGGCGCTGGGTGTTGGCAAAAAGCTGCCGCCGCGCTGCATCGCTTTGCTTGATCACCTCCAGCGTTGCTGCAAGGCCAGCAATTTCATGGGGGAGCAGGCAGGAGCTGAAGATATTGGGAAAGCTGGAACTGAGCATGTAGTAACGCATCGATGCCGGGGCGGTAAAAAAGCCGGCTCTGCCTGCGAACGCTTTGGCTAGGCTCGCGGTAATGAAGTGGACACGGTGGGTCAAGCCCAGCGCAGCACAAAGCCCGGCCCCGCGCGGACCGTGTGTGCCCAGGGAATGGGATTCATCTACCAGGATCATGCAACCATGGCGCTCGGCAACTTCGACCATCTCCAGAAGTGGGCACAGGGCGCCCGTGGTGCTGTAGACGGAGTCCACCACGATCACACCAGGCCCGTTGCGCATTACGACTTTTTCCAGGTGTTGCGGATCGTTGTGCCTGAAGGGGTGCGCCGGAGCCCGCGCTGCGTGGGCACCTTCCCACAAGGAGGTGTGCGCGAGCGTATCGAGGTAAACCGGGGTTGATGCATCGGCAATGGACTGCAGCAAGCCCACATTGGCTGCGTAGCCGGACTGGCAGACGAATCCGTCCTCTTTGCCCAACCAGGCAGCCAGGCCGCTTTCGAGTGCACGGGCCGGATGCTCATCTAGCAGAAATACGCCGGACTGGACGACGAATTCCGAATTTTTCTTCATCCGTTGCATCTGCGCCTGAACAATGTCGGGATGGCCCGTGACGCTGAGATAGTCGTTGCCATCCAGGCGTACTGCATTAGGGCCTGCGACACGGCCGTGCAGAACGAATTTGCCGCCCCATTGCTCATTCCAGCGCGGCGTGAATTCCTTCTCGATACGCGCCAGCAATTGGCCTGACAGCGGCGGGTTGACGGATACCGTTGCGGGGGAGATTTCAGTTACTTCCATGGGAGCACCTCTGTAGTTGGTACCCACATTGAAGGCGGAAGGAAGAAATTTTGTGTAAAGACCCCTGTCAGATTTGACAGGGGTCAATCCAAAAAAACCCGATTTGCTGATAAGCGAACAGTTTTTTGAGTACTTTTTTAATATATTTCTTGAAATACAAAAGGTCTTTCAGCCGGAAAAATGGCCGATTCGGCACGCACGTCTGTTGGATTTCGCACCCAACTGGCGCTGGTGGACTGCGTTGGCGCGGGGCCTGGAGCCGTTAGGAGCGCTACGCGCCCGCTGGTCGGGATCGTTCCATCAGTTGCAAAGCAGCCAGCGCCATGATCTTCGCGCTGTCGACCATCTCCTGGATGCCGACGTATTCATCGGGTTGATGGGCGAGGTCAAGGATGCCCGGGCCATATGCGATGCAATCTTGCAGCTTACCGCTGCGCACAATGTGCTTTTGATCGTAGGTTCCGGGGCTCGCGATGTAACTTGGTTCACGCCCCAACACCCTGGCAATGGCGCGTGCCGTTGCGTCGACCACGGGCGCATCCCGGGGCGTGGCCGTCGGCACAAAGCTCATGATCTCCCTGATCTGGAAATCAAAGCCGGGCCGGCTGCGCTGCAACTCCTCCAGCATGGACAGAATTTCACGCTTGACCTCGGCCAGATTTTCTTCGGCGATAAAGCGCCGGTCGAGCACGGCGCGGCAACTGTGGGCCACCACCGGCGCTGGCAGATCGCCCGTCGGCCAACCACGGGCATCCAGGCTGTAGCGCTGCGAAAGCTGACCCCCGTGGATGCTGTTGATATTGAGCGTCGATACGCGGGCGCCAGCCGGCTCCACCGGTTCGCCGGTTCGCCGCTCGGACAGTTGAGGAAGCAAGCGGGTCTCGAGCAAGTGCAGGAAGGCCCCCATGTGGCTGATCGCGCTGTCGCCGAGGAACGGCATGGAACCATGGGCGATGCGGCCACGGGTTTCGACCTCGGCCCAGTAGACACCCCGATGGCCCAGACAGATGCGGTCCACACCCAGGGGTTCGGGAATGATCACATGGTGTACGCGTGGCTTGCTGAAGTAGCCACGCTCAGCCAGATAGCCGACGCCACTGAATCCGCCCGATTCTTCATCAACAGTGCCACTGATCTCGAGGGTTCCTGGCAGAGGCAAGCCGCTTTCAATCAGGGCTTCGCAGGCAATCACGCTGCTGGCCAGCCCGCCTTTCATGTCGCAGGCTCCACGCCCGTAGACCCTGCCATTCTTAACCACCCCCGCAAATGGATCGACTGTCCAGCCCGGGCCGGTTTCAACCACATCGATATGGGAGTTGAAATGCACGCATTCGCCGCCCTGAAAGGCCTTGCCTTGGTAGCGCCCCACCACATTGGTCCGAGGGTACTGGTCGCTGTCGCCGGGCGCACCAACGGACCGGATGTATTCAACCGAAAAGCCCAGCCGCGTCAGCCTTTCGCCCAGAAAATGCGCGCAGGCTTCGTAGGCGTCTCCCGGCGGATTGACGGTGGGAAAGCGGATCAGTGCCTGGGTCAGGGTGACAAGCTCATCGCGCTTGCCATCAATCCGCTCCAGCAGGGAGGTCATATCGGGTTGCATGGGCATCACCGGAGTTCAGGAGTATTGGGGTGCAAGGGAGGCACGGTTTTTTTATCCTTGAGCCAGGTCTCGACCACGTCCCAGATTGCGGGACCTGCATCTTTGGCCGACTCCTGGACGGATGCCCATCCCGCAACCTTGTAGGTGCGCCCGGCCTCGATGGGCCTGCCATGCAGACGCATTTCGGAAATTCTTGATCCGGCTCCGGCGTTCACATCGATCGCGTATTGCAAGCCGCCCACCCGCACCATGTCGCCACCCTGCTGGTAGTAGGGGTCGGGGTTGAACAGGTTGTCCGCCACATCTTCCAGAATGCTCTTGAGGGTCTCGCCACTCATGTCATTGAGTGTGGTCCAAGGGTAGGTGATTGCGGTCTGGTCCATTACACGCTCGCGTGTGATCGCCTGGCCGGAAAGCAGGGAGGTGCCCCAGCGGAAGCCTGGTGAGAGCGCTATTTCCGCACCGCGCACGTCCATCAGCGCATTGACAATGAGTTGGTCAAAACTGCCATTGAAATTGCCGCGTCGGTACAACAGCCCATCGGTAACGGCGAGCTTTTCTTCGAGCCTTACCTTGAAAGGGGCACGCAACTTCTCAATCAGAGCCTCCATGGCCTTGTCGGCAGCCAGCAGGTTGGCAAATACCGGCAATAGTTTGTAGTGCAGGTCGACCACCCGATGGCCCTGGATATCCAGATCGAGCACCCCGAGGAATTTTCCGTTGCTGCCGGCATTGGTCACCAGGGTCTGTCCGCCAGGGTTCTTCACCATGACAGGTACCGGTACACCGTCGTGCGTGTGGCCGCCGAGGATGGCATCCACACCGGTGATGCGCGAGGCCAGTTTCAGATCGACATCCATGCCGTTGTGGCTGAGCAGCACCACAGCCTGAGCCCCTTTGGAACGGGCCTCGTCGACCTGCTTCTGGAGTTCCCGCTCCTGGATGCCGAAGGTCCAGGCGGGCACCAGCCAACCCGGATTGGCAATGGGCGTGTAGGGAAAGGCTTGCCCGATGACTGCAACCAGGACGCCATTCATCTCCTTCATGACATAGGGCTTGAAAACAGCGTCTTCAAAATCGCGGGTTTTCACATTTTGCGCAATGAAGTCAATGCCCTTGAAGCTGCCAGAAGGCGCGAAGTCTTTTTCAATGATCTCCAGGACGCGCTTTTCGCCATAGGTAAATTCCCAATGCGCGGTCATCACGTCCACGCCGAGCAATTTGGCTGCCTCGACCATATCCTGGGCTTGGGTCCAGAGCGACGTTGCACTGCCCTGCCAGGTGTCGCCCCCATCGAGCAGCAATGCACCCGGACGCGAAGCCTTCAGTTGCTGGATCAGGGTGCTCAGGTGAGCAAACCCGCCGACTTTTCCATATTGCTGCGCCGCACGCTCGAAGTCGAGAAAGGTGAACGCGTAGGCCTGGGAGGTATTCGGCCCGATACCGGCATATTGGAGGAACGCCTCTCCCACCAGGTGTGGGGGCCTGCCGCGCATGGCACCCGCACCGAGGTTGACACTGGGTTCCCGAAAATAGACAGGGAGCAACTGCGCGTGGCAGTCAGTCATGTGCAGCAGATGCACATTGCCCAGCCTGGGCAAATCGTAGAGCTGACGCGCCTCCTGGGCCGAAACCTCACGCGACATCGAAAACCCAAGAACAGCAGCCGCAGCCAGAACCGAGTGGAATTCACGCCGGGAAAGATCCATACAGGCTGGGCTAGTTTTGCCGCCAGGGCAGGCCTTGCTTGCGCCAGCCCCCCCGATTGCCGCGGTGAGCGTGCTCGTCCGGGTCGCCCTCGAAGCCTTCCAGAATGTTGTACGCCTCGATGCCAAGCTCGGTGGCGCGCTTGGCGGCGGCAATGGAGCGCACCCCGCTGCGACAGAGCAGCACAGCCTTTTTGCCCGGCGCAACCGCCGCCTTGAGGCCGTCGTCAAACCCTGCATTCATTTGCATGCCAGGCCACTGCTTCCACGCGAGTGCCACGGCCCCTGGGACAAAACCCACCCACTCGCGCTCTGCATCACTCCGGACATCAACCAGCACCGCGTCACCGGCCTGCCACCACTGGCAAGCCAGTTGGGCAGACACATCGCCCGCGTAGCCCGTCGCGGGGCGGACCTCGTGCAGAGGGCCACCCCCTGCATCATGGCGCAAACCAGACGTCAGGTTGGCGGGCAGGGCCTCGTCAATTCGCTGGGGAGGGGGCAGGTGAAGTGCATTCATGGTGTCGACAAATTGTGCCAGTGTCTTGCCGGCTATTCGCGCATTCCCTGACTTTTCGGCTCCGATACTGGAATGGCTGCGGCCATGGTAATCATGCCCCGGCCAGACCGTGGTGACCGCGGGCAGGGCAAACAACACTTCGGTCAGGCTGCGATAGAGGGCCTGCGGACTGCCGGATTGAAAGTCCGTTCGGCCACAACCTCCGATCAGCAAGGTGTCGCCTGTGAAGACATGGTCGCGCCAAAGGTAGCTCATGCTGCCCGCGGTGTGGCCGGGGGTGTGCAGGGCGAGCAGCGTTTCGCTTCCGAATTGCAGTTGGTCCCGGTCCTGCAGTTGCAGCGCCGCCGTGTCGATGCCGCAGCCAGAGGGAGCGGCAGTTTTTGCACCAGTGTGCTCAGCCAGCAGGCCGGCACTGGTGATGTGGTCCGCGTGGGCATGCGTCTCCACCGTCCACAACAGCCTCAGCCCGCGTTCGCGCAAGGCTGCGAGATCGCGGTCAATCTGGTTGTCCACCGGATCAATGATGAGCGCATCCCGGCTCACTTCATCAAACAGCAGATAGGTGTAGGTACTCGAAGCCGGGTCAAACAGTTGAACATGTTGCATGTCTGCCAATGCCTTTCTGAAGCAACAAGCCGGTCAGTATCATGCCACTTCGGCAATTCTGCACACGCGCTGGCACGGTGCACCAGACATTCATAATCTCACAATGGAAACCAAATGGCTTGAGGACTTTGTCAGTCTCGCCGAAACGCGCAGTTTCAGCCGCTCTGCGCAGCTTCGCCATGTGACGCAACCGGCATTTTCGCGGCGCATCCAGGCGCTTGAGGCCTGGGCCGGCACGGATCTGGTGGATCGCAGTTCCTACCCGACCCGGCTGACGCAGGCGGGCGAAACGCTTTATGCGCAGTCGCTCGAAATGCTGCAGGCACTCCAGTCAACGCGGGCCATGTTGCGCGGCCACAACTCGGCAGGGCAGGACGTGATCGAGTTTGCCGTGCCGCACAGTCTCGCCTTCACCTTCTTCCCCGCCTGGGCTTCCAGCCTGCGCGAAAAATTCGGCCCCATCAAGAGCCGCCTGATTGCCCTCAATGTGCACGATGCCGTGATGCGCCTAGTGGAAGGCCACTGCGATCTGCTGATTGCCTTTCACCACAGCTCCCAGCCGCTGCAGCTGGACGCCGAGCGCTATGAATATGTGAGTTTGGGCGAAGAGACAATTGCCCCTTATGTGCGTGCAGACGCCCAGGGGGCGCCCCTGTTTGCGCTGCCGGGTCGGGCCGGCCAGCCGCTGCCCTATCTGGGCTATGCACCCGGGGCCTATCTGGGCCGGGTGGTGGATCAGATCCTCAAAGGCTCCCACACCGCCATTCACCTCGATCGCGTCTACGAAACCGACATGGCCGAGGGCCTCAAGGCCATGGCGCTGGAAGGGCATGGCATTGCATTCCTGCCCTACAGCGCCGTCAAGAAGGAATTGCGCTCGCGTCGCCTGGTGAGCGCCGTGGGGGCACTGAAGGACAACCTGGAAATGACCATGGACGTGCGCGCCTATCGCGCGAAGCCCCTGGCCGATGCCCAAGGCAAACCCGTAAAAAGCAGCGCCGGTGCACTCTGGAACTACCTCGCGGGCGGGCGGCTCACCAAGTAAACCAGTGTCACATGTGAGCAGGTTTTGGCATGCCCTTCAGAGGAGAAAAAGCAATCTATAACTTTTTTGCATAAGTCCCGGTGCAATCCGCATTGGCTTTTTCTGGCACCGCCATCTACAGTCGCGTCCATCCCAACACCGATGGATTTCAATGACTGCACACCCTGTCTCCGGCTTTCGCGTCGAGCAAGACTTTCTGGGCGAAAAAAAGATTCCTTCTTCTGCATATTGGGGCGTTCACACGGCCCGTGCGGTAGAAAATTTCCCGATATCCGGGACGCCCATTGCCGCCATGCCTGACCTAATCCGGGCCTTTGGTTTCGTGAAAAAGGCCGCAGCCCGTGCCAATGCCGACCTCGGCGCACTGGACCGCAAGCGCACCGCCGCAATCGTGGTGGCATGCGACAAACTCATTGCCGGCCAATACCTCGACCAGTTCGTGGTGGATGTCATCCAGGGTGGCGCAGGCACTTCGACCAATATGAATGCCAACGAAGTCATTGCCAATCTCGCCCTGGAGAGCCTCGGGTTCGACAAGGGACGATACGACGTCCTACACCCCAACGACCACGTCAATGCATCGCAAAGTACGAACGATGTCTACCCGACGGCTGTGCGCCTCGCACTTTGGTCCGGCATCGACCGCCTGCTCGCAGCGATGGCAACGCTGCGCCGCGGCTTTGAAACGAAAGCCCTGGAATTCAAGGACGTGCTCAAGATCGGGCGCACCCAATTGCAGGACGCTGTCCCGATGACGCTGGGCCAGGAGTTTTCCACCTACGCGGTCATGATCGGCGAAGACGAGGAGCGCCTGCGCGAGGCTCGCGCCCTTATCCAGGAGATCAATCTCGGCGCTACCGCCATCGGCACCGGCATCAACACACCCCACGGCTATTCAGACCTCGCTTGCAAATTCCTGGCCGAAGAAAGCCGCATCCCCGTTGTCAAGGCGAGCAATCTGATTGAAGCCACGCAGGACACCGGCGCATTCGTGCAGCTCTCGGGCGTGTTGAAGCGCATTGCCTGCAAGCTTAGCAAAATCTGCAATGACCTGCGCCTACTTTCCAGTGGACCGCAGGCTGGCTTTGGCGACATCCGCCTGCCTGCGCGCCAAGCCGGATCTTCGATCATGCCCGGCAAGGTCAACCCGGTCATTCCGGAGGTGATGAACCAGGTGGCTTTTGAGGTGATCGGCAACGACATCACCGTGACCATGGCTTCCGAGGCCGGGCAATTGCAGCTCAATGCCTTCGAGCCCATCATGGGCTGGAGCCTGTTCAAGAGCATCCTGCATCTGAGCAACGCCTGCCTAACTTTGCAGGTCAACTGCGTGGCCGGCATCGAGCCTAACCGCGAACTGCTTGCCAAGCGTGTTCGCGAATCCGTGACCCTGGTTACGGCGCTCAATCCCATCATCGGCTACGAGAAAGCTGCGCTGATCGCCAAGACAGCCATTGCCACGGGCGCCCCGATCGACGAGGTGGCAGAAAGCCTCGGGATCATGAGCCGTTCCGAGCTGGAGGCTTTACTGATTCCCGAAAAGCTCACCCAGCCGCTGCGACCCCGGGCATAGGCCTTGCTGATATGCCTCTTTGCAACCATGCCATGAATTCCAATGCACCATTCTGGGGACTCGCGTTAGCCTGGTGCCTGCTAGCCAGCGCTCCGCTTGCCCATGCAGCCAGCGTGCTGGACCGCATCAAATCAGGCAGTCCGCTTGTGATTGCCTACCGTGAATCATCCGTCCCCTTCTCCTACCTGGATGCCAGTCGCAAGCCCGTCGGTTATGCGCTGGACTTGTGCCTGCGTATCGCAGACGTCGTGCGCAAGAAAATGCAACGCCCCGATATGCCCGTGGACTTGGTCATGGTCACCCCTGCAAACCGTCTGCAGATGGTCGCCGATGGGAAGGTGGACCTTGAGTGCGGCTCCACCACCAACAATGCGGACAGGCGCCAGAAGGTCGCCTTCACGATTCCACACTTCATCACGGGCGCACGCCTGATGGTGCGCGCCGACAGCAAGATAGAGCGCCTTGAGGATCTTGAAGGCAAAACCCTGGTTTCCACCAAAGGCACCACACCTCTGCTTGCTGCGCGCCAGGCCAACAGCGAAAGGCTCCTGCACATCAACGTCATCGAAGCGCCGGACCACGCCAAGGCCGTCGCCATGGTGGAAAAAGGCGAGGCCGATGCATTCGTGATGGACGACGTACTGCTCTTCGGGCTGGCCGCCAACAGCGCCAACCCCGCAGGCTTGAAGGTGGTGGGCAAGTTCCTCACCACCGAGCCACTGGCCATCATGCTGCCCAAGGGCGATCCCGAATTCAAAAAGCTGGTGGACGACGAAATCCGCCGCCTGATCGTCAGCGGCGAGATCTATCCCATCTACGACAGGTGGTTTGCCCAGCCCATCCCGCCACGCAAGACGGCGCTGAACCTGCCAGTGAGCTACCTGCTTCGCGACTTCTGGAAATACCCGACAGACTATGTGCCTTTCTAGACCTGCCATCAATTTGTCAAATTTGCTTACGGGTATTCCCCATGCGTTTACTTCGTAGAATTTCGTTGTATCTATAGCCCGTTCGGGCCATGCCCCTCAACCTTTCCTTCCTCTCAGATCCATCAGGAGAATTTCATGAAAAAGCAACTCATCGCCCTTGCCGTGCTTTTGGCCGCAGGGCTGGCCCAGGCAGACGACACCATTGCCAAGGTCAAGGCCTCGGGCAGCGTCACCATGGGCGTGCGGGACTCCTCGGGCGCGCTGTCCTACACCCTGGGTGATGGCAAATACGCCGGTTTCCACTACGAAGTGTGCCAGCACATCATTGCCAACCTCGAAAAAGCCGTAGGCAAGAAGCTGGAAGTCAAGTACCTTCCGGTGACCTCGCAAAACCGCATTCCCCTGGTGCAGAACGGCACCGTTGATATTGAGTGCGGTTCCACGACCAACAATGCTGCCCGCCAGAAAGACGTGGCTTTTGCCTTGACCACGTATGTGGAAGAAGTGCGCATCGCAGTCAAGGCCAACAGCGGCATCACCTCGATTGCCCAGCTCAATGGCCGCAATGTTGCCACCACTACGGGCACCACCTCAGTGCAGCTGCTGCGCAAGCACGAGCGCGCCACCGGCGTGGACTTCAAGGAAGTCTTCGGCAAGGACCACGCAGACAGCTTCCTGCTGCTGGAATCCGGCCGCGCGGATGCGTTCGTGATGGATGGCCAGATTCTGGCCGGCAACATCGCCACAGCCAAGAACCCCGCCGACTACAAAATCGTGGGCGAAGTACTCAGCGTGGAGCCCATCGCGATCATGCTGCGCAAGGACGACCCGGCATTCAAGAAGCTGGCCGACGACACCATCCGCGACATGATCAAGACCGGTGAAATGGCCAAGACCTATGACAAATGGTTCGTCCAGCCCATTCCGCCCAAGAATACGCGCGTCGGCCTGCCTGCCAGCGAAGCCACCAAGGCTGCCTGGGCCAACCCCAACGACAAGCCCGTCGAAGACTACATGAAGAAGTAAGGCGCGGCCTTTCATTGGGTTCGCACACAAGCTGGAGACGCACATGACCTGGGACTGGCAGTTTTTCCTCAATGACGACGGCAGTGGCCGCACCTACCTGCAGTGGATGCTCAGTGCATGGGGCTGGACGGTGTCGGTCGCCGCCTGTGCCTGGGTCGTCTCCGTGCTTGTGGGCTTTCTGATGGGTACCCTGCGTACCCTGCCCAACAGCCCCTGGCTGGTTCGCCTGGCCAATGTTTGGGTCGAACTGTTCCGCAACATTCCGCTGCTGGTGCAGATCTTCCTGTGGTATTTTGTGGTGCCCAAGATCTTCCCGCCGCTCAAGAGCGTGCCGGGCTTCACCCTGGTGGTGCTGGCGCTGGGCTTTTTCACCTCTGCGCGGATTGCAGAGCAGGTGCGCGCGGGCATCCAGGCCTTGCCCAAGGGCCAGCGCTACGCCGGGATGGCGATGGGCTTCAGCACGGCCCAGACCTACCGCTATGTGATCCTGCCAATGGCCTTTCGCATCATCCTGCCCCCACTGACCAGCGAATCCATGAACCTGCTCAAGAATTCATCGGTAGCCTTTGCCGTGTCGATTGCCGAACTCACGATGTATGCCATGCAGGTGCAGGAGGAAACCTCACGCGGCGTGGAGGTCTATCTTGCGGTGACCTTCCTCTATGCCATCTCGGCCTTCGCCGTGAACCGCGTGTTTGCCTTCATCGAAAAGAAAGTGCAGATCCCCGGCTTCATCGTCGCGGGCGGCACGGGCGGAGGGCACTGACATGTTTGGCCTAGATTTGAGTTTTTTCAGCTGGGACATCGTCAACAAGTTCGTCCTCAAGGGCCTCATCTTCAGCGTTGAGCTAACCATCGTTGCCACGGTTGGTGGCGTCATTTTTGGCACCCTGCTGGCGCTGATGCGCCTGTCGGGCAAGAAGGCGCTGACCATCCCCGCCACCTTCTATGTCAATGGCATGCGCAGCATTCCGCTGGTCATGGTCATCTTGTGGTTCTTCCTGCTGGTGCCCACCATCATTGGCCGGCCCATCGGGGCCGAGCTCTCGGCCACCATCACCTTCATTGCCTTTGAAGCCGCCTATTTCAGCGAAATCATGCGTGCGGGCATCCAGTCCATCCCGCGCGGCCAGGTCCACGCCGGGCAGGCCGTAGGCATGACCTATGGGCAGAACATGCGCCTTATCGTGCTGCCCCAGGCGTTCCGCAATATGCTGCCTGTCTTGCTCACGCAAACCATCATCCTGTTCCAGGACACGTCCCTCGTCTATGCGATTGGCGCGTATGACCTGCTCAAGGGTTTCGTCACCGCGGGCAAGATCTATGGGCGCCCTGAAGAGGCCTACCTGCTCGCCGCCATCCTGTATTTCGTGATCTGCTTCGGCCTGTCCTTCGCTGTCAAGCGCCTGCAAGCCCGGATCGCCATCGTCCGCTAACACCGCATCCGGAGAACAACATGATCGAACTCAAGAACGTATCCAAATGGTATGGCCCGGTCCAGGTGCTCACCGACTGCTCGGTCAAGATCGACAAGGGCGACGTGGTCGTGGTCTGCGGGCCCTCCGGCTCGGGCAAATCCACCCTGATCAAGACAGTGAATGCACTAGAGCCCTTTCAGAAGGGCGAGATCGTGGTCGACGGCATCTCGGTGGGCGACCCCGCCACCGACCTCCCCAAACTGCGCAGCCGGGTCGGCATGGTGTTCCAGCACTTTGAGCTGTTCCCCCATCTGAGTGTCACGGAAAACCTGACCATCGCACAAATGAAGGTGCTGGGCCGCAATGCCGACGACGCCAAGGCCCGCGGCCTCAAGATGCTCGACCGCGTGGGTCTGATGGCTCACAAGGACAAATTCCCCGGCCAGCTCTCCGGCGGTCAGCAACAGCGCGTGGCGATTGCCCGTGCGCTGAGCATGGACCCCATCGTCATGCTGTTTGATGAACCTACCTCTGCGCTCGACCCCGAAATGGTGGGCGAGGTGCTGGACGTCATGGTCACACTGGCCAAGGAGGGCATGACCATGATGGTCGTGACCCACGAAATGGGCTTTGCCCGCAAGGTGGCCAGCCGGGTGATCTTCATTGACGTGGGTGGCCATATTCTGGAAGACTGCTCCAAGGATGAGTTCTTCAGCCACCCCGAAAATCGCCAACCGCGTACCAAGGATTTTCTGAACAAGATCCTGCAGCATTGAGCAAAGCCGGGCTGCACTAACCCCCGAGGCTTTTGGACAGCAATGGTTTGGCTTGGCGTGCCATCAGGAGCGGTCGCATGGCGTTTATGGCTGCCAGCACGGCCGAGCCGTTGCTGAGCAGGGTGCAGGCCGCAGGCGACATCCAGCCCGTGGGCAAGGCCAGCGCCAGCGCCAGCGCCAGTGTGTTGGCCCCGGCGATCAGCGTGTAGTTCTGCCTCACCAGCGACAGGGCATCGCGACTGATGTCCATGGCGGGCAGAAGCAGATGCAGGCCCTCTTCCATCAGGATCACGTCGGCGGCTGCGCGCGCAATGTCGGCTCCGTCCACGAGAGCAATGCCCACGTCGGCCTGGGCCAGTGCCGGCGAATCGTTGACACCGTCACCCACCATGGCAAACGGGCCGTTGGCCGCGCGCAGGCTGCGCACAAGCTCGGCCTTGTCCATTGGCAGCACTTCGGAATGGACCCGGTCAATGCCCACGGCGCGGGCTATGCGTTGTGCCACGCCATCGCGGTCCCCCGTGAGCATCACAATGTCCCGAACGCCGCGCTGGCGTAGGCCGGCGACCACGGCACGGGCTTCCGGCCGTGGTGCGTCATGGCAGGCAATCCCTCCTGCCAGGCGACCGTCCAGCGCAACCAGCAAGGCCGTGTGGCCGTCCCTCTCAAGCTTGATCAGCCAGGAGCGCGCAGCACCCGTTGCCATGCCCAGCCCACGCAGAAAACGGTCGCTGCCAATATGGACCTGATGCCCGGCTACCTGGGCCGACACACCCAGCCCGATGGAGAATTGCACGTTCTCAGATGATGGGAGTTCCAGCCCGAGCACGCCGCGCGCATGTGCCACCAGAGCCCGCGCGACAGGATGGCGCAATTGCATCTCGGCAGCGGCAGCCAGTTGCAGCAGGCGCTCCGCACTGAGCGTCATGCCCCAAGTACGCAGCTCCAGCACGGTCATATGACCGCAGGTGAGCGTGCCGGTCTTGTCAAACGCAATGCCCCGGAGCGTGGCCAACTGCTCGACATGACGCCCACTCTTGATCAGAATGCCGTTGCGCGCCGCGCGCGTCATGGACGACAGCACGCTGGTAGGCGCAGCCACCCGGATACCGGTGCCATAGTCCACGATCGCCATCGACATGAAACGGTCTACATTGCCGGTGGCTGCCAACAGTGCAACATTGGCGCCCAGCAGCGGGGCCACCAGGCGGTCGGCAAATTTCTCGGCGTAATTCTGTATCCGCGTCTCGCCCACCGGAGCGGACTCCACCAGTTCGACAATCTTTGCTACAGCGGTGTCTGTACCTGATGCTGTAATTTCCAGCGTTATCGAGCCTTCCACCATCGCAGAGCCGGCAAAAACCATGTCACCAGCCCGGCGCGTAGCGGGTGTTGACTCCCCCGTGATGTGTCGCTGGTCCACGGCAGCCACGCCACCAGCCACGCGGCCATCTGCCGGAACCAGGTCACCGGCCAGCAGCAGCACCATCTGGCCGGTGATTAAGGCCCGGGCAGGCACCAGCGTGATGCTGCCGTCGGCCTCTACGCGGCGTGCCTCCACCGTCTGGAAGTCCAGCAGTTCGCGGATTTGTCCACGGGACTGACCGGCTGTGCGTTCGCGAACCACGTCGCCCAGATGCACCAGCAGGGCCATGAGTGCGCCGGTGGCTGGCTGCCTGCGCAGCACGGCGATGGCCAGCGCCAGCCCATCCAGAAAGTCCACGTTGAGGCGCCTTTCGTCGATCAGCGTGCGTACAGCGCGGTGCCAGATAGGCACCGATGCGACCAGCAGCGTGAGCAGCGAAAGCCCAGGCCCGGCAATAGGCGCCAATAGTAGCGATGCGCCGGCCCAGGCCAGTGCCCTGATGGGCTCGGGACTGCCCAAGGCAGCAGGCACCAGCGCCGGGACGCTGCGTTCTGCCGCCCCGGGCAGGGCCAGGGTCAAAGGTTCGTGCAGCAGCGCGAGCAGGCCACCCAAGGGACCATCATGGTTGATAGTGACTGAATCGCAAGCCAGGTTGATCCGGAAGCTGGCCACCAGTGGGCTGGTCTTGAGATGGCCCTCCACCCGGTCACGCACCATGGCGTCCACGCCCAAGCGACTCACGCGCAGGCGGCAGCGGCCCGGAAGCGCGTGCAGAACCAGCAGGCGCGGTGCCCAGGCCGGAGTGATGGCGGCAGTGGAATCAGCCACGCCGCACGCGACGCGAGAGCACGCGCACCACAGGCGCCTCAATGCGATGGCGGTGCAAGGTCAGGAAGGCGTTGAAAGCGAAGGTACCCACGGAAAGCCACATCGGCGTGCCACGATTGCGCGCCTTGTGCAACGCGCTGACGACGGTCATGCCCAGCGGAAGCAGCACCTTGAAATCCAGGTATCCGTCGCTGGCTTTGCGCAGATTGGCGTCCGCGTGTTCGGCAGACGAGACGATGACCTCCGCAAGTCGTGAATGGCGCTGGAGATAGCGTGCACCAACGATCACGGCTTCGTCGATACCAGCGGCCAAGGCATCTTCGCCGTCCAGATTGAGCCAAGAGCCCAGCTCGTGGTCATCCTGCATCCGGCAATG
>Ga0007834_1000266_pt1 | contig 17422 bp, 20 predicted proteins | sample CryBogCBE06Nov07_FD_71233 | JGI IMG/M metagenome (GOLD analysis project Ga0007834, IMG submission 71233) | Freshwater microbial communities from Crystal Bog, Wisconsin, USA - CBE06Nov07 | ecosystem: Environmental > Aquatic > Freshwater > Lake | place: Crystal Bog, Wisconsin, USA | collected...
ACGATTATGAGCCGTGTGCTCTAACCACCTGAGCTACGCCGCCTGGCGAGCCCTCTGTCGGGATTGAACCGACGACCCCTTCCTTACCATGGAAGTGCTCTACCACTGAGCTAAGAGGGCGTACGTGTCAAAAGACACGGTCTTTGAGTGTACTCCGAAACACCTCTCCGTTTCCAGCCCGACTGCACTAGCCTTTAACTATGAGGACGCGCATAGCTGATCGCGCCGACGCCAGCGCGTTAATGGCCATTTACAACCCCGAAGTTCTCGAATCCGACATTACCTCGGACATCGTCCCTCGGACCCTGGCCGAACAGGAAGCCTGGATTTCCGACCACCAAACCTCCCACCCCTGCATTGTGGCCATTAACGACGTCGACCAGGTTGGCGAGATCGGGGCCTTCGGCGAGCGGATCCTCGGGTACGCCCTCCTCTCCCCCTTCCGTCCCCGGGCCGCCTACAACACCACGGTCGAAAACTCGGTCTACGTCCACCGAGACGCCCGGGGTCGTGGAGTCGGTCAGACCCTGCTTCGCGACCTCATCACCGTGGCCACCCAGTCGGGCTACCACTCGCTCATCGCCCGCATTGTGAGCGAAAACATCGGCAGTATCGCCCTGCACGAGAAGGTCGGCTTCACCCTCGTCGGTATCGAGCGCGAGGTGGGTCGCAAGCACGGCCGCTGGCTCGACGTCGTCGAGTACCAGTACGTCATCGAAAACTAGACCGCGACCACCGCATCGTCGCGCTGCTCGGGCCACGACCACTGGGTCCAGCGCCCCATGGGCACCGCCACCACGGCCCCGAGCAGGGCCACCGTAGCCGCGACCAGGAAGAGGTTGGCGTTGGCCAGGCCGACGAAGAGCATGTGGCCACCGGGGAGGCCAATGAACGGCCCGACGGCGGTCAGGACCATGAGCCAGAAGTGTTCACGTCCGTGGTAGCTCGTAGCCAACAACACAATCCCCCACGCAAGATACCACGGCTGCACCACCGGCCCTAAGAGCACCACGACCAGCAGCGCCACGGCGAGTGATCGCACCCAGCCTCGTCGCTCACTGCGCCACAGGAGGTAGCCGGCAAAGGACAGGGCAGTAAGGAATCCGAGGAGTCGCGTCACCAGCAGAAGGTGGCTGAGGCTGGTAGTCACACCCGAACTCTTCAGCCAGTAGTGGATCAGCATCCCGACGCCCGTGGCGGGCGCGGCCCACGATCGAACGCTCCCGTTACTGGTCAAATTGTTGATCCAGCCAAAGCCGAAGCCCGCCACCCACGTCCAGAGCCCGAGGGCGGCGGCGCCCACGGCCCCCGCCGTGGCCAGCGGGCGCAGGCGTTCACGAAACGTCACGTCGGCCCCTCGCCAGTTCCAGGCGACGAACAACAAGCCCAGGGCCGCCGGGGCTTTGACGGCCGCCGCAGTCCCGATAATGGCCGATGCCCACCAGAGACGGCGGCGCAGCGCCAGGGCCACCCCGAGCGTGAGGAGCGCGGCCATCAGCGCGTCGTTGTGAGCGCCTCCCACGAGGGTCACGATGGTCAGGGGGTTCAGGGCGCCCAGAACAAACGCCTCACTCGGGTCACGGCGCAGCGCCATCGCCAGGAGGCGAATCGCGAAGCCGAGCAGGACGACCGCCGCGAGTTCGAGGAGCCGCAGGCCCACCACCGTCGCCAGTTGATTGTGGTGGGCCAGACGATTGACGGCCCCATCGACCCAGAGGAAGAAGGGTCCGTAGGGAGCGGGGACGTTGCCCCAACGGGGATCGACGGGCGAGACGAATGGCCCTGAACCGAGGGTGAAGGGACCGTACAGGTAGGGGCTGAGGTGGTGCGCCACCATCTCCCCCTGGGCGGCGTAGCTAAAGACGTCTCGCGACAACAGTGGTGGGGCGACGACCATCGGGAGCACCCAGAGAGCGAAGATCCTCCAGAGTGCCCCGTGCGGGGCTCCGGGGTGCAACTTGACGATCTCAGCGAGGCGCAACCAGACGCGGGTAAAGAGGACAATACCGCCGTAGGTAAAGACAATGGCTAGCAACAACGTCGACTGACTCGCCGGCGGGTTGGGCGAACTCGTCGGTTCACCGAAGAACCACGTGCCAGTCAAGTTGAGTTTGTAGGGCGAGTCGGAAAATGAACCACCCACCAGCACCATCACGGTGGCGAGGAAGCCGAGCAGGGCCGGCACCCGTAAAAACTCCCACCCCTCGAAGGGACCCGGCGTAAAGCGACCGAGCGGGGTGTAGCGGCGCTGCAAAAAAACGACGGTCGACTCGAAGAAGGTCGCGACGTGTTCGTAGGCGTTGCGAAGGCCGCGGAACATTGAGCGCAGAATGAGCACGCCGTCACCTTTCACCCCACCCCGATTGGTGTGGGGACGTGGACAATTCAGCGTACTGAATTGTCCGTGGTGGGCCAGGAGGGATTTGAACCCCCGTAGGCAAAGCCGTCTGGTTTACAGCCAGATCCCATTGGCCGCTCGGGCACTGACCCGTCGAAGAGCCTACAACGTGCACGCCTCCTGATTCCAACCGAGGCGTTCTACAATGATGACCATGCCAACCTTTGACATTGTTTCCGAAATTGACATCCAAGAAGTCCGCAACGCGGTGGACCAGGCCAACCGTGAGGCCAGCACCCGCTTCGACTTCAAGAACACCAATGCGCTCATCGAGATTGGCGACAACGAACTGACCTTGTCGGCCTCCACCGAAGACCGCGTGAAGGCCCTCTACGACCTGCTCGAAGAGAAGCTCGTCAAGCGCTCGGTCTCGCTCAAGGTGCTCGACCCCGGCAAGATTGAAGCCGCCTCCGGTGGCAGTGGACGTCAGAAGGTCGCCCTCAAGGCGGGGTTGACCCAGGAGTTGGGCAAGAAGATCAACAAGATCATCAAGGACCTCAACTTGAAGGGCGTCAGTTCGTCAATTCAGGGCGCGCAGGTTCGGGTGACGGGCAAGCAGCGCGACGATCTCCAGCAGGTGATCGCGCACTTCCGCCAGGCGGACTTTGAAGTCCCCCTGCAGTTCGAAAACTTCCGCGACTAAGCCTGCTCGCGCAGGTCCGCGTCAAATGACGGGGTTGCGCCCAGGTGGAAAATTCGGTTGAACAAGAGCACCTTGAGGAACCAGAAGACGCCAAAGCTCACGAGGTTCACGCCACCCACCAGTGCTGTATTAACGAGGTGCGACAAGTGGTGGGTGTAGACGATGTGTCGGCAATAAGTGGCACCAATCAGCGACACGCCCATGCCGAGGATGTTGATGGAGACGTAGGGCACTACTTCTTTACGCCAGTGGCTGGCACCAGTCTTCCCCCAGGCCCATCGACGCGTGAGGTAGTACGCGGGCAACATGGCTACGAGGTTGCCAATCGCCGTTGACCACATCGGTGAATGCGTCCACGAGCAGCCGTACACCACGAGGATGGTCACTTCCGAGACCACCGTGGAGATCACGGACACCATCGCGAATCGAATGAGCTTTCGCCCTTGGGTGGTGCTACTCCAGGTGCGGACCTCGCGCAGCGTGCGAGGTCGCGTTACCGTGGTCATTCGGTGCTACCCGCCTGCGCCCGCTCTTCTTGGGTCAGGTGCTCATCGATGTCACGCAACTTATCCGTGTGGAAGATCTTGTTGAAGACCAACATCTTGAGAATCCAGAAAATCACGAAACAGATGAGGTTCTCACCGGCTACCAACAAGGTGTCGAAGACGTGCGTCCAGTGGTGCGAGTGAATCAGTGCTTTCGCGGCGAAGGCCCCCAGCGTGGAGAACGCGATTCCCGACAGCGACGCGGTCCAGTACGGCACCACTTCCTTGCGCCAGTGACTCACGCCCGTCTTGCGCCACGCCCATCGGCGGTTGAGGTGGTACGACGGGATTGTCGTCACGAGGTTGGCGAACAAGGTGACGCTCACCACGCCCTTGATGATGTGGCCACCGTACACAATGAAAATCACGGCCTGCGAAAAAATGGTGGTGTACACCGAGCCGAGGGTGTAGCGGATGAGTTTTTTGCCTTCGTGTGACTTGGTCCAGGCAATAAGTTCGGCGTAACTACGAGGCACCATCTCAGCCTAGTTCGTGCCCAAACCCGCCTTGGATGCCAGACTTGGGTTGACGCCCATCAACGAGGAGCACCATGTCGTTACGAGAACTATGCCAGCACTACGCCGAAGCCACCGCTATCTACCTCGCGGCAACCGACGTTGCCCTCGCCCACCTGGACCGGATTGACCGACACGACAGCGAGCACTGGTCGGCCCGACAAGTGATCCACCACATGGCAGATTCGGAAACCCAGTCCGGCATTCGTCTGCGCCGCCTGCTTGCCGAGCCCCTGGGCTGCGATATCCAGGGCTACGACGAAGATGCCTGGGCCCGGGTGCCGTCGCTCGGGTACGAGTCACTTCCCATCGAGCCCTCCATTGAGGTCGTGCGAGCGGTACGGGCCACGTCGCTCGCCATTGCCGAGCGTCTCGAACCATCTGATCTGGAGCGCTACGGCGTCCACAGTGAATCGGGACGGTACGACGTCGCCCAATGGTTTGACGTGTATTCGAACCACCCGCGCTTTCACGCGCAGCAGTTACTGGACGCGCTCGACCTCTAGCGCTGCGACATCGGCACGTAGTCGCGCTCTTCGCGACCGACGTACAGCTGACGAGGACGGGCAATCTTGCCGTTCTGCTCGTTTAATTCCTGGAAGTGCGCCAGCCAGCCCGACACGCGAGGGATCGCGAAGAGGACGGTGAACATTTCTGGCGGGAAGCCCATCGCCTGGTAGATAAGTCCCGAGTAGAAGTCGACGTTCGGGTAGAGGCGGCGTGAGACGAAGTAGTCGTCGGCCAACGCAATCTCTTCGAGCTTCAACGCGATGTCGAGCAGTGGGTTCTTGCCCGTCACCTCGAAGACGTCGTAGGCGGTCTTCTTGATGATGGTGGCGCGAGGGTCAAAGTTCTTGTACACGCGGTGTCCGAAGCCCTGGAGCTTCACTTCGCCACGCTTCACGCGCTCAATGTATCCAGGGACGTTCTCGATTGAGCCGATTTCCTTGAGCATCTTGAGCACCGCTTCGTTGGCACCACCGTGCAGTGGCCCGTACAGCGCAGCCGTCGCGGCGGCCGTAGCAACGTAGGGGTCGCCGTGCGCTGAGCCCACGGTGCGCATCGCCGTGGTGCCACAGTTCTGCTCGTGGTCGGCGTGGAGGATGAACAAGACGTCGAGGGCGCGAGCCAGTACGGGGTGTGCCTCGTACGTGGGCTCAGCCACCTTCCACATCATCGACAGGAAGTTCTCGGCGTAGTTGAGGTTGTTGTCGGGGTACACGAACGGCATACCGACCGAGTAGCGGTGTGCGGCCGCGGCCAGCGTGGGCATCTTGCCAATCAGGCGCACTACTTGCTTGTGCATCACCGCGGGGTCGCCAATCTGCTTGGCTTCCTTGTAGTAGGTAGACAGTGCGGCAATCGACGAGATCAGCATGCCCATGGGGTGGGCGTCGTAGTTGAAGGCGTCCAGGAAACGCTTGCGCATGTTCTCGTGGATGTACGTGTGGTAGGTGATCTCCGTCGACCAGACGTCGAGTTCAGCCTGAGTAGGCAGCTCCCCGTGGTTCAGCAGGTAGGCAACTTCGAGGTACGTCGAGTGCTCAGCGAGCTGCTCAATTGGGTAGCCACGGTACCGCAAAATACCGGCGTCACCATCGAGGTACGTGATGGCCGACTTCGCCGTTGCCGTTGCCATGAAACCGGGGTCGTAGAACCAAACTCCGGGGGCGACCTTCGAGAATTCCGACGCTGCGATACCGCCGAATTCGATGGGAATTTCTCGGCTCTCACCAGTCTGATTATTCGTCACAGTTATGGAGTCGGTCACGATTCCTCTTCTCGATTCGGGGGCGCCCACTATCGTAGCGAACCCTGCGGTATCTCATTCCGGTGATTACACCGACGGCGCCACAACCACCTGGTAGGTGCGAACGCCGCTCGTTCCGGCGGCAATTGGCCCGCCCGAAATGGCGATGTGCAGCATGGCGCGATCGCCCGGTGCCACCGCGAAACGGAGTGGGGCGAGGGCCAGGTCCCCGCCCGGCGTGATGACCCCCGCCGACGAGCGCGTCTCCACTCGGCCCGATGGATAGGTCAGTGTGCCGACCACGGTAACTGGCTGGCTACTAAACGCCAAATTCACTACCGAAATCGTGACGGAGAACGACGTTACGGGGACGAATTCGATGCGTTGGTGGGCCGAGGGGAACGGCACGGGCGCAATAGCGACCGCCCGCAACGCGATGGCGCGCTGCACTGTCGCCGAACCGCCCTGCACCAACGCTGCGACCGCCCCCGCACGACTGATGGCGGGTGGTTGGACGAAGTACGTGAGTGGGGCACTACGTGGATCCTGCTCACAGACCGCCACCAGGGTGGCCCACTGCGCACTCGTTGCCTGCAACGTGGCGACCGCCTGAGCGACCGGTGCGGGACGAGCGAGGTTGGCGGGCAGCGGCACGCCAAGGGCGGCCGCTACATCGTCGGCCAAGCTCTTGAAGGCCACCGTTCGAGCCTGCACGAGATGCGCGAATTCGGCGCTCACCCGGCTTCCACCGCGGACACTCTCGAGGGGGACAACCTGATTGGCGACGGCCTGTGCTTGCGCCACCTCGCTCACCAAACGTGCGTAGAGTCCGGCGCGGCCCGGTGGTGGCGTTGCAATGATGTGCGCCCACTGAGCGGCAACCAGATTTTCTTGTTGGGTGATGGCGTTCGCCAACGCGACGAAGGTGGCGTCGGCCTGGTCGTGGACCTGCGACTCCGTGCGCGCGGCCCGCAACACATCTCGACCCATGACCAGGACACCCACGGTGACGACGAGGGCCATGGTGAACATGAGCGAGCGCCGCTGTCGTCGAGTCCGTTTGCTGACCATCTCTCCATTCTCGCATTCGCCGGCGGACTCCCGTCTCGGCGATGGGGCAATCATTGGTACTAACCTGCAGTTATGTACCGTCTCTTTCAGCGGGCGTCCGCCCCAGAACCCTCCAACGGGCTTCCCGACGATGTCGTCACGAACGTGGTGCAGGTATTTGCACTGGTCGGCGAGGCGATTGCCGGCGCGACCCACGCCCTCCTTTCTGGTGACCGTGCGCTCGCCAAACGTGTGGTTGAGAATGACGTCTTGATCGACGAGCGCGTCAACGCTCTCGTCGCGTACGCCGAATTTGAACTAATGAACAACAACCAGCTCACGAGCGATGCTCGTCAGATGCTGCTCACGCTGTTGCGCACCATGCCCGAAGTCGAGCGCAACGGCGACCTGGCCGAGCACATTGCGCGTCGGGCTGTTCGCGGACTGGGGAGCGAAATGACCCCGCGTAGTCGTGGGCTCGTTGAGCGCATGGGTGAAGTCGCCAGTGATATTTGGAGGCAGGCGACTGACGTGATTGTCGACGGCAACCTGGACGCCGTCACCGCGCTCGAAGACGTAGACGACGAACTCGACGATCTCCACGTTTCGCTCACCGCCGAACTCACCTCGGGCTCAATGCCCGTTCCGGTAGCCGTCGAACTCGCCCTCATGGCGCGCTTCTACGAACGCTTCGGGGACCACTGCGTCAACCTGGCACGTCGCCAAGTTGGTCGTTCACACGACTAACGAACGAGCAATTCGGCGATCTGCACCGCGTTCAGTGCGGCACCCTTGCGCAAGTTGTCGTTGCTCATAAACATCGACAGACCGTTCGTCACCGTGGTGGCCCGACGCAGACGACCCACGTAGGTGGGGTCTTGGCCCGCACTCATGCGTGGCGTGGGGATATCGGCGAGCACGACGCTCGCGGCGTCCCGCAACAGTTCGTTGGCGGCCTCAACGCTTACCGGCTTGGCGAAACCGGCCGTGATCGAGAGCGAGTGACCAGTGAACACGGGGACGCGCACGCAGGTGGCGTCAACGAGCAGACCGGGAATCTCCAGAATCTTGCGGCTTTCGTCGCGCAGCTTCTGCTCCTCGCCCGTCTCGAACGAGCCATCGTCGACAATCTTGCCGGCCATGGGAACGACGTTGTGAGCGATAGCGGCGGGGAAGTTTGCCCCCGGAGCCATTGAGAATGAGGAGCCATTAAAGGTCAGCTGACGAATATCGCTCGCAATTGATGCCTCCACCTGGTCGGCGAGTTCCTCCACACCGTCACGACCGGCGCCGCTGACGGCTTGGTAGGTCGAGACGACGAGGCTCACGAGTCCGAAGGCGTCGTGCAGCGGACGCAGGACCGGCATCGCGGCCATCGTGGTGCAGTTGGGGTTCGCGACGATACCCTTCGGAATCGACTGCAAGGCGTGCGGGTTCACCTCGGCAACGACGAGGGGCACCGCAGGATCCATGCGCCACGCTGAGGAGTTGTCCACCACGATGGCGCCAGCGGCGGCCAAGCGCGGTGCGAGTTCCTTCGACGAGCTCGCACCCGAAGACATCAATGCGATATCGATACCGGAAAAGTCCGCCGTCGCGGCGTCTTCGACCACAACGAGGTCATCACCCCACGCGAGGTTCGAACCAGCCGAGCGGGCCGAGCCAAAGAATCGGATGTCGTCAACGGGGAAGTTTCGTTCGAGCAAAATCGAACGCATTACGGTACCGACCTGACCTGATGCACCAACTACGGCAATACGCATGTCGCTCCTTAGGCTGCGTCGAGACCGAACGCGGTGTGCAGGTGGCGCACGGCGTCGGCAACTTTGTCGGCGTGAACGACACACGAAATGCGGATCGAACTCGTGGAAATCATTTCGATGTTGATGCCGTTGGTCGACAGCACTTCAAACATCTGAGCCGTAACACCGGGACTGGTCTTCATACCGGCGCCAATGAGTGAGACGCGACCAATGTTGTCATCAGTGGTGACCGATGCGGCGCCGATGAGGTCCTTGACCTGGTTACAGACATCCGACGCCTGCGCCAAGTCCGTCTTCGCTACCGTGAATGAAATAGCGGTGAGGCCGTTCGTTCCCGTGTTCTGCACGATCATGTCCACGTTGACACCAGCGTCGGCCAGCGCACGGAACAACTGTGCGGCGACACCGGGACGGTCCGGTACGCCGTCGATCGTGACTTTGGCTTCCGACGAGTCGTCGGTCACGGCGGTGACAATGGCTTGTTCCATAGTGGGGTCCTCCTCCACAATCCAGGTTCCTGGTTCCCAGGTAAAGCTTGAGCGAACGTGCAGCGGTACGCCGTGGCGCAACGCGAACTCGACCGAGCGCAACATCAAGACGCGACCACCGGTCGCGGCCATTTCCATCATTTCGTCGAAGGAGACCTTCGGGAGACGACGAGCCTTCGACACCACGCGAGGATCAGCTGAGAAGACGCCGGTCACGTCGGTGTAGATCTCGCAGACGTCGGCCTTCAAGGCGGCCGCCAAGGCCACTGCCGTTACGTCAGAGCCACCGCGCCCGAGGGTGGTGATGTCCTTATCGGTCGAGACGCCCTGGAAACCAGCGACAACGGGCACCAGACCCTTGGCCAAGGCTTCTTCAATGCGATCGGGGCGAATTTCTAAGATTTTGGCCCGCGTGTGGTCGGTGTCAGTAATGATGCCGGCCTGCGAACCCGTAAAGGAAGCGGATTGGACGCCACGGGCTTCGAGCGCCATGGACACCAAGGCCATCGAAATCCGCTCACCCGCGGTCAACAACATGTCAAGTTCGCGCGGCGGGCGAGTCGGCGAAACGTCATCGGCCAAGCGAATCAGATCGTCGGTGAACTTACCCATGGCCGAAACCACAACCACCACCTGGTTACCGGCGGCCTGCGTGCGCGCGACGTGGTCGGCAACAGCACGAATACGTTCCGCGTCACCAACGGACGTGCCACCGAACTTTTGGACAATTAACGCCATGCCCACCGAGTTTAGTTGGGCGACCAGACCCCTACTGTTGCCGACTATTCTCTCTAGTCATGGCTACAGCAAAACGTGAACGTCAAAAAGCACTCCGTGCCCAGAAGCTCGAACAGCAGCAGAAGGTCACCAAGCGCAAGCAGACCGGCAAGAAGACACTGACCGCCGCCGTGGTGGTGGTCGTGCTCGTCGGTGTCGCTGTCCTGATCTTCCACCAGAAGAGCCCGCAGGTCGCCTCGATTCCTAGCATGACCACCGGTACCACGGGTGCCGCCAAGACCGACGTCCCGGTCTCGGGCTTCGTATCGATTCAGGACCCACTGGCTCCCGGCACCTGGGGTGTTGCTCCCAAGGTGACCGTGCCTTCATACTCACCACCCACCACCGAAGAGGCGCAGGACCTCATCGTCGGCAAGGGTGCCGCGCTGCAGCTTGGAGAGTCCTTCACGGCTCAATACGTCCTCGCCGACTTCGCGAGCCACAAGGTGTTGCAGTCGTCGTGGACGTCGGGTCCCTTCACGGCCAATTTGCAGAATGGTTCACTCATCTCGGGTTGGGTAACCGGTCTGCAGGGCATGCACGTCGGTGGACGTCGTGAACTGATCATTCCGCCATCGATGGGCTACGGCGCGTCTGGCTACGGCACCATCCCCGGTAACGACACCCTCGTGTTCGTCGTTGACCTCCTGAAGATCAACAAGTAACTCACCGTTGCCCGCAGGGGTAGCACTAGCAAAAGGAATACCCATGAGCCAGCCCATCCCCAACGCCGACGGTTCGAGCGAGCAGCGTCAGAAGTTTGACGCCGCGCCCCCAATGATCATCGACACGACCAAGACCTACCACGCCACCATGGTCACCTCACACGGCACCATGGAGTTCGTGCTCGACGCACTCAACGCGCCGGTCACCGTCAACAGTTTCGTGTACCTGTCGCGCTTTCACTACTACGACGGCATCGTGTTGCACCGCATCATTCCTGGCTTCGTGCTGCAGGGTGGCGACCCCACCGGCACCGGTGCGGGTGGCCCTGGCTACCGCTTCGAGGACGAACTGCCGAAGCCTGGTCGCTACCAGCTCGGTTCACTGGCCATGGCCAACGCCGGACCCAACACGAATGGCTCGCAGTTCTTCATCATCTCCGGCCCCAGCGGTGAAGCCTTGCCACCGCTCTACGCCCTGTTCGGTCAGTGCGTGAAGGGCCTCGACGTTGTCGCCGCTATCGACGCGGTCGGTACCGGTTCAGGGAAGCCAAAGGAAGCCGTGACCATTCTGTCGGTCACCATCACCGAGAACTAAAGACAACCTCGCTGCTGCCGCGACTGGCGTAGTACGCGCCATTCGCCAGCCACTGGCCGTCGAAGGTTACGAGACCACTCTCGCCCAGCACCACCAGGGTGATGTCAGGCCCAACCAACTGTTTCGTTCGGGGCAGGTCATCGGTGGCCGATGTCGTCGTGATAGCCACGTCATCGAAACGACCTAACCCAACGGTGGGGGCTCCCCCGCGTGGGTCGATCATGACTGAGCCAAAGACGGAACCAACGCCTCCAACGGTGGCCACATTCGTGACACGGAGGGCCTCGCCCACGGGTGAGGTGCGCCATACGGCGCGAGCGTGCAGTGGACTACCGTCCAGACATATCGCGAGGGTGGCCGAACGGATGATGTCGGCGTTCTCTGACTGCATCGCGTCCGCACGGTTCATGATGGAGACCACCGTCCCGCCGAAGCGTTCCAGAGCGCTCGCGGTCGACTGGCTTGGATTCGAAAAAGCCGAGGCGGTCGGCACAATCACGAGGCCATCGCGGCCGCGACCCTCGAGCCATTGCTCGAGTGCGTCCAGAGATCCCGCGAACGTAATCACCGTTCGTTGGTGAACCAGCGACCCGAGAAGCGCCACGCCGGCGTTTCGTCGAGCACCGCTTCTTCGACGGCACGACGCTGCACGGCCAGAAAGGCCGCGGTAACGACCGCGATCTCTTCGGGCGTGGGCCCCGTGCGTCCGACGAAGGTGCTCACAGTGGGATGTTGCCGTGCTTGCGCTTGGGGAGTTCTTCGCGCTTCGAGCGCAAGAGGTTCAGCGTGGTCGTCAACAAGCGACGCGTGTCGGCCGGATCAATGACGTCATCGATGAAGCCCCGCTCGGCTGCGATGTAGGGGTTGGCGTAGCTCGCCTCGTACTCTTCGATGAGCGCAGCACGCGTCGCCCGAGGGTCGTCAGCCTCCGCGATGGTGTGGCGGTGCACGATGTCGACGGCACCGGCGGCACCCATGACCGCCAACTCGGCGCCGGGCCACGCGAAGGCGAAGTCGGCACCAATGCTCTTGGAGTTCATGACCACCGAGGCCACACCGTAGGCCTTGCGGGTAATAATCGACACGCGCGGCACCGTGGCTTCGCAGAAGGCGTAGAGCAACGTGGCGCCGTGGCGGTTCATGCCCTGGTGTTCTTGTTCGACACTCGGCAAGAAGCCGGGTACGTCAACGAACGTAACGAGGGGAATGTTGAAGGCGTCGCACATCCGCACGAAGCGTGCGGCCTTCTCGCTGGCGTGAATGTCCAAAACACCAGCCATGACGTTGGGCTGGTTCGCCACCACGCCCACGGTGAAACCGTCGATGCGGGCGAAGCCACAGATGATGTTGGTGGCGTAGCCGGCGTGGACTTCCATGAAGTCGCCCTCGTCCACAACGGCCGTGATGATCTTCTTCATGTCGTAGGGCAGGTCGGCCGAGTTCGGGAGAAGGTCTCGGAGCTCTTCGACGCTGCGGTCACCCGGGTCGTGACTCAGAATGCGTGGCGCTTCTTCACGGTTGTTCGATGGCAGGTACGACAGCAAGTAGCGCACCTCGTCGAGGGCGGTGTGCTCGTCGGGGAAGACGAACGCGGCGGCACCCGACTTGGTGGCGTGCGTGGTGGCTCCGGCGAGTTCTTCGAGGGTGATGGACTCACCCGTGACGGCCTTCACGACCTCGGGGCCCGAGATGAACATGTGACTGACGTCCTTCACCATGACGACAAAGTCGGTCATGGCGGGGGCGTAGACGGCACCGCCAGCGCTCGGGCCAAGGATGACCGAGATCTGTGGCACGACACCACTCGCGGCGGCGTGGCGACGGAACATGCCGCCGTACGCGTTCAGCCCACCCACGCCTTCTTGAATGCGTGCCCCACCACCGTCGTTGAGGCTGATGATGGGCAGACCCATGTTGAGAGCGAGGTCCTGGATCTTCTGGATTTTCTCACCGTGCGTCTCACCAAGCGCCCCACCGTAGATGGTGAAATCCTGGGCGTACACGCACACCGACCGACCGTCGACCTTGCCAAATCCCGTAACGACACCATCGGTGTAGGGGCGGTTCGCTTCGATGCCCATGCCGATGGCGTGGTGACGCGAGAGGAGGTCGAGCTCCTGGAAGGAGCCTTCGTCAAGGAGGTACTCAATGCGCTCACGGGCCGTGAGGCGGTGACGGTCGTGGTGGTAGGCGATTGCGGCCTCGCCACCAGCGGTGCGGGCGGCGGCTTTCCGAGCAGCAAGGTCTTCGAGTTGAGCGGCCATTGAGGGTTCCATAGGTATCAAGGCTACCGAGCCCGCTGCCCGTGGTGGCGCCGGCTTGGGATTCTCGCTTTACTCCCGAGTAGACCTAGAGACTCGTGACGAAGGATCGAACGTGGTCAAAGGTGCCCTGCTCGTGCATCGCCAAGACGTGGGCACTGCCCACCGGCACCCCGTCACGGGCCACGGCGGGGAGACCACCGAGGAGTGCGTAGAGGAGCTCGGTCACCGTCGGATTGTGCGCCACCACCAAAAGTGAACGGTCGCCGGTATCGATGTCACGGAGTTCCTCCACGATGGTCGCGGGCGAAATCTCCTGCGTGCCGTTATAGATCCGCGGCGTCGTATGCACCGAGTGGACGAAGGGTGTATTCGCGAAGGCCAGCTCAAACGTTTGAACGGTCCGCAGCGCGGCACTCACCACGGCGTCCACGGGGCCAAACTGTGCTAGTTCCTCGTCGTCGAGTGCCCAGTTACGAAGGTGGCCACACTGGGCCACGCCCTCGGCACTGAGTGGTCGGTCAAAGTCGCCCACACCCAGTGGCGTGTCGGCGTGAGCGTGACGGACAATGATGAAGTAGCGCATCCCACCATTTTGACCGCTATGGCACCCCGTGGGCACCGTCGCGGTTTAGCGTAGGTGACATGATTGCGTCACTCTCCTATTTCCAGGCAATCCTCTTAGGCCTGCTCCAAGGTGTCACCGAGCTCTTTCCCGTGTCGAGTCTCGGTCACTCCGTGCTCATCCCCGCCCTGTTCGGTTGGCACAACCTGGTGAGCGGCGAAACGAGCAAGGCCTCGTTCTTCATCACCTTCTTGATTGGGCTGCACTTCGGTACGGCACTGGGCCTCCTCGCCTACTACCGCGATCAGTGGCGCGAGATGGCGCTGGCGGCGCTGGCGCAGGTACGCAAGGCCCGCACTGATGGCGTGGCCGCCCTGTGGCGTCTCGATGACCCCGCCGTCGACAAAAACTACCGACTGTTGGCACTCCTCGTCATCGGAGCTGTTCCCGTGTTGGTCATCGGGTACGTACTCGAAGCGCCGCTGCGCGAACTCTTCGCGAAGCCGTTGGCCGCAGCAATCTTTCTCACCATCAACGGTGGTGTTTTGCTCCTCGCCGAACGCATGCGCGCAATGCGCGGCCGTCGCGCCAAGCGTCAAGTTGTCGACAACCTGAGCCCAATCGACGCACTCAAAGTCGGCTCGAGTCAGATATTGGCCCTGTTCGCCGGTATTTCACGCAGTGGCGTCGCCATGGTGGCCGGCATGAATCTCGGCCTCGAACACGAAGATGCTGCCTCGTTCGCCTTCTTGCTCGGTACTCCGGTGATCTTCATCGCCGCGCTGGCCAAAATGCCTTCGTTATTTGGCCACCTGGGGCAAGGCGTTCGCACGCAGTCACTCGTCGGCATGGTCGTGGCCATGGTCGCGTCCTACGTGTCGGTGTCGTTCCTCGCCAAGTGGTTTACGACCAAGTCACTACGCCCCTTTGGCTACTACTGCCTCGTGGCTGGCGTTCTCTGCGTTTTGCGTTTCGCCTAGTCGGCGAGAACGCGGCGACCGGTAATGGCCCGACTCAACGTCAGGTCGTCGGCGAACTCTAAGTCACCGCCAACCGGAAGACCATTGGCGGGCTGCGAGACCACGAGGCCGGGAACTTGCAACAACCGGCTGAGGTACATCGCCGTGGCGTCACCCTCGAGGTTGGCGTTGAAGCACAAGATGACTTCCTTCACGGGACCGTTGAGTCGCTTAACGAGTTCTTGAATCTTCAGGCGATCGGGTGTGACACCCTCTAAGGGGTTCAGGAGCCCGTGGAGCACGTGATAGGTACCGGTGAACGCGTGCGAGCGTTCGACGGCCACCACGTCAGGCGGGCTTTCGACCACGCAGATTATTGACTGGTCACGTCGGTCATCCGAACAGAACGGACAGAGTCCACCCGCCTCGGCGAAGTTGCAGCACTGTTCGCAGAAGCTCAAGTTGGTCTTCATGTCTTCGAGGGCTTCACTAAGACGCGTGACGTCCTCGGCGGGCTGGCGCATCAGCCAGAAGGCAATACGCTGGGCCGACTTGGAGCCAACGCCCGGGAAGCGACCGAGTTCATCGACGACCCGTTGTAACGAGGGTGGATAACTCATGAAATTTCGGTGGCGCCGGGAAAGATCTCGGTAATCAAGTGCTCAGGTACCGAGGACACAACTCGGACCTCGTCATCGTCACTTTCCACAGCCTCATGTTCATTGCGAACTGGGGCGGGACGAGGTGCCCGCGACGTGGGAGGCGCTGACGGCAACGAGACGGCATTCTTGTCCACGATCCAACGCAGCGTCATGGGCGACTTGAACTCGTGATCCAGCGCACCCTTGACGCCCGCGGCAATCTCTTCGGCGTGCTTGCGCACCTCTTCGTCTACGACAGCCAGCGTGATCTGTCCGTTGTCAAAACCAACGACGGTGGCGGTACGCAAAATCATTTGCGCGCCGCGCGAGGTCCGTGGAATGACGTTGTTCACGAATCGTGAACGCACTTCGTCGAGCTCCAAGTTGGTCGATCCCGCCACTGGTACGGGCGTTGGTGCAGCTGCGGGCGGGGGGGTTGGTGCTGGTGCAGCAACCGGAGCGGTGGCGGGCGCTGGTGCAACTGGCGCGGGTGCTGCCATCGGTGCTGGTGCGGTTGCTGGGGCCACGGCGCCAATGGGTTTGAGAGCGGGGGCTGGTGGCGCGGCCGGCGCGGCCGGCGCGGCGGGACGACGCTCGAGCTGCGTAATACGCTCATCCAGCGCGGCAATGTCCTGATCGAGAGTGGGGTGCACCAGTCGGGCGAACGCGACCTCCAAGATGACTGTCTTGTCGGGGGCACTCTTCATCTCTCGCATGGCACGCCCAACGGTCTCGAGAGTGCGTACGGTGCGCGCCAATCCCAGTTGCTGACCCCACGCAGCGAGGCGGTCACGATCGGCGCCCGTGACGTCGGCAACATCAGGAGCCACCTGCAGCAGAAAGGACTGACGAACTTCAGCGGCGAACGTTTCGGCCAACTGCTCCGCATCCCACCCTTCATGTGCCAACGTGGCCAGCGACTGCAGTGCGAGGGCGGCGTCCTTCGCAACGAGGGACTGGAAGAGTCCGTCAAAGTCAGGCGTAACCGATTCCCCGGTGCCCGTGGCAATCAACTGGTCGAGGGCGCTCAACGCGTCGCGTGCTGAACCACGACCCAATCGAACTGCCGTCTCAATCAGCTCTTCGCTCGCGCCGAGTCCGGCGGCACCCTGTACGTCGTGCAGCAGGGTGCTCAACGTGTCGCCACCGATCAGGCGGAATTCCAGGTGCTGGGTACGCGAACGAATAGTGGGTAACACCTTGTGCGGGTCAGTGGTCGCGAGAACGAAGACCACGTGTGCTGGTGGCTCCTCCAGCGTCTTCAACAGGGCCGCCGAGGCGGCCTTCGTGAGCTGATGGACTTCGTCGAAGATGTAGACCTTCCAGCGACCTGGCGTCCCGTGCCAGGCACCCGCGGTGATGTCACGAATGTCTTCAACACCATTGTTAGAAGCGGCGTCTAATTCCGTGACGTCGAGCGAGGAACCCTTGGTAATGGCCACACAACTCGCGCAGACGTTGCAGGCGTCGCCGTCAAGGGGCTGCTCGCAGTTCAGGGCCTTGGCGAGGATACGGGCCGTGGTGGTCTTGCCGGTACCGCGCGGGCCCGAGAAGAGATACGCGTGGTGGACCCGGTTATTGGCGACGGCGCCCTGCAGGGCACGAACCACGTGATCCTGGCCGCGCAGTTCAGCGAAGCGCCCCGGCCGAAAACGTCGATAGAGCGACGTGACACCGTCGAGGGAAGTTGGCACCTGCGCGGATGAATCCATGCGCCAATGCTAATGGGGGCGTGTAGGCGCCGAGGTCCAAAGCGGTGGCCAGGCGATCCGTGGCACCCGAACAACTCGCTGAGAGCTGCTGGCTT
>Ga0007834_1000267_pt1 | contig 17399 bp, 13 predicted proteins | sample CryBogCBE06Nov07_FD_71233 | JGI IMG/M metagenome (GOLD analysis project Ga0007834, IMG submission 71233) | Freshwater microbial communities from Crystal Bog, Wisconsin, USA - CBE06Nov07 | ecosystem: Environmental > Aquatic > Freshwater > Lake | place: Crystal Bog, Wisconsin, USA | collected...
GGAAGACGTACCTGCTGTCGCTATCATTAAGCAAAATTCTGAGGATGATGGAGAGTATGAAAATGACAGTTTCATCGGCAATGACGCATTTGACCCAGTGGACCACCTGCCCAAAGGTTCGAAAGAAGACGACGAGTCACAGTACGAGAATGAATTTGAAGCCGAGATATAAGTCGGAGAGACTCTACTTGTTCTATTTTCTAGTTGTGAAATTGTAAGATTAATACTACGTCTTGACTCGTTGTAAACTCTTTCTAAGGGAATCTAGAGTTCATGAAATTTGCCGAAAATATTACAGATAGTTTAATTGAGTCAAGAAGGGGGAGACTTTGTCGGCCTTTAGTTCGCCACTCGACTTTCGCCGGTCATATGACATAGCCTTTTCCCGCCTGTATTTTTGAGGAAATGTCAACAGCTACTAAAACTAAATAAACAGTAGCATTACGGACGCACATAGTAGTAGAAGCTCCAGTGCCTCCCCTACTAGTGGCATCATACAGCCCAGGCTAGTGGAGCAGGCGAGTTGCTGAGGAGCTCCAATCATCGTCGCCTTCCCCGAATTTGTGAAGTCAACGGCCGCAGTACTAGCAGCTTTCAGAAATAATGATGGTTTTTTTGTCCTACTACTTGCTATGTTGGTAGCTCTGCACGCTCAAGAACTAGTTGGGCGAATAGTGCGTATATAAGAGGGGATATATTAATTCGTGGCATTTGGTAGAAGCTTGGATCAGCTTACGCAAAAACTAGAAGAAACCATCAAGAACCAACAACTTATGATGGGGTAACTCACATTTCACTAATTAGTGGTAACGCCATGACGTTATATAATTCCATAACCTCTTACTCGGTGCTACGGGCTCGCCACGTGGTGGTTTATAGCAGCCGCTGGTAGTGTAGTTCTCTGGTCTACATGTCTAAATCTAACTATTGCTTTTTGCCAATACAAGCCAATAAACGAAAGAGCAATATCCTTTAAATTGTTTCTTGTGGTTTTCACTTCCGATCATAAATATTTTTTTGAATTTTCTCATTTTCACTAAACTATCATCGCATCATGATAACTATTTGATTAAGGAACTAAATGATTCCCAAAAATGTTGGTCTATTAAAATCATTTCTGGGTCCCATCTTGAATCAGATCGTATTCTTGTAAAAAGCGTCAGCTGGAATGAATGTACTAGCCGGAGCTTTTTACAAGAGGAATGAATGTACTAGCCGGTGACGTCATCGATCCCTCCGTTGGTGATGGTGAAGGTCGCATCTTCCTCTGGCATCAGGGGACTGTTTCAACACGCAGAGGATAACTACTGATTCATCATTTAATCGAAGTGTAATTGAAGTGTGGGGTATCCGAGCAAATACGCCAGAGAAAATATAGGAGACGCAACCGCCTCTCACAAACCTGTCAAATATTTTAGCGATGCGTTGATCACCCTTGCCCTTCTTGAGCATAACCCTGGTGGTGGAGGCATGAGCAAGGACGTGTCCCCCAACAGGCTTTATCACTGGCCCCTGAAATGCTCAAAACAGAGCAAGGGATTAGGGAAAGAAGTGGCTTGGGTAAGCGGGTGACTCGACTTACAAACATAGAAAGCGCTCCGGGATCTGCCATGCACTGGTTGATCAGAACCACAGCGATATTGAACTCCTCTGCAATGCGCACCAAGTGACCCAAATGCTGACCCAGCTGTATGGAGCAAAGATGGGTAGCACAATTTCAATATTAAGCACCCTGTTGAAGGCTGCCCATACCTTCTGTTGTCGCTCGGAGAGTTCTCCTCGTCCACTAAACTCCACTCGGAACAGTGCTGCGAGAGGAGCCACGTGAGCTCGACCGGGAAATATAGAGCAGGGAAAGAAAAACCTGACCGATGATGCTGTCCACGATTAGAGTACGGAATGGGCCTTGGTCCACATCAGAGAGGAGGGCAGCTATAGGCTTCACTATCTCTGTAGACAACATGGATTCGAAAACAGTTTTGACTTGCACATCGAGAAGATCAATGATCAGATACTTATTATACCCATCTGTTCCTCATGAGAGAAAACTCTGCAGATTATGATGTTTTCAAGGGTTTGCTCCGCGTCTGCATGTTTTAGAGCAAAAGTTGGATTTTGATTATTTGTCCGTTAGATCCAAAATTGACTTATATACCTAGCCCAAATCTGTCTGCTATGCTCTCTATACGTTCTGGTCTAAAATTTCCCTCGGTGTCCTTTTGTCAGTGTGATTATGAGCAGAGAGCAATTCGTTATTGGCGGAAAAATTACAATTACCAGATATATTACTTTCCCTTGACCTCCTTTCATAGCGAACGACAGCTAAAAAGGATGAAAATTGAGATAGGAGCATTACTTGAAATTTAAACATTACTTGAGAGCTCACGCAAAGCGTGTGGGCCAGTTGCGTTTTTCCAGTTCTAAATTCTCCAAATAGTTCAGTGATTGAGGAAGATTCTATTCCACCACCAAGAATTCTGTCTAGTTCTTTTGACCCTGTGGTAATGCGAACGACTCTTTTCCTCAGTTCTTTCACCTCTACTCCTGTTTTGAATGCGGATCCCCTTGAATCTAATTTTTTCGCTGCCTCTCTAATTTTTTCAACTTTCGCTATATTTCATCAGAGCAATGTAAGGAGAGGAACGAAGTACTTTTGAATCTGGTAATACCTTCAGATAAGCCTTTGATTGCGATCAGATCTCTTGATGAACATTGCAGGACGGATCCAATGGTTGCAAGACCAGCCTCCTGAAGCTTCTTGATGTCAGCAACATTAATTCCAGCAGACTGCAGATCATCAATAAGGCGAAACGATCTAACTTCCCCGTCTTCTTCAACCTCGCGTTGTTTCATCGCGCTTGCCATCTCCAGTTTTCGATTAAATCTAACACTTCGTTCTGTCCTCACATGATCGTAAATTTATTATTTCACTAGTTCATGCTTAAACTTTTTTGCATTTCTCGTTTGTGTTATCGGACAAGTTACTTGTCTAGCAACCATGTCAACATCGATCTCAAGTATTATTTAGAGCAAAAAAATATTAGTTTTCTCTTATTCAATAAGTAAAGGTGTACTGGAAGATGTCTGATTCAATAAATTTTGACATTGAAAAATCTTACTTCGTTAAATTTTATGTTGCCGATTATCTGGATGGTCTTCATGCAAGAGCGATCAAAGCAAACTCAAATGTTTTAATTGAACTCGTTGATAATAATAATAATTATTATTGTAAATTGTTGGAATTATACGTGGGGGCGAAAGAACAAGTTATATTTCTCAGAAGATCGACTTGGGATGTTATTCCTCTTTTATCCGCCTCAGCTCATATTCACGTCAAGAGTTTTTCTTTATATTCTGTATCCATTCCGAATTTAAAATCACTCATTCACAACAAGTGCTGCAACAGCGGAGGTGTGGGGTATATTGCTCTAGACGAAAATCACATTTTACAGATATTTCACAAATGTGATAGATTTCTTTGTTTTGGTGCACGTACTAGCGAGCATCTTGAGCTCGCGGCCTGTATTACAAATGACTTAAGACTTCTACTCTACAGTACGAGCGATTTCGATGACATGGAGATGTTCTTATATGTTCTGCGCGAGCTTATGGATCAATTTTCAGAGTCAAAGAATCATCAAGGACATGATAGCCATGGATTAGTTTGCAGTCCCATATTATTATCTTGTATGGTCAACAATAGGCGTCGGTCCCTGAAAAGTTATTTGGAAAAACTAGAATTTACCATTCTCGACCAATTCATGCAGATAAAGCTGAATACAGCTGAAGAAAGTCTTGACAACAACAAAAACACGAGTAATTTTTGCTCTGGAGGGCGAAGCGGTGAGAAGGAAGTGAATTCAACCCCATCGACAGCATTGAGTGCAGCAACTCGGACGTTAACTTCTACCGATGATCCAAACTCTACTTTCCCTACGATGGACACATTCATTTTACTAGGGCAATCTAACATGTCTGGTCGAGGGAGAGTATCAGATCTAAAGAGTTTTTGTGAATATCACAGAGCCACTTCATTGCACACTCCCTCGACCGTCATCCCAACGGCAGATAAAGAGGAGGTGAACGACACGACGACGCGCGGACGGGATCGATTTTGGAGGCATCAAGATATCACCCGTTACTTCTCACCATTATCGGATGAATTAGCGGATGATTATCGGAATCGGGTGCTCCTGTATGACCCTCAAGAGCAATGGCAGTACGCGTGAGTGACGTCGTCCTTCTCTCCACTTCTACTCCTCAACTCTCTATGTGTCTTATGTTATCAACTTGTTGTCTGCTCGACAGTGGCTTGCTGACTCATGTCAATGTGGATGTCCTGAAACAGGATCGGGTGGGGGTGGGACCCGCCTCTTCCTTCGCTTGTAGATACCTGGACCTTATGGAGGGACGGGACAGTGTCAGGGGCGGGGGCGGCGGCACAAACCAGGTACATGTAGATCGAGATTGTCATCGCGGGTTATCACATAGTAGTAATTCTGCTGCTCTGGAGGAAGTGACGGAGTGATATTAGTGTAATATCCGTTACGCTCATATATACAGCCCTCACCGCTCTGATAGCCTACGTCCAGCACCTCCTACTCACCCACCCACCCCGCTGACTCCTATTCCTGCCCGGGTCTCCATCCCTCAGAGCCATGGAGGGAACTCTACTGCTGTACACGAGCACCCACCTCTCCCCTCGACATCCGGAGCCAGTCTGGTCGGTCTGATCCCCGGAGCCGTTGGAGGGACCTCCATAGCTGAGTGGCAGCCTGACTACTCACCCCCAGACATGACGAACCAGTCATGGGACTCGGAACAACGCGCTCACCCAGCGCCGCTCGTACACGTCTACGGCTATGACTTTGACAGTTGGGCGGACCCTGACCTCCTGGTACACTCCAGCCATTGCTACCAGGAGGGCTGTCTCAACATCTTCTCTTGCACCCTGAGGAGCGTCTACAACGCCCTGAGGACTCGTCCTGCCCTCGGTCCTGCCGCACGTATCGCAGGCGTGCTGTGGTACCAAGGATGCAGCGACGCGGACCTCCAGGGGCCGGTAGCGGACACGTACTCCATGGCACTGACTCGATGCCTCTCCTGTCTTCGAGACATGATATGTGCGATTGAGGCCCACTGTAGGTCCTCCCCTCCCCCCGCAACCGCTCGCATCGTGAATGCGGTGACAGAGTCAGACCAGTGCGTCTCCACAAATCCCGTGACAGGGGACAGGGTGTCGGCCTCACAGTCACTTCTGCCAATTGTACTGGTGGCGGTTACGAGTACGCGACCGCTGCCCTCGCTGGACACCGTCCGCGCTCAACAGCTGAAATCACCGTTGTTTCTCGATGGCGTCCGTGTGGTGGACGCATTCGGTGCCCTGCTGCAAGCCGATGAGGTTCACCTCCACGCAGTCAGTGCTCTGGCGTTGGGCTGCGAGATCGCCGAGGCCATGTACCGATTGACTGTGAACCCCCAGACCACCCTTTCCCTTCCTCCTACTGTACCTTCACGTACCACCGCGACGGACACAGCCATGGACACGGGGACGCCTCGGACTTCAATGAGAAATGCGGAGGCGGGATCTTCAACAGGAGGAGGAGGAGAGGCGCTAACTACGTCTGGCTTCCCATCCTATTTCCCCTCAACTGCTCAATCACTCGTGCGGCAGTACAATCAAGCAGTCGCCGCCGCCGACGCGGCCTTACACAACGTGTACTCCACCCATCCTCTTGGCGCTGCTGCGGATTCTCCACACCCAGAGGACAGCCCACTGGTCGTCGATCTCCTCGGGTCCTGCTCCGGGTCCGGGTCCCCGTCCTGCTTCCCTGTACTCAGGAGTGGATGCAAAGCTGCAAACTTCACCTCGGGCAGCGTGGACTTCTCCTCCGCCTTGTCTCTCCTCCACACGCTCGCCCCCCTTTTTTCCGGTTAGTGCACGAAGTCCTTAACTCCCCCCCCCCATTGAATAGGAGCCTTACCCCCGTTGCCGACAGGCAATGGTTCTAATGCTCCACGGGTATTTGTGGACTTAGGCTGTGGCTCTGGGTCAGTCCTATGCGCTGCCTTGGTGTCCCAGCTCTTCTCCAGAGTCGTCGGTATCGATATGATGAAATCGAAGGCGTTGGAGTCGGCGTATGTGATGCGGTACATGAAGGTTGAGTGTGACATGGACACGCGGACGATCGAATCTGTGACCACGCCCAATGGTCAGCAACAGAGTGGACTTCCTGCTGGTTCAATAACCGCCCCTGGTGCTTCTACACTGACTACCAGCACTCAGGTGTACTTGGGAAATTTTTTAGTCACTGATAATTTCGACTGGACAGCGGACGCGACGGTTGTATACACCTGCGCTACCTGCTACACCGAGGACCAGCTGGCCGCCTTGGAGATACTCTTATTGCGACTGGCAAATGATGTGACGGGGAAGGTCGTTATTTCCATTGACAAAAAGCTCTTTAGTATGGAAGGGGATATTTGTAAAGGTGTTATATTTCCTTATCAGTTATATGGTAGTTGCCAGTGTTATACGTCATGGGGCAGAGCTGTCGCTTACATTTACACGAGTAAGGACCGCTTCAGTTCATAAAAGTCTATTTGCCTTTTCTAATAGTTTTACGGAAATCTGTTAGTTAATCAGTTAGCATAGAAAGTCCTCACAGTAACCACAGATGATCGAAGTCCAACCAAGGACGACTACATGACTGAGGAGAAAGCATTCGAGCCTGGAAACACGACAGCACAGAGGGCCTTGACACAGGTCACACCACGGAGATCCAGGCACTTTTAGCCGCCTCCCCCAATTACAAATGCAGTCAGCCGCCCCAGGTTGCAATGTACCGATGAGCAAATGTCAAGATAGAACAAGACCTGCGGCGCGGCAGGGCACAGACCCACCACGAATAAGATCGATCGTCACGTCACCCTGCCCCTCACCTGCACTTTTGACCATGCCCAACCGCCCCTCTGTTCACCGCACTCGCCCTAGTATGAATTTATACCCTTATGCGCATCTGTTGAACTATTGCATGGTAGCTAGTGTTGCTTTTTACTTTCTAAACTGCAATTGCTTGTGGTAGTGGTAGTTGTAACCAGCAACCCGCCCGTAGCCTACAGCAGTAGCTCTACCAGCGGCAGCGCCCGCCGTATAACCCCCAGAGCAACGAACACGCGGTAAAGTAGAACTAAGGAAGCTTATTTACTCTATTTACCGGGAAAAGCAAGATTAAGGTTAGACTTAAAAGTTGGCAGCCTTCCTTAAATTCATAAAAGGAAAATAGAGTCAGTATGGGTGGGACCCACTGGCGGCCATGTTCGGCCCTAAGAGTCGAGAAACGAAGCCAGCGAGCGACTACGCAAAATTCGTTCTTTAAATGCAAAAAGAAGTAGAAGTGAGCCTACTCAGCGCTAATTAAATATTAAGAGGAAGATTCATATGCTTACCATAATGAATCTCGAGCCCTCAAAATAAAACCGATCTCTGCACCCGATACGAAACAGGTGCCAATATCCGCTCGATAAAGGATGCAAAATGTTTTTGTCTTAACGCTTAATTAAGGGCAAATATTTCCTGACCATTTAGCAAATATTTTCCGCCCTATATTGCAATGAAGAGTCAGTAAATTCTGAATTATATAGTATCAACAACGCTTACAGAATCATCTCCAATCTTGTCCGAATTTTCCCATGTCAAAATCGATCCAAGCAGGCTATCCTGACCATTACTTCCGAATATATTAGGATTTCTTAGAGGCTCTCTGATCATATTAGTTTACATCTTCAAGGCAACTCAATCTAAAAACAAGTGGCGTAAAATACGCGCAAGTAAGAAAAAAAAATATTTTCGATATTTCGCTTCACGATTGTTTAAGTGTTTTAGCATTTCAGTTTCGGTAATATTGCTAAAACTTATGTCGAACGACTTTGGCGAGCTTGTCCTTGTGGTTGGGGACTTTCATATTCCTCACAAAGCTGCTCAAATACCTGAGAAGTTTCAGAAAATGCTGTTGCCAAATAAGATGCAACATATTTTGTGCACTGGGGAACTGATTACGAAGGAACAATATGATGAACTAAAATCGTAAGGGAAAGAAAGAATTTTTAGTGTTGATTTAACCTACAGGTTTAGTCTTGCTCCTAATATTCATGTTGTAAAGGGCTGCTTTGATGATGATCTAAGCTTCCCGGATACTAAAACAATTCAAATAGGTCAATTCAAAATAGGATTAATACATGGTCATCAAATTGTTCCCTGGGGAGATCCCGGAAGTTTGTCCATGATGCAAAGAAGACTAGATGTCGATATACTTATTTATGGACATACACATAAGAACGAAATAAGCGAATGCGATGGAAAGTGGTTCATCAACCCCGGAAGTATTACCGGCGCTTACAGGTGAGAATTCAGTACTTTCTTGCTTTTAAAGCTTTTTTAGTTTAGTTTCTACGCAGCTCAATTACAAAGGAGGTTATTCCTAGCTTTATACTTCTTGCTATTCAAGGTCCCAAAGTTGTTACTTATATTTACGAACTTAAAGGGGACCAAGTGACGGTGTCGAAGAGCGAGTTTTCCAAATAAATTGTTATGTATATGCATGGGTCGTTGCTCCAAAGCCCTGTAACTGCATTGCTAGTACGCGGGCTTCGGGAGGTCGAAGTTGATTTACCGCTGATTCCTTGAATTTTCTTGCGTAAAAGTAATTTTGCCATTTTCTTTTTAGAGTTAATTTACGCTTACATATTTGCTTGCCTTGCCTAGAGAATAAATTATTTTTGCATACATTAAATCATTTTGTTAGTTATTACGACTAGATAGTAAGATATGTCAGAACAAGAAACAAATATACCGGCGTGGTTGAAAAAACTGTGGTCCGTGGCACCACTTAGTAATTAGGACCAAAGCTTCGCTTCTTGCTGCTCAAGAGGGTGCAAAGGGGTTGCAAGGAAAGGTGCCAGCAGTGTGATATACACCAGTAGTATTGAAAAGAATACCCGCACCCCGTTGCTGCGATCGTGGGGGGGTGGGCGGCGCAGATTTACACGGACGCCGCAACGAAAATTTGTTCGACATCTGCCCGTCGATCATGCTAATCGCTGTGTGATATTTCAGTTTCTGTCTCATTTTCTGAGGGGATGCAAAATGGGGTGGCGGTAGTTGCCGAGGGTGAAACAAGGAGGAGTGGTGGGTTCCTATTGGGGATGAGGCCGCCTTCCAGTTCTGCGTTTACCTGGAAGCCGCCAGGAAAGCTGAGGCCTGCCCGAGGTACATCAGATGCGACTGCGCCCTGTGGATCCATATGAGGGGGCCGGGAGAAGGGACGGCAAATTTGCTTGGGACTACAACCTCTACCAGCAAGTCTGTAGCGCAATATCCGCATTCACCATTTGTGCCGGCGTCTAAGAGATTGTGATCTCATTGTCCTTACTGATTTCCTCGAGTCTTACCTAGCACGTGTTTCGTGTTACTCTAAAAAGATATATCAAAGTCTTTTATTACTCGGCTTCTGAGTAGTTATGCCTCAGAAGGCCTCTGGATTCACGAAATCTATTCCTGCGCAAGTGACACCGATCCCGACTATAAGCGCATTCAAAATAAAGGAAATGCGGACGCAAGTTTGGCTTCCTTCATCTGCCAAAAAAGTTACCTTCTTTAGGAAGTAAGGGACTCCAGGGTATTCCTGAAAGCTTGTGATGAACCAGCTAACCACTCAATCCAGATCGGAAAAAATATTAAATTTTTCAGTAAAAATATATTTCCTGCTAGTAGCGCAGTACAGCACCTCGACAAGAATATTTGCATTCGGGAAATCTGTTAAAGCTTGAAGCTTGAAGCTTAAATCTGAGATTCCACCAAAAATTAATCATGGGAAAATAGTGCGTTTCAGTCTTCATCAGCCCATTGGTGTTGACGGAATCGTAGAACATCCTAATGATTATGAGAGAGCTGCGAGTTTAGAGAATTGATATGCAGTACCTCAGTAAAAAAACAGCCATATACTTGGAAAGCTCTCCTTGTGGGAATGAGGACGGATGAACAACAAATTTGACGCAATACCCATATCTCGCTGGAAATGCTTTATCAGATGACCATAATTGGAAGAGGAGTGGTCAAGCACCTGGAGAAACTCTTATTGGTCTTCTTCATGTTTTAGATGCCGTGCCGAGTGGGTTATCCCAGAAATATGAGGCCCAACAATACCTTCCCGACAAAGTTTTCTAACCGCTTCCGCTTCTTCTTTCGAGTGGAGGCAACAGTATTCGCTTGGCAGGAGGAGTGGCTAAGCGTAGATTTACGCATCTGCCCAGCGTCGTGTGAGGCAAGCTCAAGCCCCGCTAAACTTTAAAACAGCTTGTCCGACAACGGAAACATGGCTCCCCCATATCGAAGCAGTTGCTGTGAATCCCACGGTGCGCTTTCTAGGGATCTTGGGCTAATTTTCTATAGAAAAAACGGATCGCATTAAAGGCACCTTCAAAGATGTCGGGAAGCTTATCCAATTGCTCTCGACTGTCAGCTCATTGAGTCTAACCTTGTGACTGCAGTGAAAACCGTGTGGACGGACTTTGGGAACACCGCTCCCCCAATCCCTCTCCAGTGCTCAAGTAGCTCGACTCCGTCACGCAGTGTTTAATCTCTCCTGCCGACGGACCAAACAGTGTTTAATCTCTGGTCTTTACCATCATGGTCTCGGTCGGCGCGGCGGCCGGCTTTCTCGAAACCAGCTTTGTATTTGTTAATCTGTAACCCTTGTACTATCACTCGCCTCGTAAAGACTGTTTTACCCCCGCGTTGCTACGGCGTCATGCGTAGTGCTTTCTGTTTATAGTAGAAACGTCCTCCCCCACGGGCGATACGCGCGTCTCCTTCTATTTAGCAGGGGACGTTGTAGCTTACTTATCGTCTCCGGGGAAGAACTTGAATATGCCTACGGGTGGTGAGTTCTTTCCCATCCCCCACTCGGTCACGAGGCTTTCCAGTAGGTAAATTCGGGCTCCAAATTATAAGATTATCTAAGTTTCTTTTGTCCGTCTATAAAAATTAAGATAAATAATTTTCAAGAGAATATTGGTTGTGAGAAAAGCTGCCCGTGGAATCACTTAGTAACCAGGGCCAAAGCTTTGCTTGTTGCAATTTGATTGAGTAGCTAAGGACTGAGGAGATGATTGTAAACATGATGATGAAACCCATTCAATGAAAGGGAATCAGATTTTTGAGAGATCAGTTGACGGGAGCGAAATGATATTAGAGGAGCGACGTGAAGTATTTGGGAAGCAGTAATTTTGATTCTTCGGATAATGCAAACAAAAGAATGAGTGTTGAGATAATTGTTTTACATATGTAGCGTTATTTAATATTTGTTACTTACCAGGTTTAGATTATTGGAAGTCGAGGGTTAACGACAATTTCATATTTTCAGAGACGAATTTGAAGCTCGAGGAATATCGGTTGATATGATTTCGCATTAGTTTTGGAGAAGTTGATTATGAAACTGCTTACACTCACTTCACAATTTCTCGGAAAAATACGTTTCACGGCGTGCTTTGCTGTAATCACATATACTAAATTTGGGATCGCCGAGAATCAAATAGTTCGTTATGACCGAAACAACGCAAATTTCAAACCAAATAAACAAGATATTGCGTGGTGAACCGCCACCACAAGCTAACCACTCCATACATATGCACCTACTGGGTAGAATCGATTCCCAGCGTAGAAAACTTCTCATGCTTGCACCAATGCAAAACAGATACGATGTCTCCCAGAGGCGAAGTTCTACCCATATGCCCCGCTATCCATTCCTCTTCCTAAATTACCTGTAGTAGAACGACCACGAGAGGAGAAACATAATCACCTTTAGAAAGAAGATCGCGCAAGGTAACTAAAGGGACACGATGATACATCCTTTCTTACTTCCATCCAAGGTAAAAAGTAAAGACCAACGGAACCACCTCGTACTACCCTTCAAGTACGAGAGAAAAGTAATTGTATTATATTGAGAGTGGTCTACCAAAAGGAAGGCTCCCCAGCCATTTCTCCTGCTAACGTTGCCGCAGTGGCTGGAAAAGGGGCTGCAGTAGCCTTGGAGTCTTCCCTACCGAATGCTGCTAGCTTTATTCGCTTCGCTGCGTCGAGAAGGGACTCCGCCGAGGTAGTTAGGAGCAAGATGTTCTCAGAAGCTCGGACCGAGGGAGGTTCCGCGCTCATAGAAAGCCATAGTTAGCAGTTCTCCCAGCCTTTGAAGTGATCCGCTGACAAACTAAAAGAAATCGCGGGAAGGAGTCAAACCTTCGGTGGTCGTGCAATTCCATCCTCGCTACTAAAACGTACTCGACGACTACACGAGGATAGTTTTCCAGATGAAATCTACGGCGGATTGCTAGGGCAGCAAACAGAGCCTTCAAGCGCGTTGAAGAAATGTTTTTACTCTGGGGATTAAGCGCGGATGAACGAAGCCGAAGCCGTACCTCGATGCTTAAGGAGTTCCTTTCCAGTGCTAGTTTTGAGAGAGCCGTATGTGCAACCACTTTGATCAACTGGAACTGTCCAGACCTCGAAGCCGGGAAAACGCCAAGGTTGATCTGCCGTATCCAGGCATTCTTTAAGGCAATATTTGAAGGAGACCCGAACCTGAATTATGATGCAGAGAAATGGTCACTGATACCCTTACAACGATTAAGCATATTCGAGAAAAAGTAGACAAAATAAAAGGAAAGGCCGATAGGACACGGGTTATCGCCAATGCCTAGAGTTCGGGTTTTCGCGCTTCGACAGGATATTGGAGATACTGGATCCAGCCTTGGTATTATGGAGAACGAGACCCACATCTTTTCTCATCGGAGTTTAAATGAAACTGTCAATTTGAGGTGCTGCTCAATAACCGGTTCATTTTTCTGCTTCCAAAATTCACTAGTATTGAGAATCTGATGACTCTCCTGGTGGGGCCGTACAGCAACCGGAGAAGTGAGTAGACTTGCGGCACCTTGATGACAATTCAACAAAGGATTGCCGGTATGGTGCTAGTACACCACTGGAGTAATGAATTGGAGAGCAGATTGCAACACTCCAACTGCTGTGAGCCCTACACCGAAGAAGGGGATATCCTCAGCTTCCTTCGTCACAGAATAAGGAATGCTGAGAGAATCTATAACCCACGACGTCAATTTTAACACAGTACTGAATCTTTATTCCACCAAGAATATTGCCTACTACTAACCAAAATGGTAGCAGCTCATTTTGCTGCCTTTGGCTGCAATTCAGGTTCCTGTTGAAAATTCCAAGCTCTAAAGCTACTAAATTTGGCATGCTTTCTTTTTTCGGTATTCTTTTTTACTGCTGCGGTGCATAATTGTTACTAAACTGGGCGAATGATTCTGAAGCATGCGGCGGAAGCTCCATCATTGTATACTTTAGCAAGCGTGCTGAGACAGAATTTTAGTATGGCGACGATTAATCAAGTAATCATAATGCAGATAATGCTCCACCGGTTGATCAAAAGAATAGTGGTTGTTAAACACGAAGCGTTAAAAGACATTAGAAGTGAATCAAAGTAGGAACGATCAACAACAAGTTTCATGGTGTCTTTATTCCTACTCTCATTCTGTTATACCATTTAGTCCCTCACATAATACCTAACTGTCAAGGGTCCTCTTTTCTCCACCGCTGAGGACAATCAGGAAAAACTAAAGAAATTTAAGCTTCATTTTGTCCGATAATCCACTGTTCTATAAAGAACCTACTGCATCAGGTGACAAGGAATCGTTTATACGCACACGGGCTGCCGCATGTAGATATAGAGGGAAACATAATTAGTAGCTAGATAATGACACCTGTGTAACTGAACCATATTTACAGAGCATATGGAGGAGATCAGCCGTTACATCGACGATGTCCCAAGCAACACAGTGATGACATAAGCGCACGAGGAAGTACTGTCTCTTTATCGTGTACTCTTTATTAGAAGAAGCAAAGGGGATAAGATTGGAATCGGTTACTCCATCGAGATGCTGGGTGAAGTTGAAGTTGAGTTGATGGATTGATCGATGGCACAAACTCGCCCCTGGATCAGGAACTCATTTAACGGCGTTATTTAAATACAATACGGGTAGAATTATTTCGGCTGTCAATTAGTGATCTCCCCTGACTGCTGCCACGAGATGCAGGACTGTCCGAAAGCACCACATTTCCTCCCACTGGAACCGTGGATAGAGCGAGACCGAGCGCCTCTACCATGTGATTCAGATCGGCGGTTTCTTTCTTGAGCATTTGGGCGATGGCGTAACGGTAGGCGGATTCTTCCTTGGCATGAGTGAGCAGTCGAATCTGTGCCACAGATCAAGGTTCACAAAAGAGTTGCGCACAGGTGAGAATTGTCAGTACTAGTACGAGGACGACGTTGTGTGAAGGAGGAGGGAAGGGCCGCAGCAAGAGTGGGCTTCATGCCACACTTCATGTGGTGGGTAAGGCAACATGTGCGCTACAGGCTTAAAGAAAGGACTTTCTCGTAAGTTTGCGGAGCAGGTATGTTCCGGTACTTTGGTACATAACGCTAACATTCTCCATGTTATAAATTGCTAAAATAAGTGAAATTCCAAGCAGATGGAGATCACTGTAGTGCACTGCTTAGATTCCCCAAACATGTGAACAGAGCAAGTTGAGTTTACCTTTTGTCTGCTCATCCATCGCACGGCGTGGGTCTTCTGTCGCGCCATGGATTCGGAAGTGGACCGGTACTGGAGCTCCAACTGCTCAATCTACAAGGGCGAGCGGTACACGCATCATCGTGAAGGGAATGGTGTGAACGCAATAATAATGAGTCCATTTGAGAAAATTTACCGCACCTCAGATCGCAACCGAATCTGATTCGCGTGGTTCTCGTCTGTCTTCAAACTGCTCTTTTTTCTCACCACCTTTAGCGCGGACCCCGCCGCGGGTTTATCCTTTGAGGGGGACGACGCGGTCGGACTTAGTACCGGCGCCGTATGGATCAAAGTCTTTTGCTTCTCCGGATGATGCCATCTGCTGTCTACAGGACTATCCGCGCCAGGCGATTTGTTAGAATTTAGTAAACCAGTAGACGAGCTATTAGCGATTGAAAGCTCCAAGTCATTACTGGAATTGTTCAATGATGCTTTCTTCGTATTGATCGAGTCCTCTAAGGCTTTCAGGTGGCTGTTCCATTCACTTTCAATTCTTGCTCTTTGTGACTTAAATGCCTCTTCGAGATTGAAAGACTCGAATTCATACCATTTTTCATAATATATCTCATCGAGCCGCCTTGATTCGGCATCCAGTATGCTATTAAACTGGATGGTGAAGGATTTGTTATTATAACTATCTTTGGCTGTCGCTAAGTTTCTCGAATTATGATTGAAATTTTCATGGAACGATTGACCGATGGCAGTACTTCCTATTAATTCGTTTCGTAAAATCTCCCTCTCGCGATCAAATTTAGTGCTAAGAGAATTAATTCTTTTTACATTTTGTTGGGCAGTACGGTAGAAAAATGCCGATGTTTCAGATTTGAGGGTTTCGTCGACTTTTCTGGTCAATTCCTTGCTAACATGACCTTCTTTTATCATAGCCTCCTCTTTCTGCATCAATTCAACCAGCGATTGAGAATATCGCGAATCTCTCTATAAAATGAACATAAGCACTCAGCTTCGCCAATTTTAAAACACATTTAAATTTCTGTAACGTTACCGGAGTAGTCTCAATTGACAATTCGAGTTGATATCGTTGGGACTCATGAGACTCACGAATAGTTTTGATCTTATTTAAAGAATCAGCCATTTATATTTTCATAAACTCGTACAGATTCGATTGGAGTATATCATCGCTATGGTTATGAATTAAGCGAGGTACTAAAACAAATGACGACACGAAAATGACACTCAACACCGTTATACAAAATCAAGTGTGTCCCGTAACCTCCGTTTTCCGTTACTTGTTGAAATATCACAACATCCAGTGGGCTGCCTGCTATGTTATGACGGTTAAAAATATTAAAATATCTAGTCAAGTCAAACTGAATAATATGGCTTGGCGGCTTACTTATAATCAACATCTGGCGATAATTGAAAGTAATATTAATATTATTGAAGATGAGGCAATTAAATTGCCGGATGTCATCAATGGATACTCTTTCAAATGGTCCGCGGGACAGGATTCCACAAAATTAATTCTTTCAATTTTCCAACTGAAAGATCAACTTTATCAATCTGAAGTCGATAAGAGAAGCGTGATATCATTAAAAGATGGTATTGAGGCTAGATATCAAGAGAAACTAGCTATTTTACGAAGTAACCTTGAAAAATTTAATTCGGCTTTATCCATTTTTGAACCTACTGAAGACTCCGGACCAAATTCTGGTAGATATAGTGAGCTCAAGAGATATAAATGTTTAGCTCATTATTTTAGGGATGATTTACAACTATTGATGCGTATAGTTTCGGAGGAGCTAGCACGAACGCTGACCTTCCAAAGTGAGAACAATCTAATGAAATCCCGAATATCGTCTTTAGAATGTGAAGTACGGTATTGTCATCGAGCTATTTCATTTCTTAAGGATTTAATATCAATTCAAGTCGGTATCGATAACAATAAGTTGCATGATAAGCAACAATTATCCCGAAATTCTTACACCGACGATATTTTGATTGGAATTTCAAGACCTTCATCCTTAAATTGGATCCACAAATTGTATTTCGATGATAATTTTACTCCAACGGAAATCGCCGCAACATTCCTATCTAAAGGGATTCAAGAAATTCATAAGAGTAGCACCTCCCTCACTAGACAGATCGAGCAATTAATGGCGGAGAAAGCTTTGGGAGAATCAGAAAGGTGTGACATAGAGGGCCAGCTCGCCAATTTTAGAGCCTCCGAGAATTCGTTGGAGATCGAGTTACGTCGAGCGCAGGAGCGGTTCACTCAACAGGAACTGGCGCTGGTAGAATACGAGAACCAAATAGAAGATCTAGAAGAGGAGATACGCAGGCGGGATTTGGACAATGACAGTGAAGCCGAAGTGACCAAAATAGCAGGAGAGCTCAAAGATGTGAAGCACGCCTTATCCGTATCGGAGAGCGAGCGCATAAGGCTGGAGGCGGAGTTAGAGGACATGAGACAAATATATCAGTCGGTTCGAGAAGCCCACAGTAGGCTGCAGAAAGAGTCCGACGAGCGAATCGATCAGTTGGAAAGTCGCGTGGTCGCTCAGGACAATGAACTAGAAGAGTACCGCGCGAATGAACGACGGCTGCTAGATCAAGCTGAGCGCGACATTGCGAAGGTCCGTGCAGGGCAAGATCAAATAAGGATGGAATTGGAACATCGAATCCGTTCCCAAGACCAGGACATAGAGGAGTACAAAGCTCAATTGGACTCCTGTCAA
>Ga0007834_1000268_pt1 | contig 17374 bp, 24 predicted proteins | sample CryBogCBE06Nov07_FD_71233 | JGI IMG/M metagenome (GOLD analysis project Ga0007834, IMG submission 71233) | Freshwater microbial communities from Crystal Bog, Wisconsin, USA - CBE06Nov07 | ecosystem: Environmental > Aquatic > Freshwater > Lake | place: Crystal Bog, Wisconsin, USA | collected...
AATTGATTTTGTACCTTTTACAGCATTGTTAGATAAGGATTCACGTAATGCCATGTTTCATTTCGCAAAGTGGATTGACGATCAATCTGGCGATCAATTTGCGACTCGTAATATTATACAAACAGTAGATTACCTTAAGAATCCGAGGTTTCATATGATAACAAAAAGCATGTGCGAGTTTGTATGGTATGTTGTATTAAAAAACAATGGTAAAGTCGTATGTGTTGCGTTCTATCAAAAATCTATGGAGATTACTACTATCACTACCGCAAAAAATGAGAGAGGCAAGGGTCATGCTGTTTATTTAATGACCTATCTTCGCGAATTGTTTGAGACTCACGGTGTTAAAGTAATTTGTCCCGCCGAACACCATATTTTACCTATTCTCGCAAAAGCGGGTTGGACTGTTGCTACCAAAATAATTAATCCAGATGGCACAATTGATACAATGCCAGAATACGTAAAGGAAGAGTATATTCGTACTACAAAAACAAGACCTGTTCGTCCTATAAATGAACGGTCTATAGATAAGGTATTTGCATTCATGGAATTTCTACCAACACTGAATGCTCCTGTTCCAAAGGTATAGAACCGATAGAACCGAGATATTTCTATAGGTACCCCATAAACCATTCAATTAGAAAGAGAAACCCGTTATATCCTGAAGCTACCGGTTCTAGCGGTTCTATAGATATCAGCTTTTTTAAACATAAAACTCGGGAACAAGGTCATTGGGTTTAAGAGCAGTATTTTCTCCAAGCACAATAGCATCACTTAACCATATTAGGTTACCAATCGCCCAGCTTCCAATAGTAGAAACGCCAGTATTTATACTAGATGTGTTTAACGATGTTCCGTCATAAACAGAGCTTAATAATGATGTAGTCAATCCTACGCCTGTGGAAATGCTTACTTGTGTAGAATACCTGTTTTTAGATGTTTTCCATGAATCCACATTTGGTGAAATCATAGAGTAAATTATTCTATTAAAAAAGGTAGACCCGCTAACCATAACCAATGTTCTTGCGATTTGTTTTGTTGCGGGAAATGGGTTAACAGCATATGCTAAACATACAGTCATAGCTAATGGCATAGCAGACGAACTAATATATTTCAGCTTGTCGTTCATTATAAGGCATTAAGATTTGTTTTACAAAAAGGGGTATGTAATATGTTTACGGATTTTAACCTATAGTTAAAGTAATGGTCGTGGGTAGTGAAATTACGGCATCCAATTATATGGGAATGATTAACAATATTCGTTCAGGATTAGGTCAACAAGAAGGGATGGATTTTTTGCTTAATATCGACAATGTTGTCAAATGGTTAGAAACAAATCCTACACGCAAAACTAAGAAACCATTGTCTGCGAATAGTATAAAGACTTATTTAGTAGCTATTAAATCTACTTTACGTGACACAAATGACGACAAGTTTTTAGAAGTTATGAAATTATATGATGCGAAGATGCTGGAGTACAAAAAAACACTAGATGCCAATGAGGAGAAACAACAGTTCACCGAACTAGAACGTAAAAAATGGATTTGTTGGTCCTGCGTATTAGAAACACGAGATAGATTAAAAAATAGCGAAAACTGGAAACTATATCAGGATTATATAATTTTATGCTTATATACGATGATGCCTCCGGAACGGCTTGATTATACACCTATGCGGGTAGTAAAAGACTTACCAACAAATACTGACGGAAATTATTGTGTAATTGACGAAATGAAAGCAACATTTGTTCTTAACGCTTATAAAACGGCAAAATCAAAAGGTCAGGCAATTTATGACGCACCTTCAGAATTGTTTACCATTTTAAAACATTGGAAAACCATGAATACGAGTGAATGGTTGTTGGTAAAAAAATCATCACCTACAGAACCTCTAAGTTCGCACGAATTAGGACAATGTATTCCTCGTATTTTTGAGCGTCTTGGTCAACCATGTGCCACACTAAATATTCTCCGCCATTCCTTTTTGACTCATATGCGCGAAGGAGAAATGCCTTTGTTGGAAAAAAAACGCCTTGCTGAACGAATGGGACACTCTCTCGTCCAAGCAGAAAAATACCTACGCATCTAGGGACAGTAATCCTTTCGTACTTCTATATAAATGTCAGCAACAACAACCGCCGTTGTTTCTTTAGCGTCTATCTGTACTGATTTAGGAATACATTTTCTAAATTATGGGTTACCTATGCCTAACACTAGCGATTTTTTTAACAGCGAAAAAGGATTGGCTTTTGCTGGAACAGTAAGCGGTATTTCGGCTACAGCAATTGCCGGCGGCGTTACATCTGGCAATCTTGATAGTTTTGTTTCACAGTTGACAAGCGAATATGATCGCGCTCTAGCCAAAACTATGATCGCCTCTTCTGTTATTAACACCAAGATGCTTACACAAGCCGGTGTTGGTGTCGGTTATATGGTTATCACAGGTCGTACACAAGCCGAACTAATGTCTTGGGCGTCCTTTCAGTTCCTTCCTTCGTTGTTTGTACACGGCGCTATGGCTGGTATTATACCGTATTTTATGTAATGCCCGAATAAACCGACTAGTAAATATTCCAGCTTATAAACAAATGCCGATCAATTACGATACTATTCCTAAACAAGCAATGTTTATCATTGTTGCTGGAGTTGGCGTGATATACCTATATTCTGTTTTAATGCCAAACGGTCTTCCTTCGCTAGTGCCTGTTGGTTCCGCCTCTCCTCGCAAGGATAACAAAACGGGATATCCTGAATCAGATAATGTTCTCCAATACCAACCTGCAGCAGAAACCAATGAGGGACAAATGCCTGTTTCTTCCCAGCAATCCAATTTTGGTAAGTAAAAACGGATCTTATTAATATCAAGCTGATAAGACAGCAATGCCGGAATCAATAGATGATGCTTATAAGTGGGCAACCGAAAACTTGAAGGAGTGGTTTGATAGTCAGGACAAGCTTAAGCGCAAACACATTTCTATAGCAACATTAGATGAGTACATGTTCGATTTATTAGGAGTCCATTATCAAGAGGTATGGTATTACTTTGATATTTATAAGTATACCGTGGAAGGAGTAGACAACCGCATTATTATCATGGATAACGACACGAAGGAGTTTACCATAGTCAACGAATATATGATCCCGCGAGACGAAGACAATGTAAATGAATGGATTATAGACTATCACGGACGAGGACATACAGTATTCGTAATTATTAGACCATAAATATTTCTCTAACACTTATAATAAGAATGTCCCGAAATATTTCTCTTCGTGGTGTTAGCATCCTAACAGCAGAAGCAGTTATGCGAGAAGTAGAAAAAGAGAATGCGCGAAAGCGTGAACTTGCCAAGCAGCAATCTTTTTGGACGAAAATTAAAACATGTATTCCGTTTACCAAACCCCGTATACTATTAAACCCGACGCAACAAGATTAGCATACGCATGTGTTTGTTTATCCAACATGGTAGACATCGGGATAAGGTCAATTACCATAGCAATATGAGTACCAACAACAATAGTTAAACCGCCATACAAACAAGCCTTCTTGTAGTCCATTTATATGAACACAATAAGTTTTATGACGCTGGAATTTCGTTCATTGTAATTAACTGCTCCTCTATCTCGGCAAGTTCGCCAGGTGCCTTCATAACTTTATAAAAATCCGATTTGTGTTTTGTATATTTAGATTCCTCTTCGTCCAAATATGTTTTGTATTTTATAATGTCTGCTTCTATATCACTGTAATATTTATCATGAAATTTATGTCTATTAAGTAACTCTGACGTAATTTCGTCCGTAAGTTCTATAAGCAGGTTACCGTTTTTATCGTAAAAATGTTTTACAAACTCTTTTATAGGTGTGTGTCTTTCTCTTACTCTTAACAAACACATGCGAGAACAGGCAATAGAACTAATATTAGATTGATAAGATTCGGTCGTAGGAAATATAAATCCCCCATATCGTAAGTGATTGCTTTTATAAGTGTTACCAATAAAGTCTATAAGAGTTGCTACCGAATTCCCCATTTCGTCATTATTAACATAATCTTGCTCTCCGCTTGGATCATAATGTTCTATAAATATTAATTTTTTATGATTATTCATAATTACGTGTCGTAAAAAAACAGTTGCGTGTGAGGAAGCTCGGTTAAATCTGTCAACCGAACGACTTATCGCAAGAATGTACGGTTTGCTTTTGGCGTCAAGCAAAAATGTTTTAAATTGATCCGGAATACCATTACTAGTAATATCGTTCAGCTCAATCGGTTCTACCTCTAAAATACGAGCAAGTAGCTCATCGGTAATAAGAGTCCAATCACTATATTTTTTCCATTCACTGCCGGTTAATTTTTCTCCACGATTTCTCTTGTCCTCCAATTTTTGTAATCTATCTAAATTTCTTACCTGTTTAACGGAAATATCGTGTTCGCCAATAGCATACTCGTTAATCAAATATTGGTAATCATCATAGAGATAATGGCTTGATAAGAAATCTAATATTTCTTGTTTTCTTTCTAATAATTGTTCTCTAGTTTTTATTGGTAATCCAAGGACATCTACTTTAGGATTTGGTTCCCGAGGCAAAATAGGTAAACCTATAGAACTATAGCGAGGCTTTCGTTTTTTGCGAGATAAATTAGTAATAAACTCGCCATACAAATCGTCCATTTGTAATTAATCTACAAACAAATCAGGAGCAGGACATCCTTTCATATGGTTGTTTTGTACACATTTTTTTCTATTTTGAAACATTTGGTAACTAATGATGAACCGAGATGTTAATAATGACGTAAGAGATAAATCGGCGGCTACTGTAACAATTCTATCTAATGGTGTAAAATTCTCTGCCATTAAATCATAACCGACAGCAAATAAAGATCCTAGTTCTGTTAATACATTAGTAGCTATATACATAGGTTCGACTGAATCTGCTCCGTTTTTTTTAACCTTCGCAATAAGGCTGTCATCCATTTCTGTCAATTGCTGTTTTATGAAAGAAAATGGCGAAAACGTTGCAAACTGTAATAGTCCTAAAATTACAGATTTAACATGAGAAACAGGTACATATCCTCTACGCATAATTATCATGGTTCGGGTAACCATATATAGAAGACGCGCAGATGTTATGATTACTGCAGGAGCCAATAGCTTATCATTAAAAATAGTGCCGAAAGGAATATCTGGAACAGATACTAAATTGCTCGGGTCTTCTACAGGAACAGGTATAACCGGCGGAGGACTTAAATCATTCATTTTATTATATCTATTTTTTATATTCTACAATGGTTATCATGCGATTATACAATCTTTACAAACAACGCCAATATGACAAGGAAAAGAAATGTAGATAAGATAAATGAGCGAATGGATAAACGGTATTTTAACAGAAAAATTTAACGATGAGGCGTTAAAATGGGCGTTGTTGATGACAGCTATAGAAAGTGTAGGCGATGCTTCGCTTAAACAACATGCGAAAACAGAAAAGCTAGAATTTTTTGCTCTTGGAGAAGCCGCCTATATTAGCCAAGCTTACGTTTTTTCCAAAGCCTTAAAAAATAACAAACTAGGGATTGTTAATGCTTACTGGAATGGCATGACTAATATTACCGATTGTTTGATAGGAATGGCGATGGGCGAAACATACGGGACACCACAACTCGTAGGCATTGGACTTATTACTGTTGGCATTCTCCTGATCTAACACAACATTTCCAGCAATATCTGTTAAAATTGTAAATGGCATTATATAAGAATATGTGCCTGTAGTTCCGTTACAACCTTCTGGAAAAATAAAAGTTTCAGTTGTACCAGTTGCCATTTATTATAACACTTGTAGAAAGTTTATATTAAAGTTTTAATACCTTTTAAACTATACATAAAATATGTAGGACCTTTAATAGGCATACGAACAGGCTTATCTATTGTAGGAAAAAAAGAATAATATGGCGGTGGACGACTTTTTCGTACATTTAGATCTTTGGGCGGTTGCTGAACGGTTGTCGTCCAACCACAAAGACCATTATCTTCTAACCACCGTAATACTCTTACATATCTAACAGCATGACCGTTATCTTGATTTTTAAGAGCATCGGCTTCATTTCCATACGTTTGTTCTGTTTTCATAATTGTAAATGTTGAAGGATCGTATTTAATTTTAAGCATCGGCACTTTGTGTAGCGCAAAATAATTAGATAGAATAACATCATCACTTTTACGGTTGTCCCAATACGCCGATGTCTTTTCTACATAAGATAAGAAATCATCTTGTATACAGCCAGGCGGATACACAATGCCGAAAAATCCTTCCATGACATCTACCTTTTTAATTTGTCCGTGACATCCCGCAAATCCCCGTGTAGTCCAAATTCCACCATGAAAACAAACAATACTTTGTCCGTCAGCACCATTTAACAGCGTTTCCAAATGTGTAGGATCGTAGACAAAGTCATCGTCCACAGACCACACAAATTTGTCTTTATTGTGTCTTATAAGTGTTGGTGCTACTTTGGTTATTGCCCCGTAGTCTTCCGTTCTATAAATTTCTACGTTTTCCATCGCCGTCATCCAGTCAGGTATTTGGTAAGGCTCAGCAGTTCGCACACACCAATAAGGAATGTTTATTTCCACTTTCTCTACAGGATATGTTTGTCGTAACAAACTTTCTATCGTAGGGCGTATTCTGTTTATTCGCGAAGGAATAGTGGACAAGGTTGCTACTACCTGCATTTGTTATTAGCTATGAATGTTTATGGAACCAATAGAACCGATAGATTCAGGATTTTGTCTAGATTGTTTATGGTTATAACCAAAAGCCCGGTGTCTATTGAAATATCTCGGTTCTATCGGTTCCATGGAAAAACGGATGAAAAGTTCAAAAAGATATTTTCCCAACATAAGACAAGAATGCCTCCTGTCGCCCCCCCTATGTCTATTCCTATTCGCTTTGATGTAGCCGGAAACAATGCTGTCGTGAAATGGTCTCCCGAACAGGTCAAGAAAGAATGGAAGCGCCGCCATCTCTATGAAATCGCATTTACAAGTGAAGACGACCTCGCCATTCTGTTTGGCGATATAGACATTTATACAGATACAAACCTAACACCCGAAGAGTTTCAAATACTTAACAATGCCTACTGCGACGCAATTATAAAGTTTATCGGAGAACACAAGTTTGCTCTCGCATCGGCATCATCCTACATTATCCGTAAAATCAGTTGGCGGTTTTATGTACCCGACATGGTCGGCACCGCTATCGCTCAAAGACAATGGGCTGAAAAGGTAAATCACGAGCAAGGCATTAAATTAGATAACGGCGTTCCTGTTAACCTAGATCTAGCAGTCTATCACAAGGGACGCAAAATGAGAATGCTTCACGCTTGGAAACAGATCAAGAATGATAACGGTATTCTAGAAACAAATGAGGAGCTTTGGGAAAATCGTCCATTGGTTATTGTCAGAGGCGTAGAGGAAGACACTATTCTACACAAAATTAGCGAAAATGCTGAGCGTATTTCTAGCAAGTCCAAAAAGGTTTCTCTCGCCTACAATGACTTCGACCTAATTCGCAAACTCGTTATAGACTGCCTAGATGAAAGTCGTGCCAACGACTATGTTTCATGGCGTAATACCTTATGGGCGATCAAGTCCGTAGAAGACACCGAACGAAGCAAAGAACTCGCACACGACTTCTCCAAAAAATCCGTACGGTACGAACCTCGTTCCGTCGACCGTACTTGGCATGAAGGTAAAAACCAGCTCACCGCAGGAAGCATTCATTACTGGGCGCGAAATGACAATCCCGTCAAATATGCAGAATTCGTCTCCAAATTGCCGGTAGAATTCTTGGAAAAGCAACTAGCGGAAGGCGATATTGGACTTGCCCGTATATTCGCAAAGGTTTACGAAGGCATTATTGTCGCCATAAACACAAACACTCGCCGAAGTTACTGGGCGTTCAACTTTATTACGGGGTTATGGGGAGAACAAAAAGATGATTATATTATTACCATCTTTACCAGCAACATGAAGCATATTCTTACACCTTTGGCAGTCAAGATGACATCCGAATACAAAGATATTGCAGACAACGACGAAGGCAAGGTTCACAAGAAAAAAATAGAGCGAGTTTTGGATACCATCAAGCAGATGACAATGACAAAAACAGCTACAAAATGTATTCCCCAGATCTACCAAACACTTTTACAGGATAAGCAATGGGAAAACATACTTAACACTAAGCGTGACATTTTGCCCGTGGCAAATGGTGTCTTGGAACTCCGCACAGGAATCCTTCGCCCTTACGAACTGGAGGACTACCTCACATTCAAACTAACAGTTCCTTATAACCCTAATGCCGACCTTTCTAAACACGTCAAGTTCTTTAAAGATGTTTTACATAATGACGAGGACGCAATAGAATTCATACATTATTTTATGGGCTACTGCATCACCGGAGAAACTAACCGTCAACAACTACTTATCTTGGAAGGTTCGCTAGAAGGATCCAACGCCAAATCTGTTTTGATGGAATGCTTGTTGTCCGTTCTTGGCAAACAGTATTATGCCACCATTAACCGCAAAGCCTTGGCTAACACCACATCGCAAAACAACGACAGTGTGTATGACGCTCGGTTTTCGCGCGTCGCCTGTATTCCCGAAATGAATAAACAGGGCAATGATTTGGACGAAGGACTGATTAAAAATATTACGGGCAGTGAACAGATCAATGTGTCTGCAAAGTTTAAAAATGCTATTTCTTTCCAGCCACAGTTTAAGGTACTGATGCCTTTGAACGAAATGTTTCCTGTTCCCGCAGATAGTGGCGCTATGTGGCGCCGTTTGATTGTCATGCCCTTTAAAGTCAGGTTTCTATCACCCGACAATTCCGAATGGGACGACGAATTAGCCGAGCAAGGATGGATCAAGCAAAAAGACGATAACTTTGCCAAAGAATTGCGCGAAGACACAGAAGGATGGTTAGCTTGGCTTGTAGAAGGCGCAAAACAATATTACGCACAACCTTCGCGCGAACCACCAATGTCTTTACAACATCATCTTCTTAAAAAGCAGGAGGAGAATAATCCTCATCTCAAACATATACGTAAGACTTATAAGATTACAGGATCGACGAATGACTATGTATCTGTTTCCGATATTATTGGCGGATTTCACATTCCTGCCGACGAGAAAGAAACACAGACTCAGCGTCGTATTGGCGTCGTCATGAAAAAGTTAGGCGTTAATAAATCTACCCGAGATATTTATCCCACAAAACGGGAAAACGTGTACGTACAAGAGCAAGGCGAATGGGAGTGGAAAACTGTAGAAGACGCTACGCAAAAACCTACGAAGACAAAGGTTTGGACTGGTCTGCGCAAGAAGACAAGGGAAGAGGAGGAGGAGGAGGACTTTTCTTAACACTTTGTAAAGCTTCCTTCATTTCAGCATATCTCTTACGCGAATTAGCCTTCATTCGTTCACGGAACTCTGCGTCTTCTTTATATCTGATTTTAACGTCTTGGGGCATCTTTGCTTTAATAAGCGAATAAACATTCATCTATTAAAACAAATGGAAGATGAGCGGGAAATCCACTGGTCTAACCAACTAGAAACCATTATCGCCCAAGAAGGCGAAAAATGTAGGGGGTTGGCATGGATACACCGAAATGCAGAAGCAGTTATGAACCATAATAATAATTACATACAAATCCCGAGTATTGTTTTGTCAACACTTACAGGAGCAACAAGTATTTCCTCCACAGCTTTGTTTGGCGAGGAACACGGCGCAGCCGCATCCAAAGTCTTGGGATTTATTTCTATCGGTGTAGGCATCATTAACACGCTCGGCAACTATTTCTCTTACGCTAAAAAAAGCGAAGCACACCGTATTGCCTATCTACATTACTCGAAGCTTTTTAGCTGGATCAGTGTAGAACTGTCCTTACCTCGCGAAGAACGTATGACTGCCGAAGACATGCTTAAATCTTTAAGGGTAGAAATGGAAAGATTAGCCGAAACTACGCCCATGCCTCCGGAAAATATTTTGACAGATTTTAAGGAAAAGTTTAAAGATTACGACGTAAGCAAACCCGCAGAAACAAACGGACTTGCCAAAATCAATGTTTTTCGTAGAGAAGCTGTTACACCTATTCAGTCCGCATGTATAAACGACCTTAAAATCGTAGTTCCGTTAGTAGAACAAACCTTGCCCAAAGACAAATGAACGCAAACATTCAGCGTATTGTTATTATTGGATCGCTTGGTGCTACTACCTACCTTATTGCAACCTGTCCTTGCGAACAAATGGGCGGATGTAAAAAGGAATTATTTCTTGGTCTTACAGCCATTCCTTTTGGTTTTGCTCTCTATAACTTTATGGGAGAAGGAACATGTCCCGCTAAGTAAATGTGTAATTTATATAAATGGCAGGAATACAATCATAAGTTCGCTCGTTGTTTTGCTTGATTATAAAACTCTTCGTTAAGTTCTATGCCGGTGGCATTTCGACCGAGTGTTTCGGCAACAAATACGCTAGTAAAAGATCCTGCGGTACAATCTAAGACCGTGTCTCCTTCCTTACTATATCGCTCGATCAAAAATTTGTAAAGGTCATCGGGTTTTTGAGTAGGATGATGAAATCCGCTACGTTTATTATAAGTGTTAGGAATGTTTATGACTGACAAAGCACATCGGCGTCCTGTATTGTCTTGTAAAATTTTGGGAAGCATACCGGCAAGAAGTGTTTGTCGTTCAAGACATTTTTTGCTTACAAGCGATTTGGGAAAGTCGCCTGTAATATCTTTACGTTAATACCTCGCCCCTTTTTTTGCAAAAATGTAAATGTGTTCGTGCGAAGACATCGGCATTTTATTGGCGAGTAAAAAGGATACGCCGCGCTGTTTGTTCCAGACAAGGTCATAGCGAAACCAATCGGGATTAGAGGCGTACAACTCAAAGCCAAACCGAGCGTTACAGAAGTGAACCACAGGTGTATGCTCGTCTTTCATTAAACGCCTAACATGTTCCCAGAATTTTATAAGATCTATTTTTTTGTCCCAGAAAAGTCGGTCAGTCGAATGCGATGTCAAGCATCCGTAGGGCAAATCACACAAAAAAAGATCTACGGATTTATCTGGCAAAGCAGCCATTTGTTCTAAACAATCGCCATGTATTAGTATCATTGTTATACAAATATATTATTTTACTAAAACACTTTCGCAAAAACACAGGAAGTATCTACCAATTTTTTCTGCGATAACAGGGTCGGCAATTGAAAGTTCTTTGACAAGAGTATCACGAGCTACATTGAGAGTCCCAGTCGCATACAACGGAAGCAAATGTGTATGTACGAGTGATACTACATCGTTCTCATTGAACTGAGACAGTAACGCTTTATGCTCCTCTGTCTTAATAAAAGGCTCTAACATCGCTCTCATGTTTTTTGCCTTGCCAACTACAAAATCATTGACGCTTGTCATTTGTATAGTCGCAAGAGTATCTTTTGGCGAGTTTTTCTTCACAAGTAAGACATAATGGACATCACAGAGTTTGCGATTGACAAGGTTAAAGTGCCGTTCTCAATGTGCATAGCATCAAAAAGAAATACAGGCAAGTCGGTGTTGCTTAATCAGTTTATTAAGGCGATGATGGACATGCGGAAAGTAGATATCGCTATCGTCTTTTCCAACACCACGGGGCTGAACGACGATTACCCCGACGTCCCTAAACAATTAAAACAGCCGTATAGCGAGGAAGCCTTACAACGCCTTATTAATAAGCAAAAAGGTACCGAAAAAGGTAAGCGTAAAGAAATCTTAGTAGTTTTTGACGACGTGCTGGGAGACAAGAAGGCAGACCGCTCGTCCCTTATTTTGTATTGTTATGCAATCGGGCGGCATATAAATTTGAATCCCGTGCTTTGCTCACAAGTTAGTAACCGGGTTCTTACACCGACAGTCAAAGCCAACAGCGATTATATTCTACTTTCCCGCCTTAATCGTCAACACATTCTTAATATCTGGGAAGCCATCACCAACATGGAAAAAAGAGAGTTCGTGGATTTTATTGAAGAGGTAAACAAGGATTATAAGTTCGCCGTCGTGGATATGACCTCACAATCCAACAATCCTGAAGACTTCTTGATGGTCGTCAAGGCAGAACCGCCAAAGGAAAAGCCTATCAATGAACGAAAAAATGTCGCGGAGGAGAAGTCCCAACACTTTCTTTCTCCACCTACTCATAAATGAGCGACAAAGGTTCTCGTCTTGAAGAAGCGCGAACGGATAACATCCTATCCGCAAAGCCGTCAAAATCAGGTGCGATGGAAGAGTATTATGCCTACAAGCTCCGCCAAGAGAAACTAAAGAATGTGGGTACTGGTGGAGAAGGTCTTGGTCTTTTGAGCATAGGAGAGACCCGTGCGTTGAAGGGTATTAGCGATCTCGATCAGCTAGAACTTAAGGCTCTTGCTCGTCTAAGCACGTTAGCCGACAATTCGCCCGAGCTTCTACAATATTTTGCCATCACGCACTGCTCGACACGTGAGGACGTTGCCAAGAAACTCGCCAAGAAGCAACTCCGTAAGCAGTTGGTGGAGGAGGCGGTGAACAAAGTCATCGATCCCTCGTCCCTTGCCAACTCGGTCAAGGCAAAGCTAGATGCCTCCCGCAATGCTCGGGCGCAGAACGGCTTTGGTATTGGAAGCAACATTTCTCTAGCATAAGGAGTTTGATGTGAAAAACTATTCCGTCATAATTACAAATGTCTAATCGTGCTTTAACACTCTATGACACGGACAGCGATAGCGATGCCTCGTCATTGGCAGGAGATAGCCGACCAATGGCAAGTATGTCTATTGCCAATGACCCATGCCGCAAAGATAATAATAGTGACGGATTTTCGCTCGACAGCGATTTAGAAACTAATTATACCGATAGCGAGGAGGAATACATTACAAGCGAACAAGCACAAAAATATAATCCGGCAAACCTACGAGTAGAGGCACGACGTACACTTGATTACGACAGCGAAAGTGATGACGATGGCAATGCAAATTATGGATATTCGGCACAGGATATTGGCGGCTTTAATCGTTCTGTAATGGCAAATGGTATGAAGGATGACGAACACAGTATTGGCAGCGATAGTGATTACGATCCTATAATCCGTGGACGAACAGATCTGCCTCAAGCGTTTGTAAGAAACGACAAAGAACTTGATGCGTTGCTTCCAGTAGGACACGCTCGGGACAAGGTAATTACAACCTCTACTATTAATCCCGAAACGGGCGAGAAAGAAATCCATCAATATCGCGAGGGTGAACAGGAGCGTCCATCTCGTAAAGTTAGAGTTATTTCGTCGGCAAAGCAGTCAGCAGAAATTGTGTCCCAAGCACTTGCCAAAGCACGAGCAGATAAAACTGTTGTCAAGAAAGCGTTAGGTGGTAAAGGTGAAGCAGATTTGACCGAAGAACAAAAGAAACTTATTAGTAGTAGAACTAAAATTTTACAAGCCGGAAAAGAATCAGCAAGACAAGTAAGAGGCAAAAATTATATAGAAACAAAATTAGCCACGGAAGTCTCGCCAGAGCGTGTAAAACAGCTAACAGACAAGTTCGAAAGTACAATGTCCAAAAAGAAAATGCTGAACGAATTGGCAGAAGGCAAACCCGAACTACAGCCGCCGGAAAAACGAGAAAAATTAGACAAAATAGAAACAAATGTCAAAAAATTAGTGGACAAGCGGCTATTAAGCGAAACATTTAAGAAAATGAAGGCAGAATCACAGGCACGAGCATTGCTAAAAATTGTCGGACAAAAAATCGCGAAAACAGTGGCAGGAGGCAAAATTGCCGCGACCTTCAAAAAGATTGTAGACGACGTGAAGGAAAAAGCATCTGCCGAATTAGATGCCGAAATTACCAGACAACAGCGTCAAGCACTTGCTAATCTTTTGTCCAGCCAAGGGTTTGCTTCCTCGGAGGCAGAGAGAATTGCCAAGGGAGAAGAACCAGACAGCGCATCTACTATTGCGGGAACAGAAGCAGAGACGAGCAATACCGCAAGAACTACGGCAATTACTACGGCAAAAGAACGACTAGAAAACTTACAAGCAGAGGTAGAACCTATTAAGATAGACGACAAAGAGCTGAAAGTAGATATAACTCCTGGCGGAAAAAGACAGCTCAGGTATGACGGAAAACTTGTTACAAGCAACGCAGCCAATCTTTCGCTCTTACAAAAAATACAAGTCGAGCTTTCAAAAACACGACGCACGGATCCAGTGGCAAACGCTATTCGTGTTATTGTGGAAGGTCGGATTTCACAAGCCAAATCTAAGCATGGTAAAGGGGCAGTAGGCGGACAAGGAAAGCGGAAAGTAGCCGGTGCTGGAGAAAAATCATAAACTTTTATCAGCATGATAAATAATGGAGTATTTATGGGCGATTGTACTAGGCATTTTTGCCGCTTATATGTTTTTTATTAAATATAAGCGAATTGCTTTTAACGATTACACTAAAAAATATGACGATTTATGACAACATAAGGTTTCTGTACAAGTATACAAATGACCGATGACCTACGTAGCAAACTACTTACGGAGGCATTTTTGGTAGGGGCAGGACTAATTCCCGTGTACGTCATGACAAAAAAAATAATAGGACTCATGCTTCCTCGTTTAAGCAACGAAGCACGAGATTATATGACTATTTTTATAAGCGGCGCAACCTTTCATTTGGTTGCCGAAGGAACCGGAATTAACGACTGGTACTTAGAAAACGGTCATGCGTATCTTAAACGTCATCGCGACGCGGAGTTTCAGGCACAGGAAACAGCTCCGGATGATCTGTGCGATGGTCGGTGTGGATGGGAATCAATGGGAGGGTTATGTTCGCACTACTCTTTACATCAACAAGGGCAAGTGCCGTTTCCAGCGTGGTAAACACTTCCTCCCAAGACTTAGCCTTAAAATTACATGATTTGCCAAGCACGTTTTCCATGCCTACACAAATATCTGCCGAAGACCAAGTGTCATGATAAGCACCCGACCAATCGGATTTATCATAATACTCTCTGTCGGGAAGAGGAGGCACAAACACAGCATTACGCCTAGAAATAAAACTTTCGTATTGCGGAAGATAAGTGAGGACTTGCGGTTTACCAATAGAAGCATGTTCTAACGCAGTTAAACCATAACCTTCGCCTGTAGAAGTGTTAATGCCATAATCCGCCACATTATAAAACTCGTTAACAATTTCATCAGTCAGCAAGATTTTACTCGTGTTGATAGAAAGCACACGTTTGGCGCAATCATATCCGTGACGACGGATTTCGTTATACAAAATAGTGCCGATGTCGTAATAACCTTCACTTCCGGTCAACAACAAAAGATAAGCTATTTTTTTCGGATTGCGCTTACAAAATTGTACGAATGCAGAAATACATAGGTCAATTCGTTTACGGCGGGAATTACGGTTAGCATTTAAAAAAACAATAGCGTCTGTGGGAATGTCTAGCTTTTTGCGTATCTCCGCAGTTTTTTCTTTTGGCAACGGATGAAAGATGTTTTTGTCTACGCCATGTTCTAAAACATACGCCTTGTCAAACGGATACACGTTTTTCCAATAGTCGTTAAAAAAATAAATGCGTTCGGCTTTGTCGTTCAGCATTTTTAAAAGCGGAACAGGAATACCATGAGCGACCGTGTCTACATAAACCCATAAACGTGGAGGAATCCATTTCTCTAAAAAAGTGCCGATATAACCTAGATCATTATAAATAAACACCACGTCTTTATCACCGAAGCCATTGCCTTCGCAAAAAGCATGTAGTCCTCCAAAATTAGCGGTTTCCTCATAATTGTCCTGCGTAACAATGTTTTCCAACTTAGCACGTAATGGCAAGGTTTTTGAGGAGTTTAGGGTATAGTGATAAAGCTGTAGCTTAGGTATTTTGCGGAGTTCACGAAGTAGATAATAGGAAACCTTGCTATAACCTGTTAAAACATAGGCAGAGGTAGACACAAGACAAAACTTCATTCTTTGTTAGACCGCAAGGATAAATATTTCATTATAAAAACGAACCCTCTTTTTTATAAACTATGTCGTATAAACACGGAACCGCATACCGATAGAAAGGATGATTTCATATGGGAGATAGCATGTAAAATAGTCCAAAACCGAATATAGAGTGCCTCTGGAAACTACTGGTTCTATCGGTATGCGGTTCTATGTTGTATAAACATAGTATTTACAGAAATAATGTTGTATAGACATAAATGGAGGAACCTTGCGATGCTAAACTTTTTGCTTGTTGGTTGTTGTCCCAGTATAACGGAACGCATATTTATAGCGGAGCAGAAATCGTGGTTAACTACCACCTCTACGCAAGGTTCTATCAGCGTTTTGCCCTCACACAGAATGCCATTACTCGTATCCTAACTTATGGTAAGGCAAAGGAGAAGGGTTGGTTCTGTAATACCAGAATGGGAAGTAAGAACGCTTATAAGTTTACGCTGAATGATGAAATCCGTGAAATGATTAACAAAGATTACAAGCTTTATGATCGCACAAAAGCACGATGGAACGATAAGGAGAACGGCATAGAGTATTATTGAGGGACATAATCGTCATTGTACGGCATAGTCAAAAAAGGGAAATGGGAAGCATCGGCATATCCTTGTCCTCCGTGACAATGTAAGCCGTGTTCTCCAATATGAAACGAACGGTTTGCCACAGGCACTACACAGCGTTTAGCATAACGAGGCATGGTTGTGCGTGTAATTTCCCAGTCCCAATCCCGAGATTTAAATGTTTTCTCCATAAAATCTCGCCAGGTAGACGCCCATGTTCCCCATACTGCGCCGCTAAAATCGGCAGCATATCTCCAATCGCTCGGCAACAGAGAACACGTTTCGCGCTGGTTATTTTTACAGCATACTGCTAATACACTTTTATCATCCTTATGTAAATCTGCCATAGTAGACAAAAAGCGTATAGCATCGGGCGAAATAACAAAATCGTCTTCGGCAAGAATTACGAATCCGTCGTACTCGTAGGTCAATACATCGAACACTTTTCTAGAATTGTTAAAACATCCCCATAAACTATCGGGTTTTTGTGTATTGACAACGATGTCAACCTTTACGTTGACTTCATTCATAAAGTCTTGTATAACTCTGATACAAGCTATCATCACACTAGTAGGTTCTACAAAAAAGGTAATGTCTTTGACTGATGACAAATCTGCTCTTGCCCACGACCAAAGAGTTCGGCGTAGGTAATCCGGTCGATTAAATACGGTGAAACCAATACGACATTCCATCCTTGTTTTATAGCAGAGCATTCTTTCCGTAGGTAGATACAAATGAGAACAG
>Ga0007834_1000270_pt1 | contig 17350 bp, 19 predicted proteins | sample CryBogCBE06Nov07_FD_71233 | JGI IMG/M metagenome (GOLD analysis project Ga0007834, IMG submission 71233) | Freshwater microbial communities from Crystal Bog, Wisconsin, USA - CBE06Nov07 | ecosystem: Environmental > Aquatic > Freshwater > Lake | place: Crystal Bog, Wisconsin, USA | collected...
CCCCGGTGGCGATCTGCTCTTGCTGGACGTGATTCCGCTGTCGCTGGGGCTGGAGACCATGGGCGGTTTGGTCGAGCGCATTGTGCCGCGCAACCAGACCATCCCCACCGCCATGGCGCAGGACTTCACCACTTACAAGGACGGCCAGACGGCTCTGGCGCTGCATGTTGTGCAAGGCGAGCGCGACCTGGTGGCAGATTGCCGCAGCCTAGCCCGCTTTGAGCTTCGTGGCATCCCGCCGATGGCGGCAGGCGCCGCGCGCATCCGCGTCACCTTCACCGTGGACGCCGATGGCCTGCTCAGTGTGTCTGCCAAAGAGCAAGGCAGCGGCATGGAGGCCCAGATCACCGTCAAGCCCAGCTATGGCCTCTCGGACGACCAGATCGCCAAAATGCTGCAGGAGAGTTTTTCCACCGCCGCACAGGACATGGCCGCACGCGCCCTGGCCGAGGCCAGGCTGGACGCCGACCGCATGCTGATCGCCACCCGCAGCGCGCTGGATGCCGATGCCGCCTTGCTATCCGCTGCCGAGCGCGCCCAGATTGAGCAGCTGATGGATGGGCTGCTCGCCACAACATCCACAAGCCACGATGCTGCGGCGATTGAGGCGGCTACCAAGACTCTGGCCAATGGCACCGAAGCCTTCGCCGCCGAGCGCATGAACCACAGCATTCGCCGGGCACTCGCTGGCAAAAGCCTTGAAAGCATCTGATGCCCATTATCCGAATCCTGCCCCACCCCGAATATTGTCCCGAGGGCGCAGAAGTCAGCGCCCCAGCCGGCACCAGCATTTGCGAGGCCCTGCTGGACAACCACATCGAGATCGAACACGCTTGCGACATGAGCTGCGCTTGCACCACCTGCCACGTCATCGTGCGGGAGGGCTTCGCCTCGCTGAACGCCATCGATGAAAACGAGGAAGACCTGCTCGACCGGGCCTGGGGCCTGGAGCCCAACAGCCGCCTGAGCTGTCAGGCGTTTCTTGCGCAGACCGATCTGGTGGTCGAAATACCGAAGTATTCAATCAACCACGCCAAGGAAAACCACTGAGCGGGTTGACCGCGCAGGATCAGCCCAGGCCAAAGGCCAGCGCCACGCGGTAGGTGATGAACGAGCCGAGGTAGGCCAGGGCAAACAGGTAGGCCGCCATCACCAGGGGCATCTTCCAGCCACCCGTCTCGCGCTTGACGGCTGCCAATGTGGCCATGCATTGCGGCGCAAAAACATACCAGGCAATCAATGAAAACGCGGTCGCCATGCTCCAGGATTTCGCAATGATCGGCCCCAGGGCAGACGACACATCGGCGCCCGTGCTGGAAAGCGCATAGACCGTGCCCAGTGAGCTGATGGCCACCTCCCGCGCTGCCAGGCCGGGAACGAGCGCAATGCAGATTTGCCAGTTGAAGCCGATGGGCTGGAACACGTAGGCCAGCGCATGGCCCAACATGCCGGCAATGCTGTAGTTGATGGCCGGGTCAGTCGCACCGGCCGGTGCGCCGGGGAAGCTGGCCAGAAGCCACAGGGCAATGGTCAATGTGAGGATGATGCCGCCCACGCGCTTCATAAAAATTTCAACCCGCTGCCAAAGGCCGATGCCAATATTGCGCACCGTGGGCCAGTGGTAGCTGGGCAACTCCATCATGAGCGGACGTACCATGCGGCCCTGCGCCGTAAAGCGCTTGAGAACCCAGGCCACGCCCAGCGAACCCAGAATGCCTGCAAAATATAGGCCGAAGAGCACCAGGCCCTGCAACTGCAGCACCCCAGCCACTTCGCGCTGGGGTACGAAGGCACCGATCAACAAGGCGTAGACCGGCAACCGTGCCGAGCAAGTCATCAACGGGGCGATCATGATGGTTACCAACCGATCCCGCGGATCGGAAATCGTGCGCGTGGCCATGATGCCCGGAATGGCGCATGCAAAGCTTGAGAGCAAGGGGATGAAGGAGCGGCCCGACAGGCCCACGCTGCCCATCACCCGGTCGAGCAGGAATGCGGCACGCGGCAGGTAGCCGGACTCTTCCAGCGCAAGAATGAAGAAAAACAGGATGATGATCTGCGGCAGGAAAATCAGCACGCCGCTCACGCCCGCCAGGATGCCGTTGACCACCAGGCTGTTGACCCAGGCCCATGCGCCTTCATTGGGCAATTGGGCTGCGGCAAAGTCGCTGACCGCATTGGCGGCCTGTTTGATGATATCCATCGGCCACTGGGCCCAGGAGAACACCGCCTGGAACACGAAAAACAGCACCACGGCCAGCAGCAAAGGCCCGAAAACCGGGTGCAGCACAACCCGGTCAATCCTGTCACTGGCCGTGTTGGGCACCAGATGATCCAGCCCGAGCCCTTGCAGGATGCGCCGCACCGCTTCATGGTCGGCCTGGATGTCTGGCTCGCTGCCAGGTGGCGTTTCGCCGGCACTGCGTGCCCCGTGGGGGCCGGAGGGGGCGGGGATGACCCACTGGCTGCGATCGTTGAGGATGGCGCGCAAGGCGGCGTCGCCATCCCCCTTGGTAGCCACCGTGCTGATCACAGGGAGTCCGAGGGCATTCGACAATGCCTGCGCATCGACATGGATGCCGCGCCGCTCCGCCAGATCGGTCATGTTCAGCGCCACGACGCAGGGCAATCCCAGGCGCCTGACGGAAAGGACCAGGCGCAGGTTACGCCGCAGATTGGTCGCATCCACCACGCAGACCACGAGATCCGGCCGCTTTTCGCCCACAGCGCGGCCATAGAGAACGTCGACTGTCACCCGCTCGTCCGGCGAGCGCGGGTGCAGGCTGTAGGCCCCAGGCAAATCCAGCACGCGCACGGGCTTGCCACTGTCGCTGACGAACCTGCCTTCCTTGCGCTCCACCGTAACGCCGGCATAGTTGCCCACCTTCTGGCGGCTGCCTGTCAGCAGATTGAAGAGCGCGGTCTTGCCGCAATTGGGATTGCCAACCAGGGCCACCAGGGGCCCGCCGCGATGGACATGGACAACCGACTGGCCCATGCGATTCAGACCCCAACCAGCTGACGCACCTGCACACACGCCGCTTCGGCCTTGCGCAGCGCAAAGGTCGAACTGCCGGCGCGCACTACCAGGGTGTTGGCTCCGGACAGCCCACGGGCCAGCACACTGACCTGCTCACCGGGAATGAAGCCGATTTCCGCCAGCCAGCGCGCCCACTCCGGCGCATGGGCTGGCGCCACCACCCGACCCACCACACAGGGCGTGCGCAGGGGGGATTCGTACAGCGGATGCAGTTCAGGGGAGAGCGCGGGATTGGTCATGGGGCCATCAATCGACAAGCCAGTACTCAAATGATAACCGTTTTCATTCGCATCACATCCGGGAGGGACAAAAACTGGGCGATATAGTCCAGCACATGCGCCAAATCATTCTCGACACCGAAACCACGGGTTTGTCTGCCGACAACGGAGACCGCATCATTGAAATCGGCTGCGTGGAGTTGGTCCAACGCAAGCTCAGCGGAAACAACAAGCATTTTTATCTGAACCCCGAGCGCGACAGCCATGAGGACGCGCTCAAGGTGCACGGTATCAGCAATGAGTTCCTGCGCGACAAACCAAAGTTTGTCCAGGTTGCCGACGAACTGCTGGAGTATCTGCAAGGCGCAGAGCTGATCATCCACAATGCACCGTTTGATGTCGGCTTCCTGAACAAGGAGCTTGAGCGCATTGGCAAGCCGCCGCTGAAGCAGTTTGTGGGGAGCGTGACCGACACCCTGATGATGGCCAAGGAGCTTTATCCGGGCAAGCGCAACAGTCTCGACGCGCTGTGCGACCGCCTGGGTGTTGACAATTCGGGCCGCACCCTGCACGGTGCCCTGCTCGATGCCGAACTGCTGGCCGATGTTTACATCAATCTCACGCGCGGGCAGGACGCACTGCTGATCGATTCGGGCTCAGGCGGCGGGAGCACCGTGTTTGTGAAAGTGGACCTGAGCGGCTTTGATCTGCCGGTACTGCATGCTAATGCCCTGGAGTTGGCTGCCCATGAAGACCAGCTCAAGCAGCTGGACAAAGCCAGCAGCGGCAAAACTGTCTGGCGCGCTGCCGATCCGGCATCTACAACCGGTGTGGCATAATTGCAGGCTTTCCTGAACAGGATTTCAGGGCGATTAGCTCAGCGGTAGAGCACTGCATTCACACTGCAGGGGTCACATGTTCGATCCATGTATCGCCCACCAGATTCCCGCCATGGCCAGGATATTTCAACTCCCCGGCAACACGCCACTGGTATTGGACTCGCCCCATAGCGGGACCGAATACCCGGCTGATTTCGGGTATGCGTGCGACCTGGCATCCCTGCGCCGGGCTGAAGACACCCACGTCGAGAAACTCTACGCATTTGCGCCCGACATGGGTGTTGCGTGGATCGAAGCCCTGTTTCCCCGCAGCTATCTGGATGCCAATCGCAACACGACCGAAGTCGATGTCTCGATGCTCGACGGCAGTTGGCCGCATCCCCTGGAAGCCAACCCTTTGGCCCTTGCCAAGGTGCGGCTGGGCAAGGGCCTGATCTGGAAAATCACCGATGAAGGTATCCCGCTTTACCAGCGCCTGCTCGGTGTTGCCGAGCTCGAATCGCGCATTGCGACCTGCTGGCAGCCCTACCACGCTGCTGTGGCCGCCGCCATCGACAGCGCCTATGCACGCCACGGCTACAGCATCCACGTGAATTGCCATTCGATGCCCGCCGTGTCGTCAAGCCACGCGACGGATTTCCCCGGCCTTGCGCATGCCGACTTTGTCGTTGGGGATCGCGATGGCTCCACAGCAGGCCGGGCCCTCTCGCTTCTGGTCTGCGAGCACCTGCGCGGTCTTGGCCATTCGGTCGAATACAACCACCCCTACAAGGGCGTGGAACTGGTTCGGCGCTACGGCAAACCGGCGGAGCACCGGCACAGCATCCAGGTCGAAATCAACCGCAAGCTTTACATGGACGAAGCGACACGCGAGCCGCATGGGGGGTTTGCGCCTCTCCAGCAGAGCCTGCGATCACTGGTTTCCTTGCTGCTGGCAACCGACCCGCGACAGATTTCCTGAACTTCCCGATCACTGGAACATTTCATGCATGGTTGCCTCAGCCGCAACCACCGCCTTGAAAGGAGTGCCCTATGTTGGACCGTACCACCACCCTGTTTTCGCACATCAAACCGGAAGACACCGCCTACGTGTCAGGGGGCTTGCGAGACTTCTTCCTCTACCGTGACCTCGGCATCGCGGAAGCCACCCGGGGCAAGGTCATTGCCCATCTGGTGAAAGCGAATATGGCACCGGAAACGGGCACCGGCTGGCACCGACATGATGCAGACTTCCAGATTGTGATCATGATCAAGGGTTGGGCCCGGTTCATGTACGAGGACAAGGAAACCCTGGTCGAAGCCGGTGACTGTGTTCACCAGCGCCCGGGCGTGCGCCACTATCTATTCGACTACTCTCCCGACATGGAGTACCTTGAAATCGTCTCCCCGGCCGATTTCAAGACGGTTGAGGTGGATCCGGTTTGCGAGATTCCGGCACCTACACCCTGGAAATAGCCGCCTTAGAACTCCGCGTCGAGTTCGTCAATATCGTCGGCTTCCAGCTGGGCACCGGCGGTCCATTCTTTCATGGCTGGCAGTTCGAGAATGCGCTTGGCGTACGCTGCGCAGACCTTGTCTAGCGCCACGTCGTAGGTCTTAAACCGGGTCACCACCGGGGCGTACATCGCATCCGCCATGCAGGGCTGCTTGCCAAACAGGTAGGGGCCGCCATAATTGGCAAGGCATTCTTTCCAGATGGCAATGACGCGGTCGATATCGCCCTGGGCGCGTGACCAGATCTTGAAGCCCGGAAAATGGCCCTTGATGTTCATCGGCAGGGCACCCCGCATTGTGGAAAAGCCCGAGTGCATCTCACCGCAAATGGCGCGGCAGTGCGCGCGCTGTTTAGCGTCAGGGGGCAGGAGCCCCGCCTTGGGCTTGATTTCGTGCAGGTATTCGCCAATGGCCAGCGTGTCCCAGACCTTGATGCCGTTATGCATGAGCGAAGGCACCAGCATCGAGGGCGCAAGCAAGAGCATTTCGGCCTTCATGGCCGGGTCATCCGGCGGAATGACCTTTTCAACAAAGTCCAGCCCGGCCATGCGGGCCATGAGCCACCCGCGCAAGGCCCAGGCGCCGTAGTTCTTGCTGCTGATGGTGAGTTCCGCTTTAGCCATGGTTTCTCCTCGGGCCCGTTTTAGTGCGGGTCTGTGGCATGGTTCACGCAAGCCCTGTGCCAGTTGCCTGCACGGCTTGGCCCGTAACTTGCCTGTCATGGCCTAACGGATGGCTGCATCCCCATTGAGACAGGAACCCCATGCTTTATCAGGCCTATCAATTCCAGTCCGACCTGATGTCCCCCTTGCGCCTGCTCGCCCAGCACAGCAGCGCGGCCCTGTGGCTCAGCGAAACCGAGGGATCGGTCATGCGCAAGATTTCTGCAGCCAGTGAAGTGCTTTCGCGAATGCGCTTGACGCATTCACGGCCCTCCTACGGAATCCACAGCGTCCAGTCCGGCGAGCAGACCCTGGCCGTCACCGAGGAAAAAGCGCTGACCCTGCCCTTCGGCACGCTGTTGCACTTTCGCAAGGAACTGGCGTCCGGTACCCCGCCGCAGCCGGCGGTGTTGCTGGTGGCGCCCCTTTCGGGCCATTTTGCGACCCTACTGCGGGAGACCACGCGCACTTTGCTGCAAGACCACGATGTCTACATCACCGACTGGCACAACGCGCGCGACGTCTCCCTGCGGGATGGTGCCTTCGGCCTGGAGGACTACATCGAGTACATGATGCGTTTCCTGGAGGCCATCGGGCCGGGCGCCCACGTGGTGGCGGTGTGCCAGCCCTGCGTGGCTGCCCTCGCGGCAACCGCCCTAATGGCCGAAGATGACAACCCCGCGCAGCCGCTCAGCCTGACCCTGATGGCCGGCCCGGTCGATTGCCGGGTCAATCCGACCGAGGTGAACAAACTTGCGATCGGCAAGCCGATTGACTGGTTTGAAAAAAACCTCATTAGCCATGTGCCCCTGCCCCACAAGGGCTACATGCGCCGGGTCTATCCCGGTTTCGTGCAGCTGTCGGCGTTCCTGAGCATGAACCTGGAGCGCCACAAGAAATCGTTTCAGGACCTCTACCAGTACCTGGTGGAAGGTGAAGTCGACAAGGCCGACGTCATCCGCGTCTTCTACGACGAATACCTGGCCGTCAACGACCTTCCGGCCGAGTTTTATCTTGAGACCGTCGAGAAAGTGTTCCAGACCTATGACCTCGCCAAGGGCGAGCTGCAGTACCGTGGTCGCAGCGTCAACCCGGCCGCCATCCGGCGCACTTGGTTGCTGACTGTTGAAGGTGAGCGGGATGACATCTGCTCGGTCGGCCAGACGGTGGCTGCACAGGATCTCTGCACGAACGTGCGGCCGTATATGAAAACCCACCACATCCAGACCGGCGTGGGTCACTACGGTGTCTTCAGCGGCCGCAAGTGGAACCAGCAGATCTACCCGCGCGTGCGGGAAGTGATCTTCAGCGCAAACAACTGAAACGGGGCGGCAGGCACTCAGCCCGGGGCCGCCGCGTCTTCTTCCGGCCAGTCGCGGATATAGGCCTTGAGCATCTTGTTTTCGAAGTTCTGGCTGTCCACGACCGCCTTGGCGACGTCGTAGAAGCTGATCACCCCCATGAGCATGCGGCTGTCAAGGACGGGCATGTAGCGGGCATGGCGCTCGAGCATCATGCGGCGCACTTCATCGAGCTCCGTCTGCATGGTGCAGGTCAGCGGACCGTTGTCCATGGCGCGGTAGACGGTGAGGTCACCGACCGTCCCGCCATTGCGGTTGATGGCCATGATGACTTCCCGGAAGGTCAGCATGCCCACCACGCGGCCATGCGACATGACCACCAGCGAGCCGATATCCTTCTCGGCCATGATTTGCATCGCCTGCCCGAGGCTGTCCTCGGGCGTGATGGTGTAGAGCGTGCCGCCCTTGACGCGCAGGATGTCGCTGACTTTCATGGTGGTCTCCTCGGTGTGCGTTCAGGAAAGAGACTTCAATATAGCCCACAATAGCGGCGCACACCACAGTGATTCAACGGAGATTTCCATGCCCGGCTACGCTGATCCCGGCTTTGACACCCTGGCCTTGCACGCCGGCGCGGCCCCCGACCCTGCGACCGGAGCCCGGGCGGTGCCCATCCATCTCACCACCTCGTTCGTCTTTGAGTCCAGCGAGCACGCAGCCAGCTTGTTCAACCTCGAGCGGGCCGGCCATGTCTACAGCCGCATCAGCAACCCGACCAATGCGGTTCTGGAGCAACGCGTGGCGGCGCTGGAAGGCGGCATTGGTGCGATTGCCACTGCCAGCGGCCAGGCGGCCCTGCATCTGGCGATCGCCACCCTGATGGGCGCGGGCAGCCATATCGTGGCATCCACGGCACTGTACGGCGGTAGCCAGAACCTGCTGCACTACACCCTGCGCCGCTTTGGCATCGAAACCACCTTCGTCAAACCCGGCGACATCGATGGCTGGCGCGCGGCCATCCGACCCCAGACCAAGCTGCTGTTTGGTGAAACCGTGGGCAATCCGGGCCTGGATGTGGTGGACATTCCGACCGTGAGCGCCATCGCCCACGAGGCCGGTGTGCCGCTGCTGGTCGACAGCACGCTCACCTCGCCCTGGCTGATGAAGCCGCTGGAATACGGCGCAGACATCGTCTACCACTCGGCAACCAAATTCCTCTCCGGCCACGGCACGGTGATCGGGGGCATCGTGGTGGACGGAGGCAGTTTCGATTGGGAAGGCCCCCGGGCGGCCGGCCGCTTTGGCGAACTGACTGCGCCCTACGAGGGCTTTCACAACATGGTCTTCACCGAGGAATCCACCGTGGGCGCTTTCCTGCTGCGGGCACGGCGCGAGGGTCTGCGCGACTTTGGCGCTTGCATGAGCCCGCACACGGCCTGGCTCATCCTGCAAGGCATCGAAACCCTGCCCCTGCGCATGGCGCGCCACATGGAGAACACCCGCAAGGTGGTTGAATTCCTAGTGGCCCACCCGCTGGTCAGTCGGGTCGGGCACCCGATGCTTCCGGGGCATCCCAGCCATGCGCTGGCGCAAAAGCTCCTTCCACGCGGCGCGGGATCTGTTTTCAGTTTTGACATCCGGGGCAGCCGCAAACAGGGCCAGGCTTTTGTCGAGACCCTCAAGGTCTTCAGCCATCTGGCCAACGTGGGCGATTGCCGCAGCCTGGTGATTCACCCGGCGAGCACTACGCACTTTCGCATGACCGACGAAGCGCTCGCCGCGGCCGGTATCAGCCAGGGAACAATCCGCCTGTCCATCGGCCTGGAGGATGCGGACGACCTGATCGACGACCTCAAGCGCGCCCTCAAGGCAGCCGAAAAAGCGGGGGCCTGAGCCATGTACCTCAGCGTCCTGGGAGCGCAAACCTATTGCTACACGGGAGGGCGGGCCTTCGACCCGGCCAAGCCGACCGCCGTGTTCATACACGGTGTACTCAATGACCACAGCGTCTGGATCCTGCAGTCGCGCTACCTTGCCCACCACGGCTGGAATGTGCTGGCCGTCGACCTGCCCGGCCACTGCCGGAGTGCCGGCGAAGCCCCTGCCACCGTGGAGGATGCGGCTAGGTTTGTTGTCGCACTCCTAGACGCTGCGGGAATACGGCAAGCCGCCCTGATCGGCCACAGCTGGGGCTCCCTGATCGCCCTCGAAGCCGCGGCACAGCTGCAGGAAAGGGCGAGCCACCTGGTGCTGGTGGGCACAGCCTACCCCATGAAGGTATCGCAGGCCTTGCTCGATAGCTCGCTGAACGAGCCCATGAAGGCTTTGCAGATGATCAATGTGTTTTCGCGCAGCACGCTGGCGGCACCGCCATCGGTGCTCGGGCCGGGCACCTGGGTCTATGGTGGCGGCATGGCACTGGGTCGGCGCGTTCTGGCCTCCAATCCGCAGGTGAATGTGTTTCACCGTGGCTTCAATGCTTGCAACAGCTATGCCCTTGGCGAACAAGCGATGGAGGGCATCGTCTGCCCCGTGCTCTTCGTGCTGGGCGCACAGGACCAGATGACGCAGGCGAGGGCCGCCCGGCCACTGATAGACAAGGCGCGCAGCAGCGGCAAACAGGTGCATCTCGTCCATCTGGCCGTGGGGCACCATCAAATGAGTGAATCGCCCGAGCAGACGCTGTTTGCGATCCGGGACTTTCTGGCTGAAAGGAGTCCCGCATGAAATCCCTGGGCAAGCGCGCGGACGGCCTGCGCCTGGAGCGGATGCGCGGCTCGAGCCAATGGCTTGGCGATTCGTTCCGCAATGTGCACCCGATCATGCCTGGCTTGCGTGACACGACCGGGCCGCGTCCGAGCCTGAGAGACTTTCTGTGTCCGGGCGAGCGACGCATTCCTCTGGGGCCTCTGCCCTCGATGGACCCCAGGCAAGCATGGCTGAGCGCGCCAGACAGCGGCCTGCGCGCCACCTGGCTGGGCCACTCTACCGTGCTGATCGAAATCGACGGCCTGCGGGTGCTGACCGATCCGGTCTGGGGCAATCGCGCCTCACCCTCGCGCATCGTGGGCCCCAAGCGCTTTCAGCCCGTTCCGGTCCCGATCAAATCACTGCCGCCGATTGACGTGGTGGTCATCTCGCACGACCACTATGACCACCTGGACTACCCGAGCATTCGCGAGCTGCTCCGGCACAACGCGCCTTTCGTGACCTCGCTGGGCGTGGGTGCCCATCTGGAGGCCTGGGGCGTACCCGCGGAGCGGATCGTGGAGCTGGACTGGTGGGAGTCCCACACCCTGCCAGGCACAGGCTTGACCATCACGGCAGCACCGTCGCAGCATTTTTCCGGACGCGGCCTGAAGGACCGCAATGCAACGCTCTGGTCGTCCATGGTAATCCGCACCGAAAACCACAGCGTGTTCTTCAGTGGCGACACCGGCCTGACCAACGAGTACGCAGTGATTCGCGACCGGCTGGGCCCGTTCGACCTTGTGATGCTGGAGGTGGGCGCATTTCATCCGGCCTGGGGTGATATCCACCTCGGCCCCGAGAACGCCCTCAAGGCCTACGAACTGTTGGGTGGCGGCGCATTTCTGCCGGTGCACTGGGGCACCTTCAGTCTGTCCCTGCACGATTGGGACGCGCCCGCCGAACGATTGCTGGAGCTCGGCCCGAAGATGGGTGCCTCGCTTCTGATGCCCCGCCTGGGCGAGGCCGTCGAACCGGCGCACCTGGAAAGCGTGGAGCCCTGGTGGCGCAATGTCGATACGGCCGGCAATGACGGGCGTCCGCGCCCGCAAGAGGCGCCAACGGCCCTGCCGAAAAGCGTGGCCTGGCCCATGGATTGAGTGGCCTAAGGGCCTGCGGTCGCCCTGGCGCGACCTATAGGGCGCCCAGTACGCGTTTGCCGCCCACGATGTGGGCAACCTGCAAGTGGCAGTTCCACCAGGTCACGGTGAGGTGCGGGCCGGCGTCGCTGATCATGATCGACTGCTGCGCATCGCTCTCGATGAAGTGGGTGCAGCCCCTGCGTGTCGCGGTGTGCGCCTTGTAGCGGGTCACGCTGGGCAGGTCGGCCATTACGCCCTCGGGCCGCATTTCCAGTGGCAGGTGGGCAAACCCGTGTCGGTCAAGCCAGGCCTGTGTGCGGCCGCGATCCATTTCCGGCCGCCCCGTCACGATGACGGCCCGCGCCGGATCAAACGCGGGCAAGACCGGCAAGGGCAGCAAGGCGTCACGGGCAGCCAGCGCAGCGTGGAGATCTTCGTCGTAGTGCGACTGGGCGATGTCTTGCAAAAAAATGCCGTCGAGATCGATGGCGTGGAACGGCAGTTCGTCCTGTCGCTGCGGCCGCTGGCCTGCCACGCGCCGCGCCCGCGCAGCAGGGGTCGCCTCGCCGCGCTCCCAGGGGAAACGCCATAGTTCGGTCATCGGATGGGACAGGTCGGGCAGCACCTGCGCAAACTCGGGGTCGTGCACGACGCACAGGGTCAGCACCTGCCTGCCCTGCGCCAGCAGCCATTGCCGCACGGCCTGCACCGTGCTTCCGGTGCTGCAGCCGTCATCGATCACGAGCAGGCGCCCGGCCTCCGGGGCGGGCCCAATCCAGGCGATCTGTCCGCTGTTTCGGTCGATGTCCAGCAGCCCCAGGGGCAGGCCCATGGCGGACGCGACCATGCTGCCAGGAACAATGCCCCCCTGTGCCACGGCGACCACCCGCTGTGGCCCCCAGGCCGTGGCCTGCCCGATCAGCGCGCCGAGCATGCGCTCGACTGTGGCGTAGTCAAGGTAGACCGGGATGCGGCCGTCCTGCAGCCCTTTCCAGGCCGACTGATGGGCGTTTTGCATGGATTCACTCTCAGGCATGGTTCGCGATGTTAGCAAGCACCCAGGCGCCAGAGCGAGGTCACTTCAGCCGAGCGTGCACTGTGCAAGGGGTCAGAAGGGTCTGTGGCCTTGGGATGCCGGGGTTGGGTATCCATGCGGCCAAGGACGCGAAGGCCCGCTGCGTCCACCGCGCGGAGCAAATCGTCGCGGGTGCGCAAGCCCAGCAGTTCTGCGATGTTGGAGAGGATCAGCCAGCCCTCCCCTGAAGGCAGTAGATGGCCTGCGAGCCCCCCCAGAAAGCCCAGCAACATGCGACTTTCTTCGTCGTAGACGGCGTGTTCAATCGGCGAGCCTGCGCGGGCCGGGATCCAGGGCGGATTGCACACGATCAGTGCCGCCTTGCCATGCGAGGCCGCATCCGGAAAGAGATTGGCCTGCACCAGATCGACGCTGCCCGCAACATCCAGGCGCTGCAGATTCTCCCGCGCGCAGGCCAGCGCACGTGGCTCCTGGTCGGTCGCCACGATCCGGGTCAGGCCGCGGCGGGCCAGTACTGCGGCGAGGACGCCTGTTCCGGTCCCGACGTCAAAAACGGGATGGATGCTTGCGCCTGCCGGAAGGGGCGCGCGTAGCACCAGGGCGACATACTCCCCGCGCACCGGCGAAAAAACACCATAGTGCGGGTAGATGCGGTTGCCAGGCGGTGGGCCCAGCGCAGGAACCTCAACCCCTTTTTTGCGCCACTCATGGGCGCTGATGAGTCCGAGCAGTTCACGCATGGAGGCGACACACCCTTGTGCGGGATGGGGTGGGCCCCAGGCTTCGGCGCAGGCCTGGCGGGCATCGGGGGCACGGCGCAAATCCAGCGAAAAATCCGGCCCGAACTGGAGCAGCAACATGCCCAGCACACGCGCCCGCTGCGATTGCGCCTGGCGGTAACGATGGAAGGCCTGGCCCCCAGCAGCAGGCTTCCCTGCTTCCAAACCGGCATCTGCAGATGGGCCTTTGGCTGGAGCGCCCGCGCGTCGGGCGGGCCGGTCGGCGCGGCGCGCCAGTGCTTGCAGGAGCTGGCGCGCATTCTGGAAATCGCCCCGCCAGAGCAGGGCCGTGCCTTCACAGGCGAGCTTGTAGGCTGCGTCGGCGCTGAGGGTGTCGTCGGCTAGCTGAACCCGCCGGGGCGCTGGTGCGCCGCGCTCCGAGCGCCAGAGCGCAGAGCAGGCCTGGCCCGATTCGGTCCAGTGCAAGGTCGCTTCGGGCGTCGCGCTCACGCGAGGCTGCCATCCTGCGGCTCCAGCTTGAACGCAATGGTTACGCGCAGGCTGGTGCACAAGCGACTGGGTGCGCGGCCCACATGGGGGATGCGCGAGTCAAAAAAAACTCCGCGGTTCGGTACCGGCGCAATGGCAGCAATGGGCGTGCTCCTGGCGTCAAAAAACAGGGTCTCGCCTTCCCACAGCGGATGCCATTGAAGCATGGGGTAATAAAGCAGCGTGAAGCACCCCTCGCGCACGTCATCGACATGCGGCTGCCCACCTTGGCCGTACGTGTGGCCATTGGCATACTGGCGCACGACCCGCAGCCGGCGCCGGGCGGTGCCTTCACAGCGCGGCTGGCACAGGCGCCACAGCGCGTCCACCGGCTCCACGCCATCGAGATCCATCTTCCAGAAAGGCAGACCCGGCGACTGGGGGTCGGTTTGATGGCCGAAATTCCAGGCCGGGCGGGTGCATGTGGCCCAGACGGCTGCGTGCACTTCGGGCGGCGCAATGGCGTCGGCAGTTTCAATCAGGGGAGCGGCGGGTTGCATGGGTGCAATCTAACCGAAACCCGGAACCGGCGTGACACCCGAAGGGTTTGCCGCTAAAGTGCGCGGCATACCTACAACGGAGACCCGCATGGAAACCACGGCCAATGCCGCCACCGACCCGCGCAGCTTCCAGAGCTTTGCCGCGTTCTACCCGTTCTACCTGAGCGAACACAGCAACCTGACCTGCCGCCGCCTGCATTTTGTTGGCAGTTCGCTGGGTCTGGTCTGCCTAGCGATGGTTTTCGCCACCGGCAAACCGCAATATCTGCTGCTCGGTCTGCTCTGTGGCTACGCCTTTGCCTGGGTTGGCCACTTCGGTTTTGAAAAAAACAAACCGGCCAGCTTCAAGCGCCCGCTGTACAGCTTCATGGGCGATTGGGTGATGTACAAGGATATCTGGCTGGGCAAGGTCAAAATCTAGACGCTATTATTTTCATAGCGCACTACGCAGGTTTGACGAGGGCAAAAGCCCTTTTTTGCTCAAAAAGGCAGTCTGGGGGCTGCTTGCGAGCAGCAGCTTGCCCACCAGCGGCGCCAGGGCCGTGCTGTCGGGATTGACCAGCAGGACATAGCGGCCGCCCGCGTCGCCACTGCGCTCTTCCAGGCGCCCGATCCAGTTCAGGGAACCAAGCGCCCCCAACACGGATTCAAGTTGGATCGGATCCACCTGCAGTGCCTCGGCCAGCGCCTGGGCATTAAGCCCCTGGGTGCACCCAGGGCGAGCCAACTGCGCCAGGGTTTCCAGTGCGAGGGTGAATTCCCAGCCCGGCGTTCCACCGCGCCGTGCCACGCCGGTCAGCAGGCTGGGCAGGTAAGCGGCAATCACCGCCCCCAGCAGGGCAATGACCCAGGCGGTATAGATCCAGACAAGCAAGATTGGCACCGTGGCAAACGCGCCATAGACCGCCGAATAGCTCGGCACCTGGGCCAGATAGACCGTGAGCAGTTTTTTTGCCACCTCCAGGCTTCCGGCCACAAACAGGCCGCCGGCCAGAGCATGCGCCCAGCGCACATGGGTGTTGGGAACGTAGCGATACAAGGAGGCCATGCCACCGCCCAGCAACCCGAACTCAAGCAGGTTGAGCACGAACCGCAATCCACTTCCCGGGGCGCCAACAAGCCCGCGCGAAGCGGAGAGCACATACGAAGTAATTGCCAGACTGGCCGCCAGCAGGAGGGGCCCGAGTGTAAGTACTGCCCAGTAGATGAAGACCCGCTGCGCCAGTGGTCTGGGGCTGCGCACACGCCAGATGGCGTTGAGCGTGCGGTCAATAGTCAGGATCAGTGCCAGGGCCGTCACCAGCAGCACGGCCAGTCCAGCTACCCCGAGGCGGCTGGCCTTGGCGGAAAACTGGGTGAGGTAGCCCAGCACCTGGTTGGCAATCGATGGCGGCACCAAGCTGTCGACCAACCAGCGTTGCAAAACACCCTGCAAGGTGCCAAACATCGGAAAAGCCGTGAACACGGCCAGTGCCACGGTGAAAAAGGGCACCAGGGCCATGGTGGTAGTGAAGGTCAGGCTGCTGGCGGTGAGGCCCAGATGGTCGTCACGGAAGCGCGTGCGCAAGGTCAGCACCGTGGTGCGCCAGGGGAAACGGCGGATGCGCGTGAGGAGTTCGGCGATGTCGGGCATGGCCGCTATGATGCCAGCACTATGCTGGATGCTACCCCGCCCGAGCCCGTTTCCCTGCCCGCCCCGGCATCCGCCCCAGTCCAGCTCACGCGCTGGCTTGCTGTGGGCAGCCTGTTGGGCCTGATCGTGCTGGGCCTGGCCTGGGAGCTCTGGCTGGCACCCCTGCGACCAGGTGGCTCCTGGCTGGCCCTGAAGGTCCTCCCCCTGTGCCTGCCCCTGGCCGGCCTGATGAAGAACCGCATGTACACCTACCGCTGGGTCAGCCTCGTGATCTGGCTCTACTTTACTGAAGGCGTGGTGCGGGCCTGGAGTGACCGCGCACCCAGCAGCCGGCTAGCCCTGGTGGAAGTCGGTCTTTGCCTGTCGCTGTTCGTCGCCTGCACCCTGCATATCCGCTGGCGCCAGGCTGCGGCGCGGGCTGCCATCACCGTTGGAACACCCGCCTGAAGCCATGCCATGAACGATACCCACACGTTGCTTGAAGGTTTGCGCGCCATCGTCGGCAGCGCCCATGTACTGACCCACGAGATCGACGCCTACCAGACCGACTGGCGCAAACGAAACCATGGCAAAGCGCTCGCCGTGGTGCGGCCCGCGGCGACAGAAGAAGTCGCAGCGGTGGTCAGGGCCTGCGCCGCTGCAGGCGTGTCCATCGTGCCCCAGGGCGGCAATACCGGCCTGGTCAACGGTTCGGTGCCGGACGCATCAGGCCGCCAGATCCTGCTGAGCCTGCAGCGCATGCAGCGCGTGCGGGCCATCGATGCCGCCAACATGACCATCACCGTGGAGGCTGGCTGCGTGCTGCAAAACCTGCAGGTAGCGGCGGCGCAGGCGGGCTACCTGTTCCCCTTGAGCCTTGGCTCGGAGGGCAGTTGCACGATTGGCGGCAACCTGGGCACCAATGCCGGGGGAACCCAGGTCCTGCGCTATGGCAATGCGCGCGAACTGTGCCTGGGCCTGGAGGTGGTCACGGCCCGGGGCCAGGTCTGGGATGGGCTGAGCGGCTTGCGCAAGGACAACACCGGCTATGACCTGCGTGACCTATTCATCGGTAGCGAAGGCACGCTGGGCATCATGACGGCCGCCACCATGAAGCTCTATCCGCTGCCCGCCGCCAGCCTGACAGCCTGGGCGGCCGTGCCCTCGCTTGAAGCGGCCACCGGGCTGCTGGGTCTGGCCCGCAGCCAATTGGGCGCAGGCCTCACCGGCTTTGAGGTGATGGGCCAGTTTGCGCTCAGCCTGGTGGACAGGCACTTTCCCCAGCAGCGCGTGCCCCTGTTCAAGACCAGTCCCTGGTGCGTGCTGCTGGAGAACTCCGACCACGAGTCGGAGGACCATGCGCGTGCCCAGTTCGAGCGCGTGCTGGAACAGGCGATGGAACGCGGATGGGTCAGCGACGCGGTAGTTGCCGAAAGCCTGGCCCAGGCCCGGGCCCTGTGGCATATCCGCGAGAGCATCACCCTGGCCCAGGTGGAGGAAGGGCCCAATGTCAAGCATGACATCTCCATTCCCGTCTCCCGCATTCCGGA
>Ga0007834_1000272_pt1 | contig 17237 bp, 17 predicted proteins | sample CryBogCBE06Nov07_FD_71233 | JGI IMG/M metagenome (GOLD analysis project Ga0007834, IMG submission 71233) | Freshwater microbial communities from Crystal Bog, Wisconsin, USA - CBE06Nov07 | ecosystem: Environmental > Aquatic > Freshwater > Lake | place: Crystal Bog, Wisconsin, USA | collected...
ACACGCCCGAGCAGGACGCCGCCGAGATCAAGAAGAACAAGGATTGGGATCCGAACGCCGTGCTTTACGGCAAGAATCCCGTGCATCCGGCCTCCGCTGCAGCCTCGGGCGTGGTCGGCACGGCCGCGCCCGCATCCGGCACTGCCCCGGCACCAGCCCCGGCACCAGCCCCGGCGCCTGCAACCAAGGCCGAAAACAAGCCGGCCTCTGCCGACCCGCTGGGCGATCTGGCCAAGGCCCGGTCAGCCGCTCCATCGGCGGCAACACCGGCAGCTGCCGGCAACAGCACCGAGCCATTTATGTATTTTGTCCAGGCCGGCGCCTACCGCACGCCAGAAGACGCCGAAGCCCAGCGGGCCAAGCTGTCTTTACTCGGCGTGGAAGCCAAGGTGACCGAGCGTGAACAATCGGGGCGTACGGTATACCGTGTGCGGATTGGTCCCTACGACAAAAAGGACGATGCCGACAAGGCCAAGGAAAAGCTGGATGCCGCAGGCAACGACACGGCCATCGTGCGCGTCCAGCGTTGAACTTATTTGTGTGAATCCATTCAGACCCTGCAAGGAGCGAAAGCAATGAAACGTCGTGATTTTTCCGCGGGCCTGGCCCTATCTGCAACGGCCCTGGCGGGGGCTTCCTTGCCAGCGCATGCACAGGGCAAGGCACCTGAAGAGGGCACCGAATACCTCACCCTCGACAAACGCGCCCCGGTCGAAGCGGCTGCGGGCAAGATCGAGGTGGTTGAGTTCTTCTGGTACAGCTGCCCGCACTGCAACGCTTTCGAGCCGCGCCTGGAGAGCTGGGTCAAGGGCCTGGCCAAGGACATCTCCTTCCGCCGCGTGCCGGTCGCCTTCCGCGACGACTTCGTGCCCCAGCAGCGCCTTTTCTATGCGCTCGAAGCCATGGGCAAGGTCGACGAACTGCAGGCCAAGGTCTTCTACGCCATCCATGTGGAACACCAGAACCTCGTCACGCAGGACGTCATAGCTGGCTGGGTGCAGAAGCAGGGCATCGACCGCGCCAAGTTCCTTGACCTCTACAACTCCTTCTCGGTGTCCTCCAAAGCGACCAAGGCCAAGCAGCTGCAGGACATCTACAAGGTCGACGGCGTTCCTTCGCTCGGCATCGCCGGGCGCTATTTCACCTCGGGCTCGCTGACCCAGACCATGGATCGCGCCTTGCAGGTTGTGGACTATCTCGTGGCGGAAGTGCGCAAGGGCAAGTAAGCTTGTCCGCGCATGAACCTGCAGACACAACGGCGCATTGACCGCTGGATCGGTCAGCCGCTGTGTGCGGCGGTCTCCCTCTGGGCGCGCCTTACCGGCGACCGGCGGCGGGCGCAGCCCGCCAGCGTGCGCAATGTGCTGGTCATCATGCTCTCCGAGATGGGCTCCATGGTGCTGGCCGGCCCGATGTTTGCCCAGTTGCGCGCGCACTATCCCGGGGCCACGGTGCATGTGCTGCAACTGGCCAAGAACCGTGAAGTCTCGCTCCTGCTGGGGATCGCCCGGCCCGAGCATCTGCACGCGATTGACGACAGCTCGCTGTTTGCACTGATGGCTAGCATGTGGCGCGTGCTGCGCGCCCTGCGCCGCCTGCCCATTGATGTCGTTCTCGACTGCGAGCTGTTCTCGCGCATCAGCGCCCTGCTCAGCTATGCCTGCGGCGCGCCGCTACGCGCGGGCTTCACACCACACACGCAGGAAGGCCTGTACCGCGGCTCCTTCTTCAACCGCGCCCTGCCCTACAACCCCTACCGCCACATCACACTGCAGTTCGTCGCCCTTGTGGACGCGCTGAGGGACGGAGCAGACAGCCGTGCCATGCCGCGCTCCAAACTCAGCCTCCTGCAAACCCTGCCCGAAGAATCGGGACTGCGGGTGGACTTTGCCGAGAACGAATTGGCCAGCTATGCCCGGCGCCTGAAAGCCGACTTTGAGCCCCTGACGCAGCGCCGCCTGGTGCTGCTCTACACCGGCGGCGGTATCCTGCCCGAGCGCGCCTGGCCTGCGGCACATTACGCCGAGCTGGCGCGTGCCCTGTGCGCCGATGGCCATGCAGTGGGCCTGATCGGCCTGGCCGACGACCGCGCCCTCGCCCAGCAGATCCGGGCCGAATGTGCCAGCGCGTTCTGCTTTGACCTGACCGGCTACACCCGCAGCATCCGCGAGTTGCTAATGCTGTTCCATCAAGCCGCCCTGCTCGTGACCAATGACGGCGGGCCCGGCCACTTTGCCAGCCTCACTCCGGTGCCGACCTTCATGTTTTTCGGGCCCGAGACGGCACGCCTGTATGGCCCGCTCTCGCCCCGCACCACGGTCTTTGACCTGCAACTGCCCTGCTCGCCCTGCCTCTCGGCCTACAACCACCGCCAGACCTTTTGCGATGGCGACAACCAGTGTTTGAAGCGCATTGCGCCGGAACGCGTGATTGGCATGGCCCGCCAGGCATTGGCGCTCGCGCCATGAGCGAGGCACCCGGGAAGACAGCGGCGCCTTTGTCGGCGCGCCTGGCCGGCCTAGTCCGCTGGGCCTTGCAATGGCGCTATGCCAAGTTCGGCCTGGTGGGCGCTGGCGGCACCGTGGTCAACATGCTGGTGCTCTTTCTTGGCCAGGAATACTGGTTCAGCCACATCGACCCGGCCCGCACGCGCCTCTACATCTCGCTGGCCGTGGCGATCCTAGTTGCCACCATCAACAATTTCAGCTGGAACCGCATCTGGACCTGGGCCGATCGCCAGCAGGATGCCGCCGCGCGCGGCGAGGCCACGCCATGGGCCAGCCAGTTCCTGCGCTACGCACTGGCTTCCTGGCTGGGCACCGCCCTGCAATACGGCCTTACGCTCTGGCTGGCCCACGCCATGCATTACTTGGTGGCCAATCTGCTGGCCATCGTGGTGGCGAGCGTGAGCAACTATCTGGCCAACGACCTGTGGACGTTCCGGCGCAAAGGAGCACCCTAGTGTCCGGGCTGCCCCGCCGCAGTAGCTGGGCCAGCGCAGCCCTGCTGGCCCTGGCTGTCCTTGTCTATGTGTGGGGTCTGGGCGGGCGCAATATTCCGGCCAATGGCGATGAAATGGTCTATGCCCACATCGCCCGCCTGACCGCGGCCTCGGGCCACTGGCTGCCTCTGGTGTCGGAGCTGGACCACATGCGCAACACCAAGCCACCCCTGCTGTTCTGGCAGGCAGTGGCGGCGACCGACTGGGGCACCAACTGGAATCTGTGGGCGCTGCGCTTGCCCAGCCTGCTCTACACCCTGGCCACCGCGAGCCTGTGCGTGGCCATGGCCTGGCGCATCACCGCCAGCCGCGCGAAAGGCCTGCTGGCCGGTGCGATCTACCTGGCCTTCCTGAGCAGCTTCCGCTACGGGCGCCCCTACCTCACCAGCGCCGCAGAGAGTTTCTGGCTCAGCCTGCCCATGTGCTGGCTCGTCTGGCGCTGTGGCGCATCCGGTCGGAACGGGCCCAGCGCCGGGCCTGCGCCGTTTGAACCTGGCTGGGGCCTGAGCATCGTCTTCGGGCTGGCGCTGGGACTGGGCGCCGGCTACAAGTCGTTCGCGCTCATTGCTCCGGCATGTGCTGCATTCGGTTTAGCACTGGTATGGGTCCAGGGCTGCCAAGACTGGAGCGCACTGCTGCTGACCGGAGTCAAGGTCGCGCTCATGGCCGCTGTGGGCCTGGCCGTGTTTGGCCTGTGGTTCGCGTTCGACCCGGACCCGGCCGCGGTCTGGCGCGAGTTTGTCGTGGGTGAGAACGCCGCCAAACTCGGCCAGAGCGGGGCCTACTGGCAGGCTGCGTTATCGGGCAGCTCCAGCATCTGGGTGCAGGCCCTGGCCTATATGGTCAATGCTGGCCTGCTCGCCCTGCTGCTGCCCGCTTTGGTGCTTTTGGGCCTGAAGCCCTTACGAAATGAGCGTGGGCGGCTATCAGAACAGGAGCAAACCTGGCCGGGCCCCTGGCGCAAGGTGCTGTTGGCCTGGCTGCTTGTGTGGCTCGTGGTGTTCTGCATTCCGTCCACGCGCTCGGCGCGCTATGTGATCCCGGCCATGCCGGCGCTGGCCGTGCTGTTCGCCGTCCATTGGCAGCAATTGGGGCGCGCATGGTTCGTAGCGACCCTCGCCCTGGTAGCGCCGTGCCTGCTGGTGCTCGGCCGCATTGCCTGGGTGATGACCGAACTCGGCGCTGGCGATACAGCCAGCGCCGTGATTGCCGGCCTTGCGTTTGCAGTCGCCGGCGCCTGCGTGATCTGGGCCCTGCTTCGCCCAGCCAACACGCGGCAGGCCACGCTGGCCGCCTGCCTCATGGTATTTACCTGCTTCAACGCCACCGTGGCCCCGCTCGACGGCGCGGCCGGGCAATTCAACACGCCCGCCGCGCGCCAGCTGCAGGGCCAGCGCATCGCCGTGCCCAGCGGCTTCAACGCCCAGTTCGAGCGCTACCAATTCCTGTTGCCGGGCAACCGCCTGCGGCCGTACCCCGCTGCGGGGCCAGAGCCCGCGGCCGCACGCCTGCCCGAGCTTCTGTCCAGCGCCGACGCCGTGGTCTGGGCCCTGGCCGTCGATGCGCCGCAGCCTTGCGCGGGCGGGCAGTGCAAGCAAATCGATTGCCGTTGGGACATCCAGGGACGCCAGGCCGGCCATGCGCTGGGCATGGCCTCGCTGTGGTATCCGCAGCAATGGCTGCTGCGCAGGGAATGCCTGCTAGGCCGACTTTGAGGCGCGTGCCTGCACCCTGCATCGGCGCAACACCCGCGCATGAAGTAACAGCCACAACCACGGGTCCAGCAGCGCGTCCCACAGGTTGCCGCTGGGCAAGCGGCTCAGGGCAAACACGCCCGCTACCGCCAGCAACAATGCGGCACTCGCGCGCTGGCCCGCTCCCCACAACAGAAGCGCCAAAGCCAACTGGCACCACAGCGCGACTGGCCCAAAGCCCCATGCGTAGATCGACGCAGGCAGCAGGCCATGGGTCAAGCCCAGGGTGTCGAGCAGCAACACCCAGCCCAGCAAAACGCCAGCCATACTCAGCCAGAACATCCCTGCTTCCGGCGCAGTTGCCTGCGCAACTGCCGGCTTCCACGCCACGCGCAGTGCGCGCACGCTGCCGAGCACACACAGCAGGCCCGTCATCAGGCTTGGGCTCTGAAAGGCCAGGCCCAGCCAGTAACTGGCAGACAGTGGCCCGGGCGTCAACGCCCAGGCCACAGCCAAGCCAGCCGGCAGCAGCACCCAGCGGCGCGGCACGGGCAAGCGCAGGCAGTGGACCAGAACCAGCAACAGCCAGAACAGCACAGCCGCCCAGAGCAGGTGACGCGCTGCGTCCATCCAGAACAGGCCGGGCAGAACGGGCACCGGACTCATGGCACAGCCCCCAGTTCCACCCAGCCGATGCGCTGGCGCTGGTCGGTGTAGCTCACCCACAGCTGGCCATCCTGCCAGACCACGGCGGGATAGGAATATTCATTGGGCTGGCCCGCGCCTGTACCCCCGGCCAGCTCAGCCACGGTGCTCCATTGCAGCCCGTCTGCCGATGCCGAGAGGCGAAGCAGCTCGCGGCCCGCGTTCGAAGGGTTGTGCGCCAACACGGCCAAACCCGGGCGCAGGCCGAGCACGGCCACGGAGGCGTCGGGGTTGTCGAGCGTCATGGGCGGCAGGTCGCGCCAGTGCCTGCCAGCGTCATCGGTTTGCGCAGCGGCAAGCTTGTGCGCGCTGCTGTGGTCGCGCATTAGGGCCAGCCATTGCGTCGGCCCGAGCATGAGCAGGCTGGGCTGCAGCCAGCCGTCGTGCCCGCTGATGCGCTGCAGCCCGAGGAACTCGCCGCCCGGGCCTAAGCGCGCAAGCATAGCGTATTTGAACCCCAACTCGAAATACAGGGGCAGCAGCATGCCGCCGTCCGCCAGCGGCAGGGGCGCGGTGCGCACCAGCTGGCTGGTGTTCCACAGCCATGACAGCGGCAACACCCGCACCGGCTCGAATTGCATATTCGCCGGCGTGCTGCCATCGGTCTGGCGCAACTGCACCACGCGGGAAGCCGCCCAGCCGCCCATACCGGTAGCGACCACAAACAGATGCACCCTGCCCTGCGCGTCACGCCAGGCCACCGGGTTGCCGATGCGGCGCACGCCCTGGCCCATTTGCGCGCCGAGCTGCTCGCGGTTCGCCACAATGCGGGCGGGCTGCCACTGGCCAGTGCTGCGGCTCAGCCAGGATGCGGCGATCTGCACATCGGGCGCGCTCTCGCGCTGGCCGGCAAACCAGAAGGCCATCAGCCTGGCGGGGGAATCGGCAGGCATTGGCAGCAAGCTGCTGGCATGGGCTGCGGGCGTGCCCGGTGGCATGGGGATGGCGCCGCGTGCCTGCACGCGCAAGTCCTGCATCTGCAGCGCTTGCGCGCCCTGCGGCCAGACGGCTACTGGTGGAGCTGGAGCCGCCGCGCGCTGCACCCCGTCGATGCCGGCCAGCGCCAGGCACAGGGCCAGCACAGCCAGCAGAGGGGTGAGGGGAGGCGCGCGCAAAGCGTTTAAACTCAATTCGTTGTTGTGCGGCATTGTCTCGCACAAAGCGCCAAGCCATGACCCTGCCCGCCCCTTCCGCCGTCACCCTGTCTGTCGTTGTGCCTGTGTACAACGAGGAATCCGGCCTGGCCGAGCTGCACCGGCGCCTGGGCGCGGCGCTTGATGCGCTCGATTGCACGAGCGAGATCATATATGTGAACGACGGCAGCCGCGACCGCAGCGCCGAGATGCTGCAGGCCCTGGCCGACCAGGACCCGCGCACCGTCGCGCTGGATCTGAGCCGCAACTTCGGCAAGGAGCTGGCCGTGAGCGCCGGCATCGATTTCGCGCGCGGCGAGGCCCTGGTGGTGCTCGACGCTGATCTGCAGGACCCGCCCGAGCTGATTGCCAGCATGGTGGCCCAGTGGCGCCAGGGCTTTGACTGCGTGCTCATGCGTCGGCGCTCGCGCGATGGCGAGACGTGGTTCAAAAAGACGACGTCCAGCGTGTTCTACCGCCTGCTGCGCCGCATCAGCGATGTGGATATCCCGCCCGATGTCGGCGACTTCCGTCTGATGAGCCGCCGCGCGGTCGATGCCCTCAAGCGCTGCACCGAGCGCACGCGCTACATGAAAGGCCTGTTTGCCTGGGTCGGCTACAGGCAGGTCATCCTCCACTACGAACGCGACCCGCGCTTTGCCGGCGACACCAAATGGAACTACTGGCGTCTGTGGAACCTCGCCCTGGAGGGCATCACGTCTTTCAGCACCGTGCCGCTCAAGTTCGCGAGCTATCTGGGGTTTTTCGTGGCGGTCAGCGCCTTCATCTACACCGCCTATGTCTTCATCAAGGCCGCCCTGGTTGGCGACCCGGTGCCGGGCTACCCCTCGCTGATGGTGGTGGTGCTCTTCCTGGGCGGCACCCAGCTTATGGCCCTGGGCATCATCGGCGAATACCTTGCGCGAGTATTTGTGGAAGTGAAGCAACGGCCCCTGTATCTGGTGGCCGATGTCTACAGCCACAAGCGGGCGGCTTCTGACTCGGACACTCCCTCGGTTTAGCTGCCGGGCGCGCCTTCTGGAGCGCTGAGGAGCGCAGGCCTAGCGGCCAGCGCGAAGCGCGTTCAAGACTGATTCGTTGCCCCTGTTTGAACGAGGTGAGCCAAGCGCCGGACCCTGAGCGCGCACGGATTTGACAAATAAAACCGACTTCCACCCCAAAACCTCGGGCTACAATCAATGCAAGATTCGTGCCCTATGACCCATACCCCGCGTTTACCCCTGATTCCCGTTTTCGGTGCATTGTTTGCCGCCCTGCTAACCCTGCCGGCCCTGGCTGAAAAGGCCGATCGCGAAAAGCCCATGAACATCGAGGCCGATTCGCTGCGCTATGACGACCTCAACCAGACCAGCGTATTCACCGGCAACGTGGTGCTGACCAAGGGCACCCTGCTGATGCGGGGCGCCCGCATCGACGTGCGCCAGGACCCCGAGGGCTACCAATACGCCACCGTGGTCTCGGCCCCAGGCAAGCAGACCTATTACAAGCAAAAGCGCGAAGGCGTGGATGAAACCGTCGAAGCCGAGGCCGACAACACCTATTACGATGGCAAGGCCGACGTCATCACCTTCACCAAGGCCGCCGTGTTGCGCCGCTACAAGGGCAACAAGCTCAACGACGAAACCCAGGGCAGCCTGATCACCTACGACAACACCACCGACATCTTCACGGTCGAAAGCAGCGTCGGGCGCCCGGGCGTGAGCGGCACGGCCGCCACCAGCACCAACCCTTCCGGTCGCATCCGCGCCATGCTCACGCCGCGCGCCGCCACCGAATCTGCTAACAATCCGGGCGCAATCCCGCCCCCTCCGCCCCTCGCCCCGGCCAGCTTGCGCAAGTCGCCTCAGTTGGGCGATGGCGCAGGCACCGGGAGCGCCAAGTGAGCCAGGCCACCAGCCGCCTCGAAGCCACCGGCCTGCAAAAGTCCTACGGGCCGCGCAAGGTCGTCAAAAGCGTATCGCTGTCCGTCAACAAGGGTGAAGTGGTCGGCCTGCTGGGGCCCAACGGCGCGGGCAAGACGACCTCGTTCTACATGATCGTCGGCCTGGTGCGGGCCGATGCCGGCCAGATCACCATCGACGGCGAGCGTGTCGAGCGCATGCCCATCCACCGGCGCTCGCGCATGGGCCTGTCCTACCTGCCGCAGGAGGCCTCCATCTTCCGCAAGCTCAACGTCGAGGAAAACGTCCGCGCCGTGCTCGAACTGCAAAACTACACCGGTGGCGATCGCAAGGGCCAGCCGCTGGACAGCGCCGACATCGAGCGGCGCCTGACCGAACTGCTGCAGGACCTGCGGGTGGACCACCTGCGCCAGTCGCCCGCGCCCGCGCTCTCGGGCGGGGAGCGGCGGCGCGTCGAGATCGCGCGCGCGCTGGCCTCCCAGCCGCGCTTCATCCTGCTGGACGAGCCTTTTGCCGGCATCGACCCGATTGCCGTGATCGAGATCCAGCGCATCATCGGCTTCCTCAAGGACCGTGGCATCGGCGTCCTTATTACCGACCACAACGTGCGTGAAACGCTGGGCATCTGCGACCACGCCTACATCATCAGCGACGGAGCCGTGCTCGCCCGAGGCACGCCCCAGGAGATTGTCGAAAACGCCGACGTGCGCCGGGTCTACCTCGGTGAGCACTTCAAAATGTAATGAAGCAAGGCCTTTCGCTACGCGTCTCGCAGCATCTGGCGCTGACGCCGCAACTCCAACAGTCGATCAGGCTGCTGCAGCTGTCCACCCTCGAACTGACGCAGGAAGTCGAGCAGATGCTGGGCGACAACCCGTTTCTGGAACGCGAGGAAGAGGCGCCACTGGCCACCGAAACCGGCCCGGCGCAGGCCGACAGCCCCGCGCCCGTGGATGAAACCGATGGCAGCGAACCCTGGAATGCTACAGTTTCCATAGCAAGCAGTGCTGATTCCACGCCAGCCAGCACCACAACAGACGATGCGCCCGTGAGCGAACCGGCGATCGAGGACAGCTGGGAGGGCGACGGCAGCGTCGAGATTGCGCCCGACGACACCGAATGGGGCAGCGACGCCCCAGCGCGCAAGAACAACAACGACGACTCCGAGGCAGACCCGGAATCCTGGAACCATGCGCACGAATCGCTGCAGGATCACCTGCACGGCCAGGCCCGGCTGCTGCGCCTCAATGCCGAAGACCGCGCCGCACTGCAGTTCCTGATCGAGTCGCTCAACGACGACGGCTACCTCGACGGTAGCCTTGAAGAGCTGGCGCAGGCCCTGCTGGGGCCGGAGAGCGTAGACCTGGAGCGGCTGGAAGAAGTGACCCAGCACCTGGGCCTGGCCCTGCGCCACCTGCACCAGCTCGACCCGGCAGGCGTGGGTGCACGCAATCTGGGCGAATGCCTGGCCCTGCAGATCAAGGCGCTGCAAAACGCAGCGCTCACGCCCGAGCTGCGCGCGGCCGCCCTGGCCATTTGCCAGCAGCCCATGGACTTGCTGGCCCGGCGCGACTTCAAGCGTCTGGTTCCGCTGTGCCGGGCCGACGAAGCCACGCTGCGCCTGGCGGTAGCCCTGATCGGGCGGCTCGAGCCCAAACCCGGCCGGCGCTTCGTAGACACCGAGCGCAACATCGTGGTGCCCGACGTCATCGTCATCAAGACAGGCCGGGGCAGCACGGCGCGCTACCGTGCCCAGCTCAACGGCGACGTCATGCCCAAGCTGCGCGTGCATGACATCTATGCCAGCGCCATGCGCGCCCACAAGGGCGAGGGCCATGCCGCGCTGCAGCAGCGCCTGCAGGAAGCACGCTGGTTCATCAAGAACATCCAGCAGCGCTTTGACACCATCCTGCGCGTCTCCAATGCCATCATCGAGCGCCAGAAAAACTTCTTCACGCATGGCGAGCTGGCCATGCGGCCGCTGGTGCTGCGCGAAATCGCCGACGAGCTGGGCCTGCACGAATCGACCATCAGCCGCGTGACCACGGCCAAATACATGTCCACGCCCTTCGGCACCTTCGAGCTCAAATATTTCTTTGGCTCCTCGCTGGGCACCGAGACCGGTGGCAATGCCTCGAGCACGGCGGTGCGCGCCCTGATCCGGCAATTCGTCGCGGCCGAAGACTCGCGCAAGCCGCTGTCCGACAGCAAGCTGGCCGACATGCTCAAGGAACAGGGCATCGAGTGCGCGCGGCGCACCGTGGCCAAATACCGTGAGGCGCTGCGCATTGCGCCCGCCAACTTGCGCAAGGCACTATGAATGATCTGAGACTCTTTCTCCCCTGCGCCGCCGGCGTCGAGGATTTGCTGCGCGCCGAGGTGCTGCGCATCGTGGGCAGCCAGTCCGCGGCGGCGCAGAACATGCATGCCGCGCGCGGCGGGGTGCAGCTGCTGGCGTCCTGGCGCGACGCCATGGTGCTCAACCTGCACAGCCGCCTGGCCCAGCGCGTGCTCGTCGAGCTGCAACACCAGCCCTACCGCCACGAGCAGGACATCTACGATGCCGCCAGCTCGGTCGCCTGGGAGGTCTGGTTCACCACCAGGCAGACCTTCAAGATCGAGATCACCGCCCAGCACAGCCCGCTCAAGAGCCTGAACTTCGCCGCGCTCAAGGTGAAAGACGCCATTGCTGACCGCTTCCGCCACAAGAGCGGCGAGCGCCCCAGCGTCGAGACGCGCTGGCCCGACGCCCGCGTCTATGTGCACCTGACCACTGAAACGGCCACGCTCTACATAGACACTTCGGGTGAGCCCCTGTTCAAGCGCGGCTGGCGCGAAGACAAGGGCGACGCGCCGCTGAAGGAAACCCTGGCCGCCGCCGTGATTGAAGCCAGCGGCTGGGGCGACAGCGCCCGCGCCGCTCTGGCCGGTGGCGCCCCGCCCCTGCCGCTCTATGACCCCTGCTGCGGCAGCGGCACGATTGCCATCGAAGCGGCGCAGATCGCCGCTAACATCGCGCCTGGCAGTCGCCGGCGCTTTGGCTTTGAAAAGCTCCTGCCGTTTCAGGCGCACGTCTGGTCTGCCATCAAGAATGAAGCGGCATCCCGTGAAAAGACGCTGGCGCCAGGGGAAAAGCCCCTGATTTTTGGCTCGGACGTGGCGCACCGCATGGTGGACTTTGCCGTGCGCAACGCCCAGCGCGCCGGCGTGGCGGGGCGCATCGAGTTCCGCGGCGGCGACGCCCTGCAGCGCATGCCGCCGGTCGAGGCCGGGCTGATGCTGGTCAACCCGCCCTATGGCGAGCGCATCGAAACCGGCGGCGTGGCCGCGCAGGACGACTTCTTCACCCAGCTGGCCGCGCACTGGAAGAAGAACTACGCGGGCTGGACCGGCTGGATCCTCAGCCCCGACCTCAAGCTGCCCAGCCGCATGCGCCTGAAGGAATCGCGCCGCATGCCCATGTGGAACGGCCCCATCGAATGCCGCCTGTTCCGCTTTGACATGGTGCGGGGCAGTGCTCGTAGTTGATACGAATATCGTTCTGGACCTGTTCGTTTTCGACGAACCGGCGATAGCGCCCCTGAAAGCTGCCCTGCTTGCAGGCGGCCAGAACTGGATTGCAACCAGCGCCATGCGCGGCGAGTTGGTGCGCGTGCTGGGCTACCCGCACATCGCCGCCCGCATGCAGCGGGGCGGCATCGGGGCAGCATGCGTCTTGGCCGCCTTTGACACCCATGCACGCATGGTCGAGCCCGCAGCCAAGGCACCCTGCACCTGCAAGGACCCGGACGACCAGATCTTCATCGACCTCGCCGTGGCCCACCGGGCCAGCTTGTTGAGCAAGGACCAGGCTGTGCTTTCCATGCGAAAAAGGCTGTTGGCCAGCGCCGTCCGGGCGACGTCAGCTATTGATTTTGTAGCGCAAAGCTTTCCGCCCGCGCCATCGGCCAATACAGCTTGAACACATTGTGCTGATCGGCCAGTCGGCCGTCGAGCAGGGCGCCGGACGCCGTCTGCGGCACCAGGTTGGCCAGCAAGCGCACCTCGTTTTCGTTGACACGGCGCACGATGTGGTGGGCCGTGATGTCCTGCGGATGCATCAGGCCAGCGGCCTGCACGATTTCCTGCAGGGCCATGAGCGTCTGCTGGTGGAAGTTGTAGACGCGCTCGGCCTTGGTGGGCACATGCAGGGCCTGCTGACGCACGGCATCCTGCGTGGTCACGCCAGTGGGGCAGTTTCCGGTGTGGCAGCTTTGCGCCTGGATGCACCCCAACGCAAACATGAAGCCCCGCGCCGAGTTGCACCAGTCGGCACCCAGGGCCATCATGCGCGCAATGTCGAAGGCGCTGACCACCTTGCCGGCGCAACCAATCTTGATCCTGTCGCGCAGGCCCACGCCGGTCAGGGTGTTGTGCACCAGCAGCAGGCACTCCTGGACGGGTGCGCCCACGTGGTCCGTGAACTCCAGCGGCGAGGCCCCGGTGCCGCCCTCGGCTCCGTCGACCACGATGAAGTCGGGCGTGATGCCCGTCTGCAACATGGCCTTGACGATGGCAAACCACTCCCAGGGGTGGCCCACGCAAAACTTGAATCCGGTGGGCTTGCCGCCTGAGAGATCGCGCAGCTCCTCGATGAAATGCATCATTTCCACCGGCGTGGAAAACGCGCTGTGCGATGCGGGCGAAACGCAGTCTACGCCCACGGGCACGCCGCGCGCCGCGGCGATTTCGGGCGTCACCTTGGGGCCAGGCAGCACGCCGCCATGCCCTGGCTTGGCGCCCTGGCTGAGCTTGACCTCAATCAGCTTGACCTGGGGGTCGCGCGCGTTGGCAGCGTATTTGTCGGCGTTGAAGCTGCCGTCTTCGTTGCGGCAGCCGAAGTAACCCGAGGCCACCTCCCAGACCAGATCACCGCCATGCACCCGGTGGTGCACGCTGATCGAGCCCTCGCCTGTGTCGTGGGCAAAGCCGCCGCGCTGGGCGCCCTGGTTCAGCGCCAGGATGGCATTGGCCGAGAGCGCGCCAAAGCTCATGGCCGAGATGTTGAACACGCTGGTTTCGTAGGGCTGGGCGCGGCCTGCGCCAATAGTCAGCCGAAAGTCGTGCGAGCCGATGCGCGTGGGCGCAACGGAATGGTTGATCCACTCATAACCCTCGCCTGCCACATCAAGCTGGGTGCCAAACGGGCGCTTGTCGGGCTCGCCCTTGGCACGCTGGTAGACCAGGCTGCGCTGCGAGCGCGAGAAGGGCGTGGCATCGTTATCGGCCTCGACGAAATACTGGCGGATCTCGGGCCGGATGAACTCAAGCAAAAAGCGCATATGGCCCAGCACCGGGTAGTTGCGCAGGATGGCGTGCCTGTCCTGCAACAGGTCGCGCACGCCAACCACCACGAGAAACAGGAACACCAGGTTGATGATCCAGCCAGAGCCCATGACGGCCACCGGAACGAGGCTGACGATGAACCCCAGGATACATAGGCCAAATGCGCTGTACCGCACGGGAAAGATGGCGTTGATGCGCTCGAGCATGCTGGCTACTCCATGAAAACGGCGAGCGCTGCGGCCGTTTTGGCCGGCAGCTCTTCGGGGATGAAATGCCCGGCCGGCATGGCCTGGCCCGTGACCTTGCCCGCACACTGCGCCTGCCAGAGCGCGATGGGCTTGAACATCCGGTGCACCACGCCCCGGTCGCCCCAGAGCACCAGCAGGTCGCAAGCGATTTTCTGCGCCCCCGCGCCTGGCTGCCGCGAGGCTCGGTCGTGCTCGATGTCAATGCCGGCGCTGGCTCGGTAGTCCTCGCACATGGCGTGGATGGTCTCGGGCTTGCTGAAGTGGCGCTCGTATTCCGCCACGGCCTGCTCCTCATAAGCCCCCATGCCGCCCGCGCCCCAACCGCCGAGCTTGGCATGCAGATAGGGCTGCCAGCAGGCATTGATCATGGTTTCGGGCAGGGGCGTGGGCTGGATCAGGTGGAACCAGTGGTAATACGCCCTTGCAAAAGCCATGTTGGTTGCGTCATACATATCGAGCGTGGGCGCGATATCGATCACGCAAAGCTTCTTCACGCACTGCGGGTGATCCAGCGCGAGGCGCGCCGCCACGCGGCCGCCGCGGTCATGGCCGCAGAGGAAAAAGCTGGTATGGCCCAGTGCCTGCATCAGGGCCACCATGTCCTGCGCCATCGTGCGCTTGCTGTAGTTGGCGTGATCTGCCTCACCCACAGGCTTGGCCGAGTCGCCATAGCCACGCAGGTCGGGCATGACGACGCAATAGTCGTCCTGCAGCACCTGGGCCACGCGCCGCCACATCACGTGGCTTTGCGGAAAGCCGTGCAACAGGAGCAGCGGCGGCTTGCCAGCGGCTGACCGGTCCGCCGGAACGCGCGCAAAAATCTCGCTGCCGTTGACCGCAAAGCGGCGCTCCTCGAATCCGTCAAACCATGGCATGTGTGCTCCTCGTTCTATAGCGCCTTTGGCAACTGGCTAGCCAGAAAGTCATACACCGCGCGGATGCGGCCGCTGCTGCGGATCTCGCGGTGCACGGCCAGCCACATCGGCAGAACCGGCAGTTTAAGGGCAGGCAGCAGAGGCAGCACCTGGCTGTCGCTGCGGCCCAGGTAGTCGGCCACAAAGCCGATGCCCAGGCCGGCGCGCACGGCCTGCCAGGCGGCGATCAGGTCGTCGGTACGGAAGGCAAACGTTTCGGCGGTGACGGGAACGCCCATCTGCGCAAAGCCGCGGATATAGGTGTCGTCCCTGTCCATGCCGATCAGATCGTGGGTCAACAGGTCCTGCGGCTCGCGTGGCGTGCCGCGGCGCTTCAGGTAGTCGCGGTGGGCATACACGCCGATGGACACATTGCCGATGCGCCGGGCGATCAGTGACGCCTGGTCGGGTTGCACCATGCGTACGGCGATGTCAGCCTCGCGGCGCAGCAGGTTGCTCACCGCGTTGCTTGCTACCAGCTCGACCTGGATGTCGGGCAGGTTCTGGCGCATCGCGGCCAGCACGGGCGGCAACAGGTAGCAGGCCACCGTGGTGCTGGCGCTGATGCGCACCGTGCCGGCTGTGGTCTTTTGCGCACCCGAGACGCTGCGGGCCAGCTCGTCCGCTCCAGCCTCCATGGCGCGCGCCGAGTCCGCCAGGCGCAGCGCCATGGCCGTGGGCAGCAGGCCGCGCCCGGTGCGCTCAAACAGCACTACACCCAGCTGGGATTCCAGCTCGGCAATGTGCCGCCCGATGGTGGGCTGGCTAGCGCGCAAGACCCGCGCCGCGCCCAAGAGGCTGCCCTGCTCCAGCGCGGCGAGAAAGGAGCGCACCAGGGTCCAGTCAAACGGTTTATCCATTGCGGCAATTCATTTTTGTAATTCAGATATGAATCGATAGGCAATTGTGTATCACGCCGCCTGTTCTGACAATCGTCCCCATACCCTCATTTTCAAAAGGAATCGCCATGACCCCAACCTCTTCTGTCCTCATTCTGGGTTCCCGCGGCCGCTTTGGCCTGATCGCTGCCCGCGCCTTTGCCCAGGCGGGCTGGACCGTGTTCGCCCAGGCGCGCCCTGGGGCCCGCATACCCTAGGATCTGCGCGGCCTGTCCCGGGTGCAGTGGCTGGCCTGGGACTTGACGGACACCGCAGGCCTGGCCGCCGCAGCACCCGGTGCCCAAGTGGTGGTGCACGCCCTCAACCCGGTCTACACCAACAAGGCCTGGCGCGCGCAAGCCCCGGCGTTGATGGAATGCGCCATCGCCCTCGCGCAGGAACTGCGGGCCACCCTAATGCTGCCGGGCAACGTCTACAACTTTGGCAGCCATATGCCGGCCTTGCTTGGCGAAGACACGCAGCAGACAGCAACCACCCTCAAAGGCCAGATCCGCATTGCGCTGGAGCAGCAAATGCAACAGGCGGCGCTGGCAGGCTCGATGAAGGCGGTGGTGATCCGCGCGGGAGATTACTTCGGCAGCGGCACCGGCTCGTGGTTTGACCAGGTGATGGTGAAGGATGTGCGCTCCGGCAAGTTCAGCTACCCCGGCTCCCTCCATGTGCCGACCGCCTGGGCCTATTTGCCCGATCTGGCACGCAGCTTCGTGGCAGTGGCCGAGCGCAGGGAATCGCTGGCACCCTTCACCCCACTGCACTTCGCGGGCTACAGCCTGACGGGGCAGCAATGGCTGGACGCCCTCACACCCATCGCCTGCGCGCATGGCTGGCTCAAGGCTGGCGCGCCACTCAAGCTCGCCAGCATGCCCTGGCCCTTGCTGCGCGCGGGCGCCTGGATGGTCCCGACCTGGGCTTCGCTGGTAGAGATGGCCTACCTGTGGCGGACGCCCCATGCATTGGGCAACACGAAGCTGCAAGCGCTGATTGGCGCAGAGCCGCACACGCCCTTGCCTGCCGCCCTGCAGTCGGCCCTGCAGGGCCTGGGCTTCAGCAGCGAGGGCGCTCCGTATCGCGCCGAACCGGTGCATTTCGCTCCCTGATTTTTGCGTTTCGTCGCATCGCGCTTGTCTCCAGCCGCCCGGCCCGCAACACTGCGGGCCATGAATCACCAACCCGGAGCAAACATGATCAAGAACCTATCCCAAGCGGCCCGCCTGATGGCCTTGGCCGCGCTGGCCCTGCAAGGCGCAGCGCATGCGGCCGACATCACTGTTGTGGTGGGCAATGTGCAACAAGGCACAGGCACCATCATGCTCGGCCTGTTTGACAACGCGCAGAGCTTTCCCAAGACCATCAGCAAAGGCACCATGGCCCAGGCCTCGGAGCGCGACGCTGCTGG
>Ga0007834_1000274_pt1 | contig 17174 bp, 16 predicted proteins | sample CryBogCBE06Nov07_FD_71233 | JGI IMG/M metagenome (GOLD analysis project Ga0007834, IMG submission 71233) | Freshwater microbial communities from Crystal Bog, Wisconsin, USA - CBE06Nov07 | ecosystem: Environmental > Aquatic > Freshwater > Lake | place: Crystal Bog, Wisconsin, USA | collected...
CACCTCGGTCTTAATGCGTTCGCGCACCTGCTCGATGGCCATACCCGCATAGTTGGCATTCAGGAAGTTGGCTGCCTCGATCAGCTGGCTCTGGGTGTAGTCCGCCGCCGTGAAGATGACCCGGTTTTGCACATCGCCTTCGGGCGACACGATGATGACAAGGAACCTGCGTTCGGAAAGGCGCAAAAACTCGATGTGCCTGAACACCGAGGACCGCCGTGGTGCCAGCACAACTCCGACGAATTGCGAAAGGCTGGAGAGCATGTTCGCTGCGCTGGCAATGACACGCTGGGGCTGGTCGGCGGCGATCGGTGGCGCTGCCATGCTGCCACCCGCTGCAAATTCGTCGCGCTTGACGGTCAGCATGGTGTCGACAAACAGCCGGTATCCGCGCGCCGTGGGGATGCGCCCGGCACTGGTGTGCGGGCTGGCGATCAGGCCGAGATCTTCGAGGTCGGCCATCACATTGCGGATGGTGGCGGGCGAGAGGTCCAGCCCCGCGGCCTTGGAGAGCGTGCGGGAGCCCACGGGCGTTCCGTCGGCAATATAGCGCTCTACCAGCGCCTTCATCAGCATCTTCGCTCTGTCGTCCAGCATGGAAATCATTCTAAGCCCCTGCAACCTCGGTGACTGGTGTAATGCCAAAACCCGGCTAACCTCCGCGCTTATCCCAGCCCACGGAGACAAGCATGAATACCAGTGAACTTTTTTCCCTCAAAGGCCGCACAGCCCTCGTCACGGGCGGTTCGCGTGGCATCGGCCGCATGATCGCTGCCGGATTTCTGGCCCAGGGCGCGCGCGTCTACATCACGGCGCGCAAGGCCGAGGCCTGCGACAACACCGCCGCGGAATTGTCGGCCCTTGGCCACTGCGTTTCGCTGCCGATTGACGTATCCACGCTGGAGGGCTGCAAGGCCCTGGCTGCAGCCTATGCCAGCCACGAAGGCTCGCTGGATATTCTCGTCAACAACGCAGGGGCCGCCTGGGGCGCGGAGTTCGACGCCTTCCCCGAAGGCGGCTGGGACAAGGTGGTTGATCTCAACCTCAAGACTCCGTTTTTCCTGACCCAGACCCTGATCGGACCCTTGCGCAAGGCGGCCGCGACGCGACCGGCCAAGGTGATCAATATTGCGTCGATTGACGGCATTTCCGTCAACCCGCAAGAGACCTATTCCTATGCTGCAAGCAAGGCCGGATTGATCCAGCTGACCCGCCGCATGGCCCTGCGCCTGGCCGAGGACAATATCGTGGTCAGCGCCATCGCGCCGGGTGCGTTTGCGTCGGACATGAACAAGGTCGCGCGCGACCACGCAGCCGAAGTCAGCAAGCGCATTCCGGCCAAACGCATTGGCACCGACGAAGACATGGCCGGCGCTGCAATCTACCTAGCTTCGCGCGCTGGCGACTACGTCATGGGCTCCACCCTGATTGTGGATGGCGGCGTGACCCACGCTCGCTAGGCGCCGGGCGGGTCGAACTGGCCCAGCCGCTGGCGAATGGCTTGACCGGCATCCATGGGGCGATGTCGGATAATCCAGTTTTTGCAGAAATTGGAATGCAAGTTAAAAGAATTGCCGTGGCGGGCGCAGGCCTGATTGGTCAGGCACACATTGCCGTGATGGCGCAACTCCCCGGTTGCACTCTCTCGGCCATCGTCGATCCGTCGCCCGCCGCAGTGGCCGTGGCCGGACGGGCTGGCGTTCCGCTAGTCCGGTCGCTGGACGAATTGCTGGGTGAGGCGAAGCCGGACGGCCTGATCCTTGCCACCCCCAACCAGTTCCATGTGCCGCAAGCCCTGCAATGCATTGCCGCGGACTTGCCCATCCTGCTGGAGAAACCCATAGCGACGACCGTTGCGGAGGGCGAAACCCTGGTTCGCGCAGCCGAGGCAGCCGGTGCGCGCGTCCTGATTGGCCACCACCGGGCCCACAGCCCCATCATGGCCAAGGCGAGGGAAGTGGTCGAGTCGGGCAAGTTGGGCAGGCTCGTTGCCGTGATGGGCAGCGCGACCTTTTTTAAGCCCGATCGCTATTTCGAGGATGGCCCTTGGCGGAGGGAGCCCGGCGGCGGGCCCATTCTGATCAACCTGATCCACGAGGTCCACAACCTGCGCATGCTCTGCGGCGAAATCGTTGCGGTGCAGGCTTTTGCCTCCAGTGCAACGCGCGGTTTCGCGGTGGAAGACACCGTTTCCATCAACTTGCGTTTTGCCAGTGGCGTCCTGGGCAGTTTCATGCTTTCGGACACCGCCGCCTGCGCGCGCAGCTGGGAGCAGACCTCACAGGAAAACAAAGCCTATTCAAGCTATCCGGACGAAGACTGCTATGTCATCGCTGGCACCCATGGCAGCCTGTCGGTGCCCACCATGCGCATCAAGACCTACCCGCGGGACGAAGACCGCTCCTGGTGGAAAGAGTTCGAAGTGGGTGTGGTTGGCATGGTTCGCGATGATCCGCTGAAGCACCAGATCAAGCACTTTGTCCAGGTGATCAGCGGCCTGGCCAAGCCGCTGGTGAGTGCGCGCGACGGATTGCAGAACCTGCGCGTAACCGAGGCCATTGCCCAGGCCTCGAAAGCCGGGGGGATCGTGGAGATTCCCGCCGGCTGACCTCCTCTATTTGCGACGCTCCTTCCCTATCCATTTTTTCTTCAAGGAACCCTATGAAAATCCTCATGCTGCACGGCATCAATCACGACATGTTCGGCAAGCGCGACCCGGCGCAATACGGCACCATCACGCTCGACGAAATCAACGCCAGCCTGCAGGCCTTGGGCAAGGAACTGGGCGCGCAGGTGGAATGCTTTCAGACCAACCACGAAGGCGCCATGTGCGAGCGCATCCACAAGGGCTTTCTCGATGGTGTGGACGCCGTACTCATCAATGCCGGTGCCTGGACGCATTACAGCTATGGCATTCGCGATGCGCTGGCCATCCTGACCTGCCCGATCGTCGAGCTACACATGAGCAACATCCATGCGCGCGAGGCCTTCCGGCACCAATCCGTGTTTGCCGAAATCGTCAAGGGCCAGATCTGCGGGTTTGGTGCCGACAGCTACCTGCTGGCGCTGCGCGCCGGCGTGCAGGCCGCAAAAGCCGCAGGGAAGTAGCCAACATGCTTGTTACCGGCCTCACCGAGCTGATTGCGCATATCGGCTTCCCGACCCACGCCTTCAAGGCGCCCATGATCTACAACCCCTGGTTTGAAAAGGCCGGAGCCAATGTGCTGGTGGTGCCCATGGCCTGCAAGGCCGAGGACTACCCGTTGTTCCTGCGCTCCATCTTCAGCCTGGGCAATGTGCGCGGCGCGCTGATTACCATGCCGCACAAGGTCAGTACGGTGGGGCTGCTTGATGAGGTTTTGCCCACTGCTGCCATCGCCGGCTCATGCAATGCGGTGCGGCGTTTGCCCGATGGCCGCCTGCAGGGCGACATGTTCGATGGCGAGGGTTTTGTCCGGGGGGTACTGCGCAAGGGCGTGGTGCTGCGCGGTGCCAGCGCCCTGGTGGTGGGCAGTGGCGGCGTCGGCTCAGCGATTGCGGCGTCGCTCGCCGCCGCCGGCGTGGCGCGGCTTGCACTGTTTGACATGAACGCCGCGTCGGCAGACGGGCTGGCCCAGCGCCTACGCCAGCATTACCCGGCTTTGCAGGTGGGCACTGGCTCGAACGACCCCGCCGGGTTTGATCTGGTGGTCAACGCGACGCCCATGGGCATGAATGCCGGCGACCCGCTGCCCATGGACATGGAGCGCGTCGCCCCCGCTACGTTTGTTGGCGAGGTGGTCATGAAGAGCGAGACCACCGCATTTCTGGCGGCTGCAATGGCGCGCGGTTGCCGTGTGCAGGTCGGCACGGATATGTTATTTGAGCAGATTCCTGCTTACCTCGAATATTTTGGCTTGCCCAGCACCACGCCCGAGGAGTTGCGTGCGGTGGCGCAATTGCAGTACTGACGGGTGAGAAAGAAGGCAATTGCCCTCCGCCAGGGCGTCCTGCAGGGCGTGATTTTTGTCGTCGCCGCGACGGCTTTTTTTGCAAGCCTGGACACCAGCACCAAGCTGCTGAGCGCCACGGTTCCAGTGATGCTGATGATGTGGGTGCGTTTTTCGATGCAGGCCCTGAGCACGGCCCTTGTGATGGGGCCGCGTCGCGGCAGGGCGCTATTGCGGACACACCGGCCTGGTCTGCAACTGCTGCGGGGCGTGTTGATGATCGCTTCGAGCATGTTGGCTTTTTTCAGTTTGCAGGTCCTGCCGGTCGAGAACTTCACCGCCATCGTCATGCTCACGCCCCTGGTGGTCACCATCACGGCGGCCCTGCGCCTGCGAGAAGCGATTTCGGCGCTGCGCTGGATCCTGTTGCTGGGCGGCTTTGTGGGCGTGCTGCTGGTGATCCGCCCCGGAGCAGACAGCTTTGCGTGGTCATCCCTGCTGCCCCTGCTGCTGGTGCTGGTCAGCGCGGCATTCCAGCTGGTCACCAGCCGCCTGGCTCAGGAGGACGATGTGGCCACCATCCACTTTTACTCGGGCCTGGTGAGCATGCTGCTTGCCAGCCTGACCCTGCCCTTTTTCTGGCAGGACCTTCCCCTGTGGCCAGTATGGGCCTTGATGCTGCTGGTGGCGGTCTTCAGCACCATGGGGCATTTGATGCTCGTGCTGGGTTACGCCAGCGCCCCGGTGGCTACCCTGACACCCTATCTGTATGCCCAGGTGCCGTTCGCCATGCTGGGCAGCTGGCTGGTGTTTGACCACGCGCCCGACGCGTTGGCCCTGCTGGGCATTGCCGTGATTGCCGTGGCGGGTGCCGTGGGTACCTGGGTGGCCGCGCGCGAGAGGCACCGGGATATTCGCGTTATCCTTGACGCATGAGTCTGCTGCTTGATGCTTTCTGGCGCGCCGTTGCGTATTGCCTGCATCCCCGTGTCATTGCCCTTTCCCTGTTGCCGCTGGTGCTTATGGTCGCCATGGCCTGGGGTCTGGGCTACCTGTTCTGGGATGCCGCCGTGGATTCGGTGCGGCAAGCGCTGGATGCCTCCACGATGCTTGGCACTGTGCTGGGCTGGCTGCAAAGTGCCGGGGCCTCGCGGCTCAAGGAGGCGGTAGCACCGCTGCTGGTGATTTTTGCCGTCACGCCTTTGCTGGTCATGCTGGCGCTGCTGGTGGTGGCTTGGATGATGACCCCGGCCATGGTGGCCATGGTGGCGCAACGGCGCTTTCCGCAGCTGGAGCAAAAGCGAGGCGGCTCGGTATTGGGCAGTTTGTTGTGGTCCCTGGGCTCGACCTTGCTGGCCCTCGTGGCCATGCTGGTATCCATGCTGCTGTGGCTGGTTCCACCCTTGATCCTGCTGCTCCCGCCGCTTATTTGGGGTTGGCTGACTTACCGCGTGCTGGCTTTTGACGCGCTGGCTTCCCATGCCTCGCGCGAGGAGCGCAGAGAAATCTTCCGGCAGCATCGGGGGTCCCTGCTGTTGATGGGCGTGACCTCGGGCTTTCTGGGCGCCGCGCCCAGCCTGCTCTGGGTGTCGGGTGCCGTGTTTGCGGCGGCATTTGTGATCCTTCTGCCGCTTGCCGTGTGGGTCTATACCCTGGTGTTTGCGTTCTCGTCCCTGTGGTTTGCGCATTTCTGCCTGGCCGCGCTGGAGCGGCTGCGCAGGCAGGACGTGTCGCCATCCGTTCGGGATAATTGGCCGGCCGCCCGCCCTGAACCAGCGTCGGTTGCTATTGAGTCAATAGCGGCTGCGCCGCAAATTGGCTCTTTCCCCCCTTCTCCTTCTGAACCTCCCCATGTCTGACACCCCTGCATTTGGCCTCGTGATCGTTGGCGACGAAATCCTTTCGGGCAAACGTGCGGACAAGCACATGGCCAAGGTCATTGAACTGCTCGGTGCGCGCGGTCTCAGCCTGGACTGGGCCGAATATGTGGGCGATTCACCGGCGCGCATCACCGCGACGCTGGAGCGTGCATTTGCCTCGTGCGATGTGGTGTTCTCCACAGGCGGCATTGGCGCCACGCCGGATGACCACACGCGCCAATGTGCGGCCCAGGCCCTGGGCGTCGAACTCGCCTTGCAGCCGCAGGCGGAGGCTCTGATACGCGAGCGCATGCAGGACACTGCGCGCGAGCAGGGCACCACCTATGAACCTGACCGCCCGGACAACATCCACCGGTTGAACATGGGCGTGTTTCCGGTCGGTGCGCAGATCATTCCCAATCCCTACAACAAGATTCCCGGCTTCACAGTTGGCCGTGTTCACTTTGTACCCGGCTTTCCGGTCATGGCCTGGCCCATGGTGGAGTGGGTGTTGGACACCCTCTATCCCCAACTGCACAGGCACAGTGCGTGGATCGAGAAATCGGTGGTGATCTACGGCTCAATGGAAGCCACGCTCACGCCGCTCATGCAAGACCTCGAAGCACAATTTGCGGGCCTGAAGGTTTTCAGCCTGCCCAGTGTGGATCACCCTGAGCATGGGCGCCATATTGAACTGGGTGTCAAGGGTGAGCCAGCGCTGGTAGACGCCGCCTATCCGGTCATGCTTGCGGGTCTGCGGTCTTTCCGGCTGCAGCTTGGCCCCGAATTGGTGCGACCCTGAAATGCACTAAAACGGTGCATATTTTCCAATCTGCACCAACAAAAACATTAGTGAAGTGTGTTTCTGGGCCCCGCCAACTCAGGGCACAATGCCCTGTCTTTACCGAATCCAATTCGCCCTTGTGGCATGGAACATGCATTCGGCTAAGCCCATACTTCAACCACCATCCAACCAGGAGAATCTGATGGCCAAGACCGTCGCAGACGTCATGAAAATTGTTAAGGAAAACGAGGTCAAGTTTGTTGACTTCCGCTTCGTAGACACCCGCGGCAAGGAGCAGCATGTGACTGTGCCCGTGTCGCACTTCGATGAAGACAAGTTTTCTTCTGGGCATGCATTCGACGGTTCATCCATCGCTGGTTGGAAGGGTATCGAAGCTTCGGACATGTTGCTCATGCCCGACCCGAACACCGCCAACATCGACCCGTTTTTCGAAGAGACCACGCTGTTCCTGTCCTGCGACGTGCTCGACCCGACCGACGGCAAAGCGTATGACCGCGATCCCCGCTCCATCGCCAAGCGCGGTGAAGCCTACCTGAAGGCCTCTGGTCTGGGCGACACCGCCTACTTCGGCCCCGAACCCGAATTCTTCATTTTTGATGGCGTGCGCTTTGGCAACGAGATGTCCGGCGCCTTCTTCGAGATCGATGAGTACGAAGCTCCCTGGAATACGGGTGCCAAGCTCGACGGCGGCAACCGCGGCCACCGCCCCACTGTCAAGGGCGGCTATTTCCCTGTGCCTCCGGTTGACAGCACGCAAGACCTGCGCTCCGAAATCTCCCTGGTGCTCGAATCCCTGGGCGTTCCCGTCGAAGTGTTCCACCACGAAGTGGCTGGCGCTGGCCAAAACGAAATCGGCACCAAGTTCAGCACCCTGGTGCAACGCGCCGACTGGACCATCCTGCTCAAGTACGTTGTGCAAAACGTGGCCAACAGCTACGGCAAGACGGCAACCTTCATGCCCAAGCCCCTAGTTGGCGACAACGGCTCCGGCATGCACGTGCACCAGTCCATCTGGAAGGACGGCAAGAACCTGTTTGCCGGCGACGGCTATGCCGGCCTGTCGGAGTTTGCCCTGTACTACATCGGCGGCATCATCAAGCACGCGCGCGCACTCAACGCCATCACCAATCCCGGCACCAACAGCTACAAGCGCCTGGTCCCCGGCTTTGAAGCACCCGTGAAGCTGGCCTATTCCGCCAAGAACCGCTCGGCTTCGATCCGCATCCCCTATGTGGCCAACCCCAAGGGCCGCCGCATCGAGGCGCGCTTCCCCGATCCGCTGTGCAACCCCTACCTCGGTTTCACGGCCCTGATGATGGCTGGCCTGGACGGCGTCGAAAACAAGATCCACCCGGGCGAAGCTGCCACCAAGGACCTCTACCATCTGCCGCCTGAGGAAGATGCAAAGATCCCGACCGTGTGCCACAGCCTTGACCAGGCGCTGGACTATCTGGACAAGGGCCGCGGTTTCCTGACCAAGGGCGGTGTTTTCACCGACAGCATGATCGACGCCTACATCGAATTGAAGATGGGCGAGGTCACGCGTTTCCGCCAGGCCGTGCACCCGATCGAATACGACATGTACTATTCGCTCTAAAGCGCCTGCGCCGGCCTGTACTGATGTACAGGTTGTGGCTCGAAAAGGACAGCGTTTGCTGTCCTTTTTCTTTTGCTGCCAAGGGTTTATTTGATGTTTCTGAGAAATTACACGATACTGGCAGGCCGTCCTCTGCTCTTGTGCACACCGGAGGCACCATGAAACACCCGTCTACCTATTTGCTTATCGCCAGCCTGGGCGTGTTAGGCCTCTCGAACGCGATGGCCCAGGATCGCATATATCGCTGCGGCAACGAGTACATCAACAACGTGCGCGACGCCGAGGCGCGTGGCTGCAAGCTGATTGAGGGCGGCAATATCACCGTCGTTCAGGGTACCAAGCCCCAGGGCGGCAGCGTGCGTGTGGCTTCAGCCGGGCAAAAAGTCGACAGTGCGGACCAGAAGGCACGTGACAGCGATTCGCGCGCAATTCTGGAGTCCGAATTGGCCAAGGCCAAGGCGCGCCAGACCGAACTCCTGGCCGAGTACAACAATGGCGAACCCGAAAAGCGTGGTGACGAGGGCCGCAATTACCAGAAGTACCTCGATCGCGTCGCCGAGCTCAAGGCCAGCATTGCCCGCAATGACAGCGATATCGAGGGCATCCAGCGGGAACTCAGTCGCCTATCTGCGTCAAAATAAGCCGCTTGAACGCGCTCTCCGATCCAACCCTCCGGTTTCAGTCCTTTGATCTGTTGGCTACATTGGTAGCCGTGGTCAGCAGCGAAGGCGTGGTGCTCTACGCCAATTCGGCGCTCGAGGATGCATTGGGCATTTCACGCCGCGCCATCGCCGGTTCGTATCTGCCGGACTCCTTTACCGAACCCCTGCTGTTGCTCAATGCCCTGCAAGGAGCCAGCGACAACGCGTTTGCCGCCTTGCGCTATGACTCCTGGCTCAAGCGCTCCAACCATGAGCCCGTGCCGGTTCATGTTGTCGTGGCCCAGACGGATCGCACGGGTGAGATCATTGTCGAGCTGCTGCCGCTGGAGCAGCAGGCCCGCCAGGATCGCGAGCAGCGCATCAATGACCAGGCGCAGGTCAACAAGGAGCTCATCCGCAACCTGGCGCACGAAATCAAGAATCCGCTGGGCGGCATCCGCGGCGCGGCCCAATTGCTCGAAATGGAAATTGAGGGCAAGGACCTCAAGGAATATACCCAGGTCATCATCCATGAGGCCGACCGCCTGCAAACCCTGGTGGACCGCCTGCTGGCCCCCCACCGCCGGCCCCATGTGGTGGGCGACGTGAATATCCATGAAGTCTGCGAGCGAGTGCGCTCGCTGATCCTCGCGGAATTCCCGCGCGGGCTGCGCGTGCGGCGCGAATATGACATCTCGATTCCCGAGTTCCGTGGCGACCGCGAGCAGCTGATTCAGGCAGTGCTCAACATCGCCCACAATGCCTGTCAGGCACTGGCCGAACGCATCGCGCAAGGTGATGCGGAGCTCACGTTTGAAACACGCATCCTGCGCCAGGTCACATTCGGCAAGCAACGCTACCGACTGGCACTGGAATTGCATGTCATTGACAACGGGCCTGGAATTCCAGACTCGATCAAAGACCGGATCTTTTTCCCGCTGGTGTCGGGGCGCGAAGGGGGCTCGGGACTGGGGCTCACGCTGGCACAGACCTTTGTGCAGCAGCACCATGGTTTGATCGAGTGTGAGTCAACCCAAGGCCTGACTGATTTCAAAATACTGATTCCATTGCCCTGAAGGCAGTGGCGCAGGGGCGACTCGAGGTGACAAGTTACATGAAGCCGATCTGGATAGTTGATGATGACCAGTCGATTCGCTTCGTTCTGGAGAAGGCTTTGCTGCGCGAGGACCTGCCCACGCGCAGCTTCACCAACGCGCGCGATGTACTGCATGCGCTGGAGGAATCAGGCGAGGAGGCCGGCCCGCAGGTGCTGGTGAGCGACATCCGGATGCCCGGCGGCTCGGGCCTCGATCTGCTGACCAAGGTCAAGGAAAGGCACCCCGGGTTGCCGGTCATCATCATGACGGCGTTTTCCGATCTGGACAGTGCCGTCTCGGCCTTTCAGGGCGGGGCGTTTGAATACCTGCCCAAGCCCTTTGACCTGCCCAAGGCTGTCGAGCTCATCCGCCGCGCCGTGGAAGAAAGCCAGCGCGAGGAAGTCGCTGAAGAGCGCTCGGCCGAAACCCCTGAAATGCTCGGCCAGGCTCCGGCCATGCAGGACGTTTTCCGGGCAATTGGCCGCCTGGCCCAGAGCAATGTCACTGTCATGATCACGGGCGAGTCAGGCTCTGGCAAAGAGCTCGTCGCGCGGGCCCTGCACAAGCACTCGCCGCGCGCCGGCGGCCCCTTCGTCGCGATCAACACGGCAGCCATTCCGAAGGACCTGCTCGAGAGCGAACTCTTTGGCCATGAGCGCGGTGCGTTCACTGGTGCGCAAACCATGCGGCGGGGCCGTTTTGAGCAGGCTGAGGGCGGCACCCTGTTCCTCGACGAAATCGGCGACATGCCCTTCGATCTGCAAACCCGGTTGTTGCGTGTGCTCTCCGATGGACACTTCTATCGTGTGGGCGGCCACAGTGCGGTGAAATCCCACGTGCGCGTGATCGCGGCAACGCACCAGGATCTGGAGCAGCGCGTCAAGGAAGGCGCGTTCCGCGAAGACCTGTTCCACCGGCTCAATGTGATCCGGCTGCGTTTGCCGCGCCTGACCGACCGGCGTGAAGACATCCCCATGCTCACACGCCACTTCCTGCAGCAAAGTGCCGAGCAACTGGGCGTCGAGCCCAAGCGCATCTCCGACGCAGCACTGGCGCAGCTGGGCCAGTTCAGCTTCCCGGGCAATGTGCGCCAGCTGGAAAATATCTGCCATTGGCTCACCGTCATGGCCCCGGCCCAGGTAATCGATGTCAAGGATTTGCCACCCGAGGTCATGCTGGCCAACCCGGGCGTGGCCCCGGCGCCGCTGCCGCTACAGCGCGCCGAACCGGCCGCAGGCCCTGCTGCAGAGGCTGAAGCGGCGCATGCCGATCTGGTACGCAGCCCGTCGATGCCCTCCTATCCATTGCCAGCCACGCCGGCCATGCCGGTTCAGTCGCTATCGGGCAATAGCTGGGAGGACAGCCTCGAAGCCGAGGCGCGCACCCTGCTCGAGAGCGGCCGCGAGGATGTCTGGGACGTTCTGACCCGGCGCTTTGAATCGAAGCTGATCCTGACCGCCTTGGGCAACACGCGTGGCAGGCGCATCGAGGCCGCCCAGAAGCTGGGCATCGGCCGCAACACCATCACGCGCAAGATCCAGGAGCTCCATCTCGAGTGAAGGCCGTGGACGCTGGCCTGGAGCCAGCGTGTGTGCTATGAAATTGGTAGCTAACCTAGTTCCAGCACGACCGGGGCGTGGTCGCTGGGGCGCTCGTTTTTTCTCGGTGCCTTGTCGATCGTGCACGCCAAGACCGAGGGCCGCAGCGCATCACTGACAAGGGTGTAGTCGATGCGCAGGCCGCGGTTGCGCCGGAATCCGAAATCCCGGTAGTCCCACCAACTGAAGCTCTTGTCAGGCTGCTCAAACATCCGGAAGGCGTCGTGCAGGCCCAAGCCCATCAGGGCTTGCAGATGCTCGCGTTCCTGGGTGGTGTGGTGGATGGTTTCGCGCAGGCCTGCAGGGTCCCAGCTGTCGCGATCATCCAGGGTGATATTGAAGTCGCCCACCAGCACCAGGCGTGAGTGCGCAGCCAACTCCGTTTTCAACCAGGCCCGCAAGGCATCGAGCCAGCGCATCTTGTAGGCAAATTTCTCGCTGCCTGGCTCCTGGCCATTGACGAAATAGCCGTTGACGAGGCGCACGCCATTGTCCAATGTGCCGGCAATGATGCGCGACTGCTCGTCGGCGAAGCCGGGAATGTTGCGCACGGTATCGCTGGCGGGGGAGCGCGTCAACAGCGCTACGCCGTTATAGGTCTTCTGCCCGAAAACGGCACTGTGATAACCAGCCGCAGCAAGTTCCGCAGCCGGGAACTTTTCGTCGCTGAGCTTGAGTTCCTGCAGGCACAGGGCATCGACCGGTTTGGCCGCGAGCCAGTCAAGCACCTGGGGCAGGCGCACCGCCAGGGAGTTGACGTTCCAGGTGGCGATTTTCATTGAATCATGCCTAAAACTGTTGTGGAATGGGCGTGGTCAACCATCAAATGTGTAGCAAGGCCAGTGCGCCGATGACAATGCCCAGGCCGGCCACGCCGAACATGCCGTACTCGAGCCATTTCTTTTTCGTCAGCAGCGCAATGGCAGCCAGGGCAATGGCCACCTGCAGCACGGTGGTGGCCTGGGCCCAGCGATGGTGCTGGTGCATTTGCTCATCCGATTTCTTGTCCCATTCGGTAGCGACTGCTTCCAGCTCGTCGGCCTTGGCCTTGATTTCTGCCTTTTCTTTCTCGTAGCGGTCGATCTTGGCCTGGTACTTCGCCTTGTCGGCCTCGCCGGGTGTGAGGTCGCGTGAGACCTCGGCCAGCGACTGTTTCGTGCTCTTGGCTTGGAAGTAGTTCCACTGGTTCGACGCCTCGGTCTTCTTGATGGCGGCATTGTTCTTGAAGAGCCCCGCATCCGCCTGGGTTGCACCACCCATAAAGGAGAACATGGCGCCTACCGTGGCGATGATGGCAGTAAACACCGCGATCTGGTTTGTCAGGCTGCCGCCACCGATGCCGTGGTGCCTGGCATCGCCATGGTCACCATGGCCACCTTCCGCTGCATGCTCCAACGCGTGGTCGTGCGGGCCGTGTACATGAAATCCGTCTTCGGACATATCAATTCCTTGGTTATTTTTCGTAGCTCACAAAGCTGAAGGCAAGCCCTGTGGACGAGGTATGCCGTGTTCGAGCCGTCTCGCGCCATCGCGGGCTGCAAACTGGCGCGAAGGCGTCGCCATCAAAGACCGCCTCGATTTCCGTGATTTCCAGACGATCGGCCAGGGGCAGGGCCTGGGCGTAGACTTCAGCGCCACCAATCACCCAGACGCGCCCGGATTGCTCACAAATTTGTCGCGCCTCACGCAGGTTTTTTGCCGTCTGTGCGCCGTTTGCATTCCAATCAGTATTACGCGTGAGCACGATGTTGAGGCGCCCCGGTAGCGGCCGAAAGCGCGGTGGCAGCGATTCCCAGGTCTTGCGCCCCATGATGACGGGGCTTCCCGTCGTGAGTGCCTTGAAATGCGCAAGGTCTTCGGGCAGGTGCCAGGGCATCACCCCGTCCTTGCCGATGACGGCGCGCCCGCTGGGGTGGCGCCCCTGGGCCCAGATCAGACAGAGCTGGCCCATGCGTTACACCGCCACCGGTGCCTTGATGGCAGGATGGCACTGGTAATCCAGCACCTCAAAGTCTTCATATTCGTATTCGAAGATCGAAGCGGGTTTGCGCTTAATGTGCAGACGCGGGTAGGGAAAAGGCGTGCGCGAAAGCTGCAGCTCCACCTGCTCGTGGTGGTTGCTGTAGATGTGGCAGTCACCGCCCGTCCAGATGAAGTCGCCGACATCCAGATCGCACTGCTGCGCCATCATGTGGGTGAGCAGTGCATAGCTAGCGATGTTGAAGGGCACACCCAGGAAGATGTCGGCGCTGCGCTGGTAAAGCTGGCAGCTCAGCCGGCCCCGGCTTTGGCCTTTCTGCGCTGGCGCCACGTAGAACTGGAAGAAGGCGTGGCAGGGCATCAGCGCCATTTTGGAGAGCTCAGCCACGTTCCAGGCGCTTACGATGATGCGCCGGCTGTCCGGATTGTTTTTCAGCGTCTTGACGACGTCGGCAATCTGGTCGATATGGCCGCCGTCCGGCGTCGGCCAGCTGCGCCACTGCACGCCGTACACGGGGCCGAGGTCGCCGTCCTCGCGCGCCCACTCGTCCCAGATGGTGACGCCACGCTCTTTTAGCCAGTTGTTGTTGCTGCTGCCGGTCAAAAACCACAGGAGTTCCTGGATGATGGAGCGCAGATGGACCTTCTTGGTGGTGACCAGCGGGAAGGCTTCGTTCAGGTCAAAGCGCATCTGGTAGCCAAACACGCTGCGCGTGCCCGTGCCCGTACGGTCCGCCTTGTGCACGCCGTGCGCGTATACGTGGCGCATGAAATCTTCGTATTGGGAGCGAATCGGCAGCGCGGTGGGCGTGGTCAGGTTGGCCATGGATGGGTCTCGCAAATCAATGTAAAGCGTAACACGTGCCGTCGCCGCGGGGCGGCCCTGACCTGTCAGGCGGCTTTGGTTGCCGCCGCCGGGGCAGGTGCCGGCGCAGGCGCCTGCAGGGGCAGGTGGATCACGATGCGTTTGGGGTCCAGCTGGTCCAGCACGCGGCCCAGCCGGGCAATCAGGCGGGCGACGTCCTGCTCTTCCTTGGTTGATTCCTCAAATGACAGGTCCGGCAGGGCGATCGTCACGACCCGATAACGCAGGTTCACATGGGGCGGCAGGGGCGGCGTGTGGACCAGGCCCTTGGCGACGATGTGCTGGGCGAAGGGCTTGAGCAATTCCGGCCGGTACGGGCTCTCAAGCAGTACGAGGAAGCGGTTTTCATCGACGCGGCAGACGGTGTCGATATCGCGCGTCAGGGCTTTCAGCTGGGACGCGGCGATTACCAGGGCGCGGTCCCCCGCGGGGCGGCCCTCCTGGGCCACCAATTCGGCATGGTTGCCCAGGTCGACCAGGGCCACACCACACGCGTTCTTGTTGCGGCGGGCCCTGCGCAGGGCGTCTCCGAGCCGCAGGACAAGCACCGGCATAATCGGAAGGCCGGTCAGCGGATCGGTGCTCTCGAGTGCCCGCAGACGGGCGCGGTTTTCACTGAAGTCCTTGGCCCGACGGTGCAGGATGTAGAGCAGGAGCGGTATCTCGATGGCCGAGCCGATCAGCAGGGCGTGTTGCGTGAGCCAGGTATCGCCCAGGAGCCCTGCGGCCCGCAAAGCCGGGAAGGGGTAGGCCAGGTGCAGGGGCAGAAAACCCAGCGCCGTCCAACCCGCATAGGTCTCGCCCTTGCGCCATGCCCAGATATAAGTGAAGACGCTGATCAGCACCGACAGGAGTCCATAGAGATTGAGCAGATCAAAGGTCAGCGGACTGACATAGAGCAGGTAGACCACCGGATAGAGGAAGCCCAGCACCGACCAGCGCATGATGAAGCGGTTGTAGGCGCGGTTGTAGCGATAGAGGGCACACACCTCGCGCACAAACCACATGCCAAAGCCCGTCAGCCAGCAGACAAAAATCGCTGGAGAGGCGTCATTCCACCAGTGCCATTCCGGTGTGAAAAAGAAGGCGCCGATGCCGTTGTAATAGGCCTGGAATCCCAGCATGCAGACCACGTAGCCCATATAGGCCACAAACGCCCGGTCTGCGTAAAGGCGTGCATGCACCCAGCCCAGAAAAATGACCAACAGGCCGAATCCGAGGTAGCCACCGACATACAGCAGGGTGTTGTTGCGCCGGCTCTCCAGCCGGTGTTCGTTGAGCAGGCTCAGGCCCGGGGCAATGGAGGTGGGAAAGTTTTCGAGTCGCAGCCAGACCGCAGTACCGGGAGGGGCCGTCAGCCGGAAGGTTGGCACCAGATCGGGATGGGTCCACTGTGACATGGGCAAATGGTCGCCCGCCTGCTGCAACTCCCATTGGCCCTGGGCATCTTCCTGATAGAAAAACGCCCGATTGGTATAGGACGGCCCCTCGACGAGCAGGTACCACTGGTGCTGCGGATCCAGTTCGGGCACTTCGTAGCGCAACCACAGGGCCCCACGCGCCAGTTTGAAGGCGCGCGGCTTGTCCATGGCGTGCAGTGCGTCTGCTGGCAGGGCCAGCACGTCCTTCAATTGGGCCTGGCCCTCGGCATCGACCCAGTAGCTCATCAGGGCTGTGACATTGCTTTCCGGCGGGGCTGCCAGCGCCAGTGACGGCGCAGCCACCGCCCAGCACATGGCGGCAGCAGCGAGCATGCGCAGTATGGGGGCGGGCAGCCAGCGGAAGAGCATGTCAGTTCACCGGCCTGGCCGCAGCAGCGGGCTGCCCCCAGGCCTGCTGGCTGGTGAGGGAGCGTTCAAGGGACTGGAGCCATGGGGGCGCGCGGGTGTCGCTGCTCCAGGCGGCCATCGTGCTGCGCATCGGGTTCAGGGTCTTCTCGGGCAAACCAATGGGGCGTGTCTGGTCGAGCAGGAAATGGGTCAACATGTGGTAGCCGATCACCCGCGTCAGCATGCGGGAGAGCGAAAACTCCGGCCAGATCAGCCCGAGCACTCCGTCGACGCAGGCTGCAAGAAACCGGCCGGTCCCGAAAAGCAGGCGGGTCCACCAGGAAACACGCAGATTGACCCCGATGTCGCGCGCTGCCCTTGAACCAATGAGCCATCGCGTCATCGGTACCGGAATTCGCTGCACCACAGGCACCTGGATGGCGCGCGCAAGTGCACCCACGAGGGCCTTGCCCAAGCCGGGACGCACATCGGTCTGTGTCGGCCTGGCCCTTCCCCAGGCCTGGATGCGTTCAAACTGCAGCGCTGCATCCTCCATGGAGTGGGCCAAAAGCTCATCGCGGATACCCAGCACATGACCCATCACGTTCCAGGTGTGCAGGTAGGCTTCTTCGTCCTCTTGCGAAAGATACAGACCCATGGTGCGCATGCCCTTGAGAAACACATAGCCGAATGTCAGCAAGGTATAGGCCAGATCGACCTGGCTGCACGGCAGGCCATTGGCAGGCACATCCCAGCCATGGGCCATCAGCGCCTGGTTCATGCCGCCTTGCGGGCCGACACCGGCGCCTGGCGCAACGACGCCGCGCACCGCAGCGGGGTTGCCGTGCAGTACCAGGTTGCGGATGGTGGCGTGGACGAGCCGGACCTTGAGCACCTGCGAGATACCGGTGCCATCGGGATCCGTCAGGCCGCCCTTCATCATCACCGGGAAGATCATGGCTGCCGTCTGGCGCACCCGGTATTCCGTATGGGCCTCCAGTTGCCCGGCGATGTGCAGCACCTCCGCGAGGTGG
>Ga0007834_1000275_pt1 | contig 17021 bp, 16 predicted proteins | sample CryBogCBE06Nov07_FD_71233 | JGI IMG/M metagenome (GOLD analysis project Ga0007834, IMG submission 71233) | Freshwater microbial communities from Crystal Bog, Wisconsin, USA - CBE06Nov07 | ecosystem: Environmental > Aquatic > Freshwater > Lake | place: Crystal Bog, Wisconsin, USA | collected...
ACCCGTCTTTGCAAGCACTTTCGTGATCGCTGCCGTCAGCGACGTCTTCCCGTGATCCACGTGTCCGATCGTTCCAATATTAACGTGCGGCTTGCTACGGTTGAATTTTTCCTTGGCCATGATGTATTTACTCCTAATGTATCAATATAATTTCCCGCGCGCGCACCTGCGCTCCAGCACGAAGATGGGCGCTATTTAACGGAGTTAATGACAGGCTGCAACGGAAAAATGCACTTATAAAGTAAGCAGAAAGGCTGGAGGGTGAAGGGAATAGCATCAGAAAAATAATGGGTTGTTTACACTGAACAATGCCATCTTTTGACCTACGAGTACCCCCGAATCTACCCCATGTCACAAGGATATATCCACCCCCAGCACTCACCAGCTAGTTTATATCAATCCCGCATAAATCACACAAGCCATTCTACAAAACTTCTACACGTCATTCTGGTATTTTAGATGGGACGTTATAATTGGAGTATGCGGCATCAGTAGGGGAGACGCTGTATCAGTATGGGAGGCAGGGGGAAAGGTGCGGTGGCTTAGGCGTTAGGCTATTCGCCAGCGCGAGCGCAATCTCATCATATCACCCTGCAGCCGAATAAATTAGCGCAAATTATGGTGAAGCTGCCTGTTATGGCAGCAGCGAAAACCCCCGCACCGCGCGCTCCTCGTCGGTGAGCTGCCCATCGAGATCGAGCGAGTCTTCCCAGTTGAGTGGATAAATCATGGGGATGGTTATAACTGATTTAAAAACCAGAGAAAAGCATTTAACGATTAATTAACATTCGCTCTCTATAATAGCTTTGTTATCGCCATACAAAACCACGGAAGATTTATGAATGAAGATTATAAACACACTGTCTTGGTCATCGCTGGCAAGGATTGGAATGGCTCATTCCAAGGAGATTTAGCGGCACTCAAAGCGCGAAAAGATATCAACCTTGAGATCATACGTCCTGAAAAGGGAAAATTTTTTAGCGAAACCTATGCAAACCATGCCCACGATGCGAGTATTGCCATACTTGCTTCCCATGGTGACAAGAATGGTTTTACATGGAGCGATACCGAACAAGTTCCTTATTATGAATTGATGAAGGAAGTGTCACGAGGTGTCGATTTTATTCAGGTGCTTTCCTGTCAGGGCGGCGCAATCAATAGTAATACTGTGGATTATGAGGGCCATAATCCGAAAGGGGCTGTTATCCAAGCATTGGTCAGCGATCAATCACTGAATTATGGCGATGACGTCAAACATAATATTTACCATGGGCTGAAGCGTTTTGACCGCGTGGGATTAATGATCGCTGGGCTAGGGGCTGTCGATGCCACGAAATATGCTGAATGGGACAAGAAATACGGCCTATCGCCTTCGGCAGAGAATGTGCTCCCGCAGTCGATCAGTATCGCCAGCAGCGCGCAAGATGTGAAGATCAATTTTTCTGAGGAAATAACAGCATTATCAGCCGCCGCGCAGCAAGGTAGTTTGGATAAAGTCAATTTCGGGTTGGCGGTGTTGCTGGTGAAGCAAGACTTCAATGCTAGCGGAGAGATTGCCAACGCCAGCCACTTAAATGCAGACATCGACCAGGTGGCGCAATCCATCCTGCAGGGAAAACCCCTCGAGACAATTTTTCAGAAGCAAATCGCTTCAGCTTTGGTCATCGCCAATCTTGATAGAACAGGTGAATTGGATAATCGGATCAGCAATGTTATACGTTCCGAAACTCCTGTGGAAACCACCAATAGAGAAAATCGCGAAGCCGATGAAGATGTCGCAGATGCGATGTATAACGCAGCAGCGAGCCACTCTGCGGAGGATCTTGGACGATTGCCCGTACAGCTTGCCAACCAAACACAACCGCCAGCGCGTACGAAAGCTGCTGCGAAATAGCCCAATCCACTAAACTACCAGATTCACAATCGCGCCGCGGGCCCAGACGATGCCTTTGGACAGCGCCGAGAGCGCCTTTTGCACCATATCACTGAGATAGCTCTCGTCGGGGAAGATTGAGGCGCGCTTGGCGCACCTTGACAACGGCACGCGCAAATCGGTCGGATAGGGGGGAAGAGCAGCCATGGGGGTGAATATGGCAGATGTGTAATGTTAGCTAACATTACGGATTTTTTCGTATTCGCACCGTGCTCAATGAACAGACTGCCGCTGCCGCAGAATACCTTCTGTCTATTACCTCCATCAACCATGTCTCTTTTGCATTTTAAGCACTACAAATTTGTCGTCTACGTACCGCTGCAACTTGCGGGCAGCATGGGGCAGGTCATAACCCTAAATGGCAGTTGTCCAATGGGATTTCCGGTAAGAATTTGCAGCAAATTTTCAGCAGAAAATTCGTAAAATTCCACCACGGCATCGACTTATTTCCTGGATTAAATGCCCAGCTTTTGCCCCTATACTGACCCCAGCACTCGTAGTATAGCCCCCCGCGCGCCATATTTTGTTCCTATCCAATTGATAATATTACTTTGGTGCAGCGCCCACCCGTGCCCCGACCTCACCCCTACTTCGTAATGATGAGGTCGGGGCACGGGTGGGCGAGAAGATGGAGATGCTATGGATAAGAAAATATGGCCACGCACGGGGTGAATAAAGTTAAAGAAGTAGTGGGGTTAAATAAGGGAAGCAGAAAGTAAGGGGGCAGGAAGAGATTAAGGCAGAAGGAAAAAATTCAGGAAGTACGGGTAGGAAAAAAAGTAGGCAAGTAGGTTGGCAACTATTCTCCAAAAACGATGGGTAGAATCGTAAGGAAAGCCATCAGACTTGCTTTTTCATTTTTGTAGCACCCCCATCCACATAATCTGCCCACTTCTGCATCATTTTACGGCGCTCATCGAGGAATTTGGCGCGGTCATAGGCACGGTCGATTTTGCTTTTGTGGGCATGTGCAAGTTGTCGATCCACCACCTCATGCCGATAACCCAACTTTTCCTTAATCGTACTCATCGCTAACGCACGAAACCCATGCCCCGTCATGCGCCCCTTGAATCCCAAACTCCAAATGGCGTGAAGAATGGTATTGTTACTCATGCTATTTCGAGGCCGCACATGGCCGGGAAACACCCAATCCGTATGAGCATCTCGTTTTCTTCTTGCTGCTTTTTGAGAAGCCGCACTACCTGCCGAGATAGCGGTACGATGTGCGGGTTACCCATCTTCATGCGTTCGGCAGGGATTTCCCACTGCGCATTCTCCAAATCAAACTCCGACCATGTTGCCTTGATAAGTTCGCTGGTTCGCACAAAGGTGAGCATTAGAATTTTAATGGCGCGTTGCGTCTGAGGAAATAACCGCGCCTCGTTGCGCTCCAATGCGGCAAGAAATTCTGGCAATTCCTTGATGTCCAAGGATGGATAGTGCTGCGTTTTTGCAACTTTCAGCGCACCGCGCAAATCTGCCGAATGGTCACGGGTGCATCTTCCAGTAGCGATACCATACCGCAAAACCATGCCGAAAATCTGCTTCACTTTCCCCTCTACTTCCAGTGAGCCGCGCTTTTCAATACGGCGCAGCACATCCAAAATTTCAGGTGCATCAATCTCCGATATGGGGCGAGCACCGATATAGGGGAAGATGTCCCGCTCCAGCTTACGCATGACGTTAAAAACGTGCGACGGGCTCCATCTATCGCACTGCTTTTCGTACCATTCCAGCGCCACCGCCTGAAATGTATTGTGCGCATTGCGGATCGCCAGCCGTTTCCCCTCACGCTTATGCGTCATTGGGTCTTTTCCTGCTGCCAACAATTTCTTTGCATCGTCACGGCCTGCGCGCGCATCAACGAGGGAAGTGATGGGGTATGCCCCCAGCGCCAACAGTTTCTCTTTGCCGAGAAAGCGGTACTTCATGCGCCAAAGTTTTGAGCCAGTAAAAGTTTTGAGCCAGTAGATGTAACGAGAAGATATAACCCGCCGCTATCCGACATTTTGTAAGGTTTTGCCTTGCCCTTGGCGTTTTTACAGGCAGCGTTGGTTAGCAACATCATACCCCCATATCTTTCAGGATACCCCCATTGTTATACCCCAAAAATTTCCGATTGCAAGCGGATGCTGGCGGACGACAACGATCGATCCGTCGATAAAAGATAAGGTTTTATGATGGTTTAGACGGACGATGGCGAATCAGTGCGAATCGTCACAGAGGCGAGGCTTATATATCAAATCTTTGTGTAATTCCAAAGATTTGGAGCGGGTGAAGGGAATCGAACCCTCATAGCCAGCTTGGAAGGCTGGAGCTTTACCACTAAGCTACACCCGCGCTCACTTCTATCTATACAAAACAACGCCGAACGCAAGCCGAAGACGGATGACAAGCATGCCTATCTGCATTAGGTTGTGGGTTATGGAAATGCACCCCACGCATCATCACCCCACGCATGCCGCAGCCACTCTGCTCGAGAAGCATGGGCGATTGATGCGGTTTTCAAGCTATGCGGCCATTGGTGTTGCGACCGTTCTACTATCTGCAAAAATGGTCGCCTGGTGGTCTACTGAGTCACTCGCCATGCTTTCGGCCCTCACCGACTCGCTTTTTGATTTGTTGGCATCGATTGTTAATTTGTTTGCCATTCGCTATGCGCTAAAACCCGCCGATGACGACCATTCTTTCGGACACACCTCCATTGAGGATTTGGCTGGATTAGCTCAATTTGTGTTCATCACCGCTTCCATGGCCATTATTATTCTTCAATCGGTCGAGCGTATTTTTAACCCGCACCCGCTAACCAATGAATGGCTGGGGATTGGGGTAAGCCTATTTGCCATCGCCACCTGCACCATGCTGGTACTGTTTCAAACCCATGTGGCAAAAACCACGGGTTCGCTCATTGTGGCAACTGATCGCATGCACTATCTGGGCGATGTGTTTTTCAACCTCGGAGTGCTGGCCGCGATTGCACTTAGTGCCGGACTTGGGATCGATGCCGCCGATCCGGTAATCGCTATTATTATCGCGCTGATTGTTCTTTGGAGTACCTTCCCGCTGGGTCGGCGCGCCTATAATAACCTCATGGATCGCGAGATGCCGAACGAAGAAAAAGAGAAAATCAAAACCATCATTGCGAGCATTCCCGAGATTGCTAGCTATCATAAACTAAAAACGCGGTATTCAGGCATGAAGCCCTTTATTCAAATGCATGTCGACATTCATGCTAACCTTAATTTTCGCGATGCACACGCCATCACTGATCGTTTGGAAGAAGCTTTGCTGGTTGCTTTTCCGAGTGCAGAAGTTATTATCCACCCAGATCCTTTTGAACAGACGAATTCTTATTCCAAATCGGCCGCGATATAGTTAAAGAATTTTTTATGCGTTTGTCTCTGTTTTGTGTGATTGCCACCGCTTTGATAACTGGCCAAGCCATGGCGCAAACTCCTCCTGCTGCATCAATTGCTCCAGCTAGCTCCAACGCAGCCACACCCATAACACCATCCACCAGCGCATTACCCACTTCTACTAATGTTGATGATCGTTTTGTCGCATCCGCAAAGGCTGCCAAACTTTTTATTGATTTCGATGCCAACCATGACGGTATAATCACCAAAGAAGAGTGGATGGCTCGTTCTCTTATGATTTTCAATAAAAACGATCGTAATCATGATGGAAAAATAACACGCGAAGAGGCGATCCAACAAAACCTCGATTATGTGAAAGCCGATCCAGCCTACAAGCGCCCTGGCGTGGTTCCGGTAATATCAAAACCCACAATTAATGCGACTGGTGGCAGCGCTGCCACCACACCACCCGCAGCGGCACCAGTAGCACCAGTGCCCGTCAAACCCGCGGTGGCACCTGCAACCCACTAATAAACCACAAACGTGAGAGGTTTCGCTGGAAAGCGGGCGCAGGCTCGGCTAATAGCTCATCATGGCTAAAAAACCTCGCCCTCCTATGCTTGCCCGCCCTCAACAAAAACATGAGCGCGGCAGACCTGCGCCCCATGATTCCTCAGGCAGCTGGGTCTATGGCTGGCATGCGGTGAACGCCGCACTGGCCAACCCCGAACGTATTGTGACCCGCATTCTGGTAAGCGAGGCTGGTTCAAGCCGTTTGAAGCTGCCCCGCCCCCTGCCCAACCCGCATGTGGTAGAAGCGCGCGAGCTGGACCGTGTATTGGGTGCCGATGCGGTGCATCAGGGTATTGCGGCCATGGTGAAGCCGCTGGAACCGTTTGTGCTGGAAGATATTATTCACACGGAAAACCCACGCGGGCCGATTGTAATTCTCGATCAAGTGAGTGATCCGCAAAATGTGGGCGCTATTTTGCGCAGCGCCGCCGCGTTCGACGCGATTGCCGTGGTGTATCCGAAAGATCATAGCGCCGCCGAAACCCCCGCCATGGCCAAAGCCGCCTGCGGTGGCATGGATATTGTGCCGCGCATTCAAGTGACCAACCTCGCCACGGCCATGCGCGAACTGCAAGAAGCTGGCTGGTGGATTATTGGTCTGGAAGGTGAATCAAAAACGCTTCTGAGTGATGTGAAGGTGGGCGCAAAGACTGTGCTTGTTTTGGGCGCTGAAGGCAAAGGCATGTGTCGCCTCACCGCGGAATCTTGCGACGAACGGGTACGCCTGCCCATGGGTGAGCGCATGGAAAGTTTGAATGTCAGCAACGCGGCTGCCGTGGCGCTTTATCAACTTTACATCAACAAGGCGCGTCATGGCTAAGGCTGCACTGTTATCGCTCGCCGAACAAACCGTTGGCATCGCCCGCGCGGCGGGGGCCAATGTTGCCGATGCGCTGGCCATTCAAAGTGCTGATATTTCCACCAGCATTCGCCACGGCAAGCCGGAAGCGATTGAACGCGCGGAATCCAACGGCATTGGATTGCGTGTGTTTGTGGGTGAATCATCCGCCACGCTTTCCACGTCCGATACGCGCCCCAATGCACTGAAGGCGCTTGCTGAACAAGCGGTGGCCATCGCCCGCGCAGCGCCTGCCGATCCATTCGCGCGACTGGCCGATGCCACGCAACTGGCTAAAAACATCGCCGCGATTGATTTGGCCGATGAAGCATCGCCAAGCATTGAATATCTGCAGCAATTGGCGCGCGAAACCGAAGAAGCAGGCCGCAGCATTTCGGGCATCACCAACAGCGAAGGGGCCGATGCCAGCGCCAGCCGCCACCATGTAGCACTCGCCACCAGCCATGGGTTTGTGGGAAAATATGAAACATCGTATTACAGCCTCTCTGCATCGTTGATTGCAGGAAGCGGTGAAACAATGCAGCGCGATTACGACTATGCCACCATGCGCCATTTGAATGATTTGCCCTCGGCAGAATCGATCGGCATCAACGCGGCGAATCGCGCATTGGCGCGGCTTTCCCCCCGCAAAATTCCCTCGCAACAGGCGGTGGTGTATTTTGAACCGCGCGTGGGCAAACAGCTTATTTCGGCTTTTGTCGGCGCCATCTCCGGATCGTCCATCACCCGTGGCACCAGCTTTTTGAAAGAGGCCATGGGCGAACAAATTTTTGCCGATAATCTGTTCATCACCGATGATCCGCTTCGCCCGCGCGGTCTTTCGTCGCGCCCGTTTGATGCCGAAGGCATCGCCGGCGTGAAGCGCGACTTTATCGCATATGGCAAACTCACCTCGTGGCTGCTCGACACACGCTCGGCCAATCAGCTGGGCCTCACCACCACCGGCCACGCATCGCGCGGGTTGGCCAGTGCCCCGCATCCATCCTGCACCAATTTATATTTACATGGCGGTGAGCAAACACCCGATGAACTTTTTGCTGCATTGGGCGACGGGTTTTATGTCACCGAAACCATTGGCCATGGCGCGAATTTATTGACGGGTGATTTCTCCGTCGGCGCGGGCGGATTCTGGCTGGAAGGCGGCAAAAAAACCTTCCCCATCAGCGAAGTGACGATCGCTGGCAACTTGCGCGACATGTTCAAAAGCCTCGTGGCCGCGAATGATCTGGAATTCCGCTATGGCGTGAATGTGCCGACCCTCGCCATCCCCCAACTCACCATTGCCGGAAGCTAGGCCATGATCGGTTTTATCAGAAGCCCGTCTTTCCAACTCTATAAGCGCCTGCTGCGCACCTATGTGTCGCGCTATAAACATGTGCTGGCACTGGGCTGCATTTGTATGCTGGTGGGGGCCACCACCACCGCCTCGCAAGCCTATATGGTGAAGCCATTGCTGGACCGCATTTTCATTGAGCATAACGCGTTTTACCTCATGTGGCTGCCTATTGCCGTCATCGCCATTTATATCATCGATTCGGTGGCCGATTATTCGCAATCCATCGCCCTGAAATATGTGGGGCAGCGCGTGGTATCCGACATGCAGGGCGATTTGTTCACACATCTCATGCATTCCGATATCAGCCTGTTTCATGATCAGACCACAGGTCGCCTCATTTCGCGCCTCACCAATGACATCATGCTCATGCGCCAATCGGTCAGTCAGGTAATCACCAACATCATCAAAGAAGGCACCACGTTGGTGTTCCTCATCGTGCTGATGTTCACGCAGAGTTTTTCCATGTCGCTGATTGGTTTTGGCGTGTTGGTGTTTGCGGTGCTGCCCATTGTGCGCCTCGGCAAACGCATGCGCAAAGTGGCTGATGCCACACAGTCGCAGCTGGCCGATTTTACCTCGCAGCTGGATGATACGTTTCAGGGCATTCGCGTGGTGAAGGCCTATGGCCGTGAAGATTTTGAATCCGCCCGCGCCCGCAAAACCATTCGTGAACTGTTCAAACTCTATTACCGCGCCGCGCGCACCCAATCGCTCTCCAGCCCCATGATGAACATGCTGAGCGGCTTCGCCATTGCGGGTATCATTTGGTATGGCGGCTTCAAAGTGCTACATAATGAAACCACGCCCGGCGCGTTTTTCTCGTTCATGACCTCGATGATTATGGTCTATCGCCCCGTGAAAGCTGTGGCAGGGCTGAACACACAATTGCAAGAAGGCATGGCCGCCGCCGCCCGCTTCTTCAACGTGATGGACACCAAACCCGCCATTGCCGATGCAGCCAATGCGAAACCGCTCAGCGTTTCTAAGGGTGAGCTGGCATTTAAAAACGTCACCTTCCACTATCACTATGGCAGCGGCGGGGTGGAGCATTTAAGCTTCACTGTTCCCGCAGGCAAAACCGTGGCACTGTTCGGCTCATCCGGCTCAGGCAAAAGCACCATCATGAATTTGTTGCTGCGGTTTTATGATATTCAGGCAGGCAGCATCACCGTCGATGGCCAATCGGTATCCGACGTGACCCTTGCAAGCCTGCGCGGCAACCTTGCCCTCGTCAGTCAGGATATTGTGCTGTTCAATGACACAGTGCGCACCAACATTGCCTATGGCAAACTGGATGCGAGCGATGCGGAAATTATCGAAGCCGCAAAAAAAGCCCACGCGCATGAATTTATTTTGGCCTTGCCGCAAGGTTATGACACCCCCATTGGTCCGCATGGAGTCAAGCTTTCCGGCGGTCAGCGCCAGCGCCTTTCCATCGCCCGCGCGGTGCTGAAGAATGCCCCCATTCTGCTGCTTGATGAAGCAACATCTGCGCTGGATAATGCCAGTGAACGCAGCGTGCAGGAAGCGCTTACCGAGCTGATGCGTGGGCGCACCACGCTGGTCATCGCCCATCGACTTTCCACCATTGTGGATGCCGACACGATTCTAGTGCTCGACGGCGGACGCATTATTGGTCAAGGCACGCACAGCGAATTGCTGGCCAGCAACGCCGCTTACCGTCATATGCAACAATTGGCAGAAACTCCCTCGGTGATGAGCGCTTAAATGGCTCGGCGACCATTCAGAAAGCGCTTGCTCAGCTCACCCATCTTCCATGTATTTATGCCATTTATCGTCAGCGTTTTGCTGCGGCTTATTTATGTGTGCGCCCGCATTGAGAAACGTATTCCACCCGCATCAGAACCTTATCTCAATGGTGAAAAACCTGCTGTTTTCTGCTTTTGGCACGGGCGCATGATTATGCACCTCATGATCAAGCCCAAAAACCGGCCTATGTTTGTGCTGAGCTCGCGCCATAATGATGGCGCATTGATCGTGGCCACCATGCGGCAATTTGGCATTGGTACCGTGCGTGGCTCCAGTAATTTTGGAAGTGCCAAAGCATTACGTGAGCTCTTAAAAGTCACTGAAGTCGGCGGTAATATTAGCTTCACCCCCGACGGACCGCGCGGACCCTTTCAGCAAGCAGCACACGGGGCCGCTTTTGTGGCTACAAAAACGAATTATCCGCTGCTGCCCATTACTTTTTCAGCAACGCGGCATAAGCGTTTACGCAGCTGGGATCGTTTCATGATTCCCCTGCTATTTTCACGTATTGTTTTTGTCGCTGACGAACCCATCTTTGTTGCAGCGAATGACGATATCTCCATCCGTAGCGCCACCGAAACCTTGGCTGCTAGCCTCAACCGCATCACCAATAAAGCAGATACGTTGTGCGGGGTAAACTTATGATGCGCGCGCTTTACAGCGTCACCGGTGTTGCCATCACCCCGTTGCTACGCGTGTGGATTCAGCGCCGCACCCAACGTGGCAAAGAAGATGCCACGCGGCTGGCCGAACGGTTTGGCCATGCCTCATGCCCGCGTCCGGTTGGCACGTTAGTGTGGCTGCATGCAGCAAGCGTGGGCGAAACACAATCGGTGCTCACGTTGGTGCGCGCATTGCTGGCGCAGCATCCGCAGCTTCATGTGCTCATCACCACCGGCACGGTGACTTCGGCAGCGTTGGTGGCACAACAAAATTTATCGCGCGTGATTCACCAATTCATCCCCATAGATACGCGTGCCGCCGTGAAGCGTTTTTTGCAGCATTGGCAGCCCAATTTAGCACTTTGGGTGGAATCGGAATTCTGGCCGCAACTGCTTTGGCAAACGCATGATCGGCAGATACCGCTGCTGCTGATTAACGCCCGCATGAGCGAAAAATCCGCCGCCGGATGGTCGCGGTTTCCACGCAGCATTGCATCGTTGCTTGGCACATTCACCGCTATTTATGCTGGCTCCAGTGAGGATGCAAAACGCCTCACCGCGCTGGGTGCGAAGCAGGTGCATGATGTGGGCAATTTAAAATACGATGCGGCACCGCTCGAGGCCAACCATGCACTCCTCACTGAACTCACATCCGCCACTAAAGGCCGTCCACTCTGGGTTGCTGCCAGCACCCATGCCACAGAAGAACAATGGATCGCCGAAGCACACGCAATCGCTGCAGCAAAAATTCCTGATCTTCTCACCATCATTATTCCCCGTCATGCCACGCGCGGTGATGCGATTGCGGCCGATGTACGAGCGCGTGGATTCAGCCTTGTCCAGCGCAGCAAAAACGAACCAATCACCGATACCACTTCGATTTATCTGGCCGACACGATGGGCGAGCTTGGTAGCTTCTTCCGCCTCAGCGACATCGTGTTTCTGGGTGGCTCGCTCATTCCCCATGGGGGGCATAATCCGTTGGAGCCGGCACGCCTGAATTGCAGCATTATCACCGGTCCTTACACGCATAATTTTGCCACCATCATGCAGCGTTTTATTGCAGCACAAGCGATTGAATTGGTGGCGGATAAACAGGCCCTGGCGAATGCACTTGTCACGCTCTTCTCTGATGACGCGAAACGGCTTCAACTGTCAGAACACGCTACACGCGTGGTGAATGAAGCACGTGGTGCCAGTGATGTTATTCTGCAGCATATCCATGATTTGCTGAAAGGACGCGACGCATGAAAACCCCGCGCTTCTGGCAGCATAAAAATCTGGTCAGCACGTTGCTTTTACCTGCTTCATGGGTCTATAGCTTGGGCGCGCGCGTGGACCGCTTAACCACCACTTCCTCTGCGGCGCCGCTACCCATTATTTCCGTTGGCAACGCCACGGCAGGCGGCACCGGAAAAACCCCCACCACGATTGCCTTGGCGCAGTTGCTGCAATCGATGGATTTTGCGCCGCATATCCTCACCCGCGGTTATGGTGGCCATGCGAACCACGCCCACCGTGTGACTAGCGATGATGATTGGAAGCACGTGGGTGATGAAGCCTTGCTGCTGGCAAAAACTGCCCCCACGTGGGTAGGGAGTAGCCGCCTTGCATCGGCACAGCAGGCCGCCAATGCTCGCGCCAGTGTGGCGCTGTGCGATGATGCCCACCAACATTACGCATTACAAAAGACCATTTCATTTTTGGTGATTGATGGGCCCTATGGCATTGGCAACGGCCGACTGATCCCCGCCGGCCCACTGCGCGAACCCTTTGCCGAAGCGCTCGATCGTGCCGATGCGGTGATCATGATTGGTGACGATGCACAGCAGCTTGCCGAGCGCATTAGCCTTCCCGTTTTTCATGCCTCACTGGCGCCAGCCACTGACGTGGCCGCCCTGAAACAGAAAAAATGGCTGGCGTTTGCAGGCATTGGGCGCCCTGCTAAATTTTTCGACACACTACGTACGCTTGGCATTCCTTTAGTGGCGACGCGTTCATTTGCTGACCACCACGCCTATTCCGCTGCTGAAATCACCGCGCTCTCACGCGAAGCCAAGGAACTTGGCGCCGAGCTGTTGACCACCGAAAAAGATGTGGTGAAGCTTGCCAGTGCGCAACTACAGCAGGTTACTGCCCTGCCAGTTGCCCTCACCTTTGCCACCCCCGATGCACTTGCCGAGTTTTTACGCACTCGGCTGGCTTGATTTTTTCCTTAAATCGCTCCACATAAGATCTATGAACCCTTTCTGGCTTTTTTTACTGGCGATTTTTTCGCCAGTGGCGTTAAGCATCACGCTGCTGGTGCCGCTTTATGGCGGCATCACGGGCGCGGCCTATATGGTTTATGATCAAGGCACTACCCATCCGCTGGCAGGACAGTGGCTGAATGTTTTTTACATGGTCGACGTGTATAGCGAGCTTTTTCGTTACTGGCTAAACCATATGAGTACGGTATCATTCGTGAACTATACGATTCCAGTGGCCGGCTTTTTGCTCATCGCGCTGATCATTTCCATTTGGCTTACCGCCAAAGCAACAAAAGTGATCATGCATTTATTTCACGCCGCTGGCGGTTCAGCCGCTTAGGCATCCCATTAATCAAAAAGCCCGGGTTGTGCTTCTTTGGGTTTTGTTTTTTTAGGCTTTGCTGCGCCATCACTACCCGCCTGTACCACACGCTCGCCATCATGGAACATCACGGTGAGTGCGCCGCTGGAAGGCATGGCAGCGGCCGATGCCACCACTTGCTGATCGGCATTTTTTACAATCGCAAAACCACGCTTCAAAACCGAAAGTACGTTGAGCGATTCCAACATCGCCCCCAAATGCCCCACACGCTGTTGCTGTTGTTGCAGCATTTGCTGCAGGTAGCGTGGGCTTAAGCCGGCCATCAACCGCGCCAATTTTTCGCGCTGCATTTCAAGCCGCCGTGGCAGGGCATGTTGCAAACGTTCGGCCATCACATCCAGCGCTTGCGCCATGTTGGCCACTAGCTGCTGCGGGCGTGGCAATCCACGCGCCAAGCCCGTTACCCGTTCGGCAAAAAACGAAATGAGTTTGCGTACAGCACGATTTTGCTGCAGCCCCAACTCTTCCACGCGTGCCAGCAATTCGCCCCGCACTGGCACGGCTAGTTCAGCGGCAGCAGTGGGCGTGGGCGCACGCATATCAGAGGCATAATCAATCAGCGTGGTGTCGGTTTCGTGCCCCACGGCCGAGATGAGGGGAATGATAGAATTGGCCGCCGCACGCACCACCACCTCTTCGTTGAACGCCCACAAATCCTCAATCGATCCGCCGCCGCGCGCCACAATCAACACGTCTGGCCGACGTTTATCGCCGATGGGAATGGCATTAAATCCTTCAATGGCCTCTGCAATTTTCTCTGCTGCGCCTGCCCCTTGCACGGGCACCGTCCACAGCATCACATGACGCGGAAACCGGTCAGCCAAACGATGCAATATATCGCGGATCACCGCGCCGGTGGGCGAAGTCACAATACCAATCACCTCGGGCAAAAAGGGCAGCGGTTGTTTGCGATCAGGCTTGAATAATCCTTCTGCCTCCAGTGCTTTTTTGCGTTGCTCCAGCATGGCCATCAGCGCACCAACGCCCGCAGGCTCCAGTGATTCAATCACCAGCTGATATTTCGAGCTACCCGGATAGGTGGTGAGCTTACCCGTGGCAATCATCTCCATGCCGGCGGTGGGTTTATGGGTAAGCTTGGCCATGGTTCCGCGCCAACACACAGCATCTAGCACGGCCTTATCATCCTTCAGGCTTAGATAGGCGTGACCCGAGCTGGCATTGACGCTGACCTTGGAAATTTCGCCGCGCACCCGCACAAACCCAAACGTATCTTCCACCACCCGTTTAATGTGGCCGGCAATCTCACTCACGCTATATTCGGGCTGGTTATGCACGAATTCCATGAAAAATTCCTTGGGACTTGCAGGTTGTTGGCGACAATGATTTACAGGATGCTATAGGTAAATGCATGAGAGTTCTAGTCATAGGTTCTGGGGGACGCGAACACGCGATGGTGCGGGCATTAGGTCGTAGCCCATCGGTAGATTTCATTGCCTGCGCTCCCGGTAGCGATGCCATTGCCCTAGAGAAAAATGTCGAATGCATCGATATCTTTGCGCAGACTGATATTAAAAATTATTGCCTGAAAGAAGAAATTAATTTGGTGGTGGTGGGCCCCGAGCAACCACTGGTCGATGGTTTGGCCGACATGCTGCGTGCCGAGAAAATCAATGTGTTTGGGCCGTCATCGCACGGCGCAAAACTTGAGGCATCGAAAGATTTTACCAAACGTCTATGCACTGATTACGGCATTCCGACCGCCGCTTATGCCACGTTTGATAACCATGATGAAGCCTTGGCCTATGTGAAAAAGAAGGGTGTGCCCATCGTGATTAAGGCTGATGGATTGGCCGCCGGCAAAGGCGTCACCGTTGCCACCACCTTGGTGGAAGCAGAAAAAGCACTGGTTGATTGTTTTGACGGCATCTTTGGCGATGCGGGCGCAAAGGTGGTCATCGAAGAATTTATGGAGGGGGAAGAGTTCAGCTTTTTTGCCCTGTGTGATGGCGCTACCGCTACCTATTTCGCCAGCGCGCAAGATCACAAGCGCGCTTTTGATAACGACAAAGGCCCGAACACCGGTGGCATGGGTGCATTCTCACCAACCCCTCTTGTCGGAAAAGACATGGAAGATCTGGTGATGAAAAAAATCATCACCCCCACCATCGAGGCCTTGCACAAGGAATATATACCTTATCATGGCGTGTTGTTTGCTGGCATTATGCTCACCTCCAAGGGGCCAAAGCTCATTGAATATAACTGCCGCTTCGGTGATCCGGAAACACAGGTAATGCTTGAACGTTTTGAAGGTGACTTGGCGCTTCTTCTTATGAGCTGCGCGCAAGGAAGGATTGACACCAATCAGATTAAATTCCGTGACGATGCCGCCGTGTGTGTGGTGATGGCCGCCAGCGGTTACCCCGGCAAATATGTCAAAGGCACACAGATTAAGAATCTTGAAAAGGCAGGCGAAGTCTACGGCGTTTCCATTTTGCATGCAGGCACCATGCTGGCGGATGGCAACTGGCTTTCGCGTGGTGGACGGGTGCTTAATGTGGTGGCCACCGGCCCAGGCCTTCGACAAACACGCTATCGCGCCTATGAAGCAGTGGATTTAATTGATTGGCCTGATGGCTTCTGCCGCCGCGACATCGGTGCACGCGCTCAAAAAAATTAAGCCTTAAAGCGCTCCATAGCGCGCACCTGAGAGATGGCGAAGGCCATGGTCAGCGTGAACATACCAAACACTTTAAAATTGACCCAAAACTCGGTGCTAAAGCTGCGCCAGATGACTTCGTTTAACCCTGCGAGGAACAAGAAGAAAAAACCCCAGCGGCACGATAATATCGTCCAACCTTCATCCGTGAGATGAAAGGCAACATCCAGCACATGCCGCAGCAGCCCTTTACCAAATCCAAATACTCCACCCAGCAAAATGAGGGCAAACAGTCCATTCACCATGGTCGGCTTCATTTTGATGAATTGTTCATCATGTAACGCAATGCTGAGGCCACCTAAAATCGTCACCAAAACCCCAGAAATTAGTGGGGCAAGTGCGATTTTCTTCTCCGCCACGTAAATAGTGGCAATGCTGAGCATAGTAGCCACCATCAGCGCCAGCGTCGCCACCATCACACCACCCAATTTAAAGGCGACGAAAAAGACTCCCAGTGGCGCGAAATCAAGCAAAAGCTTATGTGTTGATGATAATTTTAGTCTCATTTGTGGCGCTTTAACCATGCATTAAGTTTTTCAGCTTATAACGAGCCGCTGTGACATAAAAACCGTTGACGTGCAAGCCCTCACAACCTCAGATACGGTGCAATCAAGGAGTTAAAGCTATGGCCAGTCCGAAAGCCGATGCCAAAACAAAAGTGCTTATCGTGGAAGATGAAGTCGCGATCGTCACATTGCTGCGCTACAATCTTGAAAAAGAAGGCTTTAATGTGATTTCCACTGGCGACGGCGAAGAAGCCGTTAGCTTGGTGAAAGAACATCGCCCCGATATTATTGTGCTCGACTGGATGCTGCCTGGCATGACCGGCGTGGAAGTTTGTAAGAACATCCGCTGGAATCAGGATCTGAAAAACACCCCCATCATCATGCTCTCCGCCCGCGGCGAAGAAGGCGACCGCATTCGCGGGCTTGATTCGGGTGCCGATGATTACATGGTGAAGCCGTTCAGCCCCAGCGAGCTGATTGCCCGCATCAATGCAGTGTTCCGCCGCATTCGCCCTTCGCTTTCCGAGAAAGTGCTCGAATTCTCGGGCATCATCATGGATCTCACCTCGCACAAAGTAACGCGCGACGGAAAAGATGTTCACCTCTCGCCCACCGAGTTTGGTTTGCTGCGTTATCTCATGGAGCATCCGGGCCGCGTGTTTGGCCGCGAGCAGCTGCTGGATTCCGTTTGGGGTCACGATATCTACGTAGAACTGCG
>Ga0007834_1000276_pt1 | contig 16957 bp, 16 predicted proteins | sample CryBogCBE06Nov07_FD_71233 | JGI IMG/M metagenome (GOLD analysis project Ga0007834, IMG submission 71233) | Freshwater microbial communities from Crystal Bog, Wisconsin, USA - CBE06Nov07 | ecosystem: Environmental > Aquatic > Freshwater > Lake | place: Crystal Bog, Wisconsin, USA | collected...
TTCCAGGAGTTTCACGACGAGTATCCGTGGTTGTTCGACACCGGACGCCTCATCGGCGGTAAGCCCGTGAAGGGCGTGGGCTGGATCTTCACCGAGCGCCTCCCCGTGCGCGGCCCGAAGGCCGTGCGAGCCGCAAAAACCGCGGCGAAGCCCGTCAAAAAGATGTCGGTCACACTGCCGAACGGTGCGCAGCCCAACATTGGTGACACGCTGACGCCGGTGAAGGCGGCGAAGGCAACCAAGACCGTGGCCAAGGAACCCGTCAAGAAGGTCGCGAAGAAGGTCGCTAAGGCCGAACTGGTCGAAGCGCCCAAGCCCGTCAAGAAGGTCGCCAAGAAGGCTGTCGTCGAGCCGGAAGCGCCGGTGATCGCCGTGCGACGCAGCCGACAGCCCGTGAATCCAGAAGACGCCTTCGCGACCTTTGTGAAGGCCGTCAAAATTGGTGCGGGAATCGACGGTGAGGTCAAGGCATTCACCTCACACGGTGCCGTCGTAACGACCGTCTTGAAGAACGGCAGCGTCATCGAGTGTTACGCCCCGACCGCCAACCTGGGAGACCCCGCGCCAACGCGTGCGCGTGACGTGTTGAAGCGTGGTGACGTTCGCCGCTTTACCTTGATTAGCGTAGATAGCGAACGTCGAATTGCGGAGGTTGGACTATGAGCGAACTATCACTCGATCCCAAGTCGTGGATCCCTCACCGTGAGCCTTTTTTGTTGATTGATCGCATGATCGAGATCGAACCCGGACTGCGAGCGGTGGGTGAGTGGACGTTGACCGGTGACGAGTACTTCTTCCCGGGTCACTTTCCCGGACGCCCAACGACGCCCGGCGTGTTGATGCTTGAGGCATTGGCGCAGGTGGGTGCAGTCGCAGTACTGGCCGACCCTCGTTACGCCGGCAAACTCCCGCTGTTTGGTGGTGTGGACAAAGTCCGATTCCGTCGCCAGGTACTACCCGGCGACACCTTGCGCATGGAGACCACGATGACCCGTCTCTCGGCCCGCGGTGGCAAGGGCACGGGGCAAGGTTTTGTCAATGGCGAGTTGGCCATTGAAGCGGAGATTCTCTTCGCCCTCGCCGACGCCTCGTGAAGATCGCTACCTGGAACGTCAACTCGCTAACGGCCCGGTGGCCGCGCGTGTCAGCCTGGCTCGCCGAGACCCAGACCGACGTGGTCCTGATTCAAGAGACCAAGCAAACGGACGCGAAGTTCCCTTTCGCTGAACTCGCCGCGCTGGGTTACGAGTCGGCCCACTACGGGCAAGGGCAGTGGAATGGTGTCGCCATTTTCTCTCGCGTCGGCCTTGACAATGTCGTGACCGGACTGGGGTCGGATGAGGAAACTCGCTGCATCCGCGCGACCTGCGGGGGTGTGCGGGTGTACTCCTGCTACGTGCCCAATGGCCGTTCACTCGATAACCCGCACTACACCTACAAACTCGGGTGGCTCGGTGACCTGCGCGACGAATTGGCGCAACGTGACCCACAGCAGCCCATTGTGGTTGGCGGGGACTTCAACGTCGCCCTCGAGGACGTCGATGTCTACGACGTGTCGGCTTTCGATGGTGCGACCCACGTGTCAGCCCCGGAACGAGAAGCGATCCGCGGGATTCTTGACACTGGTCTGGTGGACCTGGCCCGTCAACAACAGCCCGAAGGCACCGCCTACACCTGGTGGGATTATCGCAATGGTGCGTTTCGTCGGGGCTGGGGACTGCGCATCGACTATCTCTTTAGTGACGTCGCCACCGCAGCCAGGGCGACCGAGGTTGCCGTTGACCGCGCAGCGCGCAAGGGGGAGAAGCCCTCAGATCACGCGCCGGTGGTCGTCACCCTCTCAGAGTGAGCCTGAGGGGTCGTTCGCGATCTTTTCGGCGAGCTGCTCACGGATAGCGGCCAGACGGCTCTTGCGTACTTCGGGGGCGGCCGGTGCCCGTTCGGCCTGCAGTGCTTCGATAGCGGCCGAAACGGGCTGCAAAAAGCGCGATGGCAGTCGTTCGCCAAAGCGGGGATTGTCGAGTCCCCGACTCCATGTCAACAAGAGGGTGCGCTCGGCGCGACTCAGCGCCACGTAGGCGAGGCGACGCTCCTCACTGAGTTGCGCTTCGGTCGTGGCGTTGTAGTTCGGCAACGTGCCTTCGCTCATACCAATGACGACAACGTGCTGGAATTCGAGACCCTTGGAGCGGTGAATGGTACTGAGGGCCACGGCGTCCTCTTGGTGGGTATCGGGTTCGCGCTTGGTCACGTCGTCGCCCACCAGATCCGAAGACGGACCGTGTTCAAAGCCGCGGCGTTCGAACGGAATGCCCTGGCGTTCCAGGACCTCAGCGATGACTTCCAACTGCGCATTGGTGCGCGCGAGAACAGCCATAGATTTCCAAGGGGAGCCGGGACGGTGCTGGATCACGAGCCACTTGGCCACGTGTTCGGCTTCGTCGAGGTCGGTGTCGTAGCGACGAATCAGGGGAAGGTCGCCGCCTTCGGTGGCGGGCTCGATGGCGCGCGTGCCGGGGTCGAGCAGCGTGCTGGCCACGGTCACAATGGCGGCCGTGGAACGGTGATTCCGACTGAGGTCGAGCACGACGGTGTCGGGCCAGGTGCGGACAACTTCCAGCAAGAGCTGCGGGGCGGCGCCGTTAAAGCCATAGATGGACTGGTTGGGGTCACCGACGCAGAAGAGGTCCGGGTCCTCACCCGCCATCTGTTGCAGGAGTTGAAACTGCAGGGGGTTCATGTCCTGGGTCTCGTCGACGAAGATGGCCTTGGTGCGGTGGCGGAATGAGGCCTTCACCGCCGGCTCGGTGCGTAGCAACGTGATGGCTTCTTGCAGCAGGAGGTCGAAGTCCAGGACACCGCGGCTTCGACAAAGGCCGGTGTAGCGATCAATAATGTCCGCCATTTCGGCGGCCTTGATGGGCGGCTCTCGTCGAGCACGTCGGGCGTTGCTGGCGTAGCCCGCTCCGTTATATCCCTGGCTTAACGCCCAGCCAATCTCTTGTTCCAGTCGGGCAATCTGGTGGTCTTCCACACCGACACCGTCTTCGCGAAGTTGCGCTACCAGGGGCGCCATCATGCGCTTGCGCGATGGCTCAATGGTGAGCGGCTTCATCGATCGGTCTTCACGGAACTGGTTGACAATCGTCATGGCCGCACGGTGGAAGGTGCCAGCACGAATGTCGCGAATGCCGGCTCGGAAGAGGCGGTGTCGAAGTTCGTCGCCCGCTTTACGGGTGAAGGTCATGGCGAGGACTTGGTCGGGCTCAAAGTCGCCGAGGGCGATGCGGCGTTGAATGCGCAGCGTGAGTACGTGCGTCTTACCGGAGCCGGCCGTTGCTCGCACGAGTAACCGGGGAGCGGCGGAGGTCACAGCCTCTCGCTGATCGGCCGTGAGGCCAACGAGCAAGTCGTCAGAGAAAATAGGGCGGTCGCTCACGACTACGACGCTACAGGGCGCCTGTGACGTGGCGCCCGTGGCACCCCAATGCTCACTAACCTACATAGTGTGTTACGAGCCTACGCAAACGGACTTCTCTTCGGTGAGAACTACGGCGTGGGACGCCCAGTCGTCATCTGGCTCCACGGGTGGGGGCGCTCCAGTGTTGATTTTCGCGCCGCCGCAACCATCCTGGCTGATCAGGGTATTCCTTCGTTGAGCTTCGATCTTCCCGGATTTGGTGCGTCACCGCTGCCACGCGACGTTGGCGGCGCACAGGCGTACGCCACCACCGTGGTCTCGGCCCTTGCCGAGTGTGGTTCTGGCCCTTTTGTCCTCGTGGGGCACTCTTTTGGTGGTCGTGTCGCCGCAGCGCTGGCCGCCGAACACCCAGAACTGGTGAGCGCTGTCGTCTTTACCGGCGTGCCGCTCGTACGTCGCACGTCACGTCGTCGTGCGCCTCTTGGATATCGCGTGGTGCGGTGGCTCGGCGCCAAGCACCTTATTTCGGCGCAGCGACTCGAAGCCGCCAAGAAGAAGTACGGCTCCGCGGACTACCGGGCGGCCTCGGGCGTGTTGCGCGACATTCTCGTCACGGTAGTGAATGAGAGCTACGAATCCGAGCTCGCCGTTATTAGTGCTCCGGTCACAATGGTGTGGGGCGCGGACGACCGCGACGTGCCGGTGAGTGTGGCCGAACGCGCTGCCACGCTCCTTCAGCGTCGGCCCGAAACCATCATCGTGGAGAACTGCGGTCACCTGGTACCGACCTCGGCGCCGGCAGCCCTGGCCGCCGCTGTCGTGGCGAGGTGCGCGTGAGCACGTCCCTGATCTGCGACCTCCTGGGTGCGGTGGTGTTCACTGGTGCCTTCACGCTGTCGAGCCTGCGTTGGCTCCGCGTTCTGCAACGCGAACACTACGAGGCCGCTGCGCTGCGACGCTTTTGGTGGCGTTGGTCGAGCCCTGCGGTGGGCGCTGCGACGGCGCGCCTGCGTTCGTCGTCTCGCCCCTTTACGTTGACCCACCTCAGCCTGCTGGCCGTGCTGATCGGCATTGTGCTCGACAACCACGCCCTACTACTCCTGGCGACAGCAGTGTACGGATGCCTGTGCCCAGTTGGCTTGTCACTCAAGGGGCGCACATCGCGACTGGTCTGGACTCGACGTCTCCGGACTACCGCAGCCACTTTTGGTGTGCTCAGCGCTGCGCTGGTGGCCCTCAGTTTGGCCATTGGGGCGGGCTGGTGGGGCGGCCTCGTGGTGGTGTGGGGAAACATTCTGTTGCTCGAACTCTCGACGCGCCTCCTTGCGCCATACGAGGCACGGCAGAGCAACGTGTTTGTCCAACGGGCGAAACGGCGACTGGACGCGGTGCACCCACTCGTGGTGGGTATTACAGGTTCCTACGGTAAGACCTCAACGAAGCACCACTTGGCCGATCTCCTCGCCCGTGATGGCGGTGTCGTGGCGACACCACGAAGTTTCAACAATCGTGCTGGATTGTCACGGGCCATCAATGAGGGTCTCGTGGATGGCACTCGCGTGTTTATCGCCGAAATGGGCACGTATGGTCCGGGTGAAATCGCGGACCTCTGCTCGTGGTGTGCGCCAACGTTGTCCATTATCACGGCCATTGGCCCCGTTCACTTGGAGCGCATGGGTGACCTCGACACCATCGAGCGTGCCAAATTTGAAATAACCGGGCCCGCCTCCACCGTCATCGTGAATGTGGATGACGCACGGCTTCGCCACTGGCCCGCGAGACTTACCGGGAAGCGCGTGCGCACTGCGGGCTCAGTCGAGGCCGCTGACGTCACCGTTCGAGTGGTTGACGACGCGTGGAGCATTTCTGTCGATGGGGCGCCGGTGGGCAGTATTGCGCCGTTGCCCTCGGTCCAACCCACGAACCTGGCGTGCGCTATTGCGGCGGCGTTGGAACTCGGGCTCCACCTCGACGACGTCGTGGCTCGCTCCGGACAGGTCGCGCCCGTCGCGAATCGCGCCAACGTTGTGACGGCACCATCGGGCGTGGTGGTCATCGATGACACCTTCAACGCGAATCCCGCCAGTGCCGCGGCCTCGGTGGCACTCCTGCAACGCCAAGACGTCTCGGGTCGACGCGTCGTCGTAACACCCGGGCTCATCGAGCTCGGTCCCGATCAGTTCCGTGAAAATGCGGCGTTAGCGGCTTCGGTGCGCGCAATGGGTGCTGAGCTCGTCATCGTCCAGCGCACCAATGTGCGGGCACTGCGCGACGGATTTGGTGGTGACGTTCGGCGCTTTGATACTCGCGACGGCGCGGTGGCCTGGGTGCGGTCTTCACTCACTGCCGGTGATGCCGTGTTGTACCTCAACGACCTTCCTGACCACTACCCTTAAAGGGTTGCTTTCGTCGAGGAGGATGCTGTGCCGGTTGCTGTCTTATTTGGTGGACCCACCCCCGAGCACGATATTTCTATCCTGACGGGCCTCCTCGCGCTGCGTGAACTCCACCAGCGTCGTGACGTCGTTGGTATCTACTGGACCAAGACCGGCGACTACGTCAGCGTGCCTGGCGACGTCGAAGCCGCTGACTTTCTCGACGGTGTCCCGAAGGGATCGAGCGAACTCTCACTGCGCCTCGGGGCCGATGGTGGTTTTTACGCCGCTGGACGTCTGGGACGCGACCGTCGCCTCGATATCGAATCCGTGATTCTGGCCACGCACGGTGGGCCCGGTGAAGACGGCACGCTGCAAGCGGCCCTTGACCTCGCCAGCCTGCCCTACACCGGACCATCCGTGGCGGGCGCCGCGCTAGGCATGGACAAGTGGGCGTTTGGTTCCGTGGTCGCCCAAGCTGGCATCCCCACTTTGCCGCGCGTGCTACTCCAGGCATCCACCACCGAATTGCCCTTCGATGGCCCCTACATCTTGAAGCCTCGCTTTGGCGGGAGTTCCATCGGCATCGATGTCGTCGCCGATCTCAGTACCGCGAAGGCACGCCTCACCACCAACCCTCACTTTGCGCTTGGCTGCGTGGTTGAGCCCTACCGCAGCGACCTGTTCGACATTCAGATTGCCCTGCGCACCTACCCCTCGCTCGAGCTGTCGGCGATCGAAAAGCCCCTTCGCCGCACGAGCGGCGCCGAAATCTTGAACTACCAGGACAAGTACGTTGGGGGAGAGGGAATGGTGGGCGCCCCGCGCGAACTGCCGTGCGTGCTGCCCGGGAATCAACGAGACCTGGTCGAGGCGGCGGCTCGAACGATTGCCGACATCGCCAACGTTCGTGGCGTGGCCCGCATTGACTTCTTGGCGTCGGAGACCGAACTCTACGTGAATGAAATCAACACGATTCCTGGATCGCTGTCGAAGTACCTCTTTATCGAACCGCTGGTGACCTTCGCCCAGCTCCTCGACGATCTAGTAGCGGAATCGCTCCAGCGACCAGCGCATCGCTACAGCGCCGCCGGGGCCGATGGTCTGATCTTGCGCAGCGTTGGCGCCATCGCGGCCAAACTGGCCTAGTCGCGGCACGGCGTAGAGCGCGTCGCGCAAAGCGTCGTTGCCAGGGTCGACCGCGAGGCCCTGCCGCAGGGCCCAAAACGCGTGGTCGTAGTGGCCACGGTCGGTGGCTTGTGTGGCTACTTCGTGCGCGGCCCACTCGGCGTCTCGCTGCAGACTCGCGAGATGGCCCTCAAGGAAGAACCACTCGTACCCTTTCGTCACACTCGAGAGAGGTTCGCCGTGAATGAGTGAGAGCGCTCGGCTCGCGAGCTCCAAGGATTGGTCGGGCTGGCGTTTGGCGGTGGCGACGTAGTGGTGAAAGAGGGCGACATCACTGGACACACCGCGAAGTTCGTAGAGTCCTTCAGCACTGACGGGCATGAGACGGGGGTGACCGTTTTCGCTGCCCAAACTCCGACGAATACTGGTGGCGACATTGGAAAGGGTGCTGCGCGATGCGTCGACATCGGCGTTCACGATGACGCGTGTGCGCAAGCGTTCACCCGAGACCGGCTCGTGGTGCAGCGAAAGATACGCCACCATTTCGACGCATCGACGCCGGAGCGCGGGTACGAAGGGGGCGGTGAGGCCGAGGACCTGGGGCACACTGCGGAGCAGGGCCACTTCGACGGGTATGCGGGCGAGGTCTTCGGGGGCATCACTGGTGACGCAGACGCACAGATCGCGGAGCGTCTGATCAATGGCGGCCGGCTCGCCCGTGAAGACCACCGCCGTCGTTCGGGTGCGGGTGGCGAGTGCGCGCAGTAGTTCCAGCTCAGTGTCGGCAAAAACGAGTCGAACATCGGGGAGTCCGACGAGCCGTTCGCGTAACTGATTGGCCGAGAAAGGTCCGGGCACGCACAGCACTGCACCGGGGCGGGCGTAGGCGAGGACCGTGCCTTCAGCAGTGTGCTCCAACGGACAGACCACGACGGGATCGTCGTCGTGGACGGCGGGCAAATCTTCGAGATGTTCCGGAACCACTGCGGTACCGCTGCGGCCACCGGTGAGAAAGTGGTGCGCATTGAACAGAAGTTCCAGGTCCTCGCTACTGGCGAACGAGGATTGCTGACCACTCCGCAGTTCATCTCGCTGGCGTTTGGTTGCCAAGAGCGCGGAAAATCCCGAGACACTCGTGAACGTGCGGGTGACGGAGACCGTGTCGTGCGGCACCGTCGTGTGGTGGGCACTCAAGAAGGGCAGCGCACCAAGAATGAGTCCCGCCAGCCACGCCACACCTGACGTCGAGGTGGCATCGTGACGGCGAATGTCGACAATGACCCGAAGCACGAAGTAGCACCACATTGCGGCGAGGACGAGGAGTGCGCTGCGCTCGAGCAGTGGGTGTGCGACCATGCCGGCACTCCGCCACCGGGTGACGATGACGATGGGAAGGAGCACGGCGTAACAGGCAATCGCGACGCCCTGCAGTGGGCCCGATAGCAGACGCTTTAGGGCAGTAACTCGAGGGCCCATGGTTGATTGCTCCGTTGCGAGGTGCTGATTTCTAATTGACACGTAGGTTGTGGCGCCAGGACGATGTTGTCGCGAACGGGCGTGCGACTCGCGCCGCAACGAACCCACACGGCGGTGGCGCCGGTGTGCGAGACCCGCCATGGTCTGGTCGTCCCCAGCGGCACGATGACGACCGGATCTGAGGCGCCAACGGCGCCGCGCAGGTCGCTGGCGAGCGGCCCGTTCGAGGGCACGTTGCTGGAGAATGACGTCGCGCTGGTGGGTGAGGGCGTCTCGCGGTGCGCCACGCGCGTGGCGCCAACGCCGACCAATAATGCCACGACCAGCACCGGGCTCGACCACGTCAGAAGCGTGCGCAACGGCACCTGTCTCGAGGCGTTCTCCATCTCCTTCGCACCTTAGAACATCGTCACGAAAGAGGGCGTCACTGAGCGTCAGTTGCATTAGAGGAGCTGCTGGAGGGCAAATAATTGCAGTTCCGACGCCAACTGGCGCGTTGAGGTGTGGTCGGCGTTGGCGAGGTCCCGTAACGACACGCCTTCGAAGACCCGAGCGTAGGTGAGGCGGGCCAACCGATCGAAGTCACCCCCACGAAGTTGCTCGAGCCGGGTGAGCAGTTGCGAGTTCTCAGGGGCGGTGGCGTCGAAGCCGTCGTAGCCGGCGAGGTGGCGCTGGGCCTCCTTCTCTTTGAGGAGCCACCGACGAAGACGTCCTCGGAGGGCCGACAAGATGTCGGGTCCGGCATAGGGACGCGATTGCCCCGCCCAGTCGACCAGTAGTTCAGCACAGAGCGCAATTGCGACGCCCAGCGTCTCGCTCGGATCGTCGATGATGCCCTCGCCGAACCGCAGTTGTCGACAAGCGCTCACCACCCCAGGCAGGAGGGTTTGGAGGAGTGCTCGGCGGAGAAGCTCGTCGTCGGCTTCGATGAGGAGGGCCTGCAGAATCTTGGCCTTGGTCAGCACGTCGCAACCGCTGCGTGCTTCAAGGAGCGTGAGCACGCCACCCATGTCGGTAGCGGTGTGGAGATCAACCTCGGGATGTTGCTGGTGTAGGTGCTCGAAGGCCCGACGGGAATCGGGGGAGTTGGCTCGGTACTGCCAGTCGCGCCGGAGCTGTTGCAATATGTCGGTGGTGTAGGTCATGGGCTCAGTACAGTGGGGCGCACTCGCACGACCGCACCACCGCGCACACCACGTTTCACACACATATTGCGAAACTTTTTCTGACGGGTTGTTTCGACACGACGTAGGCTGGCGTCATGGACATCGAAACCTTCTACGACGAAAATGAAGCACGCCGTGAGTCGGCGGAATTTGAAATTGGCGACGAGTGGACCGACGCCAACGGTGTCCGCTACGAACTCTCGTGGGTCGAAGCCACCGGTGAGCTCTACCTCATGACCGAGCCCGATGCCGAAGTACTGGTGGACCCGTTTGGTGGGTTCTGGACCCTACCCGAGGAAGTCGACGAACTCACCATCGTGGTCATTGGCCAGGTGGGCAGCCACGAACACCTGCAATCACTGATCGCCGGTTGGGAAGACGCGATGATGGGGACTGGCTCGCTTGCGTGGCTCGCCGAGCGATTCCCGCAGCGCAACTAAACCAGATACGGTGATGACGAATCGGCCACCTGGCAGATTCGCGTTAACGCCACCACTTCGTACCGCAGTGGTACGCGGTTAGCTTCTTCAATGGTGGTTTGCAGTGGATTCCACGACCCATCGGCCGTGGTCGCGTTCGCGGCATCACGTTGAGCGGACAGCACCGTTCCCAAGGCCTGACTTTGCAACGCGTTACGTTGCGCTGACGTGAGGTGGGGATTCAGTGACGCCTTCTGTTCGGCGAGTCCGCGATGGATGATTCGACACGCCGCGCGTGCGTCGTTTACTGCCGTACCGGTGCCGCACGAGCTCAGGCACAGGACCGCAAGCGCCACCGCGCCAATCAGAGGAAGGCGCTTCACCCTAACCAGGAGTCGGCGGCCTGGAGCAGAAAGTCACTTACGCCACGGCTGCGGTCAAAGATCTCACACAAGGGGTCCTCGCCGCGTGCGACGTGACTGAGCGAAATTGCGCGCCGTGCCACGATCGAGATTCGGCGTTCGCTCGTCTCGGTAGGTGACGCGAAGGAGTCGGTGGCAGTTAGTTCGAGTGGCATTTCCATGCCCCCTACCGGTGCTAGGTCGATGGCCAGGCGGAGGAGGTCGGGTCCATTGGCCATGGGCGGCAAGGTCCACGTCAAGATGAGTGGAAAGTGGAACTCGTCAGGCGGCTCGACATCGTCGGGCAGCGTGAGTACGGCATCTTCGAAGGCCAAGAGCGTGCGCGGGTCAACATCGAGTTCGATGTGCAAATCAATGGGGCCGCCGCAACCGTCTTCGGGGTGCAAGTCAACTTCCCATGCTTGACGGAGGGAATAGGTTTCGACGAAGTGCCGCTCGTCGTGCACGTGGAACCCGTGGGTCACTGCGTGGTCTTTTAGGTCGGCAACGAAGCCAGGGACATCAATAGCGGCCATTGTCACTCACCTTAGCGTTTTAGCCACTACCGTGGCTGCGTGACCTCCTCCTTTATGCCGGTCCTTCGCCAATGCGCTGCAGAAATCGGACTCGCCGTCGAGCGCCATCGGGGTCGTGGCTATTCCGGCCAGCGCGAGACGCAGTATCACTTGGATCTCGCAGCCGACGAAGTCGCCGTGCGAGTGTTGACCGGTGCCGGCTTTCGGGTTATTTCTGAGGAATCCGGGATTTCCGGTGCGGGTAACGTCACGGTCGTCGTCGACCCCATCGACGGATCGACCAACTGCGATCAGGGAATACCGTTCTTTGCGACGTCGCTTGCCGTTCTACAGAACACGGAACTCGTGAGCGGACTGGTGGTGAACCAGGCGACGGGGGCGCACTACGAAGCGGAGCGTGGCGCTGGCGCGTTTCGAGATGGCCGAGAAATTCACACCAGTGGTGTGACGGAACTGGGTGACGCCATTGTGGCGTTTTCGGGTCTTCCGCCTCGCCACTTGGGGTGGTCGCAGTATCGCGCCCTTGGAGCAGCAAGCCTAGAAATTTGCCTGGTTGCCGATGGATCGCTGGATTATTTCGGTGTCGCCCAATCCTCGACACTGAACCCCTGGGACTATCTGGCCGGGCTCTTGGTGCTCGAAGAGGCTGGTGGCGTGGCGGAGGATTACCTCGACGAAACGTTGGTCATTGATGTGATGACCGTGCGGCACCCGCTGTTTGCCGCCTCGCCAGCCCTGCTGGCCACAATGCGAGCGTTTGGGCAGATTTAGTCGGCCGACACATTTCGCCTAGACTGAATTCTTCGCGGGCGCTTAGCTCAGTTGGTTAGAGCAGCTGATTTACACTCAGCAGGTCGGGGGTTCGAGTCCCTCAGCGCCCACCGCTTACCGCATTTTGCGTCAAGTTAGCCCTGACGGCGCTGGTTTTTCCTTCCCCAACAGAGCATCGTTTCCCTTGTCAAATTGGTACTGCTACGCTTACGGCACGACTAAATCGTCGGGAGGTGCGGTCTGTCTTAACAGGCCCTACCTATTAACTAATCAACCAAGGAGACGAATATGAAGATTCGTTCAAGCAAGGTTGCGTCGCTGGTCGTCGCAAGCGCTGCCATGTTGATGACTGTACCGATGATCGGTACCGCCGCAACTTCCAGCGCTGCCGCAAAGCCAGTGTACGTAATCGGATATGAAGGTCCCCTCTCGGGCGGTAACGCTCAGCTGGGTATCAACATGAAGTGGGGCGTGGAGTTTGCTATTCAGCAGGCCAACGCTTCGGGCAAGCTGCCCTTCACGCTGCAGGCTAAATGGTACGACGACCAGGGCTCCGGCACCTTGTCGCCCGCCCAGGCACAGGCCGCAGTTGCTAACAACCAGCTCGTTGCTGTCGTTGGACCCGCATTCTCGGGTGCAACCAAGGCTGCTGAGCCCTTCTACTCGAACGCTGGCATCGCCACGGTGAGCCCATCGGCTACCGCTGCTGCTCTGGCTACGGGTATCTCGAACAACAACTTCATGCGTGTTGTGTACGGTGACGACGTTCAGGGCTCGGCTGACGCCAAGTTCCTCGTCTCGACCAAGCACGTGAGCAAACTGCTCGTCCTTGACGACGGTTCGTTCTACGGTTCAGGCCTGGCTGCAGTGGTTGCGACCGCTGCGAAGGCTGACCACGCAACGGTTACCTCGAACTCGTACCCACAGTCGTCGAACTGTGGCGGACTTGCTTCGTCGACGCAGTACACCAGCTTGGCCACCCAGATCGTCTCTTCGGGCGTGAACGGCGTGTTCTACGGCGGTTACTACTGTGACTTCGGCCTCCTGCTTGGCGCACTTCACACCGCTGGTTACACCGGCGTCGTGATGTCGGGTGACGGTTCCGAGTCCACCGCGCTCATCAGTGGCACCCAGCCCAACTCGGCTGCGGCTGGCGTGTACTTGAGCGCAGCTGGCGGCGGTTCCGGCGGTAACTTCACCGGCGCACTCGAGACTGGCTTCTTGAAGATCTCGCACGGTGTCACCTCGGCCAACGCGCTGTACGCCCCACAGGCTTATGACGCGACCAACGTGATCATTGCTGCCATGCAGAAGGTCTCTTTGACCGGTTCGCTCGAAGCGAAGCGCATTGCCATTCGCGACGAACTGCACAAGATCTCCTACAAGGGCATCACCGGCACCATTGCCTTCCAATCGGACGGCAACCTTGCTGGTTCGGGCGCTGGCCAGATTGACTTCTACCAGGTCACTGCTAGCTCCGCTACCGGCAACGTCGGCGGTTACGCAATTACGCAGGTTGGCCACAACTAATCTGCAGTAATCAGCAAAGGGGCCGGGGTCGTATGACCCCGGCCCCTTTGTGCTTATAAAATGAAGTACTGCATTTCTTACCTGCAAGGACGTTAGTGAGCGGCATGATTCACTTCTTTTCATCACATTTCGCGACACTGAGTCACGAATTCTGGCCACTGTTGGTCGGCGGCTTAGCTACCGGCTTCATTTACGCCATGGTGGCCATTGGGTACACCTTGGTCTACGGTGTGTTGCGCCTCATTAACTTCGCCCACTCTGAGGTCTTCATGAGTGGTGGCTTCGCCAGTTTCTTCTTGATGAAGTGGCTTATTGGTTCCTCGACCCCCAACGCCACCGAAACTGTGCTCTACCTGATTGCGGGCGTGTTGGTGGGTGGCTTCGCCGGTGCCGCAGTCGCCACCACCCTGGAGCGCGTGGCGTACCGCCCTCTGCGCCGCCGGAACGCGCCCAAGCTGGCCTACCTCATCAGTGCCATTGGTGCCTCGTACTTCATCTTCAACTTGGCGGCCAAGGAGTTCGGTCGCATCAACTTCGCCATGGCCTCGCCATTCATCAACCACCCGCTCTTCACAATTTTCGGCGCGCAGGTGTACATGTACTACGTCATCATCTTGATTGTGGGATCTATCATGCTGGTCTCCCTCGACCGACTCGTCGCCACCTCGAAGTTGGGGCGATCAATTCGTGCCGTTGCCCAGGACGCTGAAACGGCCTCGCTGATGGGCGTCAACATTGACCGGACAATTGCCTTGACCTTCATTCTCGGTGGCTTCCTCGGTGGCGCCGCGGGCTACCTCTACGGCCTGAGCTTCGGTGTGGTCTACACCATGGGCTTCACCCCGGCGCTGAAGGCCTTCACGGCCGCGGTGCTCGGTGGTATTGGCAACTTGCGGGGCGCCGTTATTGGCGGACTCCTCTTGGGCGTCGTTGAGTCAATGGCGGTGGCCTTCGTCAACGGTGCATACATCGACGTCGTGGCCTTCGCGGTGCTGGTGCTCGTGCTCTTGTTCCGCCCGACCGGCATTTTGGGCGAGCGTCTTGGAAGGACTGCGTAATGAAGAACTTCTTCTCCTCACCACTCGTGAAGCGTGTCGGTGCCATGGTTGCCCTCTGGGCCACCGTTACCGTGATGACGGGTCCTCCGGGAAACCCCGCGCAGCCCACCCTCGGATTCACGAGTTCCTTCACCGAGCGCGTGTCGTTCTTTGGACTCTTTCCAACACCGCGTGGTGTCCTCTTTGCCGCGCTTGGCCTGATTCTGGCCGGGATTGTGGTGCTCTACCGTCGCATCTTGCACACGCCCGTCCAGCGCGCGAAGGCATCAATTGTGCCGACCTACCAGTCCATCTCGGCGAAGCGTTCGGTGCGAGGCTCGTGGTACGCCGCGGCGCTGGTCGTGGCGATCATGTTGCCCCACGTCGTCACGGACCCCTTCTGGCAGTCCGCCATGGTGTCGCAGATCGCTATCTACACCTTGCTGGCCATTGGTCTGAACGTGGTGGTTGGCTTTGCGGGTCTCCTGGACCTCGGATTCGTCGCCTTCTACGCCATCGGTGCCTACGTCACCGCGTGGGTAACGGGAGCCTTGCCGATTGGTGCACCCTTTCACCACGTGATTGACCCATTCTGGGCCATTCCGATTGCCATTGTGTTCGTCATGATTGCCGGCGTGCTGCTCGGCGTGCCCACCTTGCGCCTCCGCGGTGACTACCTGGCCATCGTGACGCTGGGCTTTGGTGAAATCATCACCCTGTTCGCGAACAACCTGTACGGGATTACTGGTGGATCGACGGGTTCGGGCGAGATTCCGCACTTCGTATTCCACGTCGGCAACCTTAAGTACCTGTGGGGACTCAACCCCGTGCCGTATTACTACCTAACCCTCGGTTTCGTGGTCTTGTTCCTCATCATCTTTTCGAGGCTGGAGCACTCACGCGTGGGTCGCGCCTGGATCGCTATTCGTGAAGATGAAGTGGCGGCGGAATCACTAGGCGTGAACCCGCTCAAGTACAAGGTGATGGCCTTCGCCATTGGCGCCGCGAGTGCCGGTTTCGCCGGTGTGATGACGGCCGGTCAGTCCTTCTTCATCAACCCCGCGACCTTCACGCTGTCGTTTTCTATCAATATCTTGGTCTTGGTGATCTTCGGTGGCATGGGATCGATCATGGGAGTGGTGATTGGATCACTCTTGGTGCAGACGGTCTCGATGTACCTCATCCACACGCCACCGGCGGGATTCCAGAACTCCGACCTCTACATCTATCTCGGTGCCTTGTTGATCGCCATGATGATCTTCCGCCCAGCGGGACTATGGCCGTCCAAGCGGCGCCGTCGTGAGATCGCCCTCGTCGAGTCTGGCGAAGAGAAGGACCAGCGGATCGTCATGACGCAGACAGGAGAAGAACTGTGAGCACCCCTCTCTACGACGTCACGAACGTCACGCTGCGCTTTGGTGGTGTCACCTCGCTGAACAACGTCAGCATGCATCACAACCGCGGTGAGATTCTGGCCGTTATCGGACCAAACGGTGCCGGCAAAACCTCGCTCTTCAATAGCCTCACTGGCGTCTACGCTCCACAAGAAGGCACCATTGTGTTCGACCGTGACGGCAGCTCGCCGCTGTCGGTCATCGGCAAGAAGCCCCACCGAGTTTCGGCCGCCGGTGTGGCGCGCACCTTCCAGGCGTCGCGCATGTTCCCAGCGATGACCGCCTTCGAGAACGTGAAGATCGGTGCTGAATCGCACCGCGGCTTTGGCGTTATCGGTGCCATGGTGAAGGGTCCCAGCACCCGCCGCCATGAACGCGAAACGGACGAGCGCACGTGGGAACTGTTGCGCTTCGTGGGTCTTGAACAGCAGGCCAACGTGATTTCAAACTCACTTAACTACGGTGCACGCCGGCGTCTGGAGATTGCTCGTGGTCTCGCCACCAACCCCACGGTGCTGTTGCTGGACGAACCGGCGGCCGGAACGAACCCGTCGGAGAAGGTCGAACTAACCGAACTCATACGTCGTGTTCGCGACGAAATGGGCGTCTCCATCTTGCTCATTGAACACGACATGAAGTTGGTGATGTCACTCGCGGAGCGGCTCTACGTTTTGAACTTTGGCTCGGTCATCGCCGAGGGAACGCCCGAGGAGATCCGGGCAAATCCCGACGTTATCGAGGCCTACCTCGGCTCGTCAGACGCCGGCAACGAAGGAGCGCACTAATGCTGCACGTAGAGAACGCCGTCGTCCGTTACGGATCCATTGAGGCCCTGCACGGGGTGAGCTTTGACGTCCAGCAGGGCGAAATCGTCACCCTCTTGGGGGCCAACGGAGCGGGTAAGTCCACCACGTTGCGGATGTTGTCGGGACTCCACGCCCCGGCCTCGGGAACGATCACTTTCGAGGGGCGCGACATCACGAACGTCAAGGCCCACGAGTTCACGAGCCTCGGTATTAGTCATGTGCCAGAGGGTCGTCGCATCTTCCCGCAGATGACGGTGGCCGAAAACCTCGAAATGGGTGCCTTCAATCGTAAGGACCACTACAGCGAGGACATGGAGAAGATGTACGCCATGTTCCCCATTTTGAAGGAACGATCGAAGCAGCTCGGCGGCAACTTGTCGGGTGGCGAGCAGCAGATGCTGGCCATTGGCCGCGCGCTGATGTCACGACCCCGTCTGTTGTTGCTGGATGAACCGTCGATGGGCCTGGCCCCGCTGATCATTGAGCAGATTTTCCGA
>Ga0007834_1000277_pt1 | contig 16847 bp, 7 predicted proteins | sample CryBogCBE06Nov07_FD_71233 | JGI IMG/M metagenome (GOLD analysis project Ga0007834, IMG submission 71233) | Freshwater microbial communities from Crystal Bog, Wisconsin, USA - CBE06Nov07 | ecosystem: Environmental > Aquatic > Freshwater > Lake | place: Crystal Bog, Wisconsin, USA | collected...
TGGCGTCATTCGCAAGGGTGAGTGGCACCGGGTACGAGTAGTGCACCAACTTCCGGCAGGGGATATTCCTCCGTACCTAGATTTTTCTCTTCGAACAGGCGCGGTGCGAGAAGTACAAATGACCGTAATGTTTCCCGAACCGGCGCCGCGCGTACTTCGATTCACTGACGCCTACGCCGCGGACTTGACAGAGCTGGTCAACAACCCATTCACCTATTCCGGGCGCGAACCCGTGCGTGAAGAGCTCACGGTTACCACATTCGGCAGCGTCTCCACCCGCTTCAGTTTTCCCGCCGCTGGTTTTCAGCATGGCCTGATCTGGTCGACGAAGTTCTAGGGATTGTGCTCACGTGTTCGTGGGTGAACATGGCGAACCCGTGCATGACTTGTCATAGTTAGTTCAGTACCGCACACCAGTGCGCACGTTTAACGACGAGAGGTCATCAACATGAGCCCCAAAAAACGTATGCACGCATCGTGGAGAATGCCAGTAGTCTTCGCCGCCACACTCATGGTGTGGAGCGGAATGATGCTTGCAGTGCCGAGCGCTGGGGCCGATGGCTCGCTGGTAACGGTGAGCGGGACTATTTCGCTGGCAGATGGGGCACCCGCCGATGGCGTAGCGATGGTGTACTTTCCGGGGAACGATTACAACGCGCCACCCGATGTCGCAACGACCGACGCCAATGGTGCTTATTCAATGACGGTCTCCCCGGGGTATGGATCACTCTATTTGGAGACCGCTTCCGCCAATGGCAGTCGCTGCACCGATGGGGGATTCGCGTCAACATTTATAGTGAATCTCCAGCAATCGCAACACGTGCCCGCATGCTCCTACATGTTCACCCAGCTAACAGTGAATGACGGCACACAAACAGCGTATTTTGGCTCACAGAGCCCACGGAATGGTGGCGTCATACAGAGTGTCACTGCGACGAATTTGGTTCTGCCAGCGGTGGTACCAGTCACATTGTCGGTGGTCGATCCCAGCGGAAACCCCGTTAACAACGCAATGTTGTCGTACCAGGTCGCTACACCCGCCGGGGTGAGTATTAGTACCTTTGGATCAGAGGTATGCACGAGATCAGCGGCACTCGATTTTGGGCCGTGTTTCGTTCCCTCGACGGGACTCCCGATGAACGGCAACGGACAACTGACTGCGCCAAACGGAACAGCTACGTTTCTTGCGTTCAGTAGCCAGAACATATTGGCCGGAGATGGTGTGCAAACATCAGTTCTCGAATTCTCTGCATTTGATCCTGCAAACCCGGTAGACACTGGATCGGTAATGGTCAGCGACTTCGCGACGAACTTGTCGCCCACACTCCAGCTGTCTGGGCCTACCACGGCCACGGGGATTCTGACGGCCGGCGGTGTACCAGTGAGTGGAGCGACGGTCACATTCACACCACAAGGGTCCCCTACCCCAACGCACGTCCAGACGTTGGTGGACGGAAGTTTTGACTTCGTGGCTTCGCCCGGTCTGGGGACGCTTACTGTGCAATCTGGCGCGAACCAGGCCCAGATCACTTCACCAACAACGTTGAACCTTCCGTCGTTTACGTCCTCCGTGGAGGTAGCCCTTGGTGCTGATGGAACCGTGACGCTGGGGTCAGACGGGAGCATGCTCGGTGACGGAACTCACGATATATCGATTGACCTTCCACCGGTGAGCGCCATGACCATTCACGTCACCAATTCGATGGGGCGTGCGGCGGCGAACGCGCCGGTGAGTTCAAATCAGATGAACGACGTCACTTCGTTCAATGTTGGCGATACTCAGCAATCACTGGTCTGGGCAGCCATCCCAGGGAGCTCGCAGGCTGACGCGAGTGGCGACCTCGCACTCTCCGTTTTTGACGGACCCGTGCAGGCATTTGATCAGCGGAATGCAATTCCGAACCCGTACATCCCACTCGATGTCTTTACGGCTGACCCGAACGACCCAGTTGATCTGGGCAGCACCACAATTACTGCATTCGACACCACCAACGCCGACGTAACAATTTCCCTACCGGCGCCGACGACGCTGAATGGTCAACTTCTCACTTCCAGAGGTCAGCCCGTCGAGAACGCACGGGTGGTATTCGTCCCCAATCAAGATGACGGACAAGGAAGTCCCGCTAAGTATTTTGCGACGACAACGACGGATAGCAATGGAACTTACGAGATTCCGGCCGCAGCGGTGACGGGGACGATTTACTTCATGATGGGACCGTCTGGCATTGCCTTGTGCCCACAAGGCAATGCGCAGCCTTATCTATCGTGGTACTTCAATTCGACGCCAACTGTTCCGGCGCTGCCACCATGCTCGATCATCACGGTCCCCGTGTCCATTGATGCCAACGGCAACATCACCAGCGGCGGGGCTACCCCCGTAGTGACGCCAAACGGCACCACGTTGATGACGAACTTGCCACCGGTGGATACGTTGACCCTGTCGACCACCGATTTCACCTCAGGCCAACCAGTTGCCGGTGTGATGATGTATGAACAAGAGTCGGCCGTAAGTCCAATTGCCTTCAGCCCCTATTACACCCCTGGTGCGCCCATGTTCATATCGTGGAACATGTTGGGCGTGACACCACTACCGACCGACAGTAACGGCCAACTACAACTACTGGCCTGGCATGGCGTTATTGATAGCTCACCGAATTTTGAAGCGGTCGATCCAAATAATCAAAGTCGTGACGTCGCGCTCCAGTTTCAGGGTTCACAATCGTCTTCTGGTTCCACAACGATGACATTCGCCTTGCCAGACGCACCACAACCACCCCAATCAGTGTCGGTTCAGTCGGCCGGTGCGTCCTCAGCTGTTGCGAACTGGACTCCGCCAACGTCAGATGGCGGATCACCTGTGACGGGTTACGACGTGTCTGCGGTCCCCACTGATAGTGGCGCTGCGGTCAGTGGGCAAGTGAGCCACCTTGGCCACGTTGACCGTACGCAAGGGTCCGCCCCGCGAGGGAACAGCACCTCGTCGGCTGTCACGATTCACGTTTCCGCAACACAGCAATCGACCACGATTCCGAATCTCCAACCCGGGGTGACCTACCAAATTCAAGTCGCCGCGAACAACATCGTGGGTACGAGTACCGCCGCGCAATACACGTACGTCAACAGCGCTGCGACCCTCTCGGCTGATAACACACTGGAGTCACTCACGGTTAGCTCGGGCGTTCTCACTCCTTCGTTTCGCGCTTCGACAACTTCCTACAGTGATTACGTCGCCAATGCGGTGCGTGCAATCAACCTCACCGGAGTTGTGAACGACGTGAAGTCCTCACTCGCGCTACCTGGGGGGTCGGGCGCCAGCCGCGTCGAGCCCCTCAACGTCGGCGCCAATGTCTTTACCATCGTGGTGACGGCGCAGAACGGCGCAACCAAGTCGTACGTTGTCACGATCAATCGCGCCCCGTCCACCGATGACACGCTGAAGTCACTGACGATCACTGAAGTGACGAAACACGTTTTCTTCAGTTCGACAAAGATCCCCACGCAAATACGTATGCCCGCCGCCACGACTCGATTTACCTTGGCGCCCTCAGCCAATGCAACGGTGGCCATGGTGACGATTAACGGAATTGCTAGTTCCATCGTTGCGACGAAGCCATTTGTCGTTGGTCTTGGCCAATCGAAGCTATTTACCATCGTGGTGACGGCACAGAGTGGTGCACGAAAGACATACCGGATCCTCGTTCGTCGAATGAAATAGGGAACCTCGTTCGCTCAGTTCGATAGGTGTGGCGTGGAGTTCTTCGCGCCCTCACACGTACCGTGCAGCATCCGAATAGCGAGTGGTGTTTTGCCTCCAGGGAGTGTGCAGTGCGTTGTGGGCGTGACGCGCCAGCGACAGGGCCTCCGCAACTTGTGGTGACCCTTTGCAGCCGCATCGCAGGTATTTCCCTTGGCGCAGGGGAGTGCGCTGGACGAAGGCGTCACCTTCTTCGGCGTCGATGCTGGTGAATGTGCAGATGTCGCGGAAGTGCTGGGTCGAAGATGGTGCGCCGGGCTGGACTGACTCTGCACATCGAGCCGATGGAGATCTACAAACCCGTTCTACTTGTTAATGCGGAACGGTTTGAACGGCAAGACCGGCTTCATCACATTCTGCACCAGAATGCCACCGCTCAAGAAGTACGTGACGCCAGTCTTGAGACCGGTTAAGTGACACCCTGACGTTCCGTTGCTCAGGCAACTCGTCAGAATCTTGCCCTTCAGTTCTGAGGACCAAACGTACATGCGGAATCTCTGCCCCTTGGTCTTCGGTGCGCGAATGCCATACACAACTTTGGTGCTTGGCATCTTGACCACCGCAGGAGTCGCCACGGCAACCATTGGGGCAAGCCCGAACGTGTCGTTGTGTGGCTGAAGCAGTGCGGTCGAAGCTGACGTCTGAACGTCTCGTGGAAGCGCAACGGCCCCCGAAGCACCCGACGGGCCAGTAGGCGATCCACCAGCGCTAGCCGTTACCGGGATCTGGTCACTTGTGTAATTCTGACAATTTGGATCAGTCGCACTGTTGGTTGCGGGTGATTGGGGGCTCATGCTGGTTGATTCGGCGAACGTGTGGCGAAAGACTATCGGCGTTCCTCCCGTCGGGGTGATGGTGAATACCAACGTGATGTTGAACGTTGAGCAGGACTGCAGGGGAAGCGGCAGGTCAACGCCCGCGGCAATTCTTGTGCCCCACGAGTTCAAGGTGTAACCCACGCTGGTTCCATACGTGGGCCCAGCATTGGCCGACCCGCAGAAGAAACCTTCGGGAGAGTACGCAGCTGACACGTTGTACGCGTTGGAGATGGGCAACGAAATCCCCGAACTGTCGGTTGCGGACATCGATACATCAAAACTGCCCGACGATGGATCAACAGATATTGCGTCAATCGGATGCTCCAAGCAGAAGGAGAATTGGAGGGCGTTGTAACATCCCATCCCCCCATATTGTGGGCACTCCGGATCGACGGCCACACCAGTTGTGCTCGAGATGGGATACACGCCCGTCAGTTCAGACGCCACAAGTTGCGGAATTGCTATGCCGGAGGGAAATGGGTTTTCGCATCCCCATGTGGGCAGTGCTGGGCCTTGTGTCCAGTCATACGATGGCGGGTAGCAATAGTCGGTAGCGGAGACCGGTGCCAAAGAGTTCGTCGTGACAACCCCGATTTGGTCGCCGGCCACGTTGGTGGTGGCGAGCAACCGGGCATAGGTGTCGACGCCGGGGAGCGTGAACGTAACAGTTCCGTCAGCACTTATGGGAGCTGAGACTGGCTCCGTAATTTCGGCGTATGCGCTATCGGGATAGAGCGTTACGGTGGTGCCGGCGGGAACTGATGTACTTGAAATCGTTAACGTACTGCACCGACCAGAATTTTGGTTCACGGTAGGGCAGGAGTTTATGAACGACTGCACCGCGAGCGCTGCCGGTGGCGTGTTGGTCACGTCAATACGCCAATAGGCACCAACGGCACCCTGACCAGTTCCCTGTCCCGACGCGAAGAGGAGATCCGAATACGGTGCGGGTGGCCAGTATTGCTGTCGCTGACCGGTCCCTAATGTCGTGTCGCCACCCTTCGCTGGGTCCGGTAACGCAAGGGTGACCGTGGCCTGTCCCTCACTATCTGTCGTGATATTGAGGGAAGTGGCGGTAGGTTTCGAAGTGTCTACGCCGATGGTCCCACCGTATGGCATCAATGAGATGGAAAAGTTGGGTGTTGCAGGCTCGGTGGTGAGTGCAATTGTGACAATGCTTCCGGGGGTTGCCACCGTGGGGCCGCTCATCACGATTGCGGGTAATCCAAAGGGTGGTGAGGCCTCGGCGAGTGGGGTTACCGTCGTGCAAAGTACGAGCATTACGGTAGCGACAAACGTGGAGCGTCGAATGAAGTGGTGTTGCATGGGTCCTGCCTTTCCCAACACATAGTGCGCCGCGAATTACCTGTTCGCAATGTTCGTTAGTGAACGGCAAGTACCACCGTGCCAATCACGGAACGTGCCGAGAACTAGAGAACGCTCACCACGGTGTAGAGACCAAACACCATGATGATCATCGCCACCGTGGTCACCGCCCACCGGTGCACACCACGCATCCGGTAGTTCGACGGTAGGGCTCGCGCTTCGAGGGTGAGCAGCATGCCCAGAACGATGGGCAGCAAGATTGCGTTCATGACCTCGACGTCGACCGCGAGTCGAACCAGGTCGACGCTCGCAAGGACGAGGACCGCACCCACCACGTGCGCCAAGGTGTAGGTCACGTAGAACTTCGCGTTTTCCCTGGTTAGTCGTTCGTTCAAGCTGTGTTTCCAGCCCAGTACTTCGCTCAGCCCCCACGATCCCGCGAGTGAGACGACCAGTGCCGCGACCAGGGCACCGCCCATGATGGACGCCCCGACCAAGACCTTTGACATTTGTGCGCCGATAAAGGGACTGAGGGCATTGGCAATTTGCCCCACGTTGTTTAGGGCAGCGCCGGCATTGTGACGGCCGACCGTGGCGGCCAAGGTCACCACTACGACGATCATGATGCCTTGCGTGAGAACCGATCCAATCGCGGTGTCTTGACGAGCGCGGCGCAGCGCGCTGACGTGCAAGCCACGCTGCACAATGGCACTCTGCTGGTAGAAGATCATCCATGGCATGATCACCGCACCAACGTTGGCGGCTAATAAAAAGGTGTAGCTGTGGTTGCTGATAGGGAAAGACGCCAGTCCGTGCACGAGATTGTGTGCGTGCGGGTGAGCAAGCATCATGGCGGGAATGAAGGCCAGCTCGGCCATGCCGAGCGCAATACCTATGCGCTCGGAGCGCTTGTAGCTGCCAGTGAAGGCGAGAGCGACGAGGAAGGCGGTCACGGTGGGAATCGAAACCCACTTGGAGATGCCAAATAATTCGCCGACGCCGGCCACGCCGACGAACTCGGTGAGGAGTGCACCAATGGCGGACAGAAACAGGGTGACACCAGAGACGAGTCCCCAGCCCACACCAAACTGTTCACGAATGAGTTCGCCGTGGCCCTTGCCGGTGATAATGCCGAGTCGCACCGTTATCTCCTGCACGACGTACAGCGCGGGCAGGAGCAGCAACTGGGGGAGCACCATGGCGTACCCGAACTGGGTGCCAGATTGGGCGGCCGTGATGATGCAACCCGCGTCCGTGTCGGCCAGCATGACGATGATGCCCGGTCCGAGCACCATGAGCAGGGGGAGGAGCCAACGCCGCAGGCCGCGCTGACGAACGACGTCAGACGATGGTGGTGGGGAAATGGTGTCCAAGAACTCCGGCTCTTTCAGGTAGTTAGGTAAGCCTAATACCTGAGACCATCGCTCGCAATGGCCGAGTTAGCTCGTGGCGCCGAGTCCGTCGTAGGAGTAGTACTTAATCCAGTTGACGTCCATGGTGGCCGACGACCCGTTGGGCGCACTGGTGCCGGCGGGAATGGCGTCTTGCAGAATCATAAAGAAGGGCTGATCGAAGGGCCAAACCTGGCCGCCGATGTTAAAGACATTGGTCCCGCCACCGGTGGCGTACTGGGTCACGGTGCCGGCGGAGGCGTTGTAGACGTCGGAGCCGTAGACGTATCCGTCAAGAGTGAACGAGAGCGACGTTGGCGTCCAGATCATGCCGAAGGTGTGGAAGCCAGCGGAAATGTTCGACAGGGGCGCGTGCAACGTGACGCCACCACCACCATTCCAGTCGGTGGCGGAGTTGGGGTAGTTGGCGTGAATCGTGGACTGATCGACACTGTTATTTCCCAGCCCCTCCATGATGTCGATCTCGCCGCAGTTCGGCCACGAGCCATTCGGGAAGAAGTTTTTTCCGAGCATCCAGAAGGCCGGCCAGTTATACGAACCCGCCGGCAACTTAATGTTGGCCTCGAGCTGCCCGTACTGGAAATTGACCTTTCCCGCGGTGGAGATACGAGCACTGGTCCAATTGCCGTTGGACTGACAACTGGTGGTGCAGGTCGCCGTAATGGCGAGGTTCCCGACACCGTCGCTACTGACGTTGGCGGGATTCGCGGTCGTGGTTTCAATTTCGCCCGTGCCGTAGGTCCAGTTCGCCAGACCTGGAGCGACGCCCACGCCGAGACCGACCTCAGGGGTCCAGTAAGTCGAGCTAGGACTCGTGCCAGTCGCTCCGGTAAAGGTCTCCGACCAGAGCTGCGTTCCGTGATTGATGTCGTAGTTGGTCGACGTCGAAGGGAGCGGGACACTCGAGCCGCCGGTGGGGGCAGTCACCGTGAACGTGGCTGAGGTCGTCGACGAGAGGAAGGAAGCGCTACCGGCGTAGGACGCGGTCAGCGTGTGCGTGCCAGTGCTCAAGGTGCCGGCATTCACGAACGACCACGTGAAGGGCGCCGCGGCTGTCGTGAGCGTGAGGCCATCGAGCCGAAGTGTCACGTTGCCCGAAGGAGTGATGCCGGAAGGTGATGACACGGCGACACCGGCGGAGAATCCGCCGACGTTATTTTGTGAGACCGAACTCGCGAGGGGCGTTACTGCCACGCTCGACGTGGCCTTGGCAATCACGAGGGATTTGGTGACCGAACTCTTTTTGTAAGTGGCGTTCCCGCTGAAGGTGGCCGTGAGGCGAGCGGTGCCGCCGGACACCAACGTGGTGGTGGGGGTGCACGACGCGGTCCCGGCACTCACGGTAGCGGTGCAGAGGGTGGTGCTTCCGACGGAGAAGGTCACCGTCCCTGAAGTACGGGGGCTGACGGTGGCGTTCAGGGAGGCCGTGGACGATCCGAAGGTGAAGCGCTGCGTAGCGTTCATTGCGACAGTGTCTGAGCGAGTTCCTACCTTGGCGACAGCTGGCGCCGGGATCACGATGACGTCGACGAGATCAGTGGTTTCGTTCACCGTGGTGTTGGGTGCGGCAGTGATGACGTCATTGCCGATCACGAGGTAGAAGCGTGTCCATGGGTAGGGCCCTTCGTTGGCCCGAGCAGCGTCCGTTGACGTTTCGTTAGTGGGCGCTGCACCCGAGGCGATGTTGGTGTTGGTGACGGTGAACGTCACGAGTCCAGCACTATTCGTTGTGCCCGACATCGTGCCACCCTGATAGTTGTTGCCGGTCGTATTCGGGTTGCTGTTGAGTCCTGCAACCGACCACGTCGTGCCCTTGGCATTTGAATAGGCGAGGTTGTCGCCCAAGGTTACCGAGGTATTGGCGAGAGGGGCACCCGTGGGACCGTCCACTTGCCAGGTCAGGTGCAACGTGCTGCTGGCTCCGAGGTATGACTCGTACAGATGGTCGGAAGGTTCGTAATAGGAGTTAAGCCAAGGCTGGGCGGTAGCGGTGTCATTCAATGGACCATTTCCGAGGAGGCCCGTCGAGGACCAGGACGAGGTGACCAATGTCGCCGTGTCGGGTTTGGCAAAGGTTGCGGCACTCGCGATTGTCATCGAAAGGTCGAGTGGGAGTGCCGTGGCGGTGAGAGCGACAACGGCAAGCAACTTCATGAACTTCATGCGACCTCGTTAGATATCGGTCCCGCAGAAACTCCACGAAGCCGTGGATCCAACACTAGTGAGACTGGCTTGACATTGCGGAGTGAATACGCCATAACACCCACAAACTACCGAGGGGCGGGGAGGCGACAACCCTACGCAAGCGTTTGCAGCATCGAAAAAATGATTCACTTACCGTTCTCTATTCGTTTGCACGGCGCACATCTTTGTAGTAGTGATAGTTAGCAACAACTACATATTGGGGGGGAATAAAGTGCAAGCTTTATTTATTGTTAGTGCTGGGGTGTGCGCATCCGCAGCAACGATTGCGTTGGTTCGTCGACGCGTCAGTGTGGGTCGAATGGGTGTTGCGGCACTCAGTCTCTCGCTCTTGACCGCTATGTCAATAGCACCAGCCATGAATGCGAGCGCAGCCGCAAAGAAGGCACAGAAGGCGCTGCACGTGTCCGTCAGTGCGACGTCGACAACTGCCGGCTCCACGGTGACGCTGTCTGCCAGCGGTGGATCGGGCTCGGGCCACGTCACCTACACCGCGACGGGAACTGGATGCACCGTGACGGGTACCTCGCTCGCGAACGCCACCGGTGGTTCCTGCAGCGTGATCGCGACCAAAGCTGCTGCCGGCATGTACAAGGCTGCTTCGTCAGCCGCTGCGTCGGTGACCTTCACCTTTGCTTCGGCCAACCTGGCGCACCCCGTCGTTGCCCAGCTCAACCCAACGGCGCTGCAGTACCTGTGGCCCATCTACAAGCTGGCACCTTCCACTGGACCAATTAACGACACCGCCAATGGTGACAACTGGTTCATCAACAGCTACTACGCACCTGGCGACCACTGGTACGAAACCAGCACGACTGCTGGTTCGACGGTGAACCTGTACTGGACCGTCACGGACCAGAATGGCAACGCACTCGCCAACACGCCCGTCACCCTGGACACGAACTTCGCTAACGGTGGTGCCAACCAGACCGCTACGTGGTCAGTTCCTGCTGGCTCTGGCGAGACAATGAACACGGCCGGTCAGATCACGCTGAACACCTCGAACAACGGCAACGTGAACTTCACCCTGGTGAACACCAACGTTGGTGACGGTGCAACCGCAGCTCCTACGACGCCCGCCGCGGCCGAGGCCCTTGAGAACAACGGCTCAACCCCTTGGACTCGTATGGCTCTCGTTGTTGGCAGCGACAAGATCACTGCGAACCCCAACTCGACGGTCAACCAGCAGACCGACCTGGTCGACGTGCTGGTTCTGCCCAACACGGATGCTGCCAGCCACGCCACGCCTGACTCAGCAACGATTGTCTCGACGACCGGTGTCGTCAGCGGCACGTCGCCTATCGACAACACCGTAAACGGTGACGGCTGGTTCATCAACGCCTACTACTCGCCCACTGACAAGTGGCAGTACAACTACATCACCGCTGGTTCGACGGTGTCGGAGACCTGGAAGGTTCTCGGATCAAACGGTCAGCCTTTGATGAACAAGGCCGTAACGCTCGAGATCAACTTCGCCGGTAACGGTGCGACCTGGTCGCACGTCGTGAACGGTGTTGAGCAGGTCACGGGTGCTCAGGACAGCATGAGCGGTGTTACCGACAACGCTGGTCTGGTTACCTTCACTTTCACCAACACGGACACCGCAACGGGTAGCCAGCCAGCCGACACGACCAGCGCCGGCACGGCAAACGGTCTTGAGTACTTCAACACTGACCTATGGGCTCGTACCGCTCTGATTGTTGGCAACGACATCATCACCGCGAACCCCAACGCCACGGTTAATCAGGCCACCACGCTGAACGACTTGATCATTCTGCCTGCCGTTACCTCGGGTAACGGTGGTGGATCGACCACGCCAAGCGGTCCTACGACCTCGACGCCTGACGTCGCTTCACTGGTTTCGGTTTCGGGTGCTGCCAACAACAACGGCATTGCCAACGACACCCCAGACGGACTGAACTGGTTCCTCGGTCAGTACTTCTCGGCACTCGACAACTGGGACTTTGTCTACGTTCCAGAGGGCGGCACCGTGACCGAAAACTGGCACGTCGCCGACAGTACTGGTGCACCTATTGCCAACCAGTCGGTCAGCTTGATCTTGGCTATCCCATACTCGGGTAGCTCGGCCAACTGGACCAGCAACGTGAACGGTACGACGGACGCGCACGGTAACGTTTCGTTCGCCATCACGAACACCGACACCGCTACGCTGGCGTGCCCATCGGACATGTCATCGGCCGCAAAGAACGGTAACGAAGGTGGCGCAAGCTTCACTCGTACCGCACTGCAGGTCAACAACGCCGCTGACAAGATCAACGCGCCCGCCACGCAGGCAACCGACCAGGTTGACCTGATCGCAGTCGGTTGCTAGTTAGTCGATAGTTTTACGACGAATGGGTCCATCCCCTTGCGCGCAGTAATGCCATGAGGGGATGGACCTTTCGTTTAGACCTACAGTGTTTTTACGCAGTTCCGCAGTACACATCAGCAGTTAACTAATAAGGGGAAATATGAATTTGAAGAGATACAGCTCCGGCGTTATTGCCGCTGCTTTGATCACCGCCGTTGGCCTCGTGCCCACCGCAGGTGCGTCAACCATGGCGAGTCACACCGCCAAAGCCGTAGCGCAGAAGACGCTCAAAATTTCGAACACGACCCTGACGGCTCAGGCCGGCAGCACCATCGCCGTGAAGGTTACGGGAGGTTCCGGTACCGGAGCCCTTTCCTACTCGGCCACTGGTTCCGTGTGCTCCATTAACGCCATCAGCGGTTTGCTCGGCGCACCAGCCGCCGGTACCTGCAAGGTAACGGTCACCAAGGCTGCGTCAACGGGCTACCTCGCCGCAACGTCGGCCGCCGTGACATTCACATTCACCCCTGGCCCACTCACCATTTCGAACGCAACCTTGGCCGGTAACGTGGGTGTTCCTCTCATCGTGACCACCACCGGTGGTCTCGGTACCGGTGCGGTGACCTTCACCGTCACGGGCACGGGCTGCACCATCGTTGCCGCGACCGGTTCGCTGACTGACAGCGCCACCGGCTCCTGCGTGGTCACTGCGCACAAGGCCAAGTCGAGCAAGGGTGCCGCTCAGACGTCCGCAACCAAGACGTTCACCTTCACCGTTGGTGACACCGCCACGCCGTCAGCACCTGACGTCGCGACGCTTACCTCGATGACGGGCGTCGACGGCGCTGGTGTCAACGACACTGCCAACGCTGTGACCAACTACATCGGCCAGTACTACCAGCCCAATGACTCCCAGTACATGACCTACATCACCGCAGGCGCAACCGTCTCGATGACGTGGACCGTGACGGGATCGAATGGTCAGCCATTGGCGAACGTGCCAGTGACCCTCGTGGACAACCTTGGATACGGTGACAACACCGGCATCTCCTGGAGCCAGACGAGCTTGAACCTCAACCCTTGCCAGACCAACGCAACCTGCAACACCAACGGCGGCGGCGCCGGTGGTGAACTTGGCGGCGTGCTCGCTGGCACCACCAACTCATCGGGTCAGGTGACCTTCACGCTGAACAACACGAACAGCGCTACGAGTCTGCCCGCTGACCCAACGTCGGCACAACTGGCCACCACGACCGAAGCCGAAACCTTGGAGGGTGCCAACACCTACCCATGGACCCGTGCACTCTTGGTCGTGGGCAGTGACCTCGTATCGGCGAGCCCGAACACCACGGTGAACCAGACGACGGCACTGGTTGACTTCATCGTGCTGCCCACCACGCCTACCGGCACCACGCCGTCGGCAACCTGGACGCCCCCCACCGCTTCGTCGGGTGGTGGCACTGGTGGCGGATCTTCCCACGCACTGCCTGTCTCGAGCCTGACGTCATTGACTGGTGAAGTTGCCAGCACGACGCAGATCGACGACACCGTGAATGGTCAGGCTGAGTTCTTGGCTCAGTACTACAACACCGGTGACCACTGGTACCAGTACTACGTCAAGGCCGGCTCGTCGATCACGTTGACCTGGCAGGTCAACGACGCCAACGGCAACCCACTCGCCGACCAGGCAGTGTCGCTGATGGACAACCTGGCCTACACCACGTTCAAAAAGGGGAACGCCACCTGGTCGGGCACTGGTGCCGCGGGTCTGGCCGTCATGGGCAACAACGGCAACCCTGAGGGTGGCACGATGTCCGGAACGACCAACTCGAGCGGTCAGGTGTCCTTCACCATCACCAACACCAACACGGTGACCGGTGCGTGCCCCGCCAGCATGACGGCACTGCCAACGTCACAGTTGGCAGACCCTGCAGCTACGAACGAAGGCACGTACCCCTTCACTGACTTCGTGTTGCAGATTGGTTCAGACGTATTCACCGCCGGTACGACTGCGGGAGTAACGCAGGGTACCGACCGTGTTGACACGATCATCGTCCCAACGTCGTGTAACTAGTTAGCAACAGCAAAAGGCCCCCGGCTGAGCGATCGTGCTCAGCCGGGGGCCTTTTGTTTCGTGGCGTTAGCTCGCCGTCACCAAGCGAGGGTCGGCGTCGACCAGAGAGAACTCGGGCAGCAAAATCACACGATCGGCTTCAAGCTCGAGTTCCAGACTGAGCGAGCTGCGACGCGACATCACGGTGACGTCAACACCAGCCGCGCGAAGCTTGTGCACGGCGTTGGTGAAGATGTGATCGCCGCTCACCACGACGACACGTTGTGAACGCATGGCCAGCGGCTCGTTCAGCATCATGTCAATTAGGCAGCGGTCAGCGCCGTCAATACCGCGACCCATGACGAAGCGGGCGCCCTGCCACGCCATCAAAATTTCTTTGGCTTCGTCGTTTTGGTGACAACTTGGGCCGGTCGAGTAGTTGATCAACACGTGGTCGGTGCCGAACTCCTCGGTGATGTGTTGACGTACCTCGTCGTGGAAGCAACGTACCAGCTGAGAACTGCCGCAGCAGTTTTCGAGGTCGACAAACACAACAGTGCGGTTGATGAGATTCTTGTTCTTCATGCGTGCTCCTTTGAAGCGGTAGTAAGTGTGATGCAGAGACTCCCAGTACACCGAATGGGTGTGACATTGGGCTCCAAAGGACTAGTTCTTACGTGATGTTGTCGTTGCCTCGGTATAGTGAGGCTCGGGTGGAGCAATCCGCTGCAACTACGACAATTGAGCCCATATGCGAGTACCCGGTACTAGACACCCAAAGCTGAGCATCCTCAGTGTGGCCCTCCTCGTCGCGGTGGCAGTCGCCAACGTCACGGTGACGGTGCCGACGAGTGCACTGGCGACCCCACGAGTGAGCGTCTCGCCACTGCAAGGCCACATCATTCGCCTAGCGGACGGCGTGACGGCCATGCAGGCGTGTGCACCGTCGACCACCCCTGGCATCGCGAGTTGTGACGCGCTCGTGCGTACGGGGCCCTCCGTCGCCCATCTCGTGCCGCGCGGCGTTCTCACGGGCGCTGGCGTAAACCAAGCCGGTACCGTCGGTAATAACGGCGGCTACTCGCCGGCGTACTTGCAGTCGGCCTACAACATTCCCGCCATGAATCAGTCGGGGAGTACGGGGGTTGGGCAGATTGTGGCAGTCGTGGACACGGGCAGTAATCCCAGCCTGGTGAGCGACCTCGCGACGTATCGCCGCAATTTCAACCTGGGTGCGTGTCCGGCAGGCACCGTGTCACCGACGAATACGGGATGCGTCATTCAGGTAGTGAACCAACGTGGCAACGTGGCGCCACTCCCCCCTGCGAGTAAGTCGTGGGGACTCGAAGAGTCCTTGGACGTCGACATGGTGAGTGCCATTTGCCCGAGTTGTCAAATTCTGGTCGTCGAGGCCAGTCAATCAGCCATCAGCGATCTCGGACAGGCGGAGAACATCGCCGTGTCACTTGGAGCGACGGTGGTCACGAATAGCTTCGGATCCTCGGAGTACCCGAGTGAGCGCAGTGACGACGCCTACTTCAATCACCCCGGTGTCCCTTCGGTCGTTTCCGCCGGTGACAGTGGCTACGGGGTTCAGTTCCCCGCGTCATCTCCCGACGTCGTCGCCGTTGGCGGGACCACGTTGGTGCAGAACTCATCCTCGGGAACTCGGAACGGGGTGGAAACGGCGTGGTCCGATGGTGGGGCCGGCTGTAGTGCCTTTGAGCCCAAGCCGTCCTGGCAGACCGATGCGGGATGTGCGAATCGCACCGTCGCCGACGTAGCGGCGGACGCCGACCCTGCGACCGGTGCGTGGATCTATGACTCCTACGGCGAATCGGGAAACGTCATCGTTGGGGGAACGAGTGAGGCGGCACCGATCATCGCCGCCATCTACGCCTTGGCCCACACCACACAGAGCTTCACGGGGAACGTGGCCCAGTATCTCTACACGGGCCAGAGTGCGTTGACGCCCGTCACGTCGGGGGCCGACGGGAGCTGCGGGAGTTATCTCTGCGACGCGAGCCTGAGCGTGAACGGGTACAACGGTCCCACGGGTCTCGGCACGCCGGGGGCAACTCCCGACAGCCTCGCCGCATTTGGTGTCGTGACCGCCAACGCGGGGACCCCGAAAAAGACCAACACCATCTCCGTTCGCTCGGTACCACCCAGTGGTGTCGTTGGAACGTCCATTGGTCTCAGTGCCACTGCGACGTCGGGTGATGTCGTCGCCATCACCACGGACACCACCTCGTCGGGCTGCACGGTCCAGAACGGTGCCGTCAACCTGGTCGGCGCGGGCACGTGCGTGCTCGACTTCAATGACCCAGGTAACGCCACTTACGCCGCGGCCACGCAGGTGCAAGCCGCCATCGTGGTGGTGAAGAATGTGAATGTCATTACGCCGACCAGCCTGCCGAGCAGTGCCCTCGTAGGAGCGTCGCTCACGATTCAGGCCTCCGCCACCTCTGGCGACACGGTCGCACTCACGACCGGGCCCTCCTCCGTTGGCTGTACGCTCAGTGGCACCACCGTGACGTTCACGGCGGCGGGCACGTGCCTGCTCGACTTCAATGATCCAGGGAACGTCGCGTACGCACCCGCGCCACAAGTGCAACTCGGCATCACGGTACAAAAGAACGCTAACTCCATTACATCGGGCGTCGTACCGAGCAGTGCCGTGGTGGGGACGTCACTCACCGTCAACGCCTCCGCCACTTCGGGCGATGTCGTAGGTGTCACGCTCGACCCCGCCTCGGTTGGTTGCGCTGCGCAAAGCACCACCGTGACCTTCACGGGTGCGGGCACCTGCCTCGTCGACCTCGATGACGCCGGGAACGGGGCGTACCTCGCCGCCGCTCAGGTGCAGCTCAGCATCATCGTCCAGAAGAACGTCAATACGATTACGCCGGGCACGGTACCCACGACCGCCACCGTTGGCACGGCGGTGACGGTGCAGGCCACCGCGACG